>ENA-ORXT01000435-ORXT01000435.1-marine-metagenome-genome-assembly--contig:-NODE-435-length-66603-cov-4.770210_pt1 | contig 66603 bp, 55 predicted proteins | sample MGYA00237868_ERZ511482 | MGnify/ENA metagenome assembly ERZ511482 | reverse complement strand
CTTATCAACATCTAAGAGAAGTTTCCCATTTTCAACTTTTGTATAGGCGTAAACGACGTTAGGCATATCCATGTCTAATTCACGTTTTAAGACGGATACGCTACTGGCGCGGCGAGAGTTTACAATACCCCAGCGACCTTCAAACTCAGCTTCAACTTCCCGATAGTGCTTGTCGGCAAGCAGCTTGTACTCTGGGGAGGTAGGAATAACCAGTAATGGCGAGTTGGGTGTCAGTGTTTCAGGAGGCTGGGGGTCTGAAGCTGGCTGGTAAGTTTCTGATTTAGGTTTGCCCTCGCTTTCAGAGTGGCTTGTTTTTATGAGTAAGACAGGTACAAGGTGCGAAGCTAGCGCATGAGCTTCGATCATGGTTTTCGCCCAACCAAAAGCACTTGGAACCGACTCTTTTAGGCCTATATAACGATAAAACTGTTCCGCAAATTTCAATGCGGTGATGTCAGGTATTTTATCGTTCATACCAACCACATGATCAATATGCTTGGTTATGATTTGAGCCTGAACGTTGGAATAGCAGGCATTCAAAAAGACGAATTTCACTGAGCGGCTGGCTAGCTTGAAGATAGAGTCAATGGCGTTATTTGCCAGCAACTGCTTTTTGCCATCCTCTCCTTCTAAGCACAAACCTGCTTCTCCTTCACCGTGACCCATGAAGTGAACGATTTCAGGTTTGTAGCGAACTAAAGCATCTCCAAGATCATCAATACGAGCGGCGTTTTCAGTGTGTACCGTAAACAGTTGATCTGCATCGGTACTGCGCAATGCATCGCGAATCGCTCTTTTTTCGTTATCGAGCTTGAGTCGGAGCGTATCTTTGGCATTAGACCCAACAATTAAAATGACCCGATCAGACATAGACTTATCCATCAACACGTAAAAACATTAAGCACATGTTAATATAAAGACAGCATTTATATCATTCTTAATCGAACATTATTTTGCCTTTATGCAGCGGGTTAACGAATGGGCTCTAAGTTCCAACGTGCTGATTTAGATAAAAGTAAGAGTCCCAACCGGCCGCTCCCCTTTAAACTGCTTAATTTCACAGTTCTCCATCTCAAACCCTGCTAGCGCCATAAAAACATTGCCATGACCAACAACAGCCAATGGCCGATCGGCCATTTCAGCTAGACGATCAGCAAACGCATCAATACGTTTTTGGAACACCTCACGTGGCTCAACCGGAACACCCTGCTCATTTTCCGGCCCCTGATGCCACCAAACATCGGCCAATCCATCAAATGACAAATCAGGAAACTTGCAGCGAAGGTTTTCTGCAGATGTCCCGGCATCGCAGCTATGGAGTAACAGTTCACGGTGGTCTGGGATAACCGTGATCGGCGCGACGCCATCAAAGATGATCTTTGCAGTTTGAATGGCTCGAGTAAGCGGCGATGTCAAAACCTGTTGAATACCAAGGTCAGCGACCTCTTCTCGCGCCAGACGAGCCTGCTCGCAACCAAGTTCAGATAGCGGTGCATCCCAAATCATTGGATCAGGGCTACCGTGTTTATGTGCTGCGTTAAATTCAGATTGACCGTGACGGATAAGATAGATAGGCATGTCGTTCCTTAGAATATGAGGTATGAGTAACTCCAATAATACACAATTTTCTAATAACCAACTTTATCCAAGTTGGTTATTTTTATATACTAACAACATCAATCTAAGATGGAGCAACACTATGAATGTTTCACTCACTCAGGAACTCGAAGACTTTATTAGCCAAGAAGTAGCGACAGGACACTACAAGTCAGCAAGCGAAGTCATCCGAGAAGCATTACGTAATCACATTCGACGCGGCGCTGAACACCAACTCGATATGCGCATTAAATCTTCACAAGATCAGGCAAGTAGAGGGGAAGTCGTAAATGCAGATGCGGACTTCTTCCAACGTAAACGAGATATGATTAACAAGCAGTATTTAGGGGAAGCTCAAAACTCATGAGCTTTACTGTTAGATTCACCCGCCTTGCCGAGCGGGATTTAGATGAGATTATTCACTACATCGCTAAGGAAAATCCTCAACAAGCATTAAAGTTTGTTGATGAACTGCAAAAGCGTGCTGTTCAAACACTAGAGGTGTTTCCTCGCAGCGGCTCTATTTACAAAGATGTGCGCTTCCTATCATTTGATAATTATGTAGTGGTTTATGATATTGATGAGACGGATTTAAAAGTGAATATTTTGTTGGTCACAGAAGGACATCGCCAGTGGCGGGAGGTTTTAATCGACCGATCTGGCAGCAGCATGTATTAAGGAAGGGATTCAATAGAATCCCCTTCTTGCTGAGCTCAATAGAAGCTTGAAACCTAATAATACAACTACTCCCCCTTCGCCGTAATTGGAACCCGCCCATCACTCATCCTACTTATGAGAACATCTGGAACGCCAAACGCCACTCCAGCAACTGCACCTAAAGCCATCGAACGACCACAATTATCACCGCCGCAGCGTATATTGTCACGAACGACCGATTCAAAATCAGTGGCATGATTAAGCAAGTACCAAACCACCGGTAGCGAATGCTTCACATAGCATGCAAGGCCCATACGCTTTGCAGTTTCTAACGGTTGATACTGCTCGATAGTGAGTGCGTCCCGCATTAATTGCCCAACCTCACCTGTCATCTCATTCGCTGACAAACTCAACGCTTCTGACAACGAGCAACCTGCTATCAGGTGCTCCAAACACTGATAAACAGCATTGGCTCCAGCAACCACATCAGCATTGGTTGAAATCACTTGAGTGGCACCGCTGACCGTTTCTGCAGAGTAATCAAAAGCAAATAGCCCGGGTACAACGCAGAGCGCTGGCATTTGATTATCATCCATGCCGCTTGATTCAGGAGTTTCATCGCCTTCAGTAATTATTCTAGCGACCAGAACTTTAGTCGGCCTATCGGCATAGCCAGAATATTCTCCACAGGGTCCGAACACCTCAAAAAATCGCTGTTGATGTTGCGCAACACTGTACTCATTTTGTGCGGCTAACTGCCCAACAATCCGAGCAGATTCTCCATACTGAGATAATTCACCCGAGCGGCGCGACGCATGGGCAAAGTAACCTTTCTTGTCCTTATAGACTGCGGCATCGGGTTGGCGAAATAGAATATCGCCACTCTCAGACAGTATTTTGATTTGGTCCTGATCGTACATCCAGTGCAAACCCATCGCCGCCGCGTCTGCTACCAAAGCGCCTACTAGCGCGTCTTTACGATTCATAGTCTGTTTCCAATAAGATAAGATTTATCATTCTGAATGAAGAATGACGGGTTAAACCTGTGTATAAAAAAAGGGACCCCTTAGAATCCCTTTTTTCAAACAAGTTACTAGTCTTCAACTCAACCGCGAATCTGAGTACCAGGCACCTGGTTAGGGAAGTAATCTTCGCAATCACCTTCTCTATGAACATCAGCTGTTGCGCAGTGGATGCCACCACCAAACGGGTACGCATCACGAAAAGCAATGGGGATGACATTCATACCCAGTTTATCCATCTGCTCCATTTGGTTCACTTCACTGGCTTCAACGATGACCGTCTTGTGGTCAAGTACCAAACAGTTCATGGACAACCAAGTACTTGAATAACAAAGCGGTGGCGGTGAATCATTTGATGGCAACGCCGCATCGATAATTTGCCAGTCATTCGCCTCAAAAATCTTACGCTGCGCGTCTGGTAAACGACGGTTTGGGTTATTGATGATCAGGCCCGGTCTCAATGGCACAAATGTCGCATCGATATGAATCGGGTAAGGGTCGCCTGGGAAATTGACCGCATGCACTCGGTGATCCGGGAAATGGCGCTGTAACCACTCCATCGCACGGCGGTTTGTGGTTAGACCGTGCTGGCAAAACAAATCTTTACCTAGACGGCAAACATCCGCCGCATCGAACAAAGGTTCATGCTCAGTCGTTACAAAATCAAGTGCAGCGGTTCGTTCCAAACGATCTTCAATAGTGATGTCATCAAAATAACCCGCCTGATAAGAGTCATCTGACAATCTCGGGCGCGGCGCTGACTCCCAACGAAAATTTGGGTCCTCATCAAAATACTGCTGCATGAGGTCGTGATAGGCTAAATACTCAAAGTAGCGGCATCTAAACGACATCGGCGCGCTTAAAATCTCACTACCAATGGTGAGCAATACATCTCTTGGTGGCATGCAACCAAACTGCGACCCCGTTGCAAAGTCAGGGGTATTAACCGCCTGATTCCACTGAATTGGGCTGGGGCGATCCACTTTAATGCCCCTATCGGTAAGAATTTTAGACAGGTTATCCAGTTGGATATTGGCTTTTTCTACGGTTTCAAGCGGACGTGGCCCCCACATGCCACGCATGTCGCTATCTTCAGGGATTTTCGCTTCAGTCGCAGGCTCATCGGGCGGAATGCAAGTGTGATCAGCTCGCCCAACGATGACATGTTTGAGCGGATCAAACTCATTCCATGAATTAACAACGGTCGTTGTCATAAAATTAACCTCTGTGGTTCAATCATTTCAGTTCTATACGCAAGCCATCAGCACCTTTTAAAAAGGCTAACTACTTACTCCACGTGACATTCTGTCCAAACAGAGGAATCGTTGAGATGTCCATTTTTGCAGAACCATTTTGAACTTCAGTGGCGTGTGAAAGGTAGATTAGCGTATCGTGCTCTTCATCATAAACACGGGTCACTTTCAACGACTTCCAAACCAAAGACGTGCGCTTAGAAAACACACTCTCACCGCCGTCATCTTTCTCGATATCGCCAATCACAATAGCGCCAGTCTGGCTACACGCAATGGATGAATTAGACGGGTCACTGAAGATTTCACCGTTACGAAGACGGTCGATAAGCCCTCGGTCAAAGTACGACACGTGACAGGTGACCCCTTTAACTTTAGGGTCGTCTATTGCTTCAATTTTAATATCGCCACCTAGCCAATCTACATTAACATCGCCTACCTCGTCCGCTGTCACAGAGGATGTGAAAGCCATAAGAGAAAATCCGGCAATTATAAAGGTTGAAAGTACGCCCGCTTGTAATTTAGTCATCGATCTTTCCTCTCATGCTTAGTATCAAAGTATTAATAACGCATTGTATACGTCGGTTCAGTATATTTGTAGCGTCCCTTATAAATCTTGATGGTAAATTCAAACTAGCTGAGCTCAAGTTTTATTAGTTTTTTAAATAACTCTCCATCGAGTCATCTAGCGCCTCTTTCCAAGGGGTGTGGTGCGCCGGTGCCATCGTGCCTGTCAGCGCTGACTTATAACCATTATCACGAAAAGTCATAATGTTTTTCTTTTTATGTTTTTTCCACTCAAAGAACGCCGCATTAGCCCCCGAAATATCAAACTCAGGGTAATCTGTCAGTCCCATTAACCGTAAGGTGTAAGCGCCTTGAAACTCAATCGAGGCATAGTCATCAGCCAAAGCATCCTCTTTGGCTCGCCACTCGTTTATATCGTCAATCATGGCGGGTTGCTCAGGCGTGGATAATTTACCCATAATCACATCGCGTGCATACCAGGCTTGTGCATCAAACATATTAAAGGTGTACCACTGATCCTGCATGCCTAGATACATAAGCTTTGGGTTGTTCGCCCAGATTACGCCGTTGTACAAGCTTTCAGGGTAAAGGCGGTTATTGGTTTTAAGCCGCAAGGCTTCTTCCATAAACGGGAAATGGTGGTGATAGCCCGTGCAAAGGATTACTGCATCGATCTTCTTTTGGGTGCCGTCTTTAAAATACGCGGTGTCTTTATCCAGCTTAACCAGCAGCGGAACCTCTTGCCAATTATCTGGCCAGTCGTAACCCATTGGCGCGGTGCGGTGCGACACGGTCAACGAGCGCGCGCCGTATTTCCAGCACTGTGAACCAATGTCTTCGGCTGAGTATGAGGTGCCCACCAGCAATAGATCTTTATCTTTAAATTCCAGTGCATCACGAAAATCGTGTGCGTGCATAATGCGACCGTTAAATGAGTCCATGCCCTCAAATTCAGGCACGTTTGGCGTTGAGAAGTGACCCGAGGCGACAATGACGTGGTCAAATGTCTCTGATACGACCTCATCTGCTTTTAAGTCTTTGACCGAAACGGTAAATAGTCCCGAGGCCTCATCGTAAGCGACGTTACGTACGGCATGATTAAATTTAATCCATTCACGAACGCCAGCTTTTTTAACGCGCCCTTCGATATAATCAAACAGCACTGCGCGCGGTGGATAGGATGCGATAGGTTTGCCAAAATGCTCTTCAAAAGAGTAGTCAGCGAACTCTAACCCTTCTTTAGGGCCGTTAGACCAGAGGTATCGGTACATGCTGCCATGGACAGGCTCACCGTACTGGTCGATGCCCGTACGCCACGTGTAGTTCCACAAACCACCCCAGTTGTCCTGCTTTTCATAGCAGACCACTTCAGGTATCGCCTCACCCTTTTGCTTGGCCGATTGAAATGCCCGAAGCTGTGCTAAACCGCTGGGGCCCGCGCCAATAATTGCGACTCGCTTTGTCATATCCTCTCCTCATAGTTAACGAATACGTGTTTAACTAAGAGCATACTATCGGGAATCCTGCCAAAGTGGTACTGGGGATTCTCGCAGCCTACCTCACGCTACTGTAGTAGGCGCTCAAGAATCTTGCCGGCCTCTTCGCGCTTAGCCGCAAGCTGCGCCTCGCTGATTGCTTTGTATTGACCGTCGACCGCATCATCAAGCGTCAGTAATGTACTTTTTGTGGTAGTGATAGGGTTGGCAGCAATCGCACGGCTTAATTCTGCCTCAACGTCTAGGCGTTTAAGAGTATAAACTCCCTGCACTTCATTGAGTAGAGCGTAAGGAACAACCCTCGCAGCCCGACCAACTTTTAGAATTGAATTAACCGCCGCGCCTAACGCTATCACTTCAAATTGACGCGCGTTAAATGCCATATCGGTCAGCGAAAAGGCCAAGCGCTGTTGGTACTGTTCACCCAGCATACGAAAATTCATATCAAGCACCACCGGCTGACCGTTAACTGCATTACGCAGGCTGCCTTGAATGCTACTTTTCTCTAGCGCAAAAATATCAGGGCTGCCAATGATATTAATCCCCTGCGGCAATAGTTTGGCAAATTCCCCAATGCCTTTAACGGTCTCTTCAGCCGCTCTTAACGTAAACATCGCCGTCTCGCGGGCAATAATCAGCCCTGAAATTCTAGGGTCCAGTTCGACCGGAATGCTTTTAACCCCCTCACGCAGTATGGCTAGCGTGGTTTGCACAGTGGTACGCGACGCTAATAAAGTCCCCCTTAAGGTCTCTAAACCAATAAGTTCTACACTTAAACGGGTACTGGTGGCAACACACTGAGCGATGGCGGCAGCATCTGGCACTTCAGCGTATTGTTGACAGCGCAAATCCATCTTTGGCACCACACACCCCAACGAGGACTCTTGAAGGCAACCTGTCTTAACCGGCAGGCTCAACACACACACTGAAGTACTCTGATTACAATCGGGCATGCGACTATTATTGCTGTCTATCTGACGTCCTAACTCATCAATTTGCTGCGTGAGTCTAGCCACCTCATCGCTGGCCGCTTGTAACTGCTCTGCTCGGTTGTCTTTACTTTTATTAAGCTTATCTTTCATCGTATTAATGCTGACATCAAGCCGCGCAACATCCGCTTGGGCCTCTCTTAACGCGCCTTGAGTGTTTTCAAGGGCGCTTTGGACACTGCCAAAGATCCCCTCAACCGCACGTTTGCCGGCGGTTCGCATCCATTCACCGGGGTCAGAACTTAACGCAGCCGCCAATTGAAAGTCGGTATTTTCAAGATGCTTTAGGCTTTTAATGTCTGCCTGCGTACTGGCTAAGAAATCAAATTTAAACAGCGAACCAAAATCAGACAATGCTTTTAACTCAAACTGCGTGGGGCGCATAATTAAGTCAAAGCCGTTATCACTGCCAAAAACGGACAAGGCTTTGGCTTTAATAATAGCGCGGGGTTCGACAAAATTTAAACCGTCTGATTTAAGCGAAACATCGACATCTGCTGTGGGAAATTTAATGGGCCCAACGCCTAAGTTTGCTGTACGCGCTTTTATTTCAATGCCAGTATCAGCCTGAACAAACGCTCGCTCAATCACGCCTATTTCAGAGCCCAATATTCTTAGCCCGCCACTAATATCAAGGCCAGCATTACCCGCCGCTTTTAACACTAAACTAATGGAAGGACCTTTTCCTTTTTCAGTGCCAACGATGGCTAAGTCAGGAAAAGCATCGGGCAGTGTGACCGTTTGCCCCGTGGCGTTTAACATTTCAACCAAAATGGAGGTGATATCCCGTAAACTCAAAGAGCCGACGTTGTCCGGTCCGTCGTTAACACTCAGCTGAATCTTTTCAGGAACGGGGATGCCCAGCGTCTTTACTGACGCCGCACCCAGCGCGAACACATCAAATTGCTTTTGACCAAGGTTGGTTTTACCGCCAAAGCCTAGTTTAAGCGAGTCGGCTTCTTGCGCAAAAGTAATGCGGTAATCTTCGATGGTAAGCCAGTTAATACCAAACGCTTTGTTGACCGATTTGCCTTTTAATGTGGAGGCGGTGACGGTAAATTCAGGTGCCCCTGCTCGCAGCGTAATACCAGCATCTAGATTCATATCGACCACTTGGTCACCCACCTCAAGCGCGGTAGTGCCGACATACCCTAAATTGGCCTGCTTGCCTTCAAGCTCACCGACCAATGACATGGTCATCTTGGCGGGCAAGGTTAATTTGCCGCCAATGGATGGGCGAAATGGTGCCAAAGGAGCGATCAGCTTAATAGAGAGAACCGGTGGTTTACCGCTAAGTAAATCGTTCAGTACGTTATCGCCTTTTAGGGCCACTCGCGCTTGAACTTGACCGGACTCTCCACCTAAAAACTCAATAGCGTTATTGAGTACCGAGGTGTCTTTAAGATTAAACGACCCCAGCTGAGTCAAACCGGGTGGAATCGTTAAGCGATACTGTGGCGTATCAAAAAAACGTCCCAGATTAGTACGTACAGCGTCCGGTAAATCATTGCTGCCTAACTCAACCGCTTGCAGTGAAAACGCCAATGCCTGCTGATCAAAGCGGATAACATCCAATAGCTTAATGCCAGGCACATTTTGAAACAGCGCACTGAATGGTAAGGCCTGCTTTGGCGTAAAGGTCACAAAGGTATTGTTTAGCGCACCCTGACTAAAGGCTAAAAACGTCCATTGTAATTTAAGAAACTCCACCTCCCCTACAATGGTACCGTCAGCAACCCTCGCCTCTGTTACGTTTAAGCCTGCTAACTGGCTAACCGCTGAGGTAATTGCCTGAAACTGCTGAGACTGCGCCGCGCTGAGCGTGCCGCTTAACGCCGCCGCCTCAAGAATCTCGTTCAAACCTTGAGCGTAAACAGGCTTTGCGGCGCTCATGCTTAACAACAATAAAAGCGCACACAGCGCACTACTAAGTTTCTGACATGTGAAAACAGAGAGCATTACAACCCTACAGACGCTGCAGCAATTCGGTTTTCTTCGCCGTAAACTCATCCGATGTTAATACACCTTTTTCAAACAAAGCCCCTAGGCGTTCAATCGCCTCAAATATAGTCGCCTCAGTTTGAGTATCTTGCGGCTCGATCCCCGTTTCAATCACTGCCATCGGGGCTGAAGAGAATGTATCGTTAGCCTCAGGTACTGGGTTTGAGGCAGGAATCGGCGCACTCACCTTTTCACCGTTGATAGACACGACCGGCAAACTGTTCAAATTGACAGTGCCGTATTGACTATTTAGCTGAATCGAGCCGCCAAGCCCTTGTTGTTGAGAGAATCCACCGATTTGATGGTCCAGCGTATCGTAGACCCAAACCTCGCCATTGGTATCAATGGCCAAGCGCTGCTCATTTGCAAAATAGGCATAGCGCATCGTGTTTTGACCGCCTGTTGCATTGGCTATGCCTAAACCTTCAGGCCACCAGTTTTTGGACTGAGCAGTCTCTTTAAGCAAGCGATTATCAGAGGCCATAAGATTTGATAGCTCATAACAAAGATTATCCACTCTGTTTTTGAGATTGTGATTAAACAGGTCGCTTAGCATTAACATGCCGCCCTGCATCCATTGACCGGAACCACCAAACTCAGGGTGACCAAACTGCGCCATTGTGCCCCCCCCATTAAGTACAGCGTACAGCATGTGCGTAACCGCATCGGGACTAAAACCTGACTGCTGAGAGATCGTATTAACGGCATTAAGCCCTGAATCGCTAAGTTGATACATGGATATTCCAAGAGTTATTTTTGAGTATTAAGGGAGGGAGACAAGTGCAAACGATAAAACTGCCTGCTGAGTATCAGAACCACTGATTAGTATGCCTTATCCTAGCACTGGTATCGGTTAAAACCAACGCCCTTTACAAATTTGCATGGCTTGATTATCACATGCGTTATAATCAACCATGGATCCAAAATATCAAAAACTTCAAAAGGTACAACAAGGCAGTCTATCGCTGCGCAGGCTTAAGAAATATGCGGCATTGTACGGCGTCGGTTTTTTCTTTTGGGTCGCTCATCTGTGGCAGTTACTGCTAGTGCAGTTGCAATATATCGACACCACAACTAATCACTGGGCGTGGCGCTGGACGGTTGGCCTGTTTCAAGGTGAACCACCACCGAAGGTCTACCCCATTGTGTATGCTATCGATACCATCGGATTAGTCGTATTTTTAGTGGGTTTGACCTATGTCATTTACTGGGTTTACGCTGACTGCTACTGTGAATCTGTCGAAACACAGGTGAAGGTTTCATTTACCAAGCAACTAATTATTGCCATTGGCATAAACATCGTGACTTACGCCGCGCTGCGGTTAATTATTTAATTAACGATTTGTTACAGCTTTTTTACGGTAACATTATTTCTTATTCCAACCCGTTCGCGGCACTTCACCCGCGGCAATGAGAATGGGATAAGCAACCATCGAAATATGACTATTGATGCGTTTTAAATCCCGCAGTACGTCCACGTGAAGCGCGCTAGTCACAAGGCTGGCTGGTACGCCCATCCCTAGGCGGTGCAGGTGCGTTTCAACTGACTGACTTTCTAATTTTCGTACGTCCGCTTTGGTCTCATACAGCTGATGCGCTAAGTCACTATCCTCTGACACATAAGTATTGATCGCCAGTTCAAAATTATTTGTCACTACGCCGTGCATAAAACTGATTTCAGCCAAACCTTCTTCAGAAAACTGGATTTGTTCGGTGATTTTTTTCTTTGCAAGGCTCATGAGCCCACCTTCTACGATATCCCCAATGTGCTCCATATTGGTGGTAAAACTAAGTAGATCAAGCGCCCTCTGACTCTCATCTTGGGTCAATTCTGCCTGTAATATTCGAGCAAGATAAAGTTTAATTTCAACATATAAACCATCTACCGAATCGTCCATACGCACGATATCTTGCAAAAGCTCACTGTCATTATCGCGCAGCACCAGCAGCGACGAATTTAGCATCTTCTGCACAATATTGGCCATATTCAACGTCTCTCGCTTAGCACAGGCCAGACACACGGTGGGCGATGACATCTTATTAAAATCAAGGTGCCTAGGTTTAGAATCATCTTTTTCGGTGTTTGTTGCAGGTACCAACCCTTCAACCAGTGCCACTAATGGTTTGGCCAATATCACCCCCACGATGGCGACAATCAGGTTAAGGCTTAAGTGAAACCCTGCCGGTGCAAAGTGCGCTGAAAAAATCCCAGCAACACCGACGCCATATTCAGATACCTTAACAATAAAGGCATCGTCAAAAATAAGAGACGCCTGTTGAATAAGCCCGTCCACAAACGGCAACACGGCAAACACGGCCGCACCACGAATCAGTAAATTGGCAATAACAGGAATACGCGCGTCTCGGTGGGCACTCCAATTTGATAGAACCGGCAGCAAACCGCTGCCTAAATTAGCACCCAACACCAATACCAATCCTCCTTCGATCCCTACCAAGCCTGAGGTAACAAACCCCATCGATAGCAGCACCACCGCTAAACTTGAATGCGCAAGATAGGTTAACACTAAGGCAAATATCAGCAGAAAAACGGATTGCGTTTCTAGTACTCTAACAACGGTAATAAAATCATCAAACGTCGCTAAGTTTTTAGCGGTACCTGAAATCATCGAAAGCGCCAGCAAAATCATACCAAGGCCAGCAACGCCTCGAAAAACGTTTTTGGGTTTGCTGCGAGTAAATGACAAAAAGCCAAAAATACCGACAAACAATAGCAGGGGTGACAGCATGGTGATTTTTTGTGAGGCCAACAATACCGCAACAGCGGTGCCCACATCAGCCCCTAAAATCGTCACAAACGATGCGGTAACGCTAATCACGCCTTGCCCTGAAAACGTCGCCGCAATAAGCGCCGTTGCCGTACTACTTTGCAATAGTGCCGCAATGAACAAACCGGAGGCGAAGCTTGGCAGTATGCGCCCCTCAGCCTGCTGTGCGAGTCGTTTTAATGAGGTGCCGTAGGCGCGCATAATTCCTGTGCGCACCATTCTTAAGCCCCATAGCAGTAACGCAATCGAGCCTAGTAGTTGTATCAGTAGTTCCATTTATTATTTATTTTGTTATGTTTCACATTATGCTAACAGAACCACGCAAAAACAGCGACAAACCTGACGTAAGTATTACGTGAGTAACCCTTCAGCTTCCAACACTTTGCGCGCAACTCTAAAACACTCAACCCCCTGTGGCACCCCACAATAGATTGCAATCACATGAATAATTGAGCGGATTTCCTCAACACTGACCCCGTTGGTGATCGCACCTTTTAGATGAATCTCCCACTCGTGCATTTTACCCAAGGCGCCAATCATAGATAAATTCATCATTGAACGTGTTTTAACGTCAATCGTGTCATCTCCCCAACCAAACCCCCAACACCATTCCGTCATTGCCTCTTGAAATGGCAGACTAAAGTCATCAGCGGCTGCTAAGTTTTTCTCAACATAATCGGCCCCCAGAGTGGCTTTACGCTGTGCTAGCCCTAACTCAAAACGCGCTTTGTCCATGCCTTTAATCTCCTAATCGTTGATGATTTATTATGTATTGTTTGTTTAAAGCATTATGCCAGAGGTGGCAGTAAAGCCAATACCGCGAAACCCTCATCTCACCTAATTTAAAGGCTACATTGCACACCTTGACCGCCAAGTGTGCGCACATTCGTCTCTTGCTATGAAACAGCAAGTTCTGTAAGCTTTGATTAAAGCGAACAATAAGCGAACATATATGTCTTTAAAAACACACCCATGGGAGCGCATGATCATCTTAGTCGACATGAATGCATTTTTTGCATCGGTCGAACAAGCTGACCACCCCGAATGGCAGGCAAGGCCGATAGCCATTACCAATGGGTTAGTGGGCAGCACAATCATCACCAGCTCTTATGAAGCGCGTACTTGTGGTGTAAAAACAGGGATGCGAATTAGACAAGCCCGCGAACTATGTCCTAACCTGATACGCGTGCCCGCACGTCCAGAACGTTACGCTGAAGTCTCAACCAATATTATGCATTCGCTTATTGATATAAGCCCTGACGTTGAAGTATTTTCAGTTGACGAGGCCTTTATTGATGTCACGGGGTGTCAGCACCTGTGGCAATCCGCCCAAGCTATCGCTGCGAAGATTAAGCAATGTGTGCATGAGGCCTCTGGGGTGCTGTGTTCTGTGGGTATTAGCGGGGACAAAACAACGGCTAAGTACGCGGCTAAACTCAATAAACCGGATGGCTTAGCAATCATACCGCCCTGGGAGTCAGAGATGCGTTTGGCAGGCGTGCCGGTAAAAGAACTTTGCGGTATCAACAATGGCATTGGCAATTTTCTAGCGGCGCGCGGCGTTTATGTGTGTGGCGATATGAAAAATATTCCGGTGTCGGTGCTGGGGCAGCGATTTGGTAACCCGGGCCGTAGGATATGGCTAATGGCGCAAGGTAAGGACCCTGAGCCACTCACTATGAGCGTGCCTGAGCCTAAAAGTATCGGGCATGGCAAAGTGATCCCGCCAAATACTAAAAGTAGAGCCGTGTTAGCGCTGTTTTTTTTGCACATGAGTGAAAAGGTGGCTGCCCGTTTACGAAAGCACGCCCTCACCTCACAGCGGTTTTATATCGGTTTGTATACCGAGCACGGCTGGGCAAAAGACATTATGAAAACATCGATTGCCAGCAATGACGGGCAAGCAATCTATGCATTGTGCAAAGACTTTATGGATCGATATTGGCAAAAAGGATTAGGGTGTTTTCAAGTTCAAGTAACCGCACTGGCGCCTACCCCTGAAAAAGGGCAGCTTGATTTTATTCAAATGCCTGACCCAAAAAAAGCGGCGCTAAATAAGGTGATGGATAAGGTCAACAATCGCTATGGCGAGTTTTGTATCGCACCGGCGCCACTCATTAACCGCACAACGATGCCCAATGTTATTGCGCCAGCTTGGAAACCCACCGGCCATCGCCAAACGATCGAAAAACAGCGCAGTGACCGCTAATGTGCGCCGGCGTTTTTTATATACATGACGGTCATGAGTACCGTTACTATTTCCCTAACCCCCAAGCAGCACTGCCTGTCAGAGCCAAAGATGGCAGTGTACAGCGGCTGCCTTGGGGGCGAAGAAAGCAGCAACAGAGCAATTTACCCAAAGGCGGCTGGGCAACCTTGGAATCCATCTACACAGGACGTTGGAATCAGTATTTTCCCATTTCGGTCAAAATCCCCCTTTTACAGTTTATGGAAAAAGACATTGAAGAGGTGCCCCACTGGTTTGATATCACTAAAGGAAAATGGGTACAGGGTTTGGTCGCTCACGACGGTTTGGAGCAGTGCGTGTACATTGTCACAGTGGAGCCTAAAATGGCAGAAGCCGTGCACAACCGCTGGCCTAGGATACTATCAGGCGGTGCGCACGGCGAGTCATAACATTGATTTTAGCTTACAAGTGGGTATTGTTAAGCTGCGGAGTTAATTGTATTGATCGCTCGCACGATTCGCTGCAGTGAACGTTCGCGCCCCACAAGGTTTAAGGTAATATCAAGTCCCGGTGACATCGGCGTACCGGCTACCGCCAACCGTAGCGGTGGCCCCACTTTACCCAGCTTTAACTCAAGGTCTTCACACGTCGCGTTTATCGCCTCTTGTATCGCAGCGGGGTTCCAGTCACTTAGCGCGCTAAGCTTGTCATGCAGTGCCTGCAATATTGCATCAACGCCGGGTTTAAACTGTTTCTTCATCGCTTTTTCATCGTAAGATTCAAAGTCTTCATAGAAATAACGGCTCATTTCAACCAAATCAACCAAGCCTTTAGCCCGATCGCGCTGCGCATCGATAACATCATTAATCGCAGGCCCTTGACTAACATCCAACGCTTGATGATCCAAATGCCATTGCAGATGCCCTGCAATAACATCGCCTGGCAAAGATTTGAGGTATTGCTGATTCATCCAGTTGAGCTTTTCTGTATTAAAAGCCGATGCGGCGCTATGGATGTTTTCTAGCTCGAAAAACTCAAGCATCTCTTCGCGTGAAAAGACTTCCTGATCACCGTGCGACCAACCCAAACGGATTAGGTAATTTAGTATCGCCTCTGGCAGATAGCCCTCATCGCGGTATTGCATCACACCCACCGCACCGTGACGTTTTGATAAACGCTTACCATCATCGCCTAAAATCATTGGCACGTGTGCAAACGCGGGGATCTTAGCACCCAATGCCCGCATAATATTCATTTGGCGGGGCGTATTATTAATATGGTCATCACCGCGTATCACGTGTGACATGCCCATATCGATATCATCAACCACCACAGTCAAATTATACGTAGGTGTGCCGTCTGAGCGTGCAATAATCAGATCGTCAAGCTCACGATTGTTGATGACAATATCACCTTTGACCAAGTCGTTTATAACTACATCGCCCTCAACGGGGTTCTTAAACCGAATCACCGGCTCAATGCCCTCTGGCGCCTCGGTGCGTGACCGGCAGCGACCGTCGTAGCGAGGTTTTTGTTTAGTAGCACGTTGTTCTTCACGCATTTCATCAAGCTCTTCACGTGAGCAGTAACAATGATAAGCATGATCATCATCCATCAGCTGCTGAATGACCTCAGCATAGCGCTCAAAACGATGGGTTTGAAAGATCGGACCTTCATCGTACTCAAGGCCTAGCCATTTCATTCCTTCTAAGATCGCCTGAACAGAGGCTTCTGTTGAGCGTTCGCGATCCGTATCCTCTACGCGAAGTGCAAACACCCCCGCTTTTTTTCGAGCATAAAGCCAACTGTATAGCGCCGTTCTGGCACCACCGATGTGTAGGTAACCCGTAGGGCTGGGCGCAAAACGTGTTTTAACCGTCATAATCCGAATCTGCAAAAAATTAAGTCATGAAGAGTAGCATTTTGCACGCTTGAGCAAAAGCCAATGTAAAACATTCAGCAAGCATCAAGCCGCTGCTCGTTAATGTTATTTTCAAGTTTAAAGAATACTAGCTATCTACTTTCAATTGGCAATAGAAGATGAATAATAAAAATAAATATCTCAATATAACCTTGGGCGTGTTGATTGCAGCAGTAGGTGCCAGCTTGCTTGGCGCAAAGATTTTATCATCTAGCCCCGGCGACAGAGTCATCTCTACTGCCTCTAAACTAAGCCATGTCACAACCGCTACGTTAAAAGAGGATACGTTACTTAACATTCAAGCGATTAAAAACAGTGGCTGTGACAATGCGGTTCAGTTAAACCAAGCAGCGCTATTGGCGCTTCCTCAAAAACAGTTTGTCACCCATCATTCTTGGTCAGATAATGCAGAATCGTTTAGCGGCCCCCTGCTACAAGATGTTCTAAACACCACGTGCAGCAATACTAAAAAAATAAAACTCACCGCGTTGAATGACTACGCAATCGATATGGACTTTTCTAGGCTTAAACACTATCAACCAATCATTGCGCTGAGCGTCAATGGCAAGCGCCTGTCTATTCGTGAAAAAGGGCCACTTTGGATCATGTTACCGCTTGATGATCATAAGGACATTGAAAAAAGAAGCATGGATGGAATGATGATCTGGCAACTCTCTGACATAAAGATTTTAAAAGTTGATGACAACGAATCTTAACCGCACTAAGTCAAATGGAGCCATCGCAACACTCTTAGGACCTGTACTAGTCCTTTGCATTGCCCTTGCAACCGCCAACTTATTGACGACTTACAAGCGTATTCACCATCATAAGCAAGAGTCGATTTGGAGTATTATCCAACTTGACAAAGAAATGGACAATACGCTGTTTGATGCCCAGCAATACATAAACGGCTACCTAAATGAAAAGCCGCTGCGCATGAGCTATGAAGTGCTGTGGAGTCGTTTTCCTGTGACAATCAGTAGCATGGGCAGGGATGAGATTGTTGGACAAATCGGTGGCCTAACCCCCATGATTTATGACGTTTTCAATCATGTAAAATCAGCAGAGAGCATGATTCTTGAGCACGATGTCATTAACAAAGTTGAGCTAAATCAATGGGTCAATCACCTTAATAAAATGGCTCGGGACCTTAATCAACAGTTACTACAAAATATCGCGTCTAGTAATAGCGAGTACTCCTATAGAACGGCGAGTAAGATTATTAAAACCGCGGCAATTCTTCTAATCCTGATCATTACCTTCATACTCTATTTGGGATATTTGCTTATAACCCTTCGTGAAGAGCGTAGTCGTAACTTACACATGCTAGCGCACGATACGTTAACGGGCCTTCATAGCCGTGACTTTGTCATGCGCACTATCCAAACATACTGTGAAGACAAAGCAACATTTGCCTTATTGGCGTTTGATTTAAACAAATTTAAAGCCGTTAACGATACCTTTGGGCATCATGCTGGGGATCAGCTACTCATTCATTTGGCGGATAAATTTCAAAAAACCCTAAGCAAATTTGGCGTTGTCGGACGGATTGGGGGCGATGAATTTTTGTGGTTAACGAAGTCAAATGATCCGCGCATTATTCAACAGCAACATAACTTATTTTTGGATGAACTAAAAACCCCTTGTATCGTGAATGATAAACCCCTCTATCTGCACATTAGTAGTGGTGGCGGCTTCGCCGCTGACTATCACTTTCACCCCACACAGCTGTTAGAGCACGTTGATGAGGCTATGTATCAGGCAAAATCTCAACAAATCAAACATATCTTCTGGGCAAATCCACCGCAACCAGACGCTTTAAGTGAACATTTAAAAACTCAGCCTAGTAAAGAGGTCAAACGTACCTCGCGAAGTGAGTTATTAGAAATGAGTTAACTGTATTTTTTCACAAGGACTGTACTACACTCAAAGATCAGTCATTTGATAAGGAAAGCCCTAAGTGAAAAAAATATTTTTAAAAACAATTGTACTACCCCTTATTTTTTTACCTGCTTTAGGGGTTGCAAGTGAGGCGGAAAATCACCGTATCGACCCCGGGAAAATTGTCAGTTTTATTATTGGCGACTGGAATAATGACGGGGGATTAGATCGCGCCATATTGGTGGCACCAGAAAACGAAGATCACGATGTGGGCTTGTATATTTTTTTCCAAGGTGATGCTAACGACTCAGCATTAGAAATCTTCAAACCCAATTTAGTATGGTCAGGAAGCCTTGGAGGGACTATGCCTTCCTTATCAATCACCCCATCAGGCTCTTTGCAGGTCAGTAGCCAAAACCAAGCCATTGGTCGTAGTCGATGGGCGCAAAAACTAACGATTGCTTATCGCAATAAACACTTCGTCGTTGCAGGCTACACGTACGACTCGTACGATACGCTTGACCTTAGTGCAGGGTTTAGCTGCGACGTTAATTTGTTGACGGGCAGAGGCATTAAGGACAAGAAAGCCTTTAAAACCTCAAGCCGCGCTGTAAAGCTTGCAGACTGGTCTTACAATGCGGCCCCTAAGCAGTGTCAGGCGCAGTAACGACTGGAAATATGACATTAAACGACGCACCAGAGATTCCAGCTTGGGAGCTGGTTTTTTGGTTTTTAACCGTCACTTTACCGCCCATACTAGACACCATTTGATGCACCAAGGACAGGCCAATTCCTGTCCCTACTGTATCGCGCGTTAGTTCATTCTCGCTACGGTAGAACAAGGTAAAGATAGCTTTCATGTGTTGTTTATCGATTCCAGGGCCAAAATCAGTCACCGTAAATTGGACGTGGTTTTTATCAGGCTGACTGACGGTGAAAATCACCTCGTTACGAGCCGCTTTTGCTGAGAATTTTATCGCATTATCCACTAAGTTAATCATCACCTGCATCAACCAGTCTTCATCGATAGCGATGCATCGGTGGCTCATTGCCTTATCAAGTTCAATTGACAGTTTAAAATTCGCCACCTCAAGCTGTGACGCGATTTTAGGTTGAATATCTCGAACTAGCACCTCGACCGTGTAAACACTTAACTGCGGTACCTGCTCATTTCGGTTCATGCGCGCTAACTGCAATACGTTGTTTATCAAGCGGCTTAAACGCTCACTTTCATCGTAAATAAAATCGTAATAGTGCCGCTTTTTCTCTTCAGATGCCCACCCTTGTTTTAATATTTCACCATACATGCGAATCGAGGTTAACGGTGTTTTTAGCTCATGGCTTACCGCTGACACAAAGTCCTGCTGTTGATTGGCCAAATGTATTTGTTTTAAACCCAGTCGGTACATTAAATAAAAACCGCCTAACAAAACACTGAGCATAACCACAGATAACCACAAAATCAGTCGCCCACCAGGACCTACTGGCAAATCGGTAATGCTATATATCATCTGCAAATCGCCTAGTGGGTCAGATAAGCGAATCTGATAAAGCTCCTCCCCTAGCATCGCTTGACTATTGGCTTTATAGCGCGCCAAGCTGTGCTTTGAAAAACGGATTAATACATTCCCCTGATAGACAATCAATACACTGCTCATTTGCGACAAGCTGGTCTTTTGAAACGCAGTGTCGATCAATGACAGAAACTGCATTTGATCGATAAGCAACCCTTGAGTATAGCGCTGACCGTTGAGCCACACTTTTCTAAACAGGACGAAGTGACCGCTATCTAACTGACTAAACTCAAACGGGTCGATAGTGCTCTCAAAGGTACGAATACGCGCGCTATTGTCAGCGCCAGACGCAATGGCTTGAGTTTGAGTTTGGACTTGAACCTGCTCGGTTTGAATTGCTGTCGCCTGCTTAGCCTTTTGCGCTTTTATTTGCGCTTTATTTTGGTAGTTTTGCTGCAAAGGTATATCTTTTAATCGAGCATAATTGTTAACACTCGCCACCTGCTGACTACGTTCTTTGAGCTGCTCAAACGCCAGCGGCGGCTCTTGCAAGCTTTGACGCGGTAATTTAGTCTGCTTTTTCATCGCAGAAACGGCTATCTCTTGTTGTGCTTCACTGAGCATAGGCTCAGATAAACGTTCGGGCGATACGCTAGCGCTTAATTTATCAAGACTAAAGCGACTTGATGAAGCCCCTAGGCTACTGACGTCCGCTTCCAAATCCGCTGACTCATCAGCCTGTTGAACCAGTGCTTCGCTTACCAGTCTATTGGCAGCCAAAATCTGCTGCATTTGGTTTTTAACAACTGTTCTTTGATCAAGCTCCTGAGCGCTCAAACCCGCGCCATTGAAACTATCAACGGGGACCAACGGCGTCACCAGCTGACCTTGATCATCCACTTGGAAATACCCCAACACTCCGGGGATATCTGAGGCAATAGGGTAATTTGAGAGCGGTGAGCGTAGCACTAAGGCATTGCTTACATCGCCTGTTTTAGTTGAATAGGCGTAATCGGTAAATGGGCGCTTATCCTCATCAGCGATAAGGCGTGCCAAACGATTATCGATCCGTTCTGAAAGCTCAGCCGCCATCTTTTGGTACTGATAAAACGTCTCCCATTTTAATTGGCTGTAAGACTGATAAATTAACAATGCGGCAGGCAATAACAGCGCTAAAAAAAACACCAACAACCATCTTCGCAAACGTGTCTTATCCATCGGTGCTCGATGCACTGATTAACTTATAACCTGCGCCCCGTACCGTGACTAAGAACTCAGGTGCTGCCGAGTTTTTTTCTATTTTACGGCGAAGTTTGGCAATATGGATATCCACGGTGCGTGTTTCAAGCTCAAGGTCATCTGCATAGCCCCATACTTTATGTAAAAGCTCATCACGCGAAACCGGCCGCTCTGAGTGGGCATTTAAGTATTGCAATAAATCAATCTCACGGCGGGTAAAGGTTAACGCCTCCTCCCCTGCTTTTCCTGACAGGTTCTGACAGTCAATGTCTGTTTGGTCATCTAAGACTATGTGTGTGCTTTGTGCGATGTCACCGCTGCACCGTCGCAGTACCGCTTGTACACGAAGCACCAATTGCGCAACAGAAAACGGTTTTGACACATAGTCATCAGCGCCTAATGACAATCCTTTAATGATGTCTTCATCGCTACTTTTAGCCGTTAACATAATAATCGCCTGATCACGGTTAGTTGCTCTAACGCGATTACATATTTCAAATCCATCAATCCCCGGCAACATGACATCCAGCAACAATAAATCAAACTGCCCACTGAGTGCTTTTTGTAACCCGGTATCGCCGTTATCGGCAAAATCGACCTCAAATCCATGATAGATAAAGACATCAATAAGCCCTGTACGTATCGCAGGCTCATCTTCAACGATTAATATTTTAGCGCTCTGTGACATCGTAGAAACCCAGAAAATTGACCCACTTAGTCTACCAAGACTGCTCTATTGAAATGTAACTTTTTTGTAAAACCCCTTAGCCATAATTTTACAAAGTCATGCCTATTTTAAACCCCCTGAAACCCTACACTTAGCACCATCAAATCTATTTCTAACACGGCCTAACTAGGAGCTAATATGAGCACTCAAAGCACACGTCACCATTATCTTAAGACCAGCCTCTTTGCGCTAATGACAACCGTAGGACTTCAATATCCAGCATTCGCTGATGAGGCGCCTGTGAGCAAACGACTTGCACCGCCCTCGCTGCAAGTCGCACCCATGCCACGCATTTTGCTTAATAAGCCGGGTGCAGCCATTAGCCAACCTCAAATCGAAGTTGTGTTTGTACTAGACACCACTGGCAGTATGAGTGGGCTCATCAAGGCGGCAAAGGAGAAAATCTGGTCGATTGCCGGTACCATGGCGCAGGCCAACACAGCGCCGCAGATAAAAATGGGCTTGGTAGCCTATCGCGACCGCGGCGATGCGTACGTCACTCAATCCATTGATTTATCTGATGATTTAGATTCGATGTACGCTAAGTTAATGGATTTTCGAGCAGCAGGTGGGGGTGACGGTCCAGAAAGCGTTAATCAAGCGCTTTATGATGCGGTTCATAAAATGTCATGGAACCAGGACGCTAGTACCTACAAAGTAATTTTCTTGGTAGGCGATGCCCCTGCACACATGGACTATCAAGATGATGTGCCCTACCCGCAGACAATTAAAATAGCGCGGGATAAAGGTATTATCGTCAACGCTATCCAAAGCGCTAACCATATAAAAACCACTCGTAACTGGCAGCGTATTGCTTCACTCGGCCAAGGCAATTACTTTCAAGTCGAGCAATCGGGCAATGGTGTTGCCATTAAAACCCCTTATGATGCCGACTTAGCCAGGCTGTCCAGTCAAATGGATCAAACCCGAATGTATTACGGCAATGCCCAAGACAAGCTAAAGCAGCGGGCTAAAGTCGCCGCTAGTACTAAACTACACCGTGAATCCAGTGAGGCATCTCAAGCTAGGCGGGCGACCTATAACGCCTCTGTTAGTGGTAAACGCAACTTTTTAGGCGACAAAGAATTAATCGCTGAAATTGCCGCAGGGGATATTGCACTTGAAAGTATTGATGAGGCAGCACTGCCGGCAGAGATACAAGCGATGAAAGCGCAAGAAAGACAGGCTTTTATTGAGGACAAAGCCACCACACGTAAGAAATTAAGCCTTGAGATAAAAGCCCTTGCAGCAAAGCGTGACGCTTATTTGAAGCAAAAAGTAGAGGCTGCAGGTTTGGGTAAGCGCTCTTTGGACGCTCAGATATTTGATGCGATTCGCGAACAGTCCGCAACAAAGGGGTTAGTTTATGAGAAGAAAGACATGAAATACTAAGGTAACTTATCGATTGAATTTATCGATTAAGTCGCCACTTGAGTATCAAGCAATAACCGCCTTTAGGAGGTTATTGCTTTTTTAACTGTAAAAAAATTAATCGATTACGTTATTAAGCGATCAACCTTTAGCAATTACTGAGGGGCTATCTAACTGCGCCATGGTTGCGTTCTTTACCATCGTATCTAAGATGTGGGCAAATAGAGGCGAGCGACGTGATTGAGGGCGCACGGCTTGCTCAAGTAGGTAATCTTGAGTCGATGCGACTAAGTCATCATTGGTGAGGGGTTGTTGGATAAGCTGTTGGTTTAAGTCTTGTATTAAGGTTTCTTCAGAATTGGCAAACGCTGCTTGGCTAAATAATACGGCGACAACGGTTAATGACGCAAAAACTGTTTTGTTCATGATATGACACTCATTTTGTTATTAGGGGGCACGTCGTTTAAATCGGGGGTCGACATGCGGTTTTTCAGAGTACCCCTACAGTATAAAGGCACTCTGAAAGATATTGCTTAAAAATCTGACAAGTGGTTAACCGCTTACAAAGAAGCCTGTAACGCTATCGCTTCTTTGTGTCCCGCTGCAACCGCTTGCTGAACCCAAAACTTGGCGTCGCCTTTTTGGTTCTTCTTATCTAAGATAAGCGCCAACTGGTATTGAGCATCTGGCTGGCCTTGCTTTGCCGCACGCAAATACCATTGCTCAGCTTTAGCCATGTTAATGCTAACCTTACCTTCAAAGCCTGTTTGATAAAGCTGACCTAGCAGTAACTGTGAGTTTCTCAAACCTGAGGTTGCAGCTCGCGTAATTAAATCCAGCGCTTTTGTTGAATTACCGGCGACCTGCTCACCTACTAGGTATTTAATCCCTAGGTTTTGCTGTGCATTCGCATTGCCAAGATCAGCCGCCGTTGTATACCAACGAATCGCCATACCCATATTGGCAGGGACACCATCACCTCGTTCGTGCATTAGCGCCAAATTGAAATGCGCGCCAGCAACATTCTTTTTCGCCGCCTGACTAAACCAGTGAAACGCAGCCTTACTATCACGCGTTACATCTTGACCTCTCAAATGCGCCATACCCAGTTGAAACTGTGCTTTTTCATGGCCACGATTTGCTGCCCGGCTCAACCAGTGAATGGCCTGAGCTGGATTTCTAGAGGCACTCGCTGAACTGCTGCTCATCATTGTTCCTAGAACAAACTGCGCTTCTACATCCCCTTGCTGCGCCACCACTTGCATTAACTGACGGGCACGTTGAAGGTCATCAAACGGTGCTTGCTCGCCATTGAACAATAGCGCCAGGTTAAAGTGTGCATCGCGGTGACCTTGCTCAATCGCCACCTCGTAATAATGCCGTGCGCGATTGTAATCTTTTTGTACCCCTAAACCGGCCTCATACAAAGCTGCCAGCTCATAAGATGCCTGTGGGTGGCCTTGAGCGGCGGCTTTATCAAGCCATAAAATGCCTTGTGATATCTGGTTTTGCTTGATTAACGCGCGACCTCGAGTAAATAACTGTTGAGCCTGCGCACTAGGCTGAACGATGCCAATATTAGTCGACGTTTGAGCGATTGAAATCATTGGAAAACTGGTCATAGCACCAAGCAATACTGCCTGTGTAAGCCGTGTAGTAGAAATTTTCATTATAATAAACCCCTAGTTATTTTTATTATGAAATAGTACAAATACTGTACATGGTATGGGGTTAACTGTAAACCAAACGCCGCTCGAGCGCTCTACCACTGAACGGTTTATGTTGAAAATTAGACCAACGGTATATTAGTTATCTTAAGGCCACACGGCACGATTTATTTTGTTTGCAACACCTCCCATGTTACCTCAACCTCTCCCTTGTCAGCGGCAATGTAAGCTGAATCCCCCGTGATTGTGACCGACAGATCCATAGTGCGCTCCACCAAGCCTGCTAACGCCTCCACACTTTCCCATCCAAAGCGATACACAGAAGCTTCTAGGCGACCAAATTTGGCCTCATTTTGTGACCACCACACGTCTGACTTGGTATTAAAGCTATAAACTTTAACAGCACGGGCGCGGTTGCAGGCTTTTTTAACACGCTCGGGGGCAGGCTCACCCACATCAATCCACAATAGCGTTTGCTCATCCATCGTTCGCACCCAAAGATCCGGCTCATCCACCTCATCAAGCCCTTTAGTGAGTTCCAAATCGGCTTGCGCGTTGATGCAGTAAGCCAATACCCGAACCATCATGCGCTCTAGTGTTTCTGAAGGATGCTGTGCGATGGTCAAATTAATAGAGTCATAATAGTCACGCTCCAAATCAGACAGTGAAATTCTTGCTTTATAAATAGTTGGTTTAATCGCCATGACAACCCCTGTTGCATCTAGCAAGTCACACCAAGCGCAGAATGTGCCCAGTGATTGCCGTGGCGTAGGGTAGCAGAGCTTCCTACTAAGGCAAACTGACAATCCAGCAATTCATGGTTTATATCAGGTACCATTGTGAGTGGATCAGTCGCTATAATAAGTAGGTATCAATCATGAAAATCATTCGTACTGACCAACCAATCACTGATAAAACACGTGCGACCATTTTATTTCGCGGCGATATATTGATTCAAACTAACATCAGCGCCCTGTATCCTCTTATCGATTGGACTCAATCATTGCTTAGTGATGCGCTAACCCCACTGCACCCTACCACCGCACAAGCACAGCTTACTCCTAACGCTTTTATTGATATCACCGCCGCGGCGCAAACAGCCTTTCGCACTGATGAGCATGCTAAAGCTTTATTTTTTAAAGTCCTAATAGCCTGCGGTGTTGACCTAAATACGACCTACTACGATCATTTCCCCCTGCGTGTTGTGCCTTACGGGGCCACACACCCTAGTGCAAGAAACGCCTTCATTAGCCCGCACCGTGACACCTGGGGCAGTAATATCCACAGCCAAATTAACTGGTGGGCACCCATTTATGCCTTAGAAAAAACGCGCACGATTGCCATCTACCCCAAGTATTGGTCTGAACCAATACCCAATGACACCGCTGATTGGCGTTTTGCTAAACACCTTGAAAGCCGGCGCAATACCCCTGCTGGAATGAAAGCACCCTATCCTTCTGCGCCATCCCCACTAGCGGCCATTGATGAGTCTGAAAGAGTTGATGTCATGCTAGCACTTGGCGATGTCTTAAGTTTTTCCAGTGCACACCTGCACGGCAGCGTACCCAACACATCTAACCAAACACGCTACAGCGTTGAAATGCGCACTATTAACCAAGCTGATGTATTACACAATAGAGCCGCGCCCAATGTGGATAACCAAGGCATTGAACAAATGTACCATTGGTTTAAATGCATTACTGATAAGCCGCTATCACAAGCTGAAATTTGCTAAAGCACGATGTGTTAAATTTGCTACAATCCCCACCTTTTTGAACCGATAGGTCAATATTTTGAGCAATTGCGTTACTTGGCTGCAGTTTACTAAACGGCTTGCCCACTAATGGCTTTTCGCTATTACAAACCGAAAGATCGTATTAACAAGCTCAGTGATTATTTTGAATTGTTAGACGTATTGTTTCATGATGAAACAGGTTTCACTGAAACTGAATTTTTAAACAAAATTCAAGCGACAAATAGCTCAGCTGCGCCCAGCAGCGAGTATATTTTCCAGCAGCTACTCAACTACCGTTTAGTTGAAGAAACCAGCGACTTTATCCCACGCTATATTTTAGCGTTACCTTACCGCGAGTTTTTGGAGTATCTGTATCAAGAGTCGCAACCGGTCAATTCAGCGATTATCAAAGGCTACATCACGACCTTAGAGAGTCGCATTAATGATCTAAATAAAGCCTACGATTCGCATTCAGAAGCCCTCACTTTGCGGTTTCTTAAAAGACTTGCGCGTGAGATTAATAATATCGGACAGACCTCTTCACGCAATCGCTTAGGTATTATTAATGAGGTGCGTAAACTCAAGTTTAATGACGACAAGCTAAGTTACAAAGAGCGACTGTCTGAAGCCAATCGGCTGTGGGATGAGTATTTGGAGCCGCTAATAGAGATGATTTCACCGCAAGGCGCATTTGGGGTGATTATGGATAAACTTAAGCGAGTATTAGAAGCCGGTGAAGCCCAATTTAACGGTCAAACGGAGCTCAGGCAGCTTTTTTTACAAAGCCGTGCAAAACGTATCGAACTTAATGAAGACACCCGTATCGATTTAAACGAAGCCCAGCAAGAGCTGATGCCGCTGCGTGAAAAGCTGGCCCAAGAGTCCCGCTTGATGGATGCAGCTGGCGTGATCTTTGACCAACTCGAACAGGGTAATGCGCACGAATTACCAGGTTTTGCATACGGGCGCCTGCTACGGCGCGAACGTCATATCGGGCTGACCGGTATGCGTGGTTACTTGGCAGCGCTTTGGTCGCTCACTACCGAACCTGAAAGCATTGTCATCGGCAATGAGACCAATACCAACACATCCCTGTTGGAAACAGAGACGGTGCATCGCCTATTGAAGCAAATGCCCGATAATAGCAATGTAATCGACTATTTCCTGCAACAACATAACAACCTAACTGCCAATGAAGTGCTGCGTGCAGTCAGTATTGTGTGTTTGCACCAACAAAATCACGATATATATATCCGCCACGAACAGCAAGATTACACCCTAGCCGGTCAAATCTGGCGGGGTATTAGCATTTACAAAGGCACCAAGACCCATGACGAATGAGCTAATCACTGAAGCTGACGCACCTGTTAAAGCCGATGAAATAGCAATTACAGACAATCATCAAGCACCTGAAGCGTTTGATGATACAAGCGATGCTTCTGGATTTGATATTCCCGGCAAAGCCTTGGTATTTCAGGCGCTAGTGGGCGGGATGCATATTTCATTGCAATCCGGTGAATTGTTTCACTACTTAAGCCACCATACCGCAGCCTATAAAACGGAATTGGCAACATTGGGCTATGAGCTTATTCACGAGCTGGATTATTACTACTTGCAGCCGTTTGATGATGAGCGCTCTAACGATTATTCAAAACGCTGTTTGGTGTTTATCACCATTATGATCGAATCCATCGCCAACGCTGCACAAGACATTGTTGAAACCTTATTTAGTGAGCAGGGGTTTGAATGTGACCAGTTACCGCACTTTAGCACCGAGCGCTATCGCAACTACATGCAAAACATGGAAGTGGGCGAAGACCGTCAGCTTAGAGCCCTACTCAATAATATGCATCGCTCAGGCTTCATTGAGTACCGAGAGGTCGATAACTTCATGCGTTTTTTGACCCCAAGCAATCGTTTTTTACAGCTGAGTCTGGATGTTTTAGAGCAACATACTAAAAAAATCACGGTAAGTGAGGCCGAGCAATGAGCGTCATAAACAATGCAGTCATCGTTGATGAGGCGACGAACAAAAAAGTCCAGCCCAGCAAAATTATCCTGATTAACTCCGCTAACTGTCAATACGCAGAATTTGATTTGTCTGACTCGTTACACCTAGTAGCGCTTAACAACCGCGGCAAGACCTCAATTATTAATACGCTGCAGTTTTTGTATATCGACAACTATAAAGAAATCAATCTCGGCTATTCGCTTGATGCCACTTGGAAGCACTATTTTCCAGCGTTGGGGTCTTACATTTTATTTGAATTAAATACCTTAACCGGACGTAAAGTCTTTGGTTTGTCGGCAACGGGTCTTGGTAATCAGCCAGAAAAATTCATCCTCTCAGGTGACTATCAGGTTGCAGATTTTATCGTGCAAAGCGATGCCTCGATGACACCTAAAAAACCAGACGCTCTGTTTTTAGACGTTAGCACTAAATTATTAGGGCGCAATATAGAATCAAAGCATCACCGCGCCCTGCTGCGACCGTTTGTAAGCAAACAGAACCCTACTGGGTTGGGTTTGATTGGCGATACGCAAAACTATCGGCTATTTAAACGTTTGTTTCGGCAGTTGCTGCAACTAAAAGGCATCACCATTAAAGATCTGAAACTGCAAATTGAGCAGGTCAATTATTCGGTAATGGAAAAAGAGCAAAAAATTAACGTGCAGCGTGAATTTAGTGAGCCTTATGAACGTGTCAAAAAGGAACAGGCCAGCCTGCGCCGCTTACAAGATAACCAAGACATTATCGAAGGCCTCATTGATATGAGTCGCTCACTGGCAAAGCGTCAGGGCAAATTGGTCAGTTACAGTGCCAAAGCCTCAGCGGTCTACGTCACTGAAGATGAACAGCTTCAAGAAATTTTAGACACCCAGCTGTCTATGCAAACGCGAGATAAAGAAAAGCTACCCGAGTTAACGCTGGCAAAAGAGGATAAGCTCAATCAAATCAGCGCACTCGATCAGCGCCTTGGCGTGATTAACAATACCATCCAGCGCTACGAGCAGCTCACACGAACCTGTCAGCAAATTGTGATTGAAATGGAAACACAAAAGCTGATCAATCTTGAAGCGCAGCGTGACGAGGTACAGGGGCAGTTATTTAACGTACGCAATGAAGATTTAAACGAGCTTGAAAAACGCCTGCACTTTACCGAAGAAAAACTGACCAAAACGCAATCACAACTTAGCAATGTATCCAGCACCTTGTTTGTGCGGCTTAAACAGCAACTAACTGACCCCGAATTGGCACTGTTGTACCAGCTAAGCAATACTGAGCTGTGGTCGCTGCTTGACACCAAACAGTTTGAGTTACACGATGCGGCGGCGCTCAAGGCTTTTTTACACACGGCATTAGCGCAAGATAAACAATCCGAATTTGTTTTGCCCGGTCTAACACTCAAACTATCATCTATCTCTACCGCAGGCTTGCAGCAGCTGGGGAGTCCTGATTTTCTCACTAAACAAGTCGGCAAATTAAGCGATGAGGCGGATGCACTGCGTGAGCGTGTCATGGTGATCAACGAACAGGCATCCATGCTAGAAAAACTGGAGGAGATCAAACATCAAATCACGGCAACCCATGCGATTATCAAGCAATATCAGGATTGGAAAAGCGATGAAATAACCTACCAAGCCTGCCTTGAAGAAAGTGAAGTGGTTGCTGCTAGTGTCCTACAGCATCGCCAAGAAATGGCCGATCTTGATGAAACAGCCCACGAACTTCGACAGAAAATCAAAGCCTATTCTGAAAAAACCAATGCTTCTAGACAGGCCATTGAAATCTTAAAAGGGCAAAAGCGCTGGATTGAACTTAACCCACCACAAGATAACTGGCAGGCCGTTGAAGTAAGCTATAACGCACTGACCTTTGAGTCACTTTATGATGCCTATCGCGAGCAACACGCCGCCATTACAACAGAGCAACAAGCGATGGCGCAGAACCTGTCTCGCCTGCGCCTACGGTTTATTGATCTCACCGATCTAAACGATGCCGATGCAATAGAACACCTCAACCATTTGCTGGAGGCAATTCCTGAGCAAGAAAAAGGCATCAATGACGAATGGAAGCGCATCTTTACCAGCTTTGCCGCGCATTGTCGTGGCATCATCGATAGCGTCGATGCTATTGATAGTTATTTAGCAGACTTGAACCGTTTGCTGGCACGCCAAACTATTTCAAATTTGCAATCGATTAAAATTATTATTGGACGCAATGAGTGGTATCGGCGCATTCTGGCCATTCGCGAGTGGAAAGAGGATGACCTGCCTATCTTTGGTGGACTTGATGAGTCATCCATTGATGGCTTATTAAAATCAGTCAAACCGCTGCTAGAAAAAGTGAATATCACAGTCGCAGACTTATATGACTTAGTGCTTGAGGTGGTGGACACTCACGCTCAGCAGAAGCAATATCAAAGCCTTGATCTGGAAAGTAACGGCACCTCTATCACCGTTAAAACCATTATCTTTATCTCGATGATTAATCAGGCGATATCCGGTAAAAAGAGCATCGGCGATACTATTCGCTTGCCATTTTATGTGGATGAAATTGACAGCCTAGATGATGCGAATGCACAAAACATTCACGATATTGCATTGAAGCTGGGTTTGATTCCAATCTTTGCAAGCCCCAAAGGCAGTGGTATTTGTAAGCGTTTGTATCAGCTAGATAATAATCAGCAGGGGAAGCTTGAAGTGCGGCAAAAATCACCTGACTCAGATAAATTGTTATTGGTGCAGCCAACATTTGAGCGGATTCGTTAAAGCAGTTTAAAATCAGATACCCAAGTGAAACAATGGGCTTTAGTTTTTAATATTTTACCGTTATAAGATCGCCTCCCCCTAACAGTTGGTGAGATAACCCAATGGCAATAACACATATTTTTTTCGGCGGTATCGGTACCTTAGTTGAAACCTCTGAGCTTCAGTTTGAAGCATTCAACCAAGCGTTGGCGAACAACAATGTTGATTTTCATTGGGAGCGTGAGGCTTACATTGAAAGCCTAGCCGGCAGCGGCGGACAAAACCGCTTAGCGGCGATTAAGCTCGCCGATGGCAGCACCTTAAGTGATGAAACCATTGCTAAAGTACATGCTGATAAGACTCAAATCTACGCTGATACTATGCGTGAAAAAGGACTAGCGCTACGCGATGGCGCGAGTGAGTTAATTAATAAAGCACGTGAGAACAACATTAAACTGGTTTGGGCAACCACCACCAAGCAAGATAACATCGACGCTTTTTTTGATGCGGTGGGCGAGGCTTTAAACAAAGAGATGTTTGTCAAAGTCACTAACAAAGAATACGTGACACAGCAAAAGCCTGAGCCTGAGGTGTACAGCAAGCTATTGAGCGAGTTAGCGATTGAACCAAGCAGTGCATTAGCCATTGAAGACAGCCCAAGCGGTGTTGCCTCAGCATTAGGCGCGGGCATCAAAACACTCGCCTTTGCCGGTGAGATGACCAAAGGCCAGACGTTTGATCCCTCAGCAGAACCTATCAACTCACTAAGCGATGTGCTGTCTCATATAGCCACCTAGCCAAGATCAAAGTTAAAGCCAATCACTCGGGTCAACCCTGTAATACGCCTTTAGCTCAGTAAACAGCGCCGGATGCTCTGAGTGCATCTGGCGAGGTTGCTCAAAGAATGTCTCCGTCACCACTGCAAAAAACTCAGCCGGATTAGTGGTGCCATATTTATCGATCAAGGTTTTATCGCCTTTATATGCCGCTTGCCTCAACTGCTCAAACTCATCTGTTAACACTGTTGACCAGCGTTTAGAGCGTTTAGCATCGCCTAAAAACGGTGCCCCGTTAGTTGCACCCGAAGCGTGATCAAGCTGATGAGCAAATTCATGAATCGCCACATTGGCACCGTCATTGAAATTCTTATTGCCCTTTAGCACGTCCTCCCATGACAAAATTACCTTGCCATTATCCCAAGACTCCCCCAATACACCCTGACGGTGCGCTGTTGGCAAGCCTTCAGGATTGAGTGCTTCACGCTCCACCAAAAAGGCATCAGGATAGATCAGGATATACTTTAGCTCGCCATACACATCCCCTTCACGGTTAAGCAGTAACAGACAGGCTGACGCCGCCACCGTGACGCGTACTTCGTCATTTATCTCAAAGCCTGCGCAGCCGATAAAGTCTTTTTCATGAATGAATTGTTTGATGTGCGTTTTAAGCTGCAGCTGAAGGTCGGTTGGCATGCGCCGAAAAACAGGGAAATTTTGCCTCAATGTTTTGCGCCAAGCGTCTGGAAAAGGCTCATCAACCGCGCGATGAAGTCTGTAGCGAGGCCAGGCGAACGCGGCGATAGCGCCGATGACAATGGCAATCATTAATAGCGTGGAAGCATCTGGCATTCAAATCATCCTATAGCGCACGACAATGTGCTTATTTAAAGATGATTCTGTCACTCCTACCCTATTTCAAGGGCAGAGGTGACTGGTGGTAGGTAAATAATGGCTCTATTGCACTTTGTAAGGTGCAATCATTGATTCTAAAGATTCAATGCTAATGGTGTACTGTGCCTCATCACTGGACGTAAGACCATCAAAACTAGAGCGATTTGTATTAACGACATAGCGATACGGCGTGTCATTTTCAGCAATCCGCAGGCTGGTTTGTTTAATGCTCATATCAAGTGACGCTTGAGGCCGAACTAAGACAATTTGGGCTTGATCGGTGACAATATTGGCCGCCGTTTTTGGCATCATAATTAAGCATTTTGACTGACGAATCGTTAGCTTGCTTGCATCGATAATCGGTGGCTCGCTGCTGTTACACTGCCAGCGAACGCTAGGCGCGTCATGCCAATAAATAACCGCAGATGATTGCTCGATATCAAGCGACATACCCGCCGTCCAATCCTTAGTCACCCAATCGGTACTCGTGCTATCAAGCTCAGGGGCTGCCTCATCAGCATAGTTAAAATCATCGGATGACACATTCCAGATAAAGAACACCATCGCGACAATCATGGTGGAGGCGAGAATACCAACCCAAAGAAACATTTTCTTACCCGCCCCCACCGCTTGTTGTGTCACGGGCGTTTTAAGCGTTTCTCCTTCCAAATACTGGGCAGCTAACGCCTCAGGGGTTCCAAAACGCGCTAGCAAAGAAGATCCTGACTCTGCCTCGTGGCTTTGAATTTCTTGAATAATATCTTGGCGCGAAGCACTGTCTAAACGGCCAAGTGCTTTTTTCAACGCGGCAATGTATTGATCATTTGTCATTTATGTTAACTCCTTGAGTTTCTCAACTGCATGCTGATTTGATTGGAAGGTTTCAAGCATTTGCGGAAGAAGCGCAGCTCCTTCATCACTTAGTTGATAATGCCTACGGGGGTGCCCTCCTTCTGACGGTGTCACCCAGTGGGATGTTAACCAGCCATTTTTGAACATGCGATTGAGTAAGGGATAAAGTGTTCCTTCATTGATAGGCAGCCCCGCGCTCTCTAGCAGTTGCAGTAGCTCAAAACCATAGGAGGACGCTTTTCGCTGAAGCACAATTAACACGCAAAGCTCTAGATAACCTTTACGTAACTGCGCTAGCCATTTTTGATAGGTCGTATTTTCCATACGCACAGTATAATCACATAATACTATGCAATGCAAAGTATTATGTGATTGCTAATTTTAGGCGATAAAGACCCTTATCCAGACGTTAACGACAAGGGATACATTAGCGGCAAAATGACGCTATACGATAGCCACATAATGATTGTTAAAGGGATGCCAACGCGTAAGAAGTCTGAAAAAGTGTAATTACCTGCACTCATAATCAATAAATTAGTTTTATACGCCATGGGGGTGGCATAGCTCATATTAGCCCCAAACAAGACGGCCAATACAAATGGCTCAGGGTTAAGTCCCAAACTATTGGCAATGCTAATTGCTATTGGCGTACCAATGACCGCAGCTGCATTGTTCGACACTACATTGGTAAAGATCGCCATTAGCAAAATTAAACCACTTAAAATAACCGGCGCAGGCGCACCTGAAGTGACCGCGACAAATCCATCCGCCACAAACTCACTGGCGCCGGTCACTGTCATGGCTTGTCCTAGCGCCAAACTCGATACAACAATCATAATGACCGGCGTGTTTAACGAGCGAGCAATGTCACTCCAGCTCAGGCATTTGCTCAGCAGCATAAGCAGCACCCCGATCACCGCGCTAACGGCAATGGGCATCAATCCAAATGCAGCGCTCGCAATCACCATCAGTAAGATAAGAATAGCAAGCGGTGCTTTTTCAGATTGAGGCAGCTCAATACGACTGTCTAAGACCAAAAACTCATGCTCTAACTTAAGCCGATCGATGTCTTCACGGCTACCTTGAGCCAATAAGATATCACCTAATTTTAGAGGCAAATTCCCCAGGCCCCTTGGCATTTCGCGCACTTTCCCACCGCTACGGTGTACCGCTAATGCAATCATTTTATAATTTTCAATAAAGCGAGACGCCTGCAGCGTTTTACCCAATAGCGGTGAGCGTTGATCAATAATGATCTCGATAACCGATTGGTCCTGATCGTTTAGTGGGTTTTCATCATCAATCTGTTGGTTTTTGGCATAGAGCACTGTGTCAGTTGCCGCTTCAAAGAGCTTGAGCTGTTCAGGGGTGTCGTGCACCAGTATTTTATCGCCCGCACGAATAATCACATCAGGCAGCGGCACAACATAGGAGGTTTCACTGCGGCGAATTTTATCAACCTGTAGCTGCCCTTTTGTCTCTTTGAGCAACGCCTCAAGCGTTTTACCTACCGCCTCACTGTCTTCGGTGACTAGAAGCTGTGCGGTATAAACACGACTACTTGCATCGGTTAAGGGTATTTCACGCGCCGGCAACATGCGCGGTGCAATTAACCAAAGAAAAGCAAGACCCACCACCGACCCCATCAACGCCGGCACGAAGAAATCAAACACCCCCATGCGCGGTAAACCCAAATCGTTTGCAACACTGACCACTAGCAGGTTAGTTGAGGTACCAATGGTCGTCCCCATTCCCCCAATCAAGCTGGCAAACCCCATCGGCATTAATAGTGCAGAGGGGTTAGATTTTGTTTGTATAGCCACACTGACCAAAATGGGAATAAGCAATACAACGATGGGCGTATTGTTGATGAACGCACTTAAGCCTGCAGCAATTAGCAGTGTGGATAACAACGAAATAGAGGGACTGCGTTTCCACATGCGAGACAGCACGTGCCCTATCGGTTCTAGCGCCCCCGTTTTGACCAACCCCGTCCCAATAATCATGAGCGCACAGACGGAAATCAGCGCCTCGTGACCAAACCCTTGGAAAAAGTCGACCGCTTTGAACAGTTGTTGTCCCCCCTCTACCGTTTGGTAGTATGGAAACACTGAAAACCCAAGTACAAGCAGACAAAGTACGATGAGCGCAGAGGTTTGTAGAAGGATTTTTTCACGGGTAAAAAGTATGAGTGCAATGAAGGTTAAAGCGAGGACGGCGATAGCGTGAGGGCCTGGCATCTATTGAAGTTCCTTTCCAGTCAGTAATCATTTATGAGGTCTATTTTTGACAGTACTTTAACAGGAAAGCGACTAAGAGCCACCCAACTTGTGCAAGAAGCCACGCATACTGCGGCTAAGAAAAATTGACCGCTATCGTCACACCTGAGTCGCTCAACCAAATGAATTGATTAATTTTTAACCACTACTTGAACACCCTAGCAGCAGCCTAGTTTGGAGGAGTTATTTTCTAGCTATCAACAAACTTATCCACACACTTTGTGGACAAGTTAACCTCAACTGAACAGCTAACGTTAATGTTATCAAGTTCAAAAACACTCACTTCAAACTGATCACTATGGACAAGATAAGTAACCGTAGGATTACTCACATTCAACGTTTAATCATGATTGAGCCATTCAATCACTTTATGGACATGTACTCTGACACTTTTAAGCCTTCCGCTCCACACATACTGACCCTTAAGATGAGCAAGCTTCTGCCATCTAAAGGAGTAGGAGGCTAGCTGCTAGCTAGATAGATTGTTGTATACCGAGGTAATTTATGACCCGCTTGAAAATTGTGTTACCGCATAGATCGAACTGACTAGTAGATTAGTAAACGTCGCCTACAAGTTTTTAGCTAACCAACGTTTTAATTAGGACATAATATGTACACAATTGTTATTTCAAGGCAATCTCGGCATGAAAATAACCCTAATTACACAGGGGCTAAAGCACGCCAGAAATACAGAAAAATTTATTTTAAATGATGTGATCCGTATAAAAACCGGCCGAATTTTTAGAATGTTTTTTAATCACAAGTGAATATTTTAAATACAACAATAAAAATTACAACGCCTCACAAGTTCCGCACACCCTTTTAAAGAGTCATTTTATTGCATATATTTTACATTTATTCAATTTTTGGAAAATTATCTATTTCTTATTAGATATATCTAGGCAAGCCGCTCTCCCATAAAAATAGTCGTGTGCAGAGTTTCTTATCGCTGCCTTCATGTTTTTGCATATCTAACACATTTCAATTAAGGTTAAAGTTAGATTTAGATATAGTAGTTACACTATTAATAGATTCCCCCTGAAAATCAGAAAATTCGGTGTCATGTTATTCATGTTTGAGCATTTAAAAAATGACTGCTGGATCAGTTAGTCAACACCTCGCCCTTTTTATAAATCAGCACGATTAATCACCCATGAACAACACTTACTCCAACTTGCAAAAATTAAATGCTATCGCATTTTCATCACTGACTGTTGTCATTGTTTTTTGTTTTTTTCTTGTTGGACACAACTTGGATCAACAGGCACAAATGCTACGTGCTTCGGGTATTTCGTACGAACAGCGCATCCTCCTTGAGCGGGCTAATGAACAAATCCATTTATTGTTAGGCGAAAGTAATAATATGAAATTATCAGATCGCATTATATTAAAATTAAGAGAAGATATTACAAAAAATGGAAAACTGATAAACGCCGATCAAACTAAATTACGTCATATTTTGTTAAAACAAAATCAAGATTTTTATAACTTTGGCAATCCTTTTAATGCCAATGAACTGAGTGAAAGTTTTGTAGAAATTGATACCCACTGGGTCCAATTTAATGACCGAATCAATAAAATATCTTCTGCTAGCTTACAAAGCCTACGCGCAGGTGATAAGTACTGGCAGCCTGCAGATGCGCTTTTAGCCCACGGTGGTATTTTGTTTAATCAAATGGTCGATCTTAATAAGCTTGTCTATCAGGCCTCATTTAAGCAAAATATCAAAATACGGACTCTGTATACACTCATATTCGGCTGTTCGCTAGCAGGTATCTGGCTAATTTGGTGTCTAGTGTTACGGCCGTTATCAAAAGGATTAATTAGAAACTGCCAACAACTGATTAGCAAAAATGAAGCGCTAGAATTTCAAACCAACCATGACGCGATGACTCGCCTATTTAATCGGTTGGCGTTTAACAAAAAGATGAAAGCACTGGATCAACGTGGTGATGGAATTGGACAAAGCAGCTTGATCTTAATTGATATTGATGAATTTAAGAGCATTAACGACAACCTTGGCCACCAAATGGGCGACGCTGTGCTGATTAAAATCGCTAATATTATCCAAGAGAATCAGTTAGAAACAGAGTCCGCTTACCGACTAGGTGGTGACGAATTTGCCATCATCATCGATGAGGTAAAGAGCCGCGATCAATTAATTGAGAGACTTGAGAAACTAATCGGTAACATTCGCCTGCCGACGATTATGGACGGTCAAAAAATAACCACTAGCTGCAGCTTAGGCGTGGCTTGGGGTGATAAATGTGGGGAAACGTTTAAAGAGGCCTTCAGCGCCGCGGATACGGCACTGTATAGAGTCAAAGAAGACGGTAGAAACCACTATCAACTATTTGAAGATATATCCAATCAAAACGTCACTCACATACTAGGTCTTGAAAAAGCGCTTCGTAAAGCCGTCGCAGAAAAGCAGTTCATTGTGCACTACCAACCCATTATTCATATGGAAACCGACGAACTAGACAGTTTTGAGGCCCTAGCCCGGTGGCAACACCCTGAGCGCGGCGAACTATTACCTGAAGAGTGGATGGAGACCGCTAACCGCCTCGGGTTGACTGGCGATATTACTTTTCAAATTATGGATTTAGTCGAACAAGACTATCATCGCTGGAAAGATAAAACCCTAGCGATAAAAACGGTTTATATCAACATAACAGAGCAAACCTTAATCAACGGCAGCGCCTATTTAAAGCTCAAAGGCATGCTTACTAGAACGCAGGACAAATCCGGTTGGCTAGGCGTTGAGATTACCGAGTCCAATGGGTTTGAACGATCCTTTGAAAAAATGCAAGAGCAACTGCAGCTGATTCATAAAGCGGGCGTTCAAATCTCCCTAGATGATTTTGGCAAAGGATGTGTCAATCTTTCTCACATGAGGAGTATTCCTTATGACCGATTGAAAATTGATAAGAGCTTTACGGCAAAGATTCTTGATGATCAAGGCATGTATTTAATCGTTAAGTCACTCATTGACCTCTCAGTAGGGTTGAGTAAAAAAGTGATTTGTGAAGGCGTTGAGCAGCCTGAAGTCCAAGTTGCATTGAAACAATTAGGGTGTAAGTACTCACAGGGTTTTCTGCATAGCAAAAGTTTGCCCTTTAATCAAAGTTGTTCACTACTATCGCCATCAGGAGGCGTTGCATGAAAAAAATAACCAAACAGGTACTCTTGGCATTTACAGCGTTTCTATTGTTCACATCAGCACAGGCAACTCAAAAACCACCAGAGGTCGAACTAAACCATTGGTGGAACTTTCCTGGGGAGCTGGCGGCTTTAGATGTCATTAGGCAGGCGGTCATTGCTAGGGGTGGAAAATTTACCGATGTCAAAATTAACAGTTGGGATGAATTACGCACCAGCACCATCAAACAACTAAACCTTGGTTATCCGCCGGCGGTCACGCAGTGGTTGTCAGGTGATGATTTAATTAAACTGAGTGAGTTAGGCGTCATTGCTCCCACACCGAGACTCTGGCGTGATCAAGAGACCTCTAAGATCATATTCCCAGAGATTTTTCGTGACAATCAACACAAGGGAAAGCTGATTAATATACCGCTAGGTATTCATGTTCAAAATAGCGCGCTTTATAATGCAGCAATTTATCAAACGCTTGGTTTACCCCTACCTAAGCGCTGGGATGAGTTTTTAGACCAAGCCATTTTGATCAAACAAGCAGGCCATACTCCTATTGCACTGAGCAATGAAAGCTGGCAATTCAATATGGTCTTCAATACCATTTTAATGGAGAAGACCGGCGCTTCGAACTTTCGTTTTTTTTATGATGATACAAAATCGGTCAAACATCTGGAAAAAGAAATAACCGAGGCGTTCGCAACCTTCATTCGCCTCAAAGCATTTTCTGACCCTGAACAGAAAAATCGTCGTTGGGGTGAGGCCGCTAGAATGGTAGGGGAAGGCAAAGCGGCGATGCACGTTATGGGTGATTTTGCTAAAAGTGAGCTCGTCACGATGGGCCTTGAAGCTGGCAAAGACTTTTTTTGCGCGCTAGCCCCGGGCGCCGAAGGTTCCATGATCTATTTGGTTGATAATTTTGTCATGTTAAACGTGCGTGAGGACTACCTAAAAGCAGGACAGCAGTTACTCTTTGACGTCGTGCTAGACCCAGAGGTTCAGGCGGCCTACAACGCTAAAAAAGGCAGCATCCCAACGCGTAGAGGCGTCGATACGCGTCAGCTGGATGCATGCTCCCAAGAACGTTACAACAGTTGGATACGCTCTATCGACGATAACAGCAGCCGCCTATCCGGTGTCAACAGCCCTCTTAGAAACTCATTTATCCAATCGGCGTTGGAAAAAGCATGGAATGAGTCGATGTCTCCTGAGCAATTGAGTCGTTGGTTGGTCGATACCATAGAGCAATCTTTGTAACACTTAAGGCTTAACTTAACTGGCGCCACTACGATCTTGGCGCCAGATATAAGAAATCTGATTGATACTTCTTGGTTGAATTAATAAGCTGCGTTTTTTGCCTCGCGGTGAGTGAGCCAAACAAGTCAGACATAAGGCTCAGCATTAACAGCTTACGCTTTGCATAAGACTGCTTATACTGGGCACTAGAAAACCTTTCAGGCGTTTTGATTTGCGCTGACAACGCCTGTTTAAACTGTTCAGGGTTAGACCGGTCTTTCAATTGCGTTGAAAGCATTGAAACAAATTTGTCCTGTCTTGCGACCCTTAGCGATTCATCGACCGGCATGGCTTTTGCCCAATCAGCAATTATCCCTAACTGGCTTTTATTCAGCGGCCCTGTCCACTTGACCACGCGCTTTATCATCTTATTCTGTCGTTTTACCAGACGCTGGGCAGGGGTGATGCCAAAGTCCTTTTTCATTTCTTTAGCAGATTCTATCTCTATTTTCTTTAGCGTTAGCAGAATTTGCTCTGGTGATAGTGATAAAAGCATATCGCTTATCACGGGCATCAGCTCATCAACACTTGTTAATGCCAACGCAAACGCCTCATCATATAGCTGACTTAGCTCGCTTGTGCTAAGTGAGGTTTGCTCGAACCGCTTTGCTGCTTTTTGCATAAAGTTTGCATAAAGTGACAGCTGTGTCGCTTGATGCCATCGGTGAAAGTCATTAATACCTTGTGTTACCGTACGGCTTTGCTGAGCGTTTAAACTGACGTAATCGTTAATCTTCCAGCGTATCGCATTATCCATAAATCGATAGCCCAACTTCACACTACTACAACCCACTATGACTGAAATTAGCAACAGGATTAATAACGTTTTTTGAAGGTTTTTTCCTTGCATTTCTTTGATTCCTTTCTTATATTTTTCACAAAATAAAACTGCTTATTTATTGATCAATTTGCTAGAAGCCTGATGTAGGCTGACTGCAAACTGAATAAACAAACTCTATCAACACACTTGTCCACAGCAGCTGTGGATAAATACTATGACGTAGGCTTTGCTCGCCTCTCATAACAATCTAAGGGCTCATGTTTGCTGCCGCAGTCCCCTGTTACCGTTTGGCTATAGCGAAAACCAGACTTTAACAAGACACGCCCCGATGCAGGATTTCTATTAAGTACTCGCGCTTTAATACTGTTAACATTCATCTCATCAAAGCCAAATAAAACTAAGCGCTTTGCAGCTTCTGTTGCGTAACCATACCCCCAGTAATCCACTCCAACCCAATACCCTAACTCAGCCTCGGCCTTGTTTTTAAACACCAATCCAATCGCCCCGATAACGTCCTGCGAAGAGATTAAGGTAATGCCATAATCAACTTGCAGACCCTGCTGCCAGGCTGACATGTGTTGACCAATCCATTGTTCAGCCGCGCCGCTAGGGTATGGATGAGGAATATTGGCGGTCATTTCAGCCACTTGTTTGGCTGCGGCCATTGTTTGTATTGCCGGTGCATCGTGTAAGGTTAGTGGCCTTAGCAACAGCCGCTCAGATAGAAGTACGGGTTGTAAGCCTTGCAGGTTCATAAGGTGTCCTTTAACAGTGTGGTGACGATAAGATACTACCCGACTCACCGTTGATTTTAAGTATACAGTTTAGACCGACTTTAAGCGCTCAACATTAATAGCCCTACGTTTTTATCAGTCAAACCCTGTGATAAACTTGCCAATCAATTTGATAGGGAACTTAAACACTCATGATTATTAAACCTCGCGTACGTGGCTTTTTATGTATCACCACACACCCAACCGGCTGCGCTGCAAATGTTAGTCGGCAAATCGATTACGTCAAAGCCAAAGGGGCGATCGAAAACGGGCCTAAACGCGTGTTAGTCATTGGTGCATCAACCGGTTACGGACTGGCTTCAAGAATCTCAGCGGCGTTTGGCTCGGGTGCACAAACCTTAGGTATCTTTTTTGAAAAAGAAGGTACACAAAAGAAGCCTGGGACCGCCGGTTGGTATAACTCTGCCGCTTTTCACCAATTTGCCGAGGCAGGCGGTCTCTATGCCAAAAGTATCAATGGCGATGCTTTTAGCGATGCGATCAAACAAAAAACTATCGACACCATTAAAGCGGACATGGGACAGGTCGACCTTGTTGTCTATAGCTTGGCTTCCCCGCGCAGGCAGCACCCCGTCACGGGGGTTGTTCACAACTCAACGCTAAAGCCTATTGGTGGTGCAACGTTACAAAAAGGCGTCAATACGGATAAAGAAGAAGTTCAAGATTTTAATTTGGAGGCCGCCACACAAGATGAAATTGACAACACGGTCGCAGTCATGGGGGGTGAAGACTGGCAAATGTGGATTGATGCATTAGATAAGGCAGGTGTACTGGCCGATGGTGCGAAAACGACGGCATACACCTACATTGGTGATAAGTTGACGTGGGATATTTACTGGCACGGCACCATCGGTGCGGCTAAGAAAGATTTGGATAAACGGGTGCTTGATATTCGCAAGCAACTGGCCGCTAATAATGGTGACGCGCGGGTCTCGGTGTTAAAGGCGGTCGTCACGCAAGCTAGTGCGGCCATCCCCGCGATGCCCATTTATCTTGCCTTATTGTTTAAGGTGATGAAAGAGCGCGGTACGCATGAAGGCTGTATTGAGCAGGTCGATGGCCTGTTCCGTGAAAGCTTGTACGCCGATACACCAACGCTTGATGAAGAAGGCCGTTTGAGAGCCGATGGTAAAGAGCTTGACCCGGATGTTCAAGCAGCCGTTGGTGAGCTGTGGTCACAAATTAATACTGACACGCTTAGAGACCTGTCTGATTTTGCAGGTTACAAGCGCGAGTTCCTACAGCTGTTTGGCTTTGAAGTTGATGGCGTGGATTATGAAGCCGATGTGGACCCACTGGTGCCCATTCAAAACATGGTTTAAACAATCACGTCTCACGCTAGGGTTAGCTCATAGCCAAACCCTAGTGTCGTCTTATCGTTTTGTGCTTTGCAAACTCAGTGCCATCGCTTCGGCAATTTTTATCCCATCAATGGCCGCTGACATAATCCCCCCGGCGTATCCCGCCCCCTCGCCACCGGGGAATAATCCTTTCGTGTTAATGCTTTGAAAATTGGCATCCCGCTTGATATTAATCGGTGCTGAAGTGCGTGTTTCAACACCGGTTAACAAAGCATCTTCTGCGGCAAACCCTTTGATCTTTCGGTTAAACGCTGGAATCGCCTCTTTTAACGCTTCAATACAAAAATCAGGTAGGCTGGTGGTCAAATCAGTTAACGTAATACCCGGTGTATAAGAGGGCTTAACACCGCCTAAATCTATCGATGGTTTTCCTTTTAAAAAATCCCCTACCCGCTGCGCCGGCGCATTGTAATTCTCCCCTCCCATGACATACGCACGACTTTCTAACTGCCGTTGGAAATCTAACCCGGCTAGCGGACCACCCGGATAATCTGAGGGGTCGATACCCACGACAACGGCGCTGTTAGCATTGCGCTCATTACGAGAATATTGACTCATTCCATTGGTCACAACCCGCTTCTCTTCTGAAGTTGCCGCCACAACTGTTCCACCTGGGCACATACAAAAACTATACACGGAACGGCCGTTTTTACAGTGGTGTACTAATTTGTAATCAGCCGCACCTAAAATTTCATTGCCCGCATTTCTGCCAAATCGTGCTTGGTCAATCACCGACTGCTTATGCTCAATCCGAAATCCTACAGAGAAAGGCTTCGCTTCAATATGCACGCCTTTATTATGCAAGACCTCAAACGTATCCCGCGCACTGTGACCAATGGCGATGGCAATATGCTTGGATTGAATCTGCTCACCTGACGCTAAAGTAAGCCCCGTGATTTGGCCCTTTATTATCGTAAAGTCGTCGACTCGACAGCCAAAACGAATTTCACCACCTAATGCAATAATGTTGGCGCGCATTTTTTCCACCATCGTCACTAGGCGGAAAGTACCAATATGGGGTTTACTGACGTAAAGAATTTCATCAGGCGCCCCCGCTTTAACAAATTCATCCAACACTTTACGGGCATAATGTTTTGGGTCTTTAACTTGGCTGTAGAGTTTACCGTCTGAAAATGTTCCTGCCCCTCCTTCACCAAATTGCACATTAGATTCAGTATTCAGCTCTTTTTTTCGCCAAAAACCAAAGGTATCCTTAGTGCGCTCACGAACCGCTTTACCCCGCTCTAATATCAGCGGTTTATAGCCCATCTGAGCCAATACTAACCCCGCTAATAAACCACACGGTCCAAAGCCAATGACAACGGGGCGATCTATTAACTCAAGCGGTGCTTTGGCCACAAACTGATAGCGCATGTCCGGTGTCGCTTTTACTAATTGATCAGCAATGAATTTTTCCAGTAAAAAAGGCTCATCCGCCGTTTCAACATCTAAGGTATAGATAAGTACAATAGCGTTTTTCTTACGGGCATCATAACCGCGCCTAAAAACAGTGAAGCTCAGCAACTGATCTGATGAGATCGCTAACTTATCGCAAATTGCAGTAGGGATGGCTTGTTCGTCGTGATCAAGTGGGAGCTGTACATTGCTTAAACGAATCATGTGGGACTTACAACGATCATAGTGAATAACTCAGCAAAGAATTTGCTGCATTATACTGATCAAAAAGTGAGGGTGACTAGCTAAACAGGGTTATTTTTCTCAAGCTGTGTACCGAGCCACTGTTCAACATCAGCAAACACTTGCTCTTTTTCAGGCTCATTGAATGCTTCATGGTACAAACCTTCATACAGTTTTAATGTTTTATCTTTCGATGAAATGGTGTCGAAAAACTGCTGCGCCCCATCGGGATTGACAATGGCATCTTCAGTGCCTTGCAAAATCAGTACAGGAAGGCGGATGGTACTTGCAGCCATCTTCACGCGCAGCATGGCTTTGAGTAATTCTGCCGCTAATCTGGCAGAGGTTTTTCCTTTATGAATGAGCGGGTCATTCATGTACGCATCAACAACCGCAGAGTCTCTCGACACCTTCGTTGGGTTAATCGGCAAGATACCCGCTTTTGGGAGTACTACCGATAGCAACTTGCCCAGCAAGATTTTAAAAACAGGCACATCGTCATTTATTTTTAGGGCGGGTGCAGAGAAAATTGCACCAGAGAATTGCTGTTGATGTGTCAGCAAATAATCGGCACAAATCAAACCACCCATACTGTGCCCTAATAAAAAAATGGGCTTTTTACCGTGCCACTCTTTTACCCGCTCAAAAAATATGTCGATAGTGTCGCTAAAGTCTGAAAAGATTTTGATGTGTTTACGAATACCGTCGGACTTACCGTGTCCGACATGATCGACCGCATAAATGGCATAACCTAAAGGAATGAGGTGATCAACTAAATTGGTATAACGCCCAGAATGCTCACCCAACCCATGGATAAGCACAATAGCGGCCTTTATTTCACCTTTAGGTAGCCATGTCTGATAAGCCACACATACGTTTCTGGCACCTTTGAATCGACCATCTGAGTGGATCATCTTTCACCTCGCTCATGTGAGCGATCAGAAATCATTAAATAGACTATTTGCTGCGTTAATGCTGGTCAATACTATCATGCAATGATTCAGTTATTTCATCTAGTTCTTTTATTAGCACGTCTTCACCCGCGTAAAACTCATCGGGTACCAACCCTGCTTCGACTTTCTTACCATCAACCATAATATTGCATTCATCGCCACCTGCAAAGGTACCGTCAAAGCAAATACTAGGCAACTCAGCATGCACTGTCGATAACAACCCACTTAAAAAAATTGCTAAAATAACGAGTTTCTTCATATTAACGCCTCAAATTTATACGGTTAAGCCAACCCTACTCCAGCCAGTCTTTCTAGACTCTGAATCTATTTCGATTCGTTAAAAATTAATTTTTTGGATTAAAGTCCACACCTTTCGTCTTATTAATAACAAGTATTAAAGATAATGCACCGTTTGTCGAAACTATTAACTTCTACCATGAGCGGTATGTTCAAATATGAACCATTAAAGATCAAAATCCGACTAGACTTTATAACAAATATTATAGATCCATAGCGTCAGCGGACTAATAATAAAAAAATCAGGGGCAATATATGAAAATCAGGCTAAGGGCACTGTTTTCGTTATACATACTTTTTGCGTGTGGTTCTGCACTCGCAGCACCTAATATTTCATTTGGACCTTTAGGGGTAGGTTTAGTCGATGGTACCTCACCGTTTGGAACGGCTCAGGAGGATTTGTCAGGTAATCTGATCCCCTGTCCGTCATCCACAGCGACGGATATTGCAGGGTCTGACTGCGGTGAAAACAACCGCATAGTCAGAACGCAAGATGTCGCGACCCACCTTTGGTCGATATCTGTTGGCGGCGGTGCAGCGACCATCCCACCCGGTGATCCGGTGTTAACAGACGTTGTTATCGAGCAAATATTTACCCCTTCAACAAATGCTGAAATATCCGTCCCTATGCCAGCGGCTTGTACAACGGCCGCCGGTGGTGGAACCAATCCTGCCTCATCGGTTGTTATCAACAGTAACGGGACGACAACGCTAACGTGCAATTTAGGGCCCTTTGCTGAAGGTCAAGCGAGAATTTTTGGTGTTAACGTGCAACCTACGGGAAACTCTTGGAATGGGTCTTCTTACACCTCGACACAGCGTGTTTATTCTGTTGATAATTCAGGCACATCTAACGCAAATGTGAATACGTTTTCTGATACGCGCCCGGTTACAATCTCCTCAGCACCAGCCTATGACCTTATTCACTCACTTAGCAGCACTCAAGCCATAAGAAACTATTCGGTGGGTAATCGAGACGTAGGGCAAGGCAGTGAGCCTGGTTTTTATGCCTATATGGGCCTACGGGTCGCCGCAACACGCCGCTTTGGTGTTGAGACTATCGTCCAACCATTGACAATTAATAACACCTTAAACGCGACTTCTGACAGCGTCGGCGGCCCCGCCTACCCCTTAGAGTTTCATATTACACAATGTACGCCAAACCCAACCGGTTGGGGCGGTGAGGTCTGGGGCAGTGAAAGCATTCGTACTGATCGCCCGCTAGGTGAGCATGTTGTGGATTCAGGAACTTGCACCTATACCCGCGATAACCCAAGTGATCCAACCTCAGGCTCTTACAGTGTTGCTTTACAAGGTGCAGATTTATCAGGAACCCGCTACCCCACTAAAGCCGTGGGTAACGTGGACCTTACGCCGGGTCCCTACTATGTCATCAACCATCGTGTGCAGATATTTATTCCTTTTCGATCAGTTGATTTAGCCGATGGGATTGCAGGCAATGGCACAGGGGTCAGTTATTTGTGCAGTCAGATGAATGGATTTGATCCACAAAGCCCCTCTGGTACCAGTAACTACGGCTCAGCAGTAGAAGAAGGTCACGATGGCCTGCCTATGCAAAATGGTACCCGCAGTAATAATAAATTGGGTTGTACAGAGTTTAAACTCAGCTCTCGGGGAAATTTTAGCAAACGCAATCTGCAGTATTCAAACGACGCCGTAACAGGCTATAGGTATACGGGAACCTCTAATTGGCATTCAGGCGATGGTGAGCTTGAAGCAGGCAACACGCATCTAGGTTGGGTTTTAGTCTATAACCAAGGTACCGCCGCGTTTAATAATCCAAATGTCTGTGACATCTTTGATAATACCGTTGAACAACTCACTGACCGAGGCAATACGGGGGGAACCCCCGGCACTTATGCTTATATGGGCACTTATGCCCCCAACGGGCACAGGCCTTCTGACTATGAGATTCAGTACGGTAATATCGACCTGACGGGGGATGATCCACTAGATGGCAATCATGATGGCACACGAGATTACGATCTCAACTCAGGCCGGTTTAACGGCGACTGGACTAAACAGCGCGCTGCGCGCTGCGACGATAACAGCACAACTAACGGCTGGCACACTGACCCTAGTCAAGTGACCGGTGGTATCGACGGGGTGAATGCCGCACGTGCTGTTCTTAGCGATGCGGCAAAAGCTTCAGGGCGAAACTTTGCTTCTGGGCACCAGCTTCGTTTTGTCGTGCCATTGATGGCCAGAAACACTTTTAACGGCGGCCCGCACGATGGTGAAGTTATCCCTGTTGGCACCGTGCTACCAAATTTTGGTGGCTTTAAATCAGATGAATATGCCCCTAACTGGACCTGGCGTGGTTATCAACCTGCACCTGAAAACGGTAACTCCGATGGCGACCGTGTGACGCTAGCGCGCATAAAATTGGCGTTAGACTCACATAGCGTTACCCCCTATGCAGCGTCCGGCGCGACCGCTGCAACGATTGCAGGAAACCCAATTGTCTGGCATGTGGATGTAGCGCTGCAATCAACACTCCCCAATCCTGGTAACGCGCAGAACCTGCAAATCATCAATGTCTTACCGCCCGATGCGACATACAACGGTACCTGTACCGCTAACACAGCGGGGGGAACGCCCGCCGGTATTGTTCAGTACAATACGGATAAAGACGGCAATCCGGCACCTGGCTACACGCGCCTGCTTTGGAATATGGGAAATTATCCGGCTAATACCGACATTCCACCGCGCATTATTTGTACCGATAGTAATCCGTTAGCACCCGATGGGACCATTGTCACCAACTATGCAGAAGCACGGGCTGACAATGTCATCTCCTCATTGGCTGCCCGCTCTGATGCTCACAATATAAAACTAGAGCAAGTGGGTGAAATTCAGGTCAGTAAAACAGTCGATTCACCACTAGATGATATGAATGATGGACAAACTTACAGCCTATCATTTGCAAACTTCTCCGCCGCCTTAGAAATTGCAGCGCCCGTGCTGATTGACGTTTTCCCTTACAATGGTGACAGCAATAGTCCTCAATCCAGCTTTGCAGGTGTGATGAAACTATCGGGTGCGCCTACCGTTACATGGACAGATGAAACAACTCCAGCTGCAGGTGACCCTTACCCTGAGATAGGTGCTACTTACTATACTAGCGATATCCCCTCTAGTATTGTTCAAGACCCCGATAATAATACCTCCAACTGGTGCTTGGAAACGCAATTTGGTAACGCTGGCTGCCCTGCAAACTTTGATGATGTCACCGCCATAAAGTTCGTCTCAAACTATGCATTAGCCAGAGACGGAAACCCGCGTCAAGGCATGATAATGAAACTTACGTTACTTGCTGGCACCACCGCGGGTGGCACCGCCCCCACTAATAACCCAGCGGATATTTATACCAATAGTTTTTCAATGGACTCAGCGACGCTGCCGCCGGCACAATTTTTAAAATCAGGTGGTGCAACGGTACAAGTTGCCTCCTACTCCATTGGTGATTTCATTTTTGCTGACACGGATGGGGACGGAAAATACGACCCGCTAATTGATTACACCGCACCCGATGGGGTGGTTGTCAACTTACACAAAGCAGACGGCACCTTAGTCGGCACCACCACAACAGGCACCGAACAGCCCGGGCGCTTTGTTTTCAATCTACTCGCCTCTGGCGACTATTATCTTGAAATTCCAGCGAGTGAATTTCAAGATAACGCCCTGCTAGAGAACTGGGGTGTCTCCGTATTGAATAACCCACCAGATGCCGATAATAATGAAACCGATGACCAACACGCTTACACCGTGGGCACGCCCGATATCGATGGCATTCGCACAGGAGTCATTACTGTATCGGCAAACCCTGCCCCACCAGGCGGTGTACCCACAGGTAATGAGCCAGTAGGTGATAACATCGCGTTTATTACAGATTCAACGGCAGATGATTTTTCCAATCTCACGTTAGACATGGGCTTAGTGCCTGACATGTACGAAGTGTCAGGACGGGTTTGGAACGATGTTAATAACAACGGGATTCGTGAAAACACCGAGCTAGGAATTCCAGGGGTTACTGTCGTGCTATCGGGATCGCCTTATCCTGGTGTTCCTGTGCGTTGTCTTAGCGTTGACACCGATGCGAACGGTTTTTACAAGTTTACACGTGTGTTAACAGGCGATTATCAACTGATCGAAGCAGACGCTGCTACCACGCCATTTAATGGGGCGAATTGCCCACCCAGTGATAGTGACCCTGCAACGTATGTCTCAACAACACCCAATACGCGCAACATTACGGTGCATGAAACGAACATTCAACGTCAGGACTTTGGTGACTATAACGGCATTGTGATTCATGGCACGGTATTTGATGACAATGGTTTATCAGGCGGTGTGTCTGCTAATGGTGTTCAAGAGAGCAATGAGGTTGGTATTAGTGGTGTAAAGGTTATTGCAACCGATGATGCTGGCACGGTTTATGATGCGACGCGTACCGCAACCGACGGCCGCTATACGCTATATGTCCCTGGCACCGCGTCAACTATCACGGTGCAAGAAACCAATGCATCAGGCTATCTCACTACCGGCGGCCAGCCTGGTAATACTGGCGGCAGTTACCATGCAGCAACGGATACGGTCACGTTCACTGCGACATCAGCGACAACCTATACTAATATTGACTTTGGCGATGTCAGAAAAATCACTTTTGAGCCGGATCACCAAAGCCGAATACTGCCGGGCAATGTTGTTTATTACGCGCACCAATTTTCAACACAAGCCGCAGGCACGGTTAAATTCACCACAACTTCATCTAACGCCATGGCTAGCGGCTGGTCACATGTAATCTACCGCGATAGTAACTGCGACGGGGTACTAAACGGGGTAGAAGCCAACTTCCCGCTAGAGGGAATTAATCTTGGCGTTCCAGCCAATGGCCGCTGGTGCGTTATTAATAAAGTCTACGCACCCGCCAATGCACCGGCATCTGATCAATACCGCGTAATGACCAATGCAAATTTCAAATACAGTGACAATACGATCAGTGCATTAAACATGCCAGTGACTGATATTACGACGGTAGGTAATGAGGCCGCCCCAACAACACCAGCCAATCCACCTGTGGGTGCATCACATTTGCAATTGCATAAGACGGTGCAAAACATAACGCAAAACAGCACCGAAAGTAGTCAACTTACTGAGGGAAAGCCTGGAGATTATCTCAAGTATCGGATTTATTTTCGTAATACAGGTACAGGGAGAATCGATGATTTAAACGTTGATGATACCGCACCTGCATTCACTAAAATCCAACCTCCCACCGCAAGTTGTGATGTGACGCCCACAGGAATGACATGTTCACCCGTGCTGGGGGTGCAAACGCTGAGATGGACCTTTACAGGTGCTCTACCTGGCGGTGCTAGTGGTCAAGTGAGTTATCAGGTGAGAATTGATCAGTAATAGCAACGAAGCCTCTGCTTTATCATGAGCAGAGGCTTTATCGACTGATACGAGCGGCTACCACAAACCTAGCGCAAGCCTGCAACAATTCCTATATACTGCGCCACCTCAAGCTTATCTCTCCCCTTTATGGTGGCGCAGTCGGTTTGAAGTGATCGCCACAATAAAAGGAATTGCCATGCTCTTTTCATCATTAGACCTATCATCTGACTTGCAAAAAGGCATTGAAGCCTGTGGTTATAAAGAGATGACGCCTATTCAAGAACAGGCAATTATTCCGGCAAGGCGTGGCAAAGATCTTTTGGCCATTGCTCAAACGGGGACAGGAAAGACCGCAGCGTTTGCAATACCGGTACTGCAGCAGCTTTTAGATAAACCTACTACATCTAGCGACACTGCAAGCCCACGTGCCTTGGTGCTCACCCCTACTCGTGAACTCGCCGAGCAACTTGCAGAAGTCATTGGTCAATATGCACAGTTTCTACCGCTTAACGTGATGGCCGTCTACGGCGGCGTAAAACTTGGTGGGCAAGCCAATAAGCTACAAGCCGGGGTTGATTTATTAATCGCCACACCCGGGCGCCTTTTAGAACATATTGAACAGTGCAATGTCGACTTAGCTGATGTCACCTTTGTGGTGCTAGATGAAGCGGACCGCATGCTGGACATGGGTTTTGTGACGGACGTGCAAGCGTTAATAAAATTAACCGCCAAAAAACGCCAAACGCTTATGTTTTCGGCAACCTCGTCAGGTGGTGTGGGTGAGTTCTCACATAAAATTATGAAAGGTTATCAAGAAATTCGCGCCAATAAAGGACAAGTGACCGCTGACACAGTACAGCATGTTCTTTATCCTGTTGAAGAGGCACGTAAAATTGACCTCTTTATGGAACTATTGGAAGAGTACAACTGGTTTCAAGTATTGGTGTTTACCAGTACTAAAGAGCAAGCTGACAAGCTTAAAATAAAACTCAAAAAACACCCGGTTGCAATTTGTCATGGCGATAAGAGCCAAGGTGCAAGGCGCCGGGCGATTGCTGACTTTAAAAGTGGTAAAGTGCAAATACTTATCGCAACTGAAGTGGCCGCTCGGGGGATTGATATCCAAGGGCTAGATCATGTGGTTAACTTTAACCTCCCTTACCTTGCCGAAGACTATGTACATCGTATTGGGCGCACCGGACGGGCGGGCAGCAATGGTCAGGCTATCTCTTTTGTCAGCCGCGAAGAGGAGCGCAGCCTTGAAAATATTCAACGCTTGATTGGTCAAAAGATTAAGCGGGTCAAGCGCTCAGGCTTTGAAGTAACACCGCGTGATGAATTAGTTAAGAAGATAGAGGAGTTCAAACGGCCAACAAGAAAAAATAAGCCATCTCAAACCACGATTAAAAAACGCAAAAGCTAAGAAGGTCCGTTACGCTAACTTTCTGCTTTGGTAATTTCTGTGTAGCGTGAAGAATCCTCTGCAAAACGCGCTTCAAGATCTTGCTTTTCAACCAGGTTTTCTGTGATTGCCTGCTGATAGATGTGTAGATTATCAAGCATGTCTTCAATCTTCATACCCAATTTGCGCTTTTGAGCAGGGTTAACCATTCTTTCATGCCTAGCCTCGATAAGCTCCAGTTTATCTGAAAGCGTTTTATGACGAGTTTTGAGCACCTTAATGGAATTATTAGCCATATTGATTTTGCTTTGATACACGCTATTGAGCTCATCAATACTTGCGAACATTGAAAGCAACTGCGTGTCTTTCATCTCCTGCAGATCTTCTAGCTTTTTAGCCGCTTTTAGCGCTTTTTGTCGCTCTTTTTCCTTTTTCAATTCAAGAATTTTGCGTTTTCGGACCTCAGCCGAAGCCACCTCTTCTTTAGTGGTTCCGTTTTTGTGTAATTTAGTATGACCGTTCTGAGCAACTTTTGGTGGAATTCTATCACCATAATGAACCTTGCCGCTGGCATCAATCCACCGATATAAAGCAGACTCAACAGGAACGGATAAGAGTAAAATTAGCAATGGAAGTAGAGTAGATTTTTTCATTATTATTATTGTATTTACTTAATCACAACCTAACTTAGTGGTTAGATTTTGAAATTTGGTCAAAGCGGGTTAGTGTTTGACGGTATGTCCCAGTCATCGCCTCTTTATCCGCACGTTTGAGAGTAATTGCCTCTTTATATCCACGTAAGCTTTCTTGAGCATTGGAAATTTGCATCGACAACTCAATTTTTGATGACTCACGCGTTGACTGTTTATGCTTTTTATTCAAATAGTTAAGCTTTTGAGTCAGACTTTCATCACGAGCACTGATGATTCCAATACTTTGCTCCAGCATAGAAATTTTCTTATTGAAAACGCTAATGACCGCGTCTCTTGATTCATAAGTGGCTAAAAGCGTTTTATCTTGCTGTGCTTGTTTGATCTCAGCTTTTTTAGCCTCAGACATTTCAGCTGACACCTCTTGCTTCTTATTGGCTTTTTCAGCTAGTTGCTTAAGCTCTTGCGCCGAACTTACCGTACCCGATGCGACGCCATTTTTGTTTAGTGACGTGTGACCTTCCTGCGCCATCGCTGGGGGAACTTTATCGGAAAAGTGTACTTTGCCATTTTCATCAACCCAGCGGTACAAATCCGCTTGGGCAACACTTCCCGTTAGAAAAATTAACAAAGCAAATAGCTTAATTGATGTCATGATATTGGGGGCTATAATTGTTAGTATTGGAGTAATCCTATCACAGTCAAAAAGCGGTTCATGCTATTTCCGACGAATGCTTAAGCAGCGCAACAGTGCCAAATTTATGACCAATCAATTTAGTTTAAAAACCCACTACCAACCTGCGGGTGATCAGCCAACCGCCATTAAATCACTGGTTGAAGGCCTCAATGACGGCTTGCTCCATCAAACGTTACTCGGTGTCACAGGTTCGGGGAAGACGTTTACTATTGCTAATATTATTCAGCAAACTCAACGCCCAACGATCATTATGGCGCACAATAAAACCTTAGCCGCACAGCTTTACGGCGAGATGAAGGAATTCTTTCCAAACAACGCGGTTGAATATTTTGTTTCTTATTATGACTATTATCAACCTGAAGCGTATGTGCCTGCGTCAGGCGTTTTTATTGAAAAAGATGCGTCAATCAATGAACACATAGAACAGATGCGCCTATCTGCGACCAAGGCCATGATTGAGCGCAAAGACGTTATTATCGTTGCGACTGTTTCAGCCATCTATGGACTAGGTAACCCTGAGTCTTACCTTAAAATGATGCTGCACATAGACCGAGGCGAAAAGATTGATCAACGCAGCATCTTGCGAAGGCTGGCCGAACTTCAATATACGCGCAACGACATCGAGCTTTCTCGCGGTACTTATCGCGTTCGTGGTGAAGTGATTGATGTTCACCCCGCAGACTCTGATATCGAAGCGGTACGTATCGAGTTATTTGATGGCGAAGTTGAACAGCTCAGCTACTTTGACCCATTGACAGGTGAGGTGTTACGAAAAGCCCCAAGACTCACCATTTACCCCAAAACGCATTATGTGACTCCCAGAGATACGTTGGTTGAGGCCGTTGACCATATTAAAGCGGAGTTACGATCGCGGCTAGAAACACTGAGAGATAATGACCGACTAGTTGAAGCACAACGCTTGCAGGAACGCACCTTATACGATATCGAGATGATAATGGAGGTTGGTTACTGCTCAGGTATAGAAAACTATTCTCGCTATCTCTCAGGACGGCCGCCAGGCTCCCCACCTCCCTGCCTGTTTGACTACCTGCCACCGGGCGCCCTAGTTGTTATTGATGAATCACACGCGACCGTTCCACAGATTGGCGCAATGTACAAAGGCGACCGGTCACGCAAGACCAATCTAGTAGATTATGGTTTTCGCCTCCCTTCAGCACTGGACAATCGCCCCCTCATGTTTGAGGAATTTGAGCGGCTTATACCACAGGCAATTCACGTCTCAGCCACTCCCGGTGAATATGAAAAAATTCACAGTGACAATACCGCAGAACAAGTGGTTAGGCCAACCGGCTTACTTGACCCTCCGGTAGAAATACGCCCCGTTGGGTCACAGGTGGATGATGTCATGTCAGAAATTACGCTGCGAGCTGCTATTAATGAAAGGGTATTAATCACTACTCTAACTAAGCGCATGGCCGAAGATCTTACGGACTACCTAATGGAGCACGACATACGCGTCAGGTATTTACACTCTGACATTGATACGGTTGAGCGTGTTGAAATTATTCGTGACCTAAGGCTCGGTGAATTTGACGCGCTGGTGGGTATTAACCTGTTAAGAGAAGGGTTAGATATGCCTGAGGTAAGCTTGGTTGCCATACTAGATGCCGACAAAGAAGGCTTTCTTCGCTCTGAGCGATCGCTGATACAAACGATTGGCCGCGCGGCCAGAAATTCAAAAGGCAAAGCCATTCTTTACGCTGATCGCGTAACTAAATCCATGCAGGCGGCCTTAGATGAAACCGATAGGCGTCGTCTAAAACAAGCGGCTCATAATAAAGAGAACAATATAACGCCTAAGACGATAAAAAAGCGCATCGCTGACATTATGGAAGGGGCCTACGGGGGGGATCGAGGCAGTAAACGCGGCAAAAAAACGAATAAAATTGCTCAGAGTAAAACAGACTATAAAGCGCTGACGCCCGCTAGTGCCATCAAGCTCATGGCTAAACTTGAAAAAACAATGTTCCAACAGGCTAAAGATTTAGATTTTGAAGCAGCGGCAAAAACACGTGACGAAATTACCCAGCTAAGAGAACAGGCGCTGCTTTAACTCTATTATGATTAGTGGTTATCCCGTCTATCTAGCAATGATTTACAGCTATAGACGGGCAGACTATTATTTAATCATCACAACGCAGGACAAGCTTTACCGGCTTGAAAATAATAATAACCCCCTAAAATTGGACCCCCAACCATGAAAACAATAAGAAAAATTGGTTTAACTGTCGCTTTATTTCCTTTAATCGCAGCAATGAATGCGCACGCTGGTATGTTCGATGATTTCAAAATAATCGACAACTCAAGCTCAAATGGCGGCGAGTTTTTTGATGATGTATTTTTTGGTGGCTCGTTTGGACAGGCCGAAGCCGATAGTTTTTGCATGGGATCAAGCGACTGTAATGGCGAAGATACATCATGGAAAGTCTACGGTGGCTACACACTCAACAAACTCATTGATTTAGAAGTGGCCTACCACAGCGTTGGCGACTTGAGTCGCACCACCGAAGCGGGCACTGAAACGTCCGAAATTTCAGCACTTTCCGTTAGTGCAGTTGGAAAATACGAAATCAATGAAACCATCGAAGCGTTTGGTAAAGTCGGTGCCTCAAGCTGGACTAGTAACAATAGTACTGGTGATCAAGACGGCACGAGCTTAACTTACGGTCTCGGTGCAAAAATTAGTATGAATGAAAATATGAAGATCCGTGCTGAATGGGAAACTATCTCAGGTGCTGAGACTGGCAGTAACGAGAGCGACATCAGTACCATGAGCTTAGGTATCGAGTTACAAACACTGTAAGCTATCTATTTGCTTTGTTAACGTCAGCATTAAGGCAACCACTTGGTTGCCTTACTATTTTGTGCGGTGCATTTTTGTAAAAACTCTAGTACATTACGCCCTTTCATCATACCGATAATACAAACCATGGCCCGCCAAAACGACTTTATCTCCCCCTCTATCCTATCTGCTGACTTTGCACGCCTTGGTCAAGAAGTTGATAACGTCCTTGAATCTGGCGCGGACATTGTTCATTTTGATGTGATGGACAATCATTATGTTCCCAATCTGACCATCGGCCCGCTCGTATGTGAAGCGTTACGCAAACACGGTGTTACCGCTGAGATTGATGTGCACCTCATGGTTAAACCGGTTGATAGAATTATTCCAGATTTTGCTAATGCGGGTGCCAGCTACATTACGTTTCATCCCGAGGCCTCTGAGCACATTGATCGAAGCTTACAACTCATTCGTGACAACGGTTGCAAATCAGGATTGGTGTTTAATCCAGCGACGTCTCTAGACGTACTAGATTACGTCATGGATAAGGTTGATATGATATTATTAATGTCAGTTAATCCAGGGTTTGGCGGTCAGTCGTTTATCTCGGCAACTCTTGATAAATTACGTCAAGCACGTAAAAAAATCGATGCCTCTGGTTTAGATATTCGCCTTGAAGTAGACGGCGGCGTAAAAGTTGATAATATCGCAGAAATTAAAGCCGCGGGAGCCGACACTTTTGTTGCAGGCTCGGCGATTTTTGGAGCAGCTAACGTTGATGACCCTAATCATTATAACTCCGTGCTTCGCGCCTTTCGTGAACAGCTTGCCCGCTAAGCATGCGGGTTTAATTCGTGACATCATGCATTCAAGAAGTTAGACTTCTGCCCACAGTCTTAAAACTAATTTAAAAGTGCTCCCTATGAATCTGAATCTGTACAAACATTGGCGATGGTGAAGCTTCTTTAAGTCATCCACCCCCTATTTCATTGTTTTATCAGGTTAGCGCATATGTTACGAGAGACTTTTGAGACTTGCATCAAGCAAGGCTACAACCGAATTCCTTTAGTTCGCGAAGTATTAGCGGACCTTGACACCCCACTGAGTACTTATCTAAAGCTTGCAGATGGCCCCTACAGCTACCTGTTTGAATCGGTGCAAGGGGGCGAGAAATGGGGTCGTTATTCCATTATCGGTCTACCCGCACAAGAAACGATACACATCCGCAATCAGCAAATCGAAGTGCGCCAATCAGGCGATGTTGTCGAGTGTTTTGAATCTGATGATCCTTTAGGATGGATTGAAGCAAAACAAAATTCGTACAACGCCCCTGAGCTGCCTGAGCTGCCCCGCTTTACAGGTGGCCTTGTTGGTTATTTTGGCTATGAGACAGTAGGTTACATCGAACCTAAATTAAGTCAGCAAAATAAAGCTGACTTGCTTGATACGCCTGATATATTGCTAATGGTCTCTAACGAGGTTGTAGTTTTCGATAACCTTGCAGGAAAGCTTTATTTGGTGGTTCATGTAAACGCGCAGCTTAAAGCCTATGACCAAGGACAAGCACGGCTTCACGCGCTGCACCAAAAGCTAAGAGAACCACTAGCCTACCCTGTCGACGGTCATACTCAAGCACGGCCAATTGGCGAAGATGATTTTAAATCAAGCTTCCCTGAAGAAAAGTATAAAGCAGCCGTCTCTAAAGCGCGTGAATACATCAAAGACGGCGATATCATGCAAGTCGTCTTATCGCAACGTCTATCGGTGCCTTATGAGTACAAGCCGCTAGATTTATATCGGGCATTAAGAAGCCTTAATCCATCACCTTATATGTACTTTCTTCAGCTAGATGACTTTCAGATTGTCGGCTCATCGCCAGAAATTTTAGTCCGTCTTGAAAATGACGAAGTCACCGTCCGGCCAATTGCAGGCACGCGCAAACGCGGCATTAATGACGCTCAGGACAAACAGTTAGAAGTTGAATTACTCAACGACCCTAAAGAGCTTGCTGAGCATTTAATGTTAATTGACCTAGGTCGTAACGATGCCGGGCGTGTTAGTCAAGTAGGTAGCATTGAACTGACTGAAAATATGTTGGTTGAACGCTATTCACACGTGATGCATATCGTCTCTAATGTACGTGGCAAACTTAACCCAGAAATGAGTGCGATGGATGTGCTGCGTGCGACCTTCCCCGCGGGCACAGTAAGCGGGGCACCCAAAGTACGCGCGATGCAAATTATCGCGGAGCTTGAACCGATTAAACGGGGCATTTATTCAGGCGCTGTGGGCTATTTGTCGTGGAATGGCAATATGGATACGGCCATTGCTATACGCACCGCCGTAATTAAGGATAAGCAGCTACACATTCAGGCCGGTGCAGGCATTGTCTATGATTCAGTTCCTCAATCTGAATGGGATGAAACCATGAACAAAGCGCGCGCGATTGTGGCTGCAGTGGCTGAGGTCAGTGAAGGAATTGACAAAGCACACGTGCAACAAGGAGACCTGTCATGATTTTAATGGTCGACAACTACGATTCTTTTACCTATAACCTTGTTCAGTACCTTGGAGAGCTGGGCGCTGAGGTGGTGGTGCATCGCAATGATCAGTTAAGTATTGAAATGATCAAAGCATTGGCACCTGCAAAAATCATGATTTCCCCCGGTCCATGCACCCCTTCTGAAGCAGGTATCTCCTTAGATGTCATCAAGGAATTTACAGGAAAAATACCGCTATTTGGTGTGTGCCTAGGCCATCAAGCCATAGGTCAAGTGTTTGGCGGCAAAGTGGTGCGTGCTGCCAACATTATGCATGGCAAAACATCGCTCATACACCATACTGGCGTGGGCGTCTTTGCTGGCTTAAAAACACCTTACACAGCGACGCGCTATCACTCGCTGGTCATTGCAAAAGATAGCCTCCCTGACTGCCTTGAAGTTACCGCTTGGACGGAAACTGAGGAAGGAGAACTTGATGAAATTATGGGTATTCGCCATAAAACTTATGATATTGAGGGCGTACAGTTTCACCCAGAGTCTATCTTAAGTGAACACGGTCACGACATGCTGAGAAACTTTATCAATTTGGGGCAACGTTAATGGAATCACTGAAGACCGCTAGTTTCATGCGGCGCATTGGCGCGATGTTTTATGACTTCATGCTGGCCTTATCCTCGGTCATTCTTGTTGGGTTCTTTTTTACAGCCGTCTTTATGAGTCTGTTTAGTATTGAAAACATTCAGGCAGGTAGCCCAGCCGCTAAAGCAATATTCACACTGCTAGTGCTGTTCACGTTCGTGTTTTATGGCTGGTTTTGGACCCATGGCGGTCAAACATTAGGAATGCGCGCCTGGAAACTAAAATTGGTCCGTGAAAATGCGGAACCCATTACTTGGTTGCAGGCATTTTTTCGTTTTTGTTACGCCATTATAAGCTGGATACCCTTAGGTGCGGGTTACCTCTGGATGCTAGTCGATAAAAAGAATCTGAGTTGGCACGATCGTACCTCTAAGACCTACATTATTGATCTGAAGCAATGAACCCAAAAGCGCCGCACCCTATTGGACTTGGCCTAACGCTTTTTTACAGCGTAATGGTGCTTTTGTTTTATGTGGTGGTTCAAAATGCCGTTTTGAAACACTTCATGAACGAGTACCAAGCAAGCAACGGCGCTCAAAGTGTCGAAGCACTTATCAGCATTTTAGCAACCGATGCAACGACCGTCAGCACGGGCATTAGTATTGCAGCCTGTTTTTCTGTTTTATTTTTAGTGTTGTTGATTCGGTTTCGTAAAGTAGACGTTAAGCAGCACCTAGCGCTTCAACCTTTTATCATTCGAGATTTGTTTAACTGGCTGTTAGTGCTAATTGGTTTCATTGCTATCTTAGCGCTGGTTGCATGGCTAATTTCGCACGAAACGCCTGACTTTATGCTTAAGATCTGGCAAAGCCAGCAGCACACCCTATTGCTACTGTTCACTATCTTAATCGCCGCACCGGTATTTGAAGAATGCCTATTTCGCGGCTTCATGTTCACCGGCATACAAAATAGCCACCTTGGCACCGGGGCGGCAATCGTCATCAGCGCCTCGTTCTGGGCTATGATTCATACGCAATATGGCTCTTTTGAGCTGGTGACTATTTTTATACTAGGCATCATCTTAGCGGTTTCACGAATTGCCAGTGGCTCATTGTATGTGCCAATTATTCTTCATGCCTCAAATAATCTTTTTGCTGTGCTAGAAATGGCTTTGTTCACAAAAAACGTGGCACAATAAGCCACATTAATCACTGCTTAGCAGTCATAAACTCACAACATAAATGGAAGCGTTATGAATCATTCTATTGCCAGCAATCTGTCTGTTGCTAATGCGGACACTGACTGCCTTATCGTCGCAGTTTATCAAGACAATAATCTATCGGCAGCTGCGCACGCACTGGATAAAGCCAGTGACGGTGAGCTAAGTGCGGTTTTGACCTACGGCGATTTCACAGGAAAATTGGGCGATTCTCAATTGCTGTACAAAGTTTCAGGGGTAACAGCCAAGCGAGTCCTTATGATTGGCTGCGGTGAGCAAGTAAAATTTGACACTTTTGCTTTACGCACGGCAACAAAGCACGCTGTATCAAAAGTTGCTAATCAGTCAATTACCAATATTACCTCGCTGCTAGGCGATGACCTGCTCGCCGCAACTGATATTAATAACCTCATCATGCAAAGTGTGCTTGGAGCCGCCGACAGCCGCTATCAATTTGTCAAACACAAGTCTGAGGCACCACAAACCGTTTCTGATCAGCACATGGTCATAGCGTTCAGTGCAGCACTAGACAATACTGATGAAGCCTTAGCGCAAGCCAGCGCAGTAGCGCAAGGTTGTGAACTGTCGCGTGACTTGTCTAATCAACCTGGCAACATTTGCACGCCACTGTACTTAGCGCAAACAGCTCAATCGATGGCCAAAGACTATGCAAGTCTTGATGTTGAAGTACTTGAAGAGTCTGATATGGAAAAATTGGGCATGGGTTCTTTTTTGTCGGTCAGTGTAGGCAGCGATCAACCCGGCAAAATGGTTATCCTGAAATATAACGGTGCAAATGATGACAGCGCCCCTATTGCACTTGTGGGCAAAGGAGTCACCTTTGACACCGGGGGTATTTCCATCAAACCTGGCGCTAACATGGACGAAATGAAATTCGACATGGTGGGATCTGCCAGCGTAATGGGCACGATAAAAGCCATTGCGGAGATGAAGCTTCCTTTAAACGTTGTCGGCGTACTAGCTGCCGCTGAGAATATGCCAAGCGCACGTGCCACCCGCCCAGGCGACATTGTCACCTCAATGGCAGGGAAAACCATCGAAGTACTTAACACAGATGCTGAAGGTCGCTTGGTACTTTGCGATGCACTCACTTACGTTGGTAAATATAAACCGAAATTAGTGATTGATATCGCAACACTTACCGGTGCCTGCATCGTTGCGCTGGGCCATGAAATTTGTGCAGTACTAGCCAATGATCAAGCGCTTGCAGATGATATTATGGCCTCTGGCGTTAAAGTGGGTGATCAGGCATGGCAGTTGCCAATGAATGAAGATTATCAAAAGCAGCTGAAAAGCGCCCATGCAGATATTGGTAACATCGGTGGGAAGTCAGCCGGTACCATTACCGCCGCCTGCTTCCTCGGGCACTTCACCAATGATTACCGTTGGGCGCATTTAGATATCGCAGGCACCGCGTGGAACGGCAAAGAGGCCACTGGCCGCCCTGTTCCTCTGCTAACACAATTTCTGATCGATCAGGTTTAATGACTGAAATTAGTTTTTATGTCGGTCAATCTGACAGTTTGCGCGACAGGTTAATCTTAGCCTGTCGCCTGACTCAAAAAGCCTATGACAAAAATTGGCAGGTCCATATTCACACTGACTGCTTAGCCACCTCTCAACGGCTTGATGAATTGTTATGGACTTGGCATCCAGCCAGTTTTCTCCCCCATGCTCTGGCTGATAATGCAAGTAATGAGCGCATAATTATCGCTCACGACTATGAACCTACTGAACACTGTGACTACTTAATTAATCTATCGAATACAAAACCTGAGTTTTTTTCACGTTTTGTTAGAATGGGAGAGATTCTTGATCAATCTCCTGATATTTTAACCGATGGTCGTAAAAGGTATGCCTACTATCGTGAACGGGGGTATACTCTTAAGTACCATCAACTTTAAAGGAAGTTGCAGAGATGTCGAATCCCCCGTCGAAAACATCCGCATATATCCCCGTTGTGTCAGACCTTGTTGTGCCTGGAAATCCGGCATTAAAACGACAAAATGATGCATCAGGCAAAACCCAATCCGGCCGCTATGCCGATGCCTTAAATACACGTATCGATGAATTAGAGTCTGCTATTGGTCAAGACACCATGGGTACTCGAAGCCGTGCTTACGCCATACGTGCCGAAGCCAGTCGTGGCAGGGTACCGCAAGGTAAAAAAGCTCAGCGCTGATGCCCTATTCACTGATCAAAAAGCGGTCATGACCGCTCTTACCCTGATTGATGTTGCCATTATAAAAAGAAAGCAACCATCAGGGGATTAAGTTTATTGAATCTCACTGCAGTTGCGTAGAGTTTCGGCTATAATTTCGCTTTTCTAGATCATCAGATAAGTATTGGTATGGACAAGACGTATAGCCCGCAAGACATCGAACAGCGTTGGTACGATCAATGGGAATCTCAAGGTTATTTTGAACCCAGCGGTGAAGGGGAATCTTATTGTATTATGATTCCGCCTCCGAACGTGACAGGCACATTGCACATGGGCCATGCGTTTCAAGACACCGTCATGGACGCCCTCATTCGTTATCACCGTATGCAAGGCAATAACACGCTTTGGCAGCCGGGTACCGACCATGCTGGGATTGCGACGCAGATGCTAGTGGAGCGCCAACTTAATGCTCAAGGTCAGACCCGTCACGATTTGGGTCGTGAAAAATTTATTGAGCGTGTCTGGGAATGGAAAGAACAATCAGGCGGCACAATCACTAAGCAGTTACGGCGCCTAGGGGCATCCCCTGATTGGTCACGTGAACGTTTCACAATGGATGAAGGGTTATCTGAAGCGGTTGGCGATGTTTTTGAACGGTTGTATGATGAAGACCTAATTTATCGCGGCAAGCGTTTAGTAAATTGGGATACCGTGCTGCATACTGCCCTGTCAGATATCGAAGTACTTAACGAAGAAGAAAATGGCCACATGTGGCACTTTCGCTACCCCTTAGCCGATGAGGCAGGTAATGCGACTGATGAGTATTTAATTGTCGCCACTACCCGCCCTGAAACTATGCTGGGCGATAGCGCAGTTGCAGTACACCCAGATGATGAGCGCTATCAACATCTTATTGGCAAATACATTAAATTACCGCTAGTGGGCCGACTGATCCCTGTTGTTGGCGATGACTATGCCGACCCTGAAAAAGGCACGGGTTGCGTGAAAATCACCCCCGCTCACGACTTTAACGACTATGAAGTTGGCAAGCGTCATGACCTTGAAGTCATTAACATATTCGATGACAGCGCCGCTATAAACGACACGGCTCCTGAGCAATATCATGGGCTTGATCGTTTCGTTGCTCGTAAACAAATTGTCTCTGACCTTGATGAATTAGGTTTACTAGAAGAAGTGAAAGCCCATGCGTTGCAGGTGCCGCGTGGCGACCGGTCCGGTAGTGTTATAGAGCCTTACATGACCGATCAATGGTACGTAAAGATTGCACCGCTTGCAGGACCTGCTATCGACGCGGTTGAATCAGGCCGGATCAAGTTTGTACCTGATAACTATAAAAATATGTATTTTAGCTGGATGAATGATATTCAGGATTGGTGTATTTCACGCCAACTCTGGTGGGGTCATCGCATCCCTGCGTGGTATGACCAGTCAGGCAAAGTTTACGTGGGTAAAGATGTCGAGACAGTCATCGCCAAATACAAGCTCCCCGTTGACATTATACTGCGCCAAGACGATGACGTGCTAGACACTTGGTTTTCATCTGCACTCTGGCCTTTTTCGACCTTAGGCTGGCCTGAGAATACTAAAGCATTAAAAACCTTCTACCCAACTAACGTGTTGGTGACAGGCTTTGACATCATTTTCTTCTGGGTTGCCAGAATGATCATGTTTGGATTAAAGTTTATGGATGGCGAGGTGCCCTTTAAAGAAGTGTATATGCACGGTTTAGTGCGCGATAGTGACGGGCAAAAAATGTCCAAATCTAAAGGCAATGTCATCGACCCCTTGGATGTTATCGATGGGATATCATTACCTGATTTGCTGGAAAAACGCACCAGTAATCTAATGCAAGACCACAAACGCGAGAGCATTGCTAAAGCGACTAAGCAGCAGTTCCCAGATGGCATTCCCGCTTATGGTACTGATGCATTGCGCTTCACCTTTGCCACGCAGGCAACTTCTGGACGTGATGTTCGTTTTGACTTGCAGCGCATCGAAGGCAACCGCAATTTTTGTAATAAACTCTGGAATGCCGCACGCTACGTGCAGATGCAAACTGACGATAAAGACATTGGGCTTAACAACCCAAACCGTGAGCTATCTCAAGCTGATCATTGGATTATTTCTCGCCTGCAAAGCACCATCACTGAGGTGGCTGAACACTTTGAAAAATACCGGTTCGATTTAGCGGCAAAGGCGCTGTATGAGTTCTCGTGGAATGAATACTGCGACTGGTATTTAGAGCTTTCCAAACCTGTCTTGTTTGCTGATGATGTCAGTGAAAATGCGAAACAAGGCACGCGGCACACCTTGCTTTATGTGTTTGAATCGTTGATGCGCATGCTCCACCCGATCATGCCGTATATCACCGAAGAGATCTGGCAATCAATCAAACTGCGACTGGAGAATACTGGCGAGACGATTATGTTGCAGGCCTATCCTACAGCAGATCAAAGCTTGATTAATGAGACCGCTGAAACGGAGCTGGGATGGACTAAATTGTTCATCGAAAATATTCGTCGCATCCGCTCTGAAATGGACATTAAACCCGGCAAAGCACTGCCCGTTCTGTTAAATAACTGGACTGAAAAAAACCAGCGTATTTTTACTATTTGTCAGCGCGAGATCACCTCATTGGCAAAACTTGAGTCGGTTACATGGCTTAACGAGGGTGACCCCGCGCCTGAGTCAGCAACGGGTTTAGTCGGCGATATGCAAATATTAATCCCACTAG
>ENA-ORXT01000433-ORXT01000433.1-marine-metagenome-genome-assembly--contig:-NODE-433-length-66775-cov-8.455906_pt1 | contig 66775 bp, 52 predicted proteins | sample MGYA00237868_ERZ511482 | MGnify/ENA metagenome assembly ERZ511482 | reverse complement strand
CCAACCAGCACACCAACAGATGTACCAACCAGCACACCAACAGATGTACCAACCAGCACACCAACAGATGTACCAACTACCGCAGCAACAGATATACCGACTACTGTGCCTGCCATTACATCGACAGCAGCATTAATATCCACCAGTGAGCCAACAGATACGCCGTATGCAATAAATACGCCGACAAAAGTGATTATCAGTGATGAAACAGTACAAAAGGCAACGCCTTCGCCAACAAGCAACGAGGATGATGAAATTGAAGAAAATAGTGTGAGAGAAGATAAAGAAATAGACGAGGGAGATGCGACAATTAAGGCAGAAAAGAAGTTGTTATATATGCCTCTTATTCAATAGCCATTATCTTTTATATCAATTGCCATGAAATTCGAGTCTCTGAGAAATTGCGGGGGGAGCTCGCAGAATGAACTCTTAGTGTAACGTCAAGCCTAAAAATACAGGTTGTTCAGATTATTTTTATAAAAGTGGTCGTCCCCTAACCCACTAGTCATAGTTTCGTATCAGATGCCAAGCACAGCAACTCAAATCGTGTGGGCATGGGGCCATGCCCACACGATTTGAGTTGCTGTCAATACCACTAGCGCCATCTTCAGAGACATTCCCGACCATAGTGCCCATTGTGTGTGTACCGTGCGTATTGCACAAACAATCTGCTGTCATATTCGATTCGCTTGCGCCAAGGCTAACCATCGGGATAAAGGCTCTCACCGGGTTCGAACCAGCTATCGTTGTAGTTAAATTCGTCGTTGCCCAGATTACCCCGATATTGTTCGACTAACGCTGAATGTTGATATTCAACCCCGGTGTCAAAGCCCGCCACCACGGTACCCTGCCCTAGTATGTCTAGGTCGCGCCAGACTCGATCTGCACCCACTTTGAGAATATTCCAGTGGCTCTTCAGGATCTCATGTGGTTGACATGGAAATGAGTCATTGTGGGTCCTCTATGTTGAGTGCGTTGCACTGTTCTATACTGGATTCTGGCTCGAACAATTCTCTGAATAGTGCATCGCACTCTGTCCACCACATGAGATCCGGTTGAACCATTCCAGTTTGGTATGAGCTCATTTTCAAAATCGGAGCCTTGTTCAACTGATTTCTGCGCTGTGTCTCATAAGGGAGCTAGTGGATAGTTGGCCGCAATGCGCTCGACGTCAGGGCGTTGCGCAAGCGCGATTACCGAGCGCAGGTTAGTATCAACCGCCATGGCATTGACGATAAAGAAGGACAATGCGAGCGATTTTACGAGGCTTATGCTGAGCCAGTAGCATCCAAACTATTGAGAAGATATTCTTGAATCTCGTAAAATCTCTCATAAAATTCACGATTCTCTAATAATTTCACGTTTGAGGAACGCTTTTAGCACGCTTCATCCGCTACACTCGTTCTTTAGGCCATTCCAAAAAGTTACCTACATGCGCTTGGGTCGGAAAAACCAGCAGCCATCTTAGAAGCCTAGTAAACTTTATAGTTAATTTTTTGGAATAGCTCAATGCAAAACCAAAGATGAGAAGGTGTCATAATGAATGAGATTTACACAAAATTTGGTCACAAGAAACGAAACAATGCAGAGTGGATTGCTGATCTCTCTGGCGCGAAAGGTCCCATACAGCAAGAAGAGGCAATCGAAAATTTATCGCGCTACCTGTTTATTGTTGTTTATAACAACCTACGAAAACAACACAGCAACCTCATGCGTCTTCATTATTTGGGCAATGAGGAACTGTGCGATCTCGCCATGGACTTTACGCAGCAGTTTATGGAAAAAATGGTGCAGAACCAGTTCGCCCTACTAGGAAAATATCATGCTGAAGGGCGATTTACAACGTGGGCAGCAACAGTCACATTAAATTTGGTGCGCAGCGAGTTTCGCAAGGCGCGTTGGTCTCGCGTCGAACCATTATCAGATCGGTCGGTATCCACAATCCTAAATAGAGATCTTGGGCAGCCAGAATCAATGCTCATAAGTAGTCAATTTTATGAGGTAGTACAAGCCAGCCTCAATAAATTGCCCGAACGAACTCGAACAGTTTTTGTTCGCAGCATACTAGATGGGGAAAGCACGAGCAGCCTCGCCACAGAGATGGGCGTTACGCCAAACACAATCTATCTCTTGATTCACCGTGGCCGCAAAAAGATACAAAAATTTTTGTTCGATGCAGGCTTCGAATACCAAGAAGCCCTTGTGTTTAAACGATAGCATCTAACGACAGTTGGAACTGCCGTCTGCTATAGCAAACTACGCTAAAGCGCACTAACAATCATCTGCATAACCGGTCTTTTAGCCAATTTCCGGTAACAGCCAGAGCATTAAAATGCTCTGGCTTCGGTGTGGATTGCCCTAACTGCGTGTACCTTCCATTGCTGTCTCCGCCAAGAAAAATCACACGAATTATCCGTATTCTTAGGCTTGACGATGCACTAGACACAAATATAGCAATTTTCTGCTGTGATCCGATTAGCATCCCTCGACCATTTGGAGCATCTAATGAATCAGAAAAACAGACGCGTATTCATTTACTTTTTGCCATTACTCATAGCTGTCCCGCTACTGGTAAGCTGCCAAATTAACATACCTACAAGCAGCGAAAATACTGCCCGCAGCGCAATCCAGCAATCCCGTGGGGCGGACATAGATGCCGAGTTGCGCAACCTTATTGCGTTGAATCAACTTACGGGCGACCCCTCCACAAATCGCGATTTGCCAGCCATTGACACGCCACTAGCGCAACTCGGCAAGAAACTCTTCTTTACTAAAGCGTTGGGCGGCGATATGGATGTGGCCTGCGTTTCGTGCCACCATCCACTGCTGGGCGGAGGCGACGATTTAGCGCTTTCAATCGGCATCGGTGCGCATACGCCAGATCTACTTGGCCCTGGGCGGACGCACGTTTCGGGCAGGCCCAACGTGCCGCGCAATGCACCCACTACCTTCAACATTGGCATGTGGGATCAGGTGCTGTTTTGGGATGGACGGGTTGAGAGTCTGGGAAAAACAGTCGGACAAAACGGTGCGGATGGCGTTGGCATTCGCACACCCGATGTCGCGTTTGGTGTAGCTGATCCAAACGCAGGCGCGGATCTTGTAATTGCCCAAAGTCGCTTCCCCGTTACGTCGCGCGACGAGATGCGTGGCTATGAATTTGCCGACATCGGCGGCAATGATGAAGTTCGACAACAATTGGCCATGCGCATTAGTCAATCCGATGAATTAACCACGGAACAGTTAGCGCGGGTGCAAACAACAAATGACAAGTGGAATCATCAATTTTGGGAAGTATTTGGTGCAGCGGATGAAAGTGGGCAATATATAAACGAGCAGCGGATCGCAACAGCACTAGCAGCTTATGAACGCTCTCAGATCTTCGTCGATACCCCATGGAAGGCATACATTGAGGGTGACAGCGATGCGTTGAGCACCTCTGCCAAGCGAGGCGCACGACTTTTTTATAATACAGATGATGCGGGTGGTGCCAACTGCGCCAGTTGCCATGTTGGCGATTTCTTTACCGATGAACAGTTCCATCTGCTGGCCATACCACAAATTGGGGATGGTAAGGAAGACGACATCGTAGGTGCGGATCGAGGGCGATTCCGCGAGACAAAGCTACTGACGGATCTCTACACATTCCGCACGCCAACGTTGCTCAATGTTGCAGTAACAGGCCCGTATGGGCATAATGGTGCATTTTCAACATTAGAGGGAATTATCCGTCACCATCTTGATCCGATTGAGTCGTGCAATACCTATGATATGACGCAGATCGATCCGGCTATTCCAGTAGAAAATATACAGGAAAATACGCTTGCCGTTATAGCACAGTTAGAACGAAATCGCGCAGAGGAAGAAGATATGATCCAAAATGTGAGTTTGTCTGATAGCGAGGTTGCGGATTTAGTTGCTTTTATGCAGTCACTTACCGATCCATGCGTGGAGGATGCGGCCTGCCTTGCGCCGTGGATTATTACCGAGGAGGAGCGCGGGCCAACGAGTCAATTTTTGTTTGCTCAAATACCCTCAATTGAGGGTGAATAGAAAGTTGTGTTTAGTACGCACAACCGTGCGACTTGTGCGTACTAAACTCAACTACAAATGTAAACATTACCTATTCTAGTTATCTGTCCAGTGAGACTGTTACAAGAACCGAACGAATCCTTAAAACGGATAGCCCTGCATCCCCTGCATCCCCTTAATAGCAGCAATTTCACCCGTATGCCAAGAATTATTAAGCAGGATAAGTGTACAGAGCCAACTTCTGGTTTGTTCGCCAAAGCTACCCATGTCAACGATCTCTTCCAGATCGCTATCGCTCATGGCTGCAAGATGATCATCCACTGCCTTGAAAACAGCCAAACCATATTCGTGCATTACCTTCAGATCAACCTGAACATTTTTGTACCAGGCAGCAGAATCAGCACCCTGTGGCGGCAGTTCGCTCATCCCATGGCTATCGGCATGGCTAGTTGCTAACATCGGTGGGTTCCCAGTCAGTTGCGACAACATAAATGCATCCATGCCCGAAATAATGTGCGCCAAATTTGCGGCAATTGTTCCCGTTTTGCCACCTGGATCTTTATGTGCCACGTCGCTGGTGACGCCGTCTAGCGTACCCTGTAAAATAGTTTTGGTTTGTTCAAATTGTGATCGAAGTAATTTAACAGCAGAATTAGACATTTGTATTGCCCTTTTGTTTCAAAGTGGTTGGTAATGCTAATTGGTAAATGTTTTCGACTATTGTGGATATCATCTCAATAAATGGGAGACCCACATGGTACCATAGCAGCAATTATTTGACAATCAAACAGAACGTTTGTTCCAAAAACAATGAGTGCGATGCATTCGCTTGTACAAATAGTTCATCAAACATGATATAGCCTTATTTGAGCACCAATTTTTACCGAAACATCAAAACGGGAATGAGACACGAGCGCAACATGCTGCTTGTCGTGCTGCCAATGATTAACGTGCGGATGCGCGAATGCCCGTATGCACCCATCAGCAGCAGGTCGATTTCAGCCGTCTTTACATAGTTGGCAATCACGGCGTCGGCGTCGCCCTGTCGCAGCAGCGCATTGACGCTAAAGCCGCTCTCCTGTAGCTTTGTGGTCGCCTTCTGCAAATCGCGCTGATTGGCATCGTTATCGGTACCGACTTTGAGCAGGTGACATTCCAGACCTTGAAACAACGGATTGTTGATCACATAGTCAATCGCCTTGAGCGTGCTTGGGCCGCCATCGTAAGCAATGACAAAACGACTGATGGGTTTAAATGTGCGCGAGGCAACCAGCACCGGCTTTTTAGCCACGCGCACCACCCGCTCTAAGTTAGATCCCAGATGCAGCGTCGCAAAATCTGCCTCTTCGCCTCGCTTGCCCAAGACAATCATCTGTGCGGCGTGCTCTAGCTCCGCAATGGACTCGACCAATGAACCGCGTCGATGCAGCGCTTCAGCTTTGGTGATTTGCTCTGCGGCAAGCATCTCCTTGGCATGGTCGATAATCAATTTCCCCTTTTGCTGCTCAAGCTTGCCGCGTGCTTCGTCAAGCTGAGTCAACTTTTCGAGCAGCGAGCTTTTGACGCCTAGCCCAATTGCACCACTTAGATTCGACGATGGGTCGCCATCAGCAATAGGAGTTTGGATATGTAAAAGCTGGACAGGAGCGGACAACCGCGTGCTTACCCACGCGGCATGGGCGACAACGCTGTCCATGTAAATCGAACTATCGATACAGGTTAAGATTTTATCGTTTGTAGTTGACATAGTGTCCCTTAATGTTTTGGCATTAATTCGAGTGCGTCTGGTTTGTCGTAGATAGCCAGTTTGTTGACGAGCGTGGCGCTTGCTTCGTTCATGCCGACCAGCTCAACTTCGGTGCCTTCGCGCCGGAATTTTAGCACGGCTTTGTCCAGCGACCCAACACCAGTTAGATCCCAAATGTGTGCTTGACTCACGTCAATTGTCACGTGCTCGATCACCTCTTTAAAATCGAACGCCGCGGTAAACTGTTCTGCAGAAGCAAAGAATATTTGGCCGTATGCGGTATAGGTTCGTTGGTTCCCATCCTCGGAGAGCGTCGATTCTACTGCGACCAGATTGGAGACCTTACGCGCAAAGAAGACGGCACTCATGAGTACACCGACGCCCACACCCTGCGCGAGGTTGTGTGTCCACACGACGACGGCAACGGTTGCCAGCATCACCAGACTAGAGCTCATCGGGTGTACGGTCAAGTTCTTGAGCGATGACCAACTAAAAGTACCAATCGAAACCATAATCATCACCGCGACAAGGGCAGCCATTGGGATTTGGCTCACCAGATCGCCGAGAACCAAAATGAGGAAGAGTAAGAAGCTGCCGGCGAAGAGAGTCGAGAGTCGGCCTCGTCCACCCGATTGTACGTTGATTACCGATTGGCCGATCATGGCGCAACCGGCCATACCGCCAAAGAAGCCCGCCACAATATTGGCGATTCCCTGCCCCGTACATTCACGATTTTTGGCGCTCGACGTGTCGGTCAGGTCATCCACGATCACGGCCGTCATGAGCGATTCCAGCAGGCCAACGATAGCGAGTGTCACTGAGTAGGGAAAGATGATCATTAGCGTTTCCCAGTTTAGAGGAATGTCTGGAAAGAGGAAGAGGGGAAAGGTGTCGGGAAGCTGACCCATATCGCCCACGGTTCGAATGTTCATGCCTGTGAAAATACTAAACGCGGTTAAAGCAACAATGCTTACCAGTGGAGAGGGGATTGCCTTGGTCACATAGGGGAAAAGGTAGATAATGGCTAGCCCGGCAGCAACCATGGCATACACTTGCCAACCTGCGCCCTCGAACTCTGGCAGTTGGGCCATAAAAATGAGGATTGCCAGCGCGTTGACAAAGCCTGTCATCACCGAACGCGAGACGAAACGCAACAGGCTACCAAGTTTGAAGATGCCAGCTAAAATCTGCAAGATCCCCGTGAGAATTGTTGCTGCAAGCAGATACTCAAGCCCGTGGTCGCGTACGAGCGTGACCATGACAAGCGCCATGGCACCCGTCGCAGCCGAGATCATCCCCGCTCTTCCGCCCACAAATGCAATCACAACGGCGATACAAAATGATGCGTAGAGGCCCACTTTGGGGTCGACCCCTGCAATAATCGAAAACGCGATGGCTTCGGGAATCAGCGCCAACGCAACAACCATACCCGCTAATAGATCCCCGCGGATGTTACCAAACCATTCATTTCTAAGAGTAGCTAAAGACATTCAATTTCCTATTTTACTTTTGTTCATAATAATTTCGGTGGATTAAGGCTAAACCAGAAAAATAATTATATCGATTTCAGCAGTTTTCTAGAGTAGCTTGCGGCCATGCTCTATATTTTATTTTTGGAATGGCCTAATTTACTTTTTGATCATCATAAAGCGCGTGGCTATTAATGATCAGAGCCAAGTATACAGGATAAGTGCAAAATCGGTGCTTTATGTTTATGCTCAAAAAAATTACTCTTCAAAATTATTCTCCGTTACAAAATGGACCAGCGTCTCCAGTACTCGATCAAAGCCCGATAGCCGCGCCACTTCGTACCCGTGGCTATTCTCGCGTACGTGGCCAAAACAGGCGGTGCGATGCACACCACCCGCAGCGTAAACCAAGCTTGCATCGCTGGCCGCTTGCGCAAAGACCGCCGGTTGAGCCTCTGTCCCTGCGGCGGTTGCCGACGCACAAAACGCGCGAACCAGCCGCTGATCGTAGTGCGTCAGCCGATCCTTACTCCAGACGCCCGGTCGGCCATCCAAGCTGAGCGGCACGCCCGGCGGAATCGGCGAACCATCAATCGAAACGAAGATGTCGGGCATTTCGGTGGCAGACAAAATCTTGGCCCCGTGGCCGCCGCCTTCTTCGTGTACCGTAAAAGCAATTAAAGTTGGATAGAGCGGTGTTACGCCGATTGCCTTAAGCGTTTGAAGCAGCCGCAGTAGCGCGACAATACCCATTCGATCATCAAAGGTCCACGCACCCACCAGCGGATCTGCGGGATCGCCAAAGAGTACGGGGCCAACTACTTCGCGCGTTGGCACCGCAGTCGAACCCGGCCGGATCCCAGCATCGGCCAGCTGGCTGGTTGTTAGCCCCGTCAAAATGCGCACATCAGACCACTGCACCGATTGGTTGGCTGCGTTGGCCGTATGTGTGGATCCCATGGAGAGCACGCCGATAATCGATTCGCTATCACCCAGCACCTCCACCGGACCTTCGCCCAGCTTCCACGGAAAGAGTCCGCCTGTACGATCTACCAGTAGATCCCCAGTAGGCGTGATCGAAGTCACAACCATGCCAATTTCATCCATGTGCGCGGCGTAACAGATTAACGGACCATCGACCTCTTGGCCCCCTAGCCGGACAAGCAAATTGCCAGCGCCATCTGTCTCGTGGTCGAAACCGATTTGGTCCAGCTTTGTGCGTACTATCTGCGCCACGCCTTCTTCGCGCCCCGATGGGGAGGGTGCGGCCAGCAGTTCTTTGAGTAGATCTAAGGCTGTTTCAATCGTCATAAATTCCTCTCAAGTGATTAGGATGTGATCAAAATGATTATTAAAATACCAAAAGCCGACTGAATTTTCATCCAATCGGCTCTTATTTGGTTGGCTATTTATTTAATATGTACGAGACTCTAACGCTACGAACCTGTAAACATACCTAAAAAGTTTGGGATTTGCTGCGTGTAAAAAAGAAGCCCGGCGCATATTGCAGCGGTAACGAGTGCCCAGCCAAACCAGCGGCCACCAAAGTTACCAAATGGAATATCTCGTTTGTCGCGCAAAACTTTGTTAAAGAGTGGCTTCTCTTCAACGATGATGTCTGTACCCGCTTCGGTTGTAACGACTTTTGCCCGCTCTGGTGATAAGGATGCAGATTGATCGACAGATGCGCTGCTTCGTTCAAATGATGCGCTTGTTGGGTCGACAGTAGCGCCAGCGGCAGAACCACCAGGCAAGTCTGGACGACCTGACTTAAAAGCAAAATCCCGTCTGTCGGCTTCTACTTTATTGTAAAGAGGCTTTGCTGGTGCAATTGTATCAACGTCAATCGTGGCAGTTGGCATATCTACATCAGGTAAATTCATCTCAGCTGGAGAAACGACCGGGGCAGTAACTTTGGCATCTGGCACAGAAACAGCGGGTGTCGCAATTTTTGCATCTGGAACAGAGAGTGCTGGCGTTTCGATGCCCGACGCAGCCACATTACCGCTCTGGAAACTTGGCACCGATGCACCGGACACATCTGTATCGACCGAAACAGTGTCAGTCGCTACCTTACCGGCAGCTACCGTGCCAGCAGCTACCGTGCCAGCAGCTACCGTGCTAGCAGATACGCTCGGCGTGGCAACACCAGAAGAAGCTGATGAGGTTGTTGTATACGACTTACTTGTAGCTTTACCTAAATCATCAAAGCTACTTAACCCAAGTAGACCCGTTAAACCAGCTGGAGCGGCAGATTGCAAAAAGCTCTTTTGCCCAAGAAACATACTCGCCAATCCCCCAGCACCCATATTGTTGCTAAGAGCTTGCTTACCAATTACGGCCAGCGCAAGCGGAGCCATTGCCTTCATTAATGTAGAGGCCGAGCCACTTCCAATGCCGGACGCAGATGAAATCATGCTGGTGCTATCTTCTGCTTTACTGCCCATCAACCAAGCGATCAACGCTTCGCCAGTATCTTGTAACCAACCGTTCGACTCAGAATTGTCGAGCATACCGCTATAGTTATTCAGAAACTGCTCGCTGTCTCCTTGAGCGTTGACCCACTCCATCATCTTCTTCGCACCGTGCTCATTTGCACCTTTGTGCGCAAATGCACCCACCAATGTTGGCAACAGTGCATTCAATCCCGATTGTGCTGCCGCTTCACTCTCGCCGGTTATAGCACTTGCTTTACGCAAAATGTCAGGCGTGACTTGTTCACCAATCAACTGAATTAAATTTTCCATAATGTCCTTTTCTTCTTGACTATATTCTTATTATTCTATTCTTCGTTTTGGCTATATTCCTTCAAAGTAGTATTTTATAAAGCTTAAATTTTCGGGGTAAACTATGGCTCATTAGTATCTTGTACTCAATGATATCTTATATAAGCGAAAGTACCGTTCAGTCCTTTCTTATTTAAATAAAGCCGCTGCGTTTCTAAGCTCACAAACCACTATAGCATTAGCGGTGGACACTCAATCGGCGGGAGGGGCTAAATGGCGACGAATTAAGAGTAATGTTGCATGTTGGGAGAATGATAGCAGCAGATGATTATTCAAACTTAGCCCATATAAGCGTCAAATTTAGTTATTGCGCTCATAAAACGCTGCCAAACGAGACTTGCTATCACCACAGGCTATCTAAAATAGAATACATCTTTTTCGAGGAATATTCAAAAATATATATGACTATCTATTATAAATGTCCTCTATTGTAGAGTATACATTAAATACAATTGGCTTTCCTGACGTACAGGCTGACATTTTTCCCTCAAATAATCGAGGGGTCATATCGCTCCCGACAAATGCGCCCGATCAAAAACACGGGTTGTGATTTTGATCCACAACCCGCGTTTTTGTCACTAGCTTTATAGTTCACAACCAACCTTATGCCAGTGCGTCAAGAACCCGTTCTGGCGTCATCGGCAAATCGCGAACACGTGTACCGGTCAGCGTAAAGAGTGCGTTCCCAATTGCCGCAGCCACCGGACCCATTGGTGGTTCACCCACGCCACGGGGTGTACCATCTCCCTCTAGCAAGATGGTTTCAACATCTGGCGCTTCTTTCATTGTCAGCAGCGGATAGGTGTTGAAGTTGTCCAAGTCAACCTGTCCATCCTTGATCTGCATCTGCTCGATCAAAGTTGAGCCAACGCCCCACATGACGGAACCTTCCACCTGTGCGGCTGCGCCATCAGGATTGATCGTGCGTCCACATTCCATGGCGCACGTGATTTTGTGTACAGTGATTTTGCCACTCTGCTCGTCTAACGAAATCTCGGCCACCTGTGCAACCACGGTGCCAACATCGGTGTTGCACGCAATGCCACGGGCATGACCAGCAGGCAGCGGACCGCCCCAGTCAGCTTTATCGGCTGCGGCTTGTAACACCGCACCCATGCGCTGCCCCCATTCATTATCGGGCATATGATCTAGCCGGAACTGAAGCGGATCCGCGGCGGCAGCGTGAGCTAGTTCGTCCACAAAGCTTTCGACAGCGAACGTATTCGCCAGCAGACCAAGCGCCCGCCACCAACCTGTACGGGCAGGTAGCGTTTTGCGCCATGCGGTGGTGCGATTGTCTGGCACCTCATAGTTGATGCGCGCGCCACGCCACGCGCCCAAATCAGATCCCATAACGGCGCTGAGGAACTTGGGCAAGAAGTCGTACGCGACGTTGCCGCTACCCTGCTTGTGATCCCATGCGGCAATGCGGCCGCTTGGGTCGAGCGCAGCCTGTAGCTTTGAGTGCGTTGGCGGGCGGAAGTAACCGTAGCGCATGGCCTCGGGTCTATCCCATCCGATATGAACCGGCACCCCCGCTTCGCGAGAAAGACGCGCGGCCGCAATGGCCCCGGGCGTGCCAAGTTTACGCCCAAAACCACCACCTACGTACGTGGGCGAAACTGTGATATTTTCCTTCTCCAACCCAAGCGCCTCGGCTAGAGTTGTACGCGTACCGCCTGCATCTTGCGTGGTAATCCACACGTGCAGCTTGTTGCCGCTTAGGTCGGCGAGTGCAGCTTGCGGTTCGAGCGGGGTGTGGACGGCAAAAGGCGTGCGATAGTCGGCACTAAAAACGGTGTTGCTATTCTCTAATGCCTGCTCGACATTGCCCAAGCGTTGAATGTCCGTGCCGCCGTCACCTTCAGGCACAACCATGGCGTCGACATCGGCCTGCTGCCAAAGACGCCCTTCATCCCAATCGATCTGCATGGCGGCAATTGCCGCACGCGCTTTGGCGCGCGAGGTGGCCGCAACGCCAACAAAGCCGTCTTCGATATCGACGATAATTGCTTTGACGCCGGGCATACTTTCGGCATCTAATTTTTGTGCATCGACCATCTTTGCATCGAGCGTTGGTGGTCGGGCAATTGCGCCGTAGAGCATACCGGGCAGGCGTGCATCATAGCCGTACACCGCTTGCCCATTCACTTTGGCAGGGATGTCGACCCGCTTTACGGGTTTGCCAATGTAGCGAAATTCGCTTGGATCTTTGAGCGCAATTTCATCTTCGGGCACTTCCCACATGCTTTCGTTTGCGGCAAGTTCGGCAAAGTCGACGCGTGTGGCTGCATCGCTGACCAGCGCGACGCCACGTCCGCTGATTTGTAGCGCATCCATTGGCTGGTCGAGCATGCGGGCGGCTTCGATTAGGAAGAGATGCTTGAGCGTTGCCGCGGCGGTGCGCAGCGGAATGAAGGTACCCGATACGGACGTGCTCCCTCCGGTGATGGTTTCGAAGGGTCCGTTATCTGTCCCGGCCTGCACGACTTCGATCACATCCCAATCAACGTCCAATTCATCCGCCGCGCTCTGCGTAATCGAGGTATGAACACCCTGGCCCATTTCGACTTGTGGAATAAAGAGTTGAATGCGGCTATCGTCTGCCACTTCGAACCAGAGATTAGGTTCGCTAGTCGAAGCACCAAATGTGCCACCTTCGCCAGAGTCGATCATTTCGGCCATATAGAGGTGAACGTATGGCTTGCCAAGCGGGATGCCTAATGCGAGTGCTGCGCCAGTTGCGCCTGCACCGATTAGGAATCCACGGCGAGTTGGTCGCCAGCGTCGTTTCTTTTTTATTTCGTCAGATTCTACAGAATCGATGGGTGGACTATTTTCTAATTCGTTCTCTATTTCTTTATTCTGAATTTGGTCACTCATGCGCTCACCTTACTTGGAACGCTGGCCGCGTTGGCCATCTCTTCTGCGGCCTGTGTGACGGCGCTTTTGATGCGCACGTAGCAGCCACAGCGACAGTAGTTGTTGCCCATGGCTGCGACAATCTCATCGTCGCTGGGTGTTGGGTTCTCTTCTAAGAAGGCAGCCGCGTGCATAATTTGACCGCTCATACACCAGCCACATTGGGGCGTTTGGTGATCGATAAAGGCTTTTTGCACCGGATGCAGGGTAATTTCGTCAGGTGCAAGCCCTTCGATTGTGCGGATCTCGGCGTCCTCAACGGTGACGAGCGGCGTAACGCATGAGCGCTGTGCTTTGCCATTAACGTGAACGGTACATGCACCACAGATGCCCGCGCCACAGCCAAATTTTGTCCCGGTCATGCCGAGTTCATCACGGATAGCCCACAGCAACATGCCGCTTGGGTCATCTTCTACTTCATGTACTTCGCCATTTATACGAAGCTTCATAGATTTTGTCCTTTATGCTACTCAGTTGTGCTAGTAAGTTGTATTATTTAAACAGTTCGTACCTGTTCACCTATTCTGGTTATCTGTCCAGTAAGCACGCCCTCGTACGGCTGCGTTCCCATTGATTTTGGCTCCGAACCCGCACGAGGGCGTGCTCACTGCTTACTTTAAGTAGGTTTTTGCCTGCTAGGTGAACTGTTACGATAGTTCAATTGGTTTGATCTAAGAAGCTGTTTGCAAATTCCAGATTACTCTGTTTGCAAACAGCTTCTAAAATATGTCAACCTAAATTATACGCACAATTGCTTAGTGGTGCTGTAACAATTCATGCTAACTCGAGCTTGCTTTGGGCATATGTGGCCGATTGATCTTGATTTGGTGATCGCGACGGCGAATACGAATGTTTAGCAGTTCGATACAGACAGAGAATGCCATGGCAAAGTAGGCGTAATTCTTAATGTGTAGATCGTGCGCTAGTTCTGGATTAATGCCTTCGAAGATGAGCAATGCACCGATCATGATCAAGAATGCGAGCGCCAAGATCTTCATAGTCGGATGCTTTTCGACAAATTCGCTGATTGCCCCGGCGAAGAAGAGCATGACGGCAGCAGCTATGAGAATGGCGGGGACCATAATCGCCATAATGCCCGAGATGCCCACGGCAGTGATCACCGAATCAAAGGAAAAAACGACGTCGATGAGCAAAATTTGGGCAATGGTTCCGACAAAGCTGGCATATTGAACAGGCTTCTCTTCGCCGGTTTCTTCATGTTCCAATTTTTCGCCAATCTCGTGCGTGCTTTTGCCCACAAGAAAGAGACCACCCAAAATAAGAATGAGCGAGCGTCCCGAAAGACCCAAGCCAAAGACGCTGAAGAGCGGTTCGGTCAGACTCATAATCCAGGCGATGGCAAAAAGGAGGGCGATTCGGGTGACAACGGCAAGGCTGATCCCCAGTTTACGGGCAAAATCCTGCTGTTCTGCAGGCAGTTTAGCCGACAAGATGGCGATAAAGATAACATTGTCTATACCCAGTACGATCTCTAGCGTTAAGAGCGTGAGGAATGCGATCAAGTTTTCTGTTGTGAATAGTTCTATCATAATTGTCCAGTAGGGTTAATTGAGAAATATAAGTATGAAAAACCGCTTCGGGCTACCGTCGATAATGTTAGAGGCATCCCCAAATAGTGAAAAGTTTACTTTCAAAATAAATTATAGAGGAAACAATCGACGTGTCCAAAAAATAGAATATGTAAAGAACAATTTTTGATATCTCTATTAACCTTAGTTTTCGATTATAGGTATGTAAAGGTCCTTTAGGATCGAACTACCGTTCGGTGTTGGTTCGGCTGAATTAGTTGGCCGCGTGATGGCTGTGTTCGCGGGTTGTGGCGTTGCTGTATCGCCCGGTTGTGGCGTTGCCGTGGCAAATGATTGTGGTGTGGCCGTGTTCGCCGGTCGGACCGTGGCTGTGTTCGCCGGTTGGATCGTGGCTGTGTTCGTCGGTTGGATTGTGGCTGTGTTCGCCGGTTGGATCGTGGCTGTGTTCGCCGGTCGGACCGTGGCCGTATTCGTCGGTTGGATCGTGGCTGTGTTCGCCGGTTGGATCGTGGCTGTGTTCGCCGGTTGGATCGTGGCTGTGTTCGCCGGTTGGATCGTGGCTGTGTTCGTCGGTTGGATCGTGGCTGTGTCCGCCGGTTGTGGCGTCGCTGTATCGACTGGCGTTGGTGTAGCATCGGGTGATTGACAGCCAGCTACTGGGGACGTGAGATTTTGGCTCGCAGTATCAATGTAAATATCGTCTAGATAAATGGCCCCTCCACCATCATAACCGGTGCGAGTGTAAAATGTGCGCAGCAGATCGGCTGTACCGTTACGAAACTGAAATTCGCTTTGGCCTGCTGCATTGAGCTGCGTTACATCAGCAAATTCGCCACCCTTAAGATAGATTGTTGATTGGGCATTTGCAACGTCTGCAACAATCCACACGCAAAACCAATTATCCTCGGCAAAGGTTGCATCAAGCGTTTTGAATGTACTGGCATCGCGCGCGTAGAACGCATCGACCTGATTAAGCGAGACGCCAAACTGTGGCTCGAATGCATCAAAAGTGATCGGGAAGGTCTCCTCTGTTGCACCCATACCGCTGTCCACTGCCCCATCGCGCAAAAGTCGATAGTGAATAGTTGCAGTCGAATCATAGCTGATTGTAAATGGAAACGTTCGATGTGCAATTGCGTTTTCACCTTGCAGACGGATGACTTGATTTCCAGCAGAGAGCGGATCATCTGCAACAGTGCCCCGGCCAAGCGTGGCCCATTCATTTTGGCCGCCGAGTAATCCACTGTTGGCTGCATCAAAATTGTCGACAAGAACAAAGCCCGCATCGGCATTAGTCGGCGGTGCGGATGGCGTGGCCGTTGCGTCAACCGTGATCGGTGTGGCCGTTGGCGCAATGTTGTTGCAGTCTGTCGGGATAGTTTTTGACGATGCCCCATGCGCCTGACGGATCACATTTTCGGCGGGCTTATTAAACGGAGAATAGTCCTGATTGCACGGTCCGCTGTTGGCTGGATCCACATCCCAGCCCCACCAATACATGCCCGCAAGCCATGTTTGATCGTAGATAACGTTGTAAAATGCCTGATACGCATTTGCCTGTTCGGTCAGGTCGACCGGGCCAGAACAGTTAGAACACCACGGTTGAGTGGTCGCACTATCGGTGCTGCGAAATCCGACTTCGGTAAAGATAATCGACTTTCCTGTGCTGCTGGCTAAATCATCCAGCGTATCAACTACTGTTTGCCAACCACTCTCCAACTCATTGAGTGATGCGGTGCCATTTGTGGCAAGCGGATAATACGCGCTGATGCCGATGTAATCAAGCGCATCCCACCAATTTACGGAAACTTCCTCACCAGAGTGATTGGCAGAATAGGTAAGCAACCCATCTGGATAGAGTGAACGTACGCCGCTGACTACAGAACGCCACTCATCCTCACGTTGACTCGTGCCGCGTAATTCTGTTCCGACGACAAGTTGCTCGGCTCCCGCTCCTTGGGCCAATCGAGCATAGTGGTTGATAAAGGTCCTGTAGCCCGAAAACCACACCGTCCACTGTGTATTGTTAAAGTTCTGGCCTATCACTCCACGCCATAGAGATGAATCGCTCTCTATATCGACATGAGGTTTCAACGTAACATTTAGCCCTAGTTGATGGGCACGGTCAATGGCATAAAGTAGATCGTCATCTGTCGCTGTTTTCACAGTCGGGTAAATCACAGTTGCATTCTGATCATATTGATATTGTGTCACAACCAGCGCCACCCAATTCGCGCCTGTGGCCCGCAATTCGGTCAGTAGACGATTCATAACCGCTGGTTTATATTTGTTGATATCGTACTCGGCATACGAAATGCCGTTTTGCTTTGCTGTTTGTGCATTAGCCGTGCGAACAAATGGCATCGCTGCTTCGCTGGATTGCAACTGTTCACTATATATAAAGAGTGCTGCACCAAAAGCACAAAGGCATAAAACAGTAAGTGCCATTGCCGTTTTCGAACGTTTTTCCGTGTACATCAATTCTCCAAATTAGGCTTGAACTAGAAAGCAAGAGCGTCTCGGCTAACTAACTTCCGAAAACGCGATGTCCAATGCGTTAATAATTTTGTCGATCTCAGGTCGCTGGATTACAAGCGGCGGCGAAAGGATAATCATGTTTCCGCTGATGCGAATCTTGACACCCTCAGCTCTAGCAATTTCGGCCAATCTTTGTCCTCTTTCGGGATCCAGTGGTTCCTTTGTCTTCTTGTCGTTGACCACTTCAATCCCAGTCATCAATCCTTTGCCGCGCACGTCACCCACTATGTTGAACCTATCTATAAACGACGCGAGTTGCTTATTAAGATACGCTCCTTGTTCAATGGCGTTACTTGGCAGGTCCTCATTTATGACAATATCAAGTGTGGCAATTGCTGCGGCACAAGCAACTGGATGAGCGCTATAAGTGTAGCCATGCATGATGGCCCCAAAGTTGTCATTATTATTTCTAAACGCATTTTCGATCCGCTCGTTGATGACCGTTGCGCCAAGTGGAATGTAGCCCGAAGAGATGCCTTTGGCTAAACTCATGATGTCAGGCTTGACCCCCCAACCGCGTGCGCCAAACATGGATCCTGTGCGCCCAAAGCCGGTGACCACTTCATCTGACACAAGCAATACGCCGTGCTTATCGCAAACCTCACGAATTAAGGGCCAATAATTCTCTGGTGGAACGATTACACCACCAGCACCTTGAACAGGCTCGGCAAAAAATGCGGCAACGGTGTCTGGCCCCTGAAACTGGATCTCTCTATCGAGCAGATCAGCGCAGATCTCGCCCAGGCGGATTGGATCGTCGGTAAACGCATTGCGATAGAGAAATGGCGTCTCGACATGAAAACAACCTGGCAGCAGTGGTTCATAGTTGCGGCGGAAGGCAGTGTTTCCATTAATAGATGCTGCCCCAAAGTGCGTGCCGTGATATCCTTTCTTCAATGAGATAAATTTGTAGCGATCGGCCTGTCCCTGCATCTTCCAATATTGGCGAGCAATACGCATGGCAGTTTCATTTGCGTCCGAGCCACCCAAACTAAAGAAAACACGCTTCATATTTTCTACGCCCATCATGCCGATTAATTTATGCGAAAGCTCTATTGCTGCGGGATTGGTTGTTCCGTTAAATGCTGAATAATATGCCAGCTGATCCATCTGTTCCACGACAGCCACTTTAATCTCCTCTCGACCGTATCCTACATTCACATTCCACAACCCACCTACTGCATCAACCATCTGATGGCCGTCGATGTCGGTAACGTAAACGCCTTCGCCATTTGTAATAATCTGTGGTGGAGATGCATTAAGTGCGTTGGGGTGCGCCATTGGATGAAGCAACTGTTTTGCGTTATTTTCTTTCAGGAAAGGAATATTCATGTTTTCTCCCACTAATCGGCTGGCGATTGTCTATTATTGTAACCATTCAGTTCCCCCTTCGGTTTCGATAGAGACGCTGCGATTCCAAGCCCACAAGCCACTATATCGTCGGCGGGCACACAATCGACAGGGGACCAAACGATTATCTACTATTTTATTTAATTTTTGTAGAATTTTATATGAGAACAAAACCAGATCATATCACACGCGATATCGTAATCAGTAAATGTTATCATTTCTTCACCCAAAATACATTTGTTAGCCACGCATTATTATTAGTCCCTCAACAACGGCATCGATAAATATATCTTAACTATATCTTCATTCTGTACATTCTTCATATGAAATGTATGAAGAATATATTAAAATAGTTACAATGTACCTGTTCACCTATTCTGGTTATCTGCCCAGTGAGCACGCCCTCGTGCGGCTGCGTTCCCTGATTCCGGCTCTGAACCCGCATGAGAGCGTTCTCACTGCTCACTTTAAGTAGGTTTTTGCCTGATAGGTGAACTGTTACGTTACGCTAAATGAACCGCTTGAACACAAAGTTTGGGATCTTCTCAATATTTCGGGGGGAGATAGCGTAAGCTGCGCTTTGTCTGTCCTGATCATGTCGAAGAGAATGCAAATGGTCGCTTTGCACGAAGCACTTTGCCGGAGTGAAGCCGAAGCGGTCACGCCATTTATTGAGAAGATGCGAAAATTACGACTTCAGAGAATCCATAAAATTCGTATAACTATATTTTCTAAATTAGTCTTGATACTATACGGGCATAGTGTTTGGGTAAAGAATCAATTTTCAAACCCTTTCCGAAAGATTGTTAGCATCACAATCGTTAAGAAAATTGTAAGCAAACATCTAGCTCTATTACAATATGGTATATATAATTAATCAAGCTCACCTATCAACATACTCAGTTTTCTGTGCAAAATTGCGTGAGCAAAGGCAGGATTTCATAAATGCATCATTTAATGATATATTAATGAGCGTTTGTTCCTCCTCCAATATAAAATCAGTACAACCTTCTAATGCTAAGAGTTATGTTAGCTGCGCTTCGCCACATATCAAATTTTTGTCGCATGATTAACAAATGGCTTATACGATACTCTTTTTGCGGTGCCATAATAACATATTATTTTTTGCATTATATTTATTCAAGCAAATATTTGTCATTTCCGACAAAATATACTGCTTATTGTTGCAAATAACAAGCTTAATAGTATATTCAAATTTTACGAGTAACCTACAGTTCCAATTTAATTATCGTGATAAACAGCATCGTTTGAACAGCAACTCCTTCGCTTGTTGTACGTATAATATTCGACATGTCATAGATGTGAACTTAAATTTACACTTATGTTCAACATATACATCCTTAGGTACATAACGATATTCGAATTGGGCACATCTATGATCACAAGGGAAAGGTCTTTGTCATGGCTTACAAATCAATTAGTACCGTTGGTATAGGGTTCGAAGTAGAAACGTTTGACCCAGAATTAAAAGGGAAGTATCTTGCACGCTATCGCAAGATAGATAAGCGAAAAAACGGTGTCAGCACGCGAGACGGTTGGCTTATGTGGCCAGTTGTAAATGGGCATCGGTATCATGAATTTTTTGCAGATATAAATTATAACGATTCACCAGCAGAGTCTTTGTTGGCAACGGTTCGTCGACGTGACGAAGTGTTGGCACTACGTGATAAAAATGCAATGCCTTTTAGTGAAGAGTTAATTGGCTCTAATTTTAGCGGTCGTAATGGCGTTAGTTTTGCAAAAGAACGCTACAAGACCGGAGCGAAAGGCCAAAAAGTTGTTCACCAAAGTTCATGTTGGTGCGCCACATGGACCGATCACGAAGATGGCAAGAAGAAAACCACCTGTAAAAAGTTTAGCATCAAGAAATATGGATTTTGGGAAGCATATAAGCAAGCTGTCTATGCTCGCTGGAATTGGGAAAACAAGATGCGCCAATCGAAAGGGCTAGAGCCACAAGCATCGTTTGGTATCAAAAAAGCAGCGTGGATGAAAGAAATGGATTTGGAAAAAGAGCTTGCTAAGTTTACACCAATAGCTTTTGAAACAAATGGTGAGAGTCAAAAGTAACATCTCCTAAATTAAGCGACAAAATAAATTAAGTGACAAAAACAGTATATTCTTAAAGTAAAACGGTGGTGCCGATTAGGTGGTAGATGCGGAGGCTGTAGCGCAGCAGTACAATGCAGTAGTTGTAGCACAGCTAAGCGGATAGATTACCGTTACCCTATTGATATAATTTAAAAAAATCCATACTGTGGGTCAGAAAAAGATGATAATTTGTCCTTTTTTCTGGCAACTTGCATAACTTTACCGTACCCCTCTCTTTATTCTTATGCGCCTACTAATATGCTCTATTAGATGCTGTAGAGCATATTAATCGCGCAGGATGGGCAGAATGTGTGATATGTTTCGAAAATCTTCTTACTTGCGCCGGGACGTACTAGTGTGGTATCTGCTTCTTCGCTCGCTCGACAAGAGATTTTAGCCAAGTAGAAATGAGTGAGTTATCTATTCGTTGATCCTTTGTAAGAGGATGTTTGAATATTCACCGAACCGTTCCCCCTAGTAGCTACATGGGCGCTACATGCCTTCTCCTACCTATCCGAGAGGAAAGGGATGGCAAGAGCCTGTTTGAATATTCAGGCTCTAAATTCTTTAGTAAGTTCTGTTCCTATTCCATTACGTTATGTACATCTTATCCTCCTATTTCTCATCGTGGTATAATTGACGCGCTTCCTAATTTTTAGTGGAAGCTTGCCTATTTAGTTGGTATAATATTTAAATAGTTAGTTGTCTACAGTATACGTTTGTATACATTGTTGAAATTTAGGAGATTTCGATGCATAAGAATTCTGTCGCCTCGGTGACACCTGAAAATTCGAGTTGGAAAAGTGCTGTTGCTAAGTATCAGGGAGCACAAAACTGGAAGAGCATTTGGCAATTGTGCAATACATTCATCCCCTTCATTGTGCTATGGTATTTAATGTATCGCAGCCTAGAAATCAGTTATTTTCTAACGTTGTTGCTCCTCTTGCCAACCTCAGGAATGCTAATTCGGCTCTTCATCATTCAACATGATTGTGGCCATGCATCATTCTTCAAATCGAAAACATACAATAACCGAGTAGGTGTCTTCCTCGGTTTTATCACCTTCACACCCTACTTCTACTGGCGTAAATCACACGCAATACATCATGCAAATTCAGGAAACTTAGATCATCGCGGGATTGGGGAAATTTATACCATGACTGTCGAAGAGTATCTTGACTTATCGTTATTGGGTAAATTTAAATATCGCATCTATCGAAACCCCTTCTTCCTTTTTGTAATTGTACCGACATTGCTCTATGTTGTGCTCAACCGCTTTCCGGGCTATGGCTCAAAAGCACTTAAGAAAGTGGAGTCGAGCATTTGGTGGACGAACTTGGGCATTGCAGTCATCTCGGGCGCACTTATTTGGTTAATTGGCTGGAAAGCATTTCTACTTGTGCAGTTTCCACTTATTTCGCTAAGCGCTTCATTAGGCGTTTTCCTCTTTTATGTGCAACATCAATTTGAGGATGCATATTGGGCCAATCAAGGCAATTGGGAATATTCTTTGGCAGCATTAGAAGGCAGTTCATATTACAAGTTGCCGAAGATACTCCAGTGGTTTAGCGGCAACATTGGTTTTCATCATATTCATCACCTTAGTCCACGCATCCCCAATTACGAATTAGAAAAATGCCATAAAGAGAATCCTATCTTTCAAGATACAATGGTTTTGACGCTGAAAAGCAGTATTGCAACGATCCCACTAACATTGTGGGATGAAGATTCTGGTAAGCTGATTGCCTTTAAGAAACTTCGAGCGGTAATCGAATCTCGCCAGCTACAGATGGCAACGGTTAGCGAATAGGGCTGCGTTTCAAGAAATTAGATGGCTGTTCTAGCGATGCAGAGTCTCTTGACGACATCCAAGCAGATTGAGATCGGTGAGATCTCGCCCGTGGAACTAACGCGCGAGATGTTGCAACGGATTGCCAAACGCGACGGAGACTTTCACTGTTATGTAACCATCTTGGCCGACAGCGCACTCGACCAAGCACGCACAGCGCGAAACGAGATTGCGAATGGTCGCTACCGTGGGCCGCTACACGGCATTCCCATTGCTATAAAGGATCTGCTCTTTACCGAGGGTGCCCCCACCTCATGCGGATCCGCAATGATGGCTAATTGGATCCCCGATCAGGATCTTACTTCTGGCTACGCGAACCCGCCCACAGCCACGGTTGTTCATAAGTTGACCGATGCGGGCGCAATTTTGCTCGGCAAGCTGCACCTGACTGAGTTTGCAATGCGCTGGCATCATCCCTACCGACCAATCCCGGTGAACCCGTGGGGCGAGGGATTGTGGCCCGGCGTGTCGAGCAGCGGTTCGGGCGTGGCAACGGCGGCTGGGCTTTGCTTTGGCGCGCTGGGGTCGGACACAGGTGGATCGATCCGCTTTCCGGCGGCGGCGTGTGGCATTGTTGGCTTAAAGCAGACCTATGGGCGAGTAAGTCGTGCGGGCGTTTTTCCGTTGGCGGCTTCGCTGGATAATGTGGGGCCACTGGCGCGCACGGTTGCGGATGCGGCCGCGATGTTGGGAGCAATTGCGGGGCACGATCCGCTGGACCCAACGACAAGCGCGCGCCCGGTTCCCGATTACTTAGCGGGGATCGATGATGGGGTTGCCGACGTGCGGCTTGGCATAGATGAGCGCTTTATCCACGAAAATGCCGATGCCGAGGTGACGGTTGCGATTATGAAGGCGGTGACCTTGCTGCGCGAGTTGGGCGCGGAGATCGTACCTGTCCAAATGCCGGATATGGCAGAAGTTGAAGAAGCGTGGTATACCATCTGCTCGGTCGAAGCAACGGTTGCACACAGGGGAATCTACCCGGAACGAGCCGATGAGTATGGCCCTTTTCTCGAATGGATGGAGAGTGGCTCGGCGCAGAGTGCGCAAGCGTATGCCGAGGCCCATGCGGTGCGCGAGATGTTTTCGACGCAGCTTTTGACGCTCTTTGACCGATGTGAAGTGATTGCGTGTCCGCTGCTGCCATCGGCTACCCCGATGATGGATAATGCGGGGCTGCCGATTATGGGCGAGAAGGGGACAAGTTCGCGCTTCTTTTCGTATCCCTTTAGCTTTAGTCGCAATCCGGCGCTGGTGTTGCCTTGCGGGTTGAGTGATGAAAACAGACCGATTACGTTACAATTGATCGGTGCGCATTTTGACGAGGCGCGTCTTTGCCGAGTTGGCCACACATATGAACGGGCAACGGAGTGGCATAAGCTGATCCCGCCGTTGGTTTAACAATAAATTAGAAATGGAGCAAAATAATCGACTATGAATAAACCTGAAAAGCGTCCCGCTTGTCCGAATTTTTCTTCTGGGCCATGTGCCAAACGACCGGGCTGGACAATTGAGGCGCTGAGCAATTCGTTGGTTGGTCGTTCGCATCGATCGAAGCCGGGCAAGGCGCGCTTGAAAGAGGCTATTGACCGCAGTCGTGCGCTGTTGGGGATTCCTGACGACCATCTGCTTGGCATTGTGCCTGCGTCGGATACGGGTGCGGTGGAGATGGCGATGTGGTCGTTGCTGGGCGAACGAGGCGTGGATATGCTGGCGTGGGATGCGTTTGGCTCGGGCTGGGTGACGGATGTGCAGAAGCAGCTTCGGCTGGATGATTGCCGCACGATGGTTGCTGATTTTGGTGAGCTGCCCGATCTGAGCGCGGTGGATTGTGATCGCGATGTAGTCTTCCCGTGGAATGGAACGACTGCGGGTGTGCGCGTGCCAAATGGTGAGTGGATTCCTGCGGATCGCGCAGGGTTGACAATTTGTGACGCGACGTCCGCTGTTTATGCGATGGAGGTGCCGTGGAAGAAGCTGGATGTGGTGACGTGGTCTTGGCAGAAGGTGATGGGCGGCGAGGCGGCGCACGGCATGATTGTGTTGAGTCCGCGGGCGGTGGCGCGTTTGGAGTCGTATTCGCCACCATGGCCGATGCCAAAAATTTTCCGCATGACGAAGGGTGGTAAGCTGGATACGGCGATCTTCGAGGGGTCGACGATCAATACGCCGTCGATGATCTGCGTGGAGGATTCGATTGATGGGCATAAGTGGGCCGAGTCGATTGGCGGATTGTCTGCGTTGCTGGCGCGTTCTCAGGCAAATTTGGCAGCGTTGGCCGCATGGGAAGCAAAGACGCCGTGGATTTCGTTTTTGGCAAATGATGGGGCGACGCGGTCGAATACGTCGATCTGTTTCAGGTTTGCGGATCCGAAGGTGGCGGCGATGTCTGACGATGAACAGAGCGCTTTCGAAAAGAAGTTGACGGCTCTGCTGGATGCAGAGGGTGTGGCGTTTGATATTGGTTCGTACAAGAGTGCGCCTCCGGGTTTACGTATTTGGGGTGGCGCAACGGTGGAGACGAGCGATATCGAGGCGTTAATCCCATGGCTGGATTGGGCGTATGGGGAGATTGCTTTCACCTCACCATAGGGTGCGCTATTTTTGTTGAAGCAAAGCTCTGATCAGGTTGGCAGCGCTTCACCTTACCCTAGCCCTCTCCAAATCGCTTTGCTGGAACGGGTTAGGGTGAGGTCAACCAGCACTAACTCGATCACGTTGCCTCACTCTTCATCAATCTCGATCAACTTCCTCAACACCACGCCCTCAATCACATCGGCCACAGAGTTCAGCGTATTGAGCACCTCTAAATTCGTGAATCGAATCACCTCAAATCCGCAACTCTCCAAGAACTCTTGCCAAATCGCATCTTGTTCTTGCGTATAATCATGGCTTGCTCCATCGACTTCTATAATTAACCAAATCTGCAAACTACAAAAATCTGTGATAAAACGCCCAATCGCAAATTGACGTCGAAACTTGACGCCTCGAATCTGGCGATTACGGACATGCTGCCAAAGTTTCATTTCGGCTGCGGTAGGCTTGTGTCGCATCTGCCTGGCAAGAGGCTTGAGTTTTTGCCATAAATATGGTGTGGGTTGCCACCCATAACGCATTGGTATTGTCATTTGATTTGTTCGTTATTTTTATTGGGGTAGAGTTGTGGTCGGGTTGGCAACGTTTTTACCTCACCCTACCCCTCTCCATTTCGCTTCGCTGGAGAGGGGTAGGGTGAGGTCAACTAGCACTGACCAAATTACTCTCTTATTCCCCTACAACAACTGGCAGCCACATCACGTACCTGCTCCCGCCACTTCATCGCAGAAGCAAACTCGCGCCGACCACCTCTTCCGGCTCATCCGGGATCACCGTATCCGCTAGCACAATCACACTAGCACGCACGCGGACACCATCACCAACCTGCACCCGCTCGCCAAGTTGAGCCAACTCCTCGATCACCGCCACCGACTCCTAAATTGTGGCAGATGGTTCAATCACAACAGACGTCTAATAGTTGTTCCATCCTCAATCAGCACATCTACATTCATTAGGCCATCACCCGGTGCTGCATCAATCCCATCCGTCACCGAATCAACAGCGAGAATAGCGTCTGTTGCTGCTGAAGTGGGCGCAGTAAGATGCATAAAGATCGCTAGCGCAATCAGTATGGCAAAGGTAATAAGTGGAAGAAATCTGTGCGCGGGGAAATGCGCAACCGTTGGTTTGCGGTTCGAACTCGTACTCATACTGCGCTCCTGGTATTGGTCATTACAGTCTGCTCAAGTCATTACAGTCTGCTCAAAATGTCAAAATGCGCTCTCCAACGCTCTACCCATATCTCGATTTATCTCTTGACATTAAATATCTATGGTAGAGAAGGTTGCAGAAAAGTATATGAGACATTTGTCCTATGTGAGTGGTCGGAAGTGTTGAGAAGGGTTGCGGCGAGTGGGGACAAATTACTGAATGCGAACAAAAGAGTTGTCTATGTTTCTTGCTGGCTGAGAGAAAATAGCTTATTGGGCTAACGTAATGCATTGCTCAGTAGTTACAATATAGGTGTAAAAAAAAGTTTGCGAGTTGGAGGAATGGCGATACAATAGAACCTATGACACAAGAACGATTTGAGTGGTTAGAAATTCCAACCGAAGAGCCGAAAAAAACCAAGCGAGATCAGAAGATACCCGATACAATTATGGGCAAACGCTGCCCAGAATGTAATTGGCTGGATGATGAAGCGGCGACCATCTGTTTCCGCTGTGGCTATCGCTATAACGTTGATCGCGAGATGGCGGCGCGCATTGCCGGATTGGGCGTCACGCTGCCGCCGCGCGTGATCGAGACGCCGCAGAATTTGACCAACTTCTTTCGCACACATGGTCGCATTCGCCCGCCCGAGTCGCTAGAAATTCATCAGCTACAGTTGCGTGCTGAAAAGATGCGCCTAAGCCGTGGCTTCGACCGACTGATTTGTCTAGACACAATCAACGTCGATCATTACGATCATCAGGTGGAAGCATCGCTCAAAGCGCTGCGCGAGATGCGCGGGCGCGCGCTGCTGGCAGATGAGGTAGGACTAGGCAAGACGATTGAAGCGGGCATCATTATGAAGGAGCTGATCCAGCGCGGATTGGTGCGCACGGTGTTGGTTTTAACACCCGCATCCTTAACCGAACAGTGGCGCGAAGAACTGTCCGAAAAGTTTAATGAAGAGTTCACGGTTGTGGATACGCCCAAGCAGTGGCGCGAACTAGAGAATGAAGAGTACGGGCGCTGGATTACAAGCTTGGATCGGGGCAAGCGCGCTGCGCACAGCGAGGCGATTTTGGCGCGCGAGTACGATCTGCTGATTGTGGATGAGGCGCATAAGCTGAAAAATCGCAGCACGCTGGCGTGGAAGTTCGTGAATCAGCTGCGCAAGCGCTATGTGCTCATGTTAACGGCCACACCGATTCAGAATGATCTGATTGAGCTATATAGTTTGGTCACGATTCTATCGCCGGGGCAACTGGGCACGGTGCGCGCCTTTCGCAAACATTTTACGGACAAGGCAGACAAACGCCAGCCGAAGAATGAATCTTCGCTACGTGGGCTGCTCAACGATGTGATGATCCGCAACCGTCGCAGTAAGGTGGATGTGAAGTTCCCTAAGCGGCAGGCGGCCATCTATCATCTGGCGCTAAGCGAACCAGAATGGCAGCTCTACGCCAATGTAACGGACTATATTCGGCGGCGCTTCAAAGAAGTAGAAGGCAACAAGCATTTGCGCTTAACGTTGACCACGCTACAGCGCGAGTTGAGCAGTAGTCCGCAGGCGCTGGCAATGACGCTGCGCAAGATGGTTGGTGAAAATGGTGGCTATGGCGATCATGCACGGGGCGAGTTGCAAGAATTTTTGGCGCTAGCCGAGTCGATCAAGATTGGGCGTAAGCTGGTTGCGGTGCAGGAAATTTTAGAGCGCTTTCCCGGTAAGTTCTTAATCTTTACCGAATATCGCGCCACGTTAGAGACAATTATCGCGCAGCTTGACGAGTGGGGGATCAGCGCGGTTGGCTTCCACGGCGGGTTGAGTATTCAGCAAAAAGAGGCGGCAGTAGCGGCCTTCAAGGGTGAAGATTCGCTTGACGGGGAGAAAGACGAAAAAAAGAGCAAAAGTAAAGGAAAGAATAAGCGTAAAAAGAGCGACGCGGATCAAGGCGTGCGCGTAATGGTCAGCACCGAGAGTGGAGCCGAAGGGCGTAATTTGCAGTTCTGCCATCAGTTGATTAATTACGATCTGCCGTGGAACCCTATGCGGGTCGAACAGCGGATCGGACGGCTGCATCGGCTGGGTCAGGTCAACGATGTGACGATCTTCAATTTGAGCTGCAATGAGACCATCGAAGCGCACGTGATCGAATTGCTCGCGCGCAAGATCCGCATGTTCGAGTTGGTCATCGGTGAGTTGGATCTAATTTTGGGCAATATCGACGGCGCTAAGTCGTTTGAGGATCTACTGCGTCAGGCGTGGCAGTCAAGCAACAGTGAAGATGATCTGAAAGAGCGCATTGAGGGAATAGGGGATATCTTAGAGAAGGCGCGCGATGAGTACGGCACGGTGCGCGATAGCAATCAAATTTTAGATGATGCATTGGAAGAATAGAGAGGAAAACCATGTCAACTAGCAACTTAACAAAGACATTTAAGGCTGAGGCCGACCAACTTTTCCCTAAACTGGTGGAGTGGCGGCGCGATTTTCATATGCACCCAGAACTTGGCTACGAAGAAGTCCGCACGGCAGGGATTGTGGCCGAACATTTGACAGATTTGGGCTTGGAAGTGAGCACCGGCATTGGCAAAACGGGCGTGATTGCGCTTGTGGAACCAGATGGCCTGCCCGAGGATGCGCCCACGGTGATGCTGCGTTTCGATATGGACGCGCTGCCGATTCACGAGATCCGCGACGTGCCGTACAAATCTCAGAACGATGGGGTGATGCACGCCTGCGGACATGATGGTCATACCGCGATTGGAATGGGCGTGGCAAAATTGCTCACAAAGCATCGTAACCAGCTAGGTGGACGCGTGAAGCTTGTTTTTCAACCAGCAGAGGAAGGGGGCGGCGGCGCACGGGCCATGATTGCAGATGGCGCGCTCGACAGCCCTACGCCAGCGGCTTCGTTTGCCCTGCACTTGTGGAGTCAGTTGCCCACCAATCAAATTGTGGTGCAGGCGGGGCCGCTTTGGGCAAGCGCAGGCATGTTTTCGCTCGTTGTGACGGGGCGTGGCGGTCATGGTGCAGCGCCGCACGAAACGATCGATGCAACGTTGGTCGCGAGCCAGATTGTGGTGGCGTGGCAGAGCATTGTGGCGCGCAGCGTTAATCCAACCGATACGGCGGTGGTAACGGTAGGGAGCTTCAAGAGCGGATATGCCAGCAACATTATTTCGGAAAGGGCTGTGCTAACGGGTACCTTCCGCAGCTTTGATCCGGTGGTGGAAGCGCTTGTACATAAACGGATGGATGAGATTGCCAAGGGAATTTGCGCTGGCTTTGGCGCGACTTGTGAGCTAATTTTTGCCAATGGAACTTGCCCAGTCACGAGCAATTCGGAGGAAGGCGCGGCGCTGATGCAGACGGTGGCAGAGGATGTGGTCGGTGCGGAGCAGATCACGCAAATTACACCGATGATGGTGGGTGAGGATATGTCGGAGTTTTTGAACCGTGCGCCGGGCTGCTTCATCTTGGTGGGTGCGTCGGATCCAGCCGAGGAGATGCACGCGCCACACCACAATCCAGCATTTGATTTTGATGAGAAGATGATGCCAACGGGGGTTGCTGCCTTGGCGGGGGTCGCCGCTGCGTATTTGGCTGAGCAGGGGTGAGTAAAGTTTAGTAACGCTGATACGGAAAAAGACTGATAGAAGCTCTTTATCAGTCTTTTTCCGTATCAGCGTCTAAAACCATTTTTTTGATAAAAGTAAATAGTACAAATAGAGGAAGATTTATCGAATATGTTTGAAATTGGTATTGTGCAGCGCACAAGCAAAACCCCCTTTCATGAAAGTATCGTCAAGGCTGGTGTTAAGGGTTTTACAGTCTACAATCACACATTGCTGCCGACATATTTTGAATCGCCCGAAGCAGACTATTGGTATCTGATCAACAACGTATCAATGTGGGATGTTTCTTGCGAAAGACAGGTTGAGATTATGGGGCCAGATGCGTTTAAGCTGGTAACTTTGATGACACCACGCAATATCAGCAAATGTAAAGTTGGGCAGGGCAAGTATGTGCCAATTGTTGATGAAAACGGCGGCATGATCAACGATCCAATTTTGCTGCGGCTGGGTAACGATCACTTTTGGCTTTCGATTGCAGATACGGATGTGCTGCTTTGGGCCAAGGGGTTAGCACTTGGGTATGGATTAGACGTAACTATATGCAATCCGGATGTTTCGCCGATGGCAATACAGGGACCCAATGCCGATAAGGTTTGCGCTAAACTGCTGGGCGAGTGGATTTACAATCTAAAATTCTTCTGGTTCCGCGAATACGATCTAGACGGGATCCCGCTGATTGTGCAGCGTTCTGGGTGGAGTAAACAAGGTGGGCTAGAGCTCTATTTGCGCGACGGGTCACAAGGAGATCGCCTGTGGCAGATGGTGGAAGAAGCGGGCAAGGAATTCGACATCAAGCCGGGTACACCATCCACAATCGAGCGAATCGAAAATGGTCTGCTTTCATACGGCAGCGACATGACAATTGAAAATAATCCTTTCGAGGTTGGACTGGGTGAATATTGCGATTTGGAGCAAGAGGCTGACTTTATTGGCAAGGTCGCGCTGCAGCGGATCAAGGCCGAAGGGATCACGCAGAAGATGGTCGGCGTTGTATTGCCCGATGTTGAGATAAAGGGGATTTCGAGCTGGTGTAAATTGACGGATCAAACTGGGGAAGATGCGGGGAAGATCACAAGTCTTACGTACTCACCACGATTAAAAAAGACGATTGCATTTGCCATAGTGCCCATAGCCTACACAACAATCGATACGCAGTTGGTTGCGCAGATGCCAGAGGGAGATGTGGTCGCGATTGTGCAAGAGGTACCGTTTGTTTGATGAGAGTGACTTGGTGAAGAAGTGACTTGGTGAAGAAGTGGCTTGGTGAAGAAGTGGCTTGGTGAAGAAAAATCATGGCGTACTTCTTACACGAAAAGTTGATTTACGATTGCAAAGCTTGCAATGATAGGTCAGATCTTGTACAAGCTGAAGACGGATGTCTGCACCGGGTAAAAAGTTTCCATTTTGTAGATCCACTGGTTTGGTGCTCAGCGTTTCGTGGTTGATCTGCACCAGCTTACTGGATCCGCAAGTTTTGCACAGATACTCCTCTGATTTTTTACGCGAGCGCATCGAGATGATCACACCAAGCAGAAAGAGCAAAGCGATAAGAAGCCCAAACGGCGGTAAGGACATGAATCTCTCCATTGAATGGTTTCTAGATATGATTACAAAATTGATGATAACGCTTTTACCTGAAAAAAACAACTAAATTAGGGCTAATCCAAAAAATAATTATACGGATTTTAGCGATTTTCTGGAGTAGCTTGTGACCATACTGTATAGTTTATTTTTTGGAATGGCCTAACCCTAATCCCCCGAGGCACCATGAAAAGAACCATTGCACTGGCAGTTGCCATATTCTGCACACTGCTCTTCTCGATCCAAATCAGCGCGCAACTAGTACAGACCCAACTCACATCAACTCAACCCACACCGACTCAACCCACACCGACTCAACCCACGCTTAACTGGGAGCCCGTCGCAGGCGAGTTCATCATTCAGGATACGGCGCAGCAAAATTTCCCGCCTCCGCTTGCGCGCGCGGCCAGCCAAAGCACGCCCAAATACCCAGCCACTATCCGTGTGCGTCACCACCCGCAGAACGCTTGCCGCAACGTATCCGTCAACCAGATCGACACCATTCCGTTTGAGGAATATGTGGCTCGCGTGCTGCCGTCCGAAGTGCCAGCCACGTGGGAATTAGCCACGCTTCAAGCACAGGCCATCGCGATCCGCACCTATGCATGGCGACAAATCCTCGCGGCACGGCCCAACTATGATGTGTCAGATTGGATCGACTTCCAGAACATGTGCGACGACCGCCACCCGGCCACCGACGCTGCGGTCATTGCCACCGCGGGCCAATATCTTAGCGCCATCAGCGACCAAAGCCACCTTCCCATCGTCGCGATGTATAGCGCCGAAAACGGCCATCCCACCCTCACAAATTCCAACGTAGATTATCTACAAGCCGTGCCCGATCTCTATTCGCTGGGCCGCGAACGTTTTGGTCACGGTTACGGGCTAAGCCAATGGGGCGCGCAACGCCGCGCGCGCGCCGGTCAGACATACACTGATATCCTCGGCCATTACTATACGAATGCATATCTCTCCAATGCACTGAAATCAGAGGAAATTACGGCGCACCTTATCGGTCTATTAGATGGTGACCTCCTCAACGGAAATGGGATCCGCTGGCAGTCGTTATTGAGCACGAATCATGCCGTCTTGCCCACAATAGCCGTTGCTCGCAGCGGACAAAGTGACATCATCAGCGTCACCGCCGCAGCCGGGGTTTGGCAACCGATCCAGCCGGTGCAGCACCAAGAAATCATCACACTTTCTCTCCAAATCAGCAACACTGAGTATGCTCGAAGAAGCGTGCAGTTCGATACGCTGCCGCCCCCCGCACCACGCATCAGAATCACAAGCGCAATTTCCGCGGCCTCTTTGCCCATTACGCTCAGCACCCCTATCAGTGGTTTGATCGGCATCGGCCAACAGTGGATCTGGCCCGGCGAGCGCTTCACGCGTACCGCGACTGGCTGGCGCAGCCCACCGACCACCGCCCTCCCCGCAGGCCAAAGTTATCGTGCGCTCGTCAGCTTACGCTTGGCAAGTGCGCCAACTGAAACAGCCCAAGGAGCGCTCGCCCGGCTCGAAATTAGCGACCTCGATTTCAATAGCTCGTTGGGGAAAGTAATTTTAGGCGTGCGCGATGTGTGGGCGTCCAGCCTTGCCATTACGTCGACCGTTATTGCCGTGGATTTTCATCTTTTCGATCCGTCGCGTGGGCTCACGCTCGATCTCGCGGCCAGTAATGATGCGGATATCATAGTCGAGCGTATGCAGATTTTGCGTTTGCCCGAAATAGTTGCGGCAGGCGAGTCGAACATGGATCTGCCGCTTTACGCAGCCAGCGGAGAAACCGTACTCTATGCGGCCGCGTTTGACGATGCGGGCAATGTCAGCCAAATTGTCAGCCAAACCGTGCAGATCAACGATGTCGAACCGCCGATAATCGGCGCAATCGCGCAGCCGCTGTGGCACACGTCGCTGCCGCTTACCATCAGCGTGCCGCTTACCGACATACTCAGCGGGCTGGATCTGCAAAGTGGCTCGCTCATCATTACTGCAACCGATAACACGGTCGTCGGCGCGGGCGCGCTTGCGGTCAACTTTACTCAGCCCGAAAATCCATGGACAGCGCAGGCGGCCAACGTGATGATTCCCGCAATCGATGATGGCCGATACACCATGCGCTTTGCCAGCACCGACGCCGCCGGAAATGGTGAGCAAACAAAGTTGACCCCGTTACAGATCGACACGATCAACCCAACAGTTGAACTGACACTCTCCGCGGCCACAGTGGATTGGCACCGAGCGCCAGTTAGTGTCACACTTGCGGCCACCGACACCACCAGCGGCATCGATGCCGTCGCGTTTACGCTCAACGGTGGAACCACCCAGCGCTATGCTAATCCGGTGGCGATTGGCAGTGCGGGCCGCAACCGAATTCGGGCGTGGGCGAACGATATTGCAGGCAATCAGAGCCCAGTTGTCGAAGCCACTATTGGCATCGACTTAGCCGCGCCCATCCTCCAATACACAGCGCGCGCGCTTGGCCCAAGTATGATAGAGGTCACGTGGCAAGCTGCGGACGATATGTCGGGTGTGGACACGATTATGTTGCAAAAGCAGATTGAAAATCGCTGGGTTACTGCTGCACTCAGCGCGGCGGATCTGTCGGCTAGCGCGATTACAATTGCAACGGAAAATAGCCGCGAACTGCGGATCCGAATGCGGGTTACGGACAATGCCGGGCGCAGCAGTGCGTGGGTTCAACAAACGGTTACATTGCCAGCATCGTGGCATTATTTCCCGCTAATTATGGGTAGATAAGAGATTGGTGAGTCGACCTGTTCTTTTTACGGCTCTTAACTGGCACCACTGGTAAACAAAAGAGGGACACAGAAATTTCTGTGTCCCTCTTTTGTTATGGACTTCATCAAAGCTTACTGTGATGGGCAACCGCTTGTGATGATTACTTCTGTATCTAGGGCAATCGCGTACTTTGGTCGACTAGGATTGAAATCCTAGCCTGATACAGGAAGCCTGCTGAAGACAGGCTGTTTTGTCCCATTTTTGGTCATGACAACAGGGCTTCAGCCTGTTTCTCATACCAGATGCCGTGTTTCAACCGGCATTTTGCACACAAATTAAAAGTACGCGATTGCCCTACTTCTGTATCTGGTATGCCTTTACGCAAAGCGATACCGGTATAATCACTCGCGTTAATTAAATCGCGATCAGGAAAAGGAACGGTATCTAGATCGTCAATCAGTGGTCGATCTTTCTCTTTAATCGACCTGATATTAGGCTTCATGGGCGTGTGGACAGTAACAATTTTGGGGCGGTTTGTGACGGACGTTGTTGACAAAAGTCAAGTGCCAGTGAACATGAATCGGATCAATGGGTAAGAATGTTGCAGACTATATATCGATACCATCCAGAGTACGGTGCGACGTTCTATGGTACGAACCACGCTTAATAATTGTTACTTGGTGGCCCATTTCTTTAAGATGTATGGCTAAGTTCCAAACATATGAACCGATACCCTCGCATGCTGGTAGCGGGGCGGCTGTAACAATTCCTACATGCACAATTCCCTTCTCCTATACTCACGATTGGCATCGAGACATTGTCGAAAAACAATCGGTTTATGTTGCCATTTGAGCGCGCTGCGACTATACACTATAATGCGCTTTATCGACAAAACTCATCACTATATAACGAAGCAATTTATCAAACCGACAAGTACGGATCGAGGAATTGCTATCCAGCGAAGTAAACAGAGGCAAAGGCCGAGGCAGTAGAAGTAGATCAACTAGTCGCATTTATCAAACTTGCTCTGTCTATTGGTGTAAGGTCTTCAAAAAAATAAAATATACAGCATGGGCGCAAGCTAAACCAAAGAATCGCTAAAATCCGTATAACTATTTTTCTGGTTTAGCCTAGCACCCACTCCGTGTTTGGTTACAGATGCGTAGCATCCACAAATTTTTGGTTAACAAACAGTTTAGACTAGTGCCGGTTGGGGCTGAACGGTTACAGTCCGAGTATGGTGGGGGTAAGAAGATCGGTGGCGAAAGCGTCTAGAAGGTAGACTTATTATTCATAGAGCCACAAATGCTGTCGAAATAGAGAGTCGGTCCCTTTTCTGATTCGTCAAAGTCTCTAAAATATCAAAAAATTTGAAACAAAAATGAACAAAGGCAATCCCAATATGACCGAACAATACGATTACGATTTCTTTACCATTGGCGCTGGATCAGGCGGTGTACGCGCGGCTCGTTTTGCAGCCAGCTTTGGCGCACGCGTCGCCATTGCCGAAGAACGTTACTACGGCGGGACCTGCGTTAACGTGGGCTGCGTCCCCAAAAAGCTCTTTGTCTATGCATCGCACTTTCATGAAGATTTCGAAGATGCTGCAGGCTTTGGCTGGACCGTGGGCGAATCGACTTTTGATTGGCCGACCTTGCGCGACAATAAAACCGCAGAAATCGAGCGGCTCAACGGGATCTATGAAAAGATACTGGGCAACGCGGGCGTTGAAATAATTGATGGCCGCGCCACCATTGTGGATCCGCACACGGTTGAGATCAACGGCAAGCAGATCACGGCCAAGTACATTCTGGTTGCGGTTGGCGGCTGGCCATGGACTCCAGAAATTCCGGGAATCGAGCATGCAATTTCATCGAACGAAGTCTTCTATTTGGACGAATTCCCCAAGCGCGCGCTAATTGTGGGCGGTGGTTATATTGCGGTCGAGTTTGCCGGAATCTTCAACGGGTTAGGTGCAGAGACAACATTGCTCTACCGCGGCGATCTTTTCTTACGCGGTTTTGATCACGAGTTGCGCGGTATCCTAGCTGAAGAGATGAGAAAGAAAGGGGTCAACTTACAATTTGATTCACCCATGCCAAAGTTGATCGAAAAGAATGAAGATGGAGAGTTTGTGGTAACGCTGGACGATGACAGCGTATTGGTTGCGGATCAGGTGCTCTACGCAACCGGTCGCAAGCCGTTAACGGCCAATTTGGGGCTAGAGAATACAAATATCGAGATGGATAAAAACGGTGCCATTAAAGTAGATGACTATTCGCAGACTGCCGAACCGAGCATCTATGCAGTAGGCGATGTAACAGATCGCGTCAACCTAACACCGGTCGCACTGGCCGAGGGCATGGCCGTGGCGCACACGCTCTTTAACGATAACCCGACCAAGCCACACTATGACAGCATTCCTAGCGCTATCTTTAGCCAACCAAATCTTGGCACCGTCGGCCTGGCCGAGACGGAAGCACGCGAACAGTACGCGCAGGTGAATGTCTACCGTTCACAATTCCGCGCGATGAAGCACACCCTCAGCGGTCGCGATGAACAGATATTGATGAAGCTGCTGGTTGATGCAGAAAGTGATCGCGTGCTTGGGGTCCACATGATGGGGCCGGACGCAGGCGAAATTATTCAGGGCTTTGCTGTAGCGTTAAAAGCAGGTGCAACCAAAGCGGTCTTCGATTCAACAGTTGGGATCCACCCAACGTCAGCGGAAGAATTTGTGACGATGCGGACGAAGGCGGAGTAAGAGAGTAGTCAGTCACGCAAACTATGTGGCTTGACCTCGCCCTTTCCCCCAATGACATTAAGTTAAGGATGCCCCTTGCTTCTAATGGGCCCGTGACCCGTGGGCTTAGGCGGAACAAGCAGGGGCGGCCGCGTTGGGTTACGGACCCAACTAGAGCATAGTTTAACACTATTGAGGGACAGGGAGGAATCAAATGGTCTCGTTTGTATCCTAAACAGAAGATTGAGCTACAAACGCTTCAAGAAACCCACCAACAAAAGCATCACCAAGTCCAATTGTCGTTGCATTCCTTTGCGCTACACGAGCAACGGCAATACAACACACATTATTACCTAGTAGCTGTCTGATTTCTACTGCAAAGCGCGCACCGTCTGTATGGTAAGGTAGCTGCCCCACTTCCTTGTAGTTTGTCAGCGTAAACTCATCCCCATAGCAAAAACGAGTCGTTGCCATGGTTGTGCCACCTTGTAATGCATCAGCAAAAAGCGATGCACCATTGCCATAGGCCAACGCCCAGTACATGGTATGAACAACAATCGTTGGGATAGGAATTTTATAGTATAGATCAGCTAGTGCTTCACTAACCTGATGTGGATCCAGAACATCAATCTTGCGACCAATATGAGATTGAAGTTCATCCTCGTTGAGGCTAAATACGTGCGCATAGCGCGCCAAAAGCAGTTGACGCACCGCCTACAAACAGCAGAATGGTTGCACCAACATCGAGCAGCAGCCTAATCGTTTCGGGGAATAGTAGAGCACTGTGTTCAGGGACGCCAGATGAGGTTGCGGTTCAGGTGTAGCTAGGGTTTATGCTGTGCTTACTAAATAAGTTGACTTTTACAACACATCGGTGACTCTGGCTGCAAGGCAAAGTCATTTGTCACAACAGCATTCCGCAACGGTACAATTCTATCCAATTACTGAGTGTAGTTGTGCGCAGCTGGCGTCGTGTTCGCCTACGCGTTTTCACCTGTAGTCTCCTCCACTAAACTTTGACGCCAATCGCCCCAGCGCATCCAACTTACGCCCATCACAAATCCCAGCGCATCGGACAAAAAGTAGCCCAACCACAGACCCAGCGCGCCTAGCCCCAGCGGCCACGCCAACAGCCACGCCAGCGGCAAACGGAATAACCAGCGATTCATCAGCGACAGGATCATCGAATAGCCCGTGCGCCCCGCACCCTGAAACGCACCCTGAATCACCATCAGCGCGCCGCCCAAGCCAAAGCCCCACCCTGTCACGCGTAAAAAGTTCGTCCCTTCAGCAATCACCGCAGGGTCATTTACAAAGGCACCCACAATCTCGGGTGCAAAAGCAACCGCCGTTAGGCCCAGCGCGCTAAGCAAAAGCAGGTCGCCAAAAGTGCCGACCCACGCTACCCGCGCCGCGCGATCTGATTGATTGGCCCCTAAATTTTGGCCAACCCCAACGCCAACCCCTTGCCCCACTGCACCAGAAATCGTCCAGACGAGCGACATCACGCGCACGCCGATGCCGTAAGCCGCCGTTGCCACTGGGCCAAAACGCGTGATCAGCGCAACCATCGCCACCGCCGAAAAGCTGCGCGCTGCGCCATCGACCCCGCCGGGCACGCCTAGGTTGAGAATTTTATACTGTGTCGGCCAGTGCGGAATCAACTGCTTGGGGCGAATGGTCAACGCGCCGCCGGGTGCAAAGAGAAAACACAGTCCAATCACCGCAGCCAGCAACCGCGAAAGCAGCGTGGCCCACGCCGCGCCCGCCACGCCTAATTCTGGGAAGAATCCCCAGCCAAAGATCAAAAAAGGATCGAGCACCATGTTGACCACATTTGAGGCAATAACCAAAAACATGGGGCGTATCGTGTCGCCCACACCGCGTAACGCAGATTGATAGCTATAAAAGATGAAGGTAAAGGGCACGCTCCAAAAAATGATCGACAGATACGCCAGCGTCGGGTCAAAGAGATCGCCCGTTGCGCCTAGAAAAGCCATCAGCGCAAAGCGGCCCCAATACGCCAATCCTGCAAGTAGTGTGGCAATTGCGGTGGCCAGCACAAGCATCTGCGCAGCCGAAAAGCTGGCCTGTTCGTGATCGCCCGCACCCGTCCACTGCGAGACTAGCGCCGCACCCGCAATCGTAACGCCCATTGCAATCGAAATCAGCAGCCACGCAGTGGGGAAGACAATCGACACCGCTGCAACTTCGGCTGCGCCAAGCTTGCCCACCCAAAACATGTCCACCAAATTGTAGACTGTCTGCAAGATGTTGCCCGCCACCAGTGGTGCAGCAAGCTGAAGCAATTTAGGGGCAACAGCGCCTTAGGTCAGGTCAATTTTGTTGCGGCGCGACGCACGCGATTTTACAGTCGCCATTAACGCGTATACGTAAACTGGCGCGTATCGCCCACAATTTGCAGCCGCTCATATGGCGACACCGTCACCAAACTCACCGTCCAATTATAGGTACCCGCATCAAACAGATTGCCGAGCGATTGATCCAACGTATTGAGATCAACGGTCACTTCGGATCCGCGCGTCGGTGCCGCGATCCCTAGCCCCTCGGCCATTGCATTCTGCCCTTTCTTCCACACAATCACCTCAAATGCCTGCCCCGGTGGTGGCACCACAGCAGTCGACCAGCGGAAGAGCGTGCGCCCCGTTCCGCCACCATTTTGGTCGGGCAAAACAAGGCTTACAGCTCCTGCGGGGAAAGGCACAGCGCCACCGGCAGAAGCCGCGGTGGGTTGGTCTTGTGGAATGATTTGTACAGCCAGTACACGGGGAGGCGCGCTTGCCGCAGGATCACTTGAGTTCACGCCAGCCTCTGTGGATGCCGTGGCAGGCTGCTGCGCGATCGATTGCTGCACAACTTGCGACTCTACCGCGGTTGGCTGTACGGCAGATGCTTGCACGGCAGGCACCGCTGTTGGAATGGAGTAATAGGCCGCCAACGTCTGCGAGGCCGCGCCGATTTTTATCATCTGGCTGGTATCGCTACTGCTAGCTGCACTATTTCCAGTTGACCGCTGGTTGGACCAAGATTGGAAGGTGATGCCCGGCTGCGGCTCGCGCGGGGCCGAGATTTGGCGCTCGGCATTGACGTAGGTAACCACGCGGAAAGGGGTGATGTAGCGCCCGGCATTGTAGATCATCGGCTGCCCGCTTGGGCGTGAATCGAAAACGTACGTCACCTCTTGTGCCTGAACGTTGATACAGTCGGTATTGCTCTCATCGCCATCGGTCGCGGTGAGACAAAGTTCGAGATACGTGCGGTCGCCATGATCGGCGTACTCAAAGCTGCCGCTGCGACCGCTGCCCTCATGAAAATCATAATGGGTATGTTCGTTGTGATGCATAAAGACGGTCCATTGCAGATTCTCGCCCGTCAGTTCGCGTCCATCGGCATCGCGCGCAAAGCCAGCATAATTTACCGTGTCGCCGATCTTGTAGCGCAACGCTTGATTTGGTCGCAGAATGTTCACGTAAATTGGGCTATTTGCATCGCGCCGTGTAGCGGGCTGCACATCCACCCTAGTAATTGCATCCGTCATCACGGGCGCACTATTGGGGGCTGCTACTTGCTGGGTTACTTGTCGTGCTGGCGCAGCTTGTGCCGGAGCGGTTTGTACTGTTTCTTCTGCTGTTTGAGCTGCTGTAGATGCTGTCGCAACGAGTATTGGCGTAGGTGCAGATTGTGGTGCAACCGCTGGAATATATGACGGTGGTGATGCGGGCAAAAAGGTACTATTCGAGTGGGGGTTGCCCGCAACGCGCGAGGTATATTCGGTGGGATCATAGCGGATCCGCATGAGCTTGCCCGGGCCGATCAGCAAGATGTAAAGGTTGCCATCGGCAGGTGAGATGATCTGCACGGGGCCGGGCAAGTTTGTGGTCAATCGATGATGGACTGGCACGCCAGCAACGGGCGGATCTAGATACATGATCGAGCCTTCATTAAAGTCGCCAAAGAAAAAGCGCCCATGATATTGCGGCGGGAAAGTTCGCCCTCGGTAAAAATCACCACCGATCACCGACCCCTGATTGTTCTCGTGCGGATAGGTGTAGTGGCCGATCACGTGCTGTACGCGTCCGCTAAATAATGGCTCGCAGATGGGGTTGTCCGTGATCTGATCGGGGCCTTCGAAACAGGGCCATCCGAAGTTTGCCCCGGCGCGCCCGATGTTGATCTCTTCCCAATTATTGTTGCCCACTTCGCCCACGTACACCTCGCCCGTCGAGGGATGAATGTTAAAGCGGAACGGGTTTCTCATACCGAGCAGATATACTTTGGAGCGGTTACTGGTTGGATTGCCATCAAAGAAAGGGTTGCTGGTATAGCCATTGCCCGTCAGCGGATCGATACGCAGGATCTTGCCCGCCACACTATCAATATTTTGCGCGCGCAGGTTGCCAAAGATCGAGTTGATCCCGTCACCGCTGCCCACGTAGAGCGCACCATCTCGGCCAAAGACCATTCCGCCCAAAACGTGGGCCGTACCCTCCATGGGGAAACAATCTTGCACGGGTGTACCCGCGTCATCTTCGCAAGTAAAGGGGCGCGATTCTGGGATCCCAGGATTGCCGATATTTTCGAAGGTGCTATTTTTGCCCAACAAAACCACGCCGCTGCCTGGCAACACGCGGTTTAAGTTATTTGGGTCTGCCGTCAGGCGCATAAGGCGCGAAACACGTGCGCCCTTTGGCTCAATCCCGCGAGCTTCAGGCGGATCGTAAACGTAGGTTACGTAAATGTATGGTTGTGCCGGAAACTGTGGATGGACAGTAATACCCATCATGCCGCGATCACCAGCGTCGTTGACCTCAAAGCGCATGTCCACAAAAGGGTCTGGCATGAGTTCGCCCTCATGCCAAACGCGAACCACGCCCGCTTTTTCGGCAATAAAGATTCGATTATCGGGCGTGATCGCAAAGCTGGTCGGCAATTTGACGCCCGTGACGACAAACTCTTCGACAAAGCCATATGGCAGCTCTAACCAACTTCCGTTAATGGGTTGTGCCCGCGCTGGCTGCGCAAGTAAACTACTCAGAATCAACAATAAACCAACTACGATCCAGTGATAAGGGGGTAACTTCTTCAACATAAATATCCTCAAAAATGTAAAAAAAATGGAACAACTGACTTGGTGACAAGGTGACTTAGTGATTTCTTTAACACAACCATTTTACCTAATAATGTCATCTTGTCATGGCTATTGATGTACATCTTCTATATCGATAAAGACAACCCAGACAGCAGACATAACTCTCTCTACCTCATCTTGTCATCTCTCTGCTCTACTTTCGCTCAAAAACAAACTCTCGCGTATCAGCCACAATCTGAAGCCGTTCATAGGGCGACACATTTACAAGCACAACCGTCCAGTTATACATCCCGGGCAAAAGCAAGTCGCCCAGAGCTTTGTCCAATGCTTCTAAGTCTATTCTAACATCATTACTCCGTGTCGGCGCATTCATGCCAAAGCCATCAGCCACCGGATCTTGCCCCCGCTTCCAAAAAATAATCTCGAACGCCTGCCCAATCGGTGGAGCAACTGCCGTTTCCCAACTAAAATACGCGCGGCCCGAATCTGTATGCGTTGGGCCAGGATGAATTACGCGGAACGCGCCGGGCGGAAACGAAGTATTCGACAATGTCGATAGGCCGCTCTGCGTTTGTTCTACATCTGGTGCAGAAACTGGCACAGAAACAAACGGTCCATCGGCAACTACAGTAGGTATCGAAGTAGGTATCGAAGTAGGTATCGAAGTAGGTATTGCAGTAGGTATCGAAATAGGTAACGAAGTAGGTGTTGCACCAGGTATCGTGCTAGGTATTGAAGTAGAGGTTGGGGTTGATACTAAATTTTGAGAAGGTAATGCTGCTATTGGCAACGCAGCGGGTTCACTGTCTGGCGCAGTATAAATTGCCGTTAGCGTCTGTGTACGGTTGCCAATCTGTAGGATTTGTTGCGCGTCACCGCCATTGGACCAAGAGATAAACGCGCCCCCCGACCGCGATGAACGTGGTGCCGAGACAATCCGCTCTGCGTTTACGTACGTCACAACACGGAATGGTGTAACGTAACGCCCCCCGTTATAAATCAATGGCTGCCCGCTTGGCACCGTGTCGAAAATGTAAGTGACTTCTTGCGCACGTATCGTTGCACAATCGACATTACTCTCTCCACCAGCCGTCGCCGTAAGACAAAGCTCAAGGTAGACGCCGTCACCATGATCCAAATAGGTAAACGACCCGTTGGTGCCCGTTCCATTATGATAGTCATAATGCGTGTGTTCATTGTGGTGAAGCAGAACCGTCCACTGCATATCCGTATCGGCAATTTCTTGACCAGCAGCATCCGTTGCCCAACCACGATAACGAACAGTATCGCCAATCCGAATCGTCATCCGATCCGCTGGCTCTAGAATGCTCACGTAAATAGGGCTGTTTAGATCGCGTTGCTTGGCGGGCTGCACCGAAACGCTGCGGATCGCGTCGCTGAGTGCGGGGTTAGAAGATGCAGGAAGCACAGGTACAACAGTTGGCACAGCTGTAGGGTCAATCGCGATTGGCTGTGTAACAGGTTGTTGAACGACAGGTTGTTGAACCACAGGAAAAGGTGCAAATGGCGCACCCGAAGCGGGGGAAATCGTCACAGGCGAAGGCGCATTTCCACTGGCGCGCTTTCCATACTCCTCTATCGAAAAGCGGATCCGCGAAAGTCGGCCTGGCTTTATAAGCAGCACATACAGCGTGCCATCTGCTGCCGACACAATCTGCACGGGGCCATCTAAATTCCCTGCAAAACGTCGGCTCTCAGATTTGCCAGCGACTGGCGGATCCAAATACATGATGGTTCCTTCATTAAACTCGCCGAAAAAGAAACGGCCATGATAAGTAGACGGGAAAGCGCGGCCGCGATAGAAGTCGCCCCCAATCACCGAGCCTTGACTATTAATATGTGGATAGATATACGCGCCAGTTGTATGTTGTACCGCCCCACTCAGCAGCGGATCACAGGCAGGATTAGTGGTTATCTGATCCAACCCCTCGTAACAGGGCCACCCAAAGTTTGCGCCCGCACGTCCGATATTGATCTCTTCCCAATTATCGTTGCCCACATCACCCACATATACCTCGCCCGTTTGCGGATGAATGTTAAAGCGAAACGGATTGCGCATACCAACCAAATAAACTTTTGATCGATTGCTGCCAGGGTTGCCATCAAAATACGGATTGCTGGGTAGGCCATCACCAGTAAGTGGATCGATGCGCAAAATTTTCCCCGCAAGGCTATCCAAATTTTGTGCCCGAATATTACCAAAAATCGAGTTAATGCCGTCCCCGTTGCCCACATAAAGCGCGCCATCACGCCCAAAGACAAGCCCGCCAATTGTATGATGGATTCCCTCGGCGGGTAAACAATCATTTAGTGGTGCATCTCTTGGCCCCATGCAAGAAAAAGGACGCTTTTCACCCTCTTGCGGGTTGCCAATTGTGCCAAAGTTGCTGTTCTTGCCTAGCAGCACAACGCCTCCACCCGCGCGAGCACGATTTGTATTAGCAGGGTTAGCCTCTAAACGCATCAGCCGAGCAACCCGCGCACCCGATGGCTCCATTCCTTTGGTCTCTGGCGGGTCGTAAACATACCCCACATAAATATAAGGCTGCGACGGAAATTGGGGATGTACAGCAATACTCAACATACCGCGGTCTAGGGCAGAATTAACTTCATTCTGCATATCGATAAACGGTTCTGGCAACATTTGGCCGTTTTGCCAGACGCGCACAACACCCGCCTTCTCGACAACAAAAATTCGCCCATCTGGGGCGATTGAAAAACTGGTTGGTAACCAAAGACCATCAACAATAACATCTTCGACAAAACCATAAGGGAGCGTCATTGTTTGAGCATGTACGGTATGAAACTGAGGGAGGAGAAAAAGAACAGATAGGATGCTACCACAGGTTACGCGCCACAAAGAATAGCGCCATAGGGGATTAATTAACAGCTTTCTCTTCATAAACTTCCTCGGATTTAATTATTTACATAAAGATTTTCTATCAAATTAGATTACAGTTTAGGGGGATCTCCTAAATAAATCTCAAATTAATACTATACACTTGCTTAATGATTCAGACCAAAATTCGAACAGGCAATCAAAAAATATTGCACAAAAGGGTTGATGTAACATAAAACAAAAAGGGCTGTCGAATTTTTTCGACAGCCCTTTTTCAATTCTCAATGCTTCACCATAAAGCAACTTATCAGTCAGTTAAAGGCCTAGCTCTATTGTGTAGATACAACTATTTTGTAACTGTTTAGTAGATTAGTCGCGATTAAACGCAATCAGCAAGCGTAAAATATAGAAGAACATCATCGCGACCGATGAGAAGAGCGCTAGTGCCGCAGCAACGTGTCGATCCTGTGGGTAGTGCAACATAATGTTCGACGTGTCTCGCAAAATCGCGCCGCCAGCCAGTGCAATCATTGCAACCGAGAACCAAGTTCCTAAGTTAAAGCCAAAAATTAGGCTCCCAACAATCAACAAGATAGCGGCAATACCACCCCACATCAAGATGCCGTTTAAGAACGAGAAATCTTTGCGCATGGTGAAAGCCACCATGGTTAAGCCAGCAAAGCCAATCATCGTTAACATTCCGGCACTTTGAATCACACCTGGTGCATAGGCGTTTGCATAAAGCAACATTGGGATGAAGATTAGGGCTTCTGCCACAACAAATGCAGCTAATGCCAAATATTGAACTACTGGAGACGAGACGCGTGATGCACCGGCACTAGCCAACCAGCCAATAACCATAAATGCGCCCAATACCAGCATCCAGTTCCCCGTCATCAATGGGGCCAATCGAGCAGCAATCCCAGAGCTAAAGAAATAGTACTCAAGTGCAACAAATGCAATGATTGCACCAAAAAGATGCATGTATGTATTGGCGATGAACGCAGCTCGTTCATTTTCGCCCAACCCGATAACGGGTCTTGAATCTTGTGTTCCGTAATTTACTGACATTTATTTTGTCCTTTATTATATTCAACGGCAGCATAAAGGTGATTTTCTACCTTTTTTTACCCGTAGGAAAATGTTACTTTCTGGCGCCGTTCGGTATATGCTGCACGAACTCATAAATGGCCGTGCTCTATATATTGCTCTCACACATTTTCAGCAGCTTGATAGTCGAGATTCCGCGCAATTATCTGTGCAACTATTAGAATAATACCACTCCCATCTGATTTGTTCATGACGCAAAGCCCACAATGAACCGACAAATAATACCTACGTCACTGGCTAAGTTTGACAAGGGATGATGTATCAAATGCAAGGTAACCATTTAGGAGGGTCTAATTTCCCAGTACCAACGTGCCCCATTCGGTCGGCGTTTGGTGATCCGTGCGCGCTGGTGATGCAGAAAGTAACGTCTGCTGAAGTTGATCATCACTATCATTATCGCTCACGCTAATATTAAAGCCAAATGCCATGCCAACAGAAAGCTCATCCGGATCTACGTCAAAGACGGACCATGGAACCAATGCCTCAATACCATAGCCCCGCTCGGTCGTTTTCGATGCACCAAAGATCTCAATAGTTCCTTCTTGATCGAGCGGCAACCAGCGGTAACTACGCAGTTCACTGGAACCAACTGTATAGGTTAAGCCGATCTGATAATCGTCATCGTCAACAAGCTCGCCATCGAAATCTGCGGTAAGCTCTCGATCAAAGTGAATCTCAATTGCATCACCCTGCCACAGTTCAGATCCATCTGCCCCAGCATTGTAAAAATCATCACGCACCGTGACAAACAGGTAAAGCCCCTCTTCTGACCAACTCGTCTGGAAATAGCCAGTTAGATCTGCAAGGCCCCCAAAATCATCAGCAGCATCATAAATAAGAGCGGCAATTGGCATCCAATTACGTGGCCAATCGCTAAAATCTCCATCCAGATTTACCGGAGTGCGCTTTGGTGAATAGTATGTCCCTTGACTATCTGGTCGAGCAGTCGCACTTTCGCTATTGTCGCCCGGCTCAACCCCGTCACTTGACTCCATTCCTTCTTCATCAGTAGGTTCTGGCTCTACTGTATCCTCTTCCTCAGCCGTCTCTTCTGCCTCAACCGTCTCTTCGGGTTCAGCCGTCTTCTCTTCCTCAACCGTCTCTTCAGGCTCAACCGTCTCTTCTACCTCAACCGTCTCTTCTACCTCAACCGTCTCTTCTACCTCAACCGTCTCTTCTACCTCAACCGTCTCTTCTAATTCTGATTCTGGCGTATCGCCAAGCAAAATTGGGGTATTTGTTGCATCCGCCGCAGGCGCATCCGTACCCGTTGGTGGGATCGGCGTTTCCGTTGGCGGAACAGGCGTATCCGTAGCCGTTGGTGGAATCGGCGTTTCCGTCGGCGGAACAGGCGTATCCGTTGGCGTCGGTGGTACTAGCGTATTTGTCGGCGGGACCGGTGTTTCCGTTGGTGGAACAGGCGTATCCGTCGGCGTCGGTGGTACTAGCGTATTTGTCGGCGGGACAAACGTACTCGTTGGCGGGGCAGGGGTGTCCGCTGGCACAATCACCACCGCAGGTTCAGCCGGTGCGGATGTAGCAACCTGAGCAACCACAGCATCGCTCGTTGTCGCCACCGCACTGCTACCCGCAGGATCAACAGTAGGCGCAGGATCAACAGTAGACGCAAGATCTGCAGCGGCCACAACTTCATCTGGTTGAATAATCGCAAATTCCGAAACGGTCTCTAACTCATCATTTGGCGTATAGCCAACTACACTCTGAATACCAGCTTTGAGCCAACGTTGCTCAATTGGATAGAGAAAACTAGAGTTAAAATTACCGCTATTATCCGCAATTATAGCGGTCAATACTTTACTACGACCATTCTCATCTTGCAGCTTTACCGCAACCATTTCGCCTGGCTTCCAACCGCTGCCGCTTACGCTGACATTTGTCCCAGCATAGCCACCAACCGGGTCAAGAGCAAGTTTTGGATTCAATGTTATAGTAATATCTACTTCTGGTTCTGGGGTAGCGGATGCTCCCCAACGCCCAAAGAGATCATCGGCCAAACCACACTGGCTGAGCAAAAATGCCGCTAGCACCAGCAGCACAATCACCAAAATTGTCGAGAGGGTACGTCCTCGCATCGATTTTTCTCCAAAATAATCAGCGGAACAGTCCGCACAAAATTTCAATGGTAAGCAAATTCACAAAATCAACTACGTACTTGCCCAGAAAAGTTCTGTACCACATCTCTAAAAGCTGAGATAGCTTCGACCAAGCTCAGCCAAGCGGGACAAAATTTTTCCGAAGAGTTAGGCTAAACCAGAAAAATAATTATACAGATTTTAGCGATTTTCCAGAGTAGCTTGCGGCCATACTGTATATTTAGTTTTTGAGAATGGCCTTATATAATAGTATTTAACCCCAAATTCTATAGAATGTACAGATCCAATATTCTCAGACAGAGGGCAAAGTTAGCTCTTCCACCACCATCTCTGCGGCTACCTTCCCCGAAAGCGTCACCATTGGCACGCCCCCACCCGGGTGCGTCGTACCGCCAGCGAAGTAGAGCCCACCAATATCAGCGCTGCGGTTGTGCGGGCGGCGAAACGCATTCATCGCTCGATTTGACGAAAAGCCATAGAGCGCACCACGCCAAGCACCGCTGAGCGATTCAATATCCAATGGCGTCATGATTCGCTCGCTGCGGATCTTCGTGCGCACATCCAGCCCATGTTTGGCCAATGTCGCCAGCACGCGATCTCGGTAGGCCGTCGCCTGCGTCGACCAATCATAGTTGCGCCCCGCCGGTGGTGCGTTGACCAAAACAAACCAGTTCTCGCAACCAACCGGTGCATGACCCGCATCAACCTTGGACGTAATGGAAACATAGACCGTTGGATCATCGGGTGGGATACCTCGGTCGAAGATATCCTGAAATTCGCGCCGATACTCCTCGCAAAAAAAGATGTTGTGCTGCAATAGGTGCTCATAATTGCCCTCAACACCCAACAACAAAACAAAGCCAGAACAAGATTGCTCGATATCATTCAATTTTTGTAGGCGATTGGCAGCTTGCGTTGTTTGGGGCAGCAGTCTTTGGTAGACGGTCATCACATCTACATTCGCAACCACTGCGGCAGCATCCACAACGCTCTCATTCGCCAAACGCACACCTGTCGCCACATCATTCTCTACCACAATCTCTTTTACAGCAGAATTGGTGAGAATCTCAACGCCAAGTTCCCGTGCGAGTTTGGCCATTCCCGCAGCGACCGTGTGAATGCCGCCGCGCGGGTACCACACGCCACTGGTCAATTCTACGTGGGCGATAACACTTAATGTGGCTGGTACACGGTACGGGCTACCGCCAACGTAAGTAGCATATCGGCCCAAAAGCTGACGCAAGTAAGGCGAGTGGACATGGCGGCGGATCGCTTGGTCGAGCGTGCGCCAAGCGTCGATCTTCAAGATATCGCGTGCTGGAACTTTGGTTAGCGTTTGCAGAGACGGCGGCTGCTCGTAGATAAAGGCAGGGCCAGTTACGCGGTGCATCCGCGCGGCATAAGCCAAGAAACGCAGGTACCCTTCAACATCGCGTTTATCCAATTTTTCAATCTGCTCCGCCATCTTCGACAAGTCGCTCGTCGTGTCGATACGCGTGCCATCGCTATAAAAATAGCGCGTCAACGGATCAACCGCAATCAGATCAATGTACTCATCGAGCCGCCGCCCCGCCGCCGCAAAAAGGTCGTCGAAAACGTGGCGCATGGTGATGATCGATGGACCCGTATCCCAGTAAAAACTATCGGCCTCGTGTTGATACATCTTGCCGCCGACAATCGGGTTCTGCTCCAGTATGACTACGCGCAAGTTACGCGCGGCAAGATGAATCGCCGTGCTCAACCCGCCGATACCGGCACCGATGATCACAATAGGTTTTTCTATAAGTTTTTCGACCGGTTTCAGCTTATCCAACAGTCCCTCCTTTTTACGTGAGCCCATTTCCATACAGCGATAAGTAAACCGCCCATATGGCGATCCGCGTCATCAGCAATACCGAAAGCGGCAGCAGCAGCGCGTCGCCACTCTATTGGTCAGTTGCATAGGCCGTAATCGCACGCGTGCCAACGCAAGCAACAATAATAGCAACGGCCACAATGGGTTGCGCCACGCCCAGATCAACCAGATCCACGGAAGCACAAAGAGGCTCCAGTGAAAAAGTGTTGAGAAGAGTAGAAAAATCCTAGTTCTATCAGATTTGTTGCCGCCCCACCAAATCTGATAGAACTAGGAAAAATCGTCGAGCTTGCATGGCCTGCTAAAATATTTTTTCCAAAGCCAGCCAGCACTTCGCTCCACCTATTGTACATCGACAGGTGAGCAATCCCGCGCCATCCACATTGTGCATTTACAACCGAGCTCGCTTGACGCGATGGAGCAACACCACATCTTCGACAATTGCGCTTCGAGCTGCTGCGTGCCCACCAATGATTTCGTAAGCAGAGCGTACAAAGAGCAGATATTGCCCAGTAGCAATTGCCGTTCCAGGCCAGTTTACGCGATTAAAAAGCCGAAGGGGTGTATAGCCAAGCATCAAAAAAGCCATCAACGGCACGACCAATCGCTCGGCCCACGTACCTGTAACCTGCGTTGGCCAAACGCTCATGGCATCAACTTCGTGCTGTGCAAGTTCGGCCACCACGGCAGTCAGCGCATCGGGTTTGCCAACGTACATCAGCATCGGTAAAAATCAATATGTCACCCGTGGCAGCTTCGGACCATTGGTGGCAAGCCCAATTTTTTGCCCAACCCGCCAACGGGTAAGGGTATGTCCTCAATCAGCTCAAGGCGTGGATCATCTCCCCCTGCGGCTCGCGCAAGTTCGACTGTTGCATCTATCGATCGATCATCCAATACGTAGAGCAGAAACGCCCCGTACGTTTGCGCCAATAGTTGACGAATCAACTGCTCGATCTGTTCCGCCTCATTGCGGGCCGGAATCAATATAGAGACACGAATTGGTTGTGCATCTAGCATTTCGCTTGGGCTCTTCAACTTTGGCCATATTACCAAATTCATCAACGATCCGGTAAAAGTGTAGTATAGTGCAACGGCAATTAGCCAGAAAAACAGATCCCGGAGCGTGATCGCTGTTTTAATGTTAACGAAAGGTTTAGCGGTGGGGATTTTGTTGAATGTACCCATTGCGAAAACGAGTTCGAAGTGATCAGTGTAAGTTCTCTCGATCTCGATTGGCCATATGAGAGCGACGATGAGTACGACACTAATGGCGACGATGATGAAGACAATGACGATGACAACAATGACGATGACGCTTAAGTAAGATTTTACATTTGGGGATTTCTGTCCGAATACACAGCACAAGATCATAGACCAAGAGTGTAAATTTACAACCGACTTGCTACTGTACAAAATATGGTACCTCCTGCACGAATCAATTTTCACAGAAGACACCGTATTTATTTACGAAATTTACTCCCGAGCCAAACGGCGATAGGCCAATACAATTAATGTGCCCATACCAATGAAGCCACAAATGGCAGGGCCAGGCAATCCCCACAAGACGGCCAACCCACCCGTTTCGAGCAGCCACGTAATTATATAGACAAGCAATAGCGGCTCAACAGGCAGCGCATCCAGTGAAATTGCTAATGTAACAAGCCACGTTAAAAACATACCGCTTACTATCCAGCCAAAGAAGTTTAACCATGGGATCCCAAAGTAGCCGCCAAAGAGCATTGGCTGTTCTACCCATACCCAGAACCCCCACCCCACCATTTGTGGATCCAGAAAAAGATCCCAAGCAGTCAGCGCAAGCCCAGAGACGAACAGAAATAGCCAGCCTGAATATTTTTCCGTAATCAAACAGGCAATGGCCCACGCAGGCGGCAACATCATCAGCCAGGCCAGCGAAATTAAGAGCGGCACGTGGCCAATCTGCGGCACAAGTTGATCCGTATAATAATAGTCTCCAAATGGATATCCAGTAGAGCTACCAATCCACTCGACTAGCCACGAAGCCGGAATCAAAATACCGCTCACAAGTAGTACGCGGCGGGCACCCCAGTGCTGCCACAAAATTGTTAGTACTGTTGCGGCTTGCAACACTACACTAACGCTGCTACTCCAACGCAGCGCATTGTCCCCAACAGTCCAGCGCAAGATGGGGATCGATATCATAGAAAGGAGCCAAAAGAGCAACAATAGGTGATAGGGTTGCTGTGTCTTAGGTAAGCGGATCAGGTTGGTCATAGGGGATGTATTAAGACGACAAATTAGGTTCACCAAATCTATCAGAGAGCCACTTGCGCCAGAGAAGTGGCATACGTTCATGACTATCTCGGGCAGGGAACAGGACCATGCCAAAAACCACTAGCACATTTGTTAGAATGAAAAAGATTATTTCCTCGATCGGTAGATTGCCAACTAGCAAACCCATAGATTGTTCGGGACTAATGGTCCACGTGCCTGATCCGATTGCAATAGAATCGCCGATACACAAGTAGAGTGTAACGGGCAGCAAACTCCAGAAGACAAGGCGGCGGTATTTCCACAAAATGTCGCCACCAAAGCCAATCTGCAAAAGGATCGGTGGCAGCGCCCACGAAAGCTCCAATGCTAGATAGCGCCCCGCACGCCAGTCACTAAAAAGAATCCAGAGCGAGACAAACCAGATTAATGTCACCACAGCAAAGGAGCCAATACGCACTTGCACTCCTCTTTTTTGCTCGATAACACTTCGCTTCGCATCGGTATATCCCAATCGACGAGCTAGAAAGATTGTCCACAAACCGGTCATAACCGTCTGCAATACGAAGAAGGTATACTCCTCGATGGGTACCCACCCGATAACCAAGCCAGAAACCAAGGCCGGATCATACCACCAAACGCGAGTAGCAACGAGATAGTTGTCCCATGGCGTTGTGTAAGTTACGGCGATAAAGACCAGCGTAACTAACCCAGCTAGTGGTGACCAAGTTCGTAACGCCACAGGCACAAGGCGGCCGTTGCGCTCATCCCAAATGTTTAGCAGAGAAAACAGCAGCAACGGTGGAGCTAAAAAGAGGGCCAAAAATCCAAAATAAGTCATAAAATTCCAAACAAAATAGAAAGAAAATTTTAATTAATTACAGGTTGTAGTGCAGTAAAAAATGAAAGCGTATAGACGACGCGCAAAAACCAAACTTCATCTAGGTGGTCTATCCGTGGAATGGTGAGAGGCATTAACGGCACGGCCAAAATTCTCAAACTACCACCAGATCCAGATTTGCCCATCCACAAAATAATTAGCACACGGCAGAGGTAGGCCAGAAAAGCAGTGGGTAATCGGTAATGGTTTATATGACTAGACAATTTTAACATTAAACTGGTTTGATGGTAATAAAAAGGGAGGCCCCACAGTGTGAGATGCCCCCCAATTTTATTGAGTTTATTAATCAGTACTTTGTTGATAAATAGTGGTGGTAGTTGCCGATTGAGTACTGCGGCAGTATACAGTGCATCGAAACTAAGCGAAGCATTTACCACAATCTATTAAGAAGATACTACATTAAGCTGCTTTTTTGCTCTTTCTACCCTTCTTAGGTGCTTTCTCAGACTCACCCTCTACATTCTTTGCCTCATCAGCGCCTGATGAGTCTGATGCGTCTGACTTTGCATCAGCGGCAGCTTCTTCAACAGCCTCAGGAACGCTCTTGCTTCCCGCAGCTTCGGCAATCGGTACAAAATTAACGGGCAATCCAAATTTCTCGCGGATCAATCCATCTAATTCCTGCATAATTGTGGGGTTCTCACGCAAGAAAGCTTTTGCATTTTCACGCCCTTGACCCAGCCGCATGTCGCCATAATTATAAAAGCTACCACGCTTATCGATAATCTCCTGCTCGACACCTAGATCAATAATATCGCCCGAAGTGCTAATGCCTTCATTATACATAATATCGAACTCGGCGACTTTGAATGGTGGCGCAACCTTATTCTTACGCACAGTAATCCGTGTGCGGTTACCGATAGCGTCAGTTCCTTGCTTCATTGTTTGGATGCGGCGAATATCTAGCCGAACGCTGGCATAAAATTTCAGCGCCATACCGCCACTAGTCGTTTCGGGGCTACCAAACATAACACCAATTTTTTGGCGCAATTGATTAGTAAACATCAACATCGTACCGCTATTCTTAACAACACCGGTCAACTTACGCAGCGCCTGACTCATCAAGCGGGCCTGCAAACCGACGTGAGAATCACCCATGTCGCCTTCAATTTCTGCACGTGGCACTAGTGCCGCAACACTATCTACCACCACAACATCCATTGCGCCAGAGCGTACCAGCGCTTCGGTGATCTCTAGCGCCTGTTCACCCGTATCTGGCTGACTAACATATAGATTATCAATATCGACACCGATCTTTGCAGCGTAGGCAGGATCCAGCGCGTGTTCTACGTCAACAAACGCACAGATACCACCTCGTTTCTGCGCTTCGGCAATCACATGCAGACAGATAGTCGTCTTACCCGAACTTTCTGGTCCATATATTTCAGTGATACGGCCCTGCGGGATACCGCCAACGCCTAACGCAATATCGAGGCTCAGGCTTCCCGTTGGAATGGACTCTACAACCATTTGGGTGGCATCGCCTAGCTTCATAATGACGCCATCACCGAATTTCTTACTCAGGTTAACAAGCGTTGTGTCGAGTGCTTTTAATTTATTGGCATCGGCTTTGCTTATGTCTGAATTACTCATTTTGGCTTTCCTCTAATTTTGTTATATTTACCCCAAAAAAATTTCCGTTCTCATACTATGAGAGGTCGCAAAGAGTTCTAGTTAAATATAATGGCACGGTTCTTTACTCAGACAATACATGTTCTATATACTTCGTAAATTATGTAATATGTCTTATGTCTTATCAATAATACAGATGAACATCTGTTCTCACATTTTAGCTTTTTTGTTCTATTTTGTCAAGTATCAAACGCGCTTTGTGTATGTTAGTTTTGAAAATCTGAAGCACCTTTTTTCTTCTATTCGCCTTGCTCCATTTTCCACGCTTTGTACTCCTGTTCGGCCTCTGGGCTAAGTGGATAATATTTGCGCAATTCGCCACCCTCGGCCAACTTCATGCGCGAGAACTCTTCCCACTCTACGTGCTCGCTAGCCTTATCTAGCAGTTGTGGGGCCATGTCAACCGGCACGACCACCACGCCATCATCATCGGCCACAATAATATCGCCCGGCATTACCAGCGTGCCGCCACAGGCAATTGGGCAGTTGACCGCGAAGGGGAAGATGTTTGTCTGCGTGTGGAAATTTGGCGTAACGCCCCGCAGCCACAAACCAACGCCTAAATCCTTGGCCGCTGGATAATCTCGAATGCAGCCGTCGATGATCGCGCCTGCGCCACCTTTTCCCATAAAGTAGGTGAGCATCATTTCGCCAAAGATGCCGCTCGACATATCGCCGCGTGCGTCAACCACCACTACGTCGCCCGGCTGCGTGTGATAGAGTACGTGGCGATGCAGTTGGAGCTCGGGATCGGCATATTCGTCCATGTCGTATTGATCCTCGCGGATGGGCATAAATTGCAGCGTGAGCGCCGGGCCAACCACAGTCTTGCCGTTGGTCCACGCTACAGGGCCGCAGATCTGCGGGTCGCGAATGCCAAGTCGATAGAGTTCGCCAGTGGCAGTTGCGCTGCCGATATTGGCAAGCCCGTTAATCAGTGATTTGGGTGGACGTTGAATGTCTTGTGTTTGGATTGTCATATCTGTTTTCCTCTCTATTTTTGGTGTTCTTGTTCCTGCGCTCTGCGTAGGAATAAAATCTTTATCGCTCCGTAATATTGGACACGGAGCGCCTGAATCTATCGTTCCACGCTGAGCATGGAACGAGGTTAGTAAACGATTAGCATCTGAGGTTACACGCAGTAGGGCAACTAGCTGGGAATACGTTACAACGAGCGGCGCACAATCTCCAAGATCTCCTCGTCCATCAATACAATTGGATTGCCCTTCATTGAACTAGAGCGAGAGGATTTTGCAATCAGATTGGCGAAATCACTCTTACCGATACCATATGTTCCCAGACCGGGCAGTGCCAACTCTTCCCCCAGCGCGTCGAGCCACGTGACTGCGTCTTTGGCCTGCGCGTTTGGATCCCCAGTGAGAATCCGCGCGACTTTGGTGTAGCGCGCGAGCGCCGGATTTTCTGGCTCGCGAGAGTGCAACGCAGCAATGTTGATTGCGGTGGCGGCGGGCAGCAGCTTTCCGCACACAGCGCCATGTGGGGCGGGGAACATGCCGCCCAACGGACCAGCAATGCCGTGAACGGCTCCAAGTTTTGCATTGGCGAGCGCTAGCCCGCCAAAGAGGCTGCATAGCGCCATATCTTCGCGGGCAGCAGCATCATCTCCATTGTGGAATACGGTGCATAGCGAACGAGCCGCTCGGCGCAGACCCTCGCGGCAGAAGCCGTCGGTGATGGGCGTAGCCAGATGCGAGACGTAAGGTTCGAGCACTTGCGTAAGCGCATCCATACCGGTGGTGGCAGTGATGGCGGGTGGCATGTCGTACGTCAGTTCGGGATCAATGAGGGCGATATTGGGCAACATGCGGTTGTCGCGCAGGCTCACTTTGACGGCATGTGCGGTAGAAGCAAGTACTGCATTTTTGGTGACTTCGGTACCGGTTCCGGCTGTGGTGGGGATGGCGATAAAGGGCAGCGGATCGGCAACAAGGGGCTTGCCCGCTCCGATCACTTCGAGGTAGTCGAGCGGGCGGCCAGGGTTGGTCGCGAGCGCGGCAACGGCCTTCCCCGCGTCGATCGCGCTGCCGCCACCGACGCTGATCACAACGTCGCACCCCAGTTGACGCGCTTGATTGGCACCGGCTTCAACAACGTCAATGGTTGGTTCGTTCGTCACAACGAAGTTATGGCTGCGGATGTCGTGCGAGCCGATTTGTTGCGCCACTTTTTCCCTACGCTGGGGCGTACGCCCTGTTACGAGTAGAGCCGTGGATCCAAATGCGGCGGCGAGTGGACCAAGCTGGGTGAGTGTGCCTGCGCCAAAGATGATGCGGGTAGCGGTTGCGAATTCGAATGTTGACATAGGTGTTGAGCTTTTGTGGTGATTGTTGGTGGCGTAATGAAGTTTCTGTAGTCGGTGGATATAGAGGGGTGAATAGGTAAAGCTGCAGAAAAGCCAATATTCTGATCTATTTGCAGTTTCACCCATTTACCTCTTCACCCCTTCATGTTTTACTACCAGTTTGTGTATGAACCATCGTGGCGACGCAGGTGCGGCGCTTCCCAGAATTTAAATTCCTGTTTCTTGATATATTCTTCGTCGACGTCAACGCCAAGACCGGGTGTGTCGGGGATGAGTAGCCGGGGGCCATCCTGCACGAGTTGAACGGGAAAGACTTCGGCGCTGTCGTGCTGCATCTGTTCGGTGGGCGAGGTACGCACTTCAAGCCAAGCAAAGTTGGGCACGGCAGCGGCAAGGTGAGCGGTGGCCGCAGTGCAGATAGGGCCGAGCGGATTGTGCGGCATGATATCGATATAGTGACTTTCGGCTATGGCAGCGATTTTCATCGATTCGGTGAGGCCACCCGCATTGCAGACGTCGATGCGGACGAAGTTAGCAATGCCCCGTTCGATGTAGGGCAGGAAGTGCCATTTGCTGGAAATCTCTTCACCAATGGCAAAGGGGATGTCCGTCATGGTGCGCAGAGTTTCGTACGCTTCGGGCGATTCGTCGCGGATCGGCTCTTCGAGAAAGTCGAGCGTGCCGCTAGGCATTCGTTGGCAAAAGGAGGCTGCTTCGGCGACGCTGAGACGGTGGTGATAGTCGATGCCCAGCACGAGTTCGGATCCGATTTCTTGGCGCACTTTGGTGAGCATGTCTGCGGTGGATCCGATGGAGGCGCGCGGCTCCCACAGGGTAGGATCGTCGCCTTCCGGGTGGTTGGGCGCGGTGCGGATCACGTTCCAGCCATTTTCCACTAATTTGCGGATATCGTCGATCAGTTCGTCGGCAGTCGATGCGTCGGTGGTGGCAAAGCAGGGGATGTGGTTGCGCTGTTTGCCGCCAAGCAGTTGGTAGACCGGTACGCCAAGGGCCTTACCGACAATGTCGTAGAGGGCGATATCGATGGCGGAGATGGCGGCGGTCAGGACGCGGCCGCCTTCGAAATATTGGCTGCGATACATTTCTTGCCACATGCGGCCAATGCGCATTGGATCTTGGCCGATGAGAAATTCTCGGTAGTGTTGGACTGTTCCAGCGACGGCAAGTTCGCGGCCCGAGAGGCCAGCTTCGCCCCAGCCGTAGATACCGCCGTCGGTTTCGACTTTAACGAGGCACTGGTTGCGGTCGCCAACCCAGAGGGGGTAGCAGATGACGTTGGTTATTTTCATTTGGTTCCTCGTCAGTTTGTTGGCTAAAAATTTGTTTTTCAATTCGTTCAAAGATCTGAAATTCTCGCGAAGTGGATGTTGTCGACAGAAAGGTTTCTCTTGGCTCGAAGCCATAACCAAGCCAGACGGCCATGGCACGTTGGTTGAAGGTGGCGATGGTCACGCGCAACATGGGTGGATCGAACGTACATTGTGCAAAGTCGATGACGGATGCAGCAATGGATCGACCCAGCCCGCGACCCGTATGATCGGGCCGGACAGCCGTACCCATATCAAGTGCATCGGTGCCGTAGTCGCCACCCGGCACTTGGCCGTCAAGACCAAAGGTGCAGAAGGCGATTAGGTCATCTGCTTGGGTCCACATGCCGTGACAGTAAATTTCAGGGTCGAGCCATTCGGCCAGATCGTCTGACTTTGGCGGATGTGGCAGATTATAGATGTCGTAGGGCGGTTCATAGCGCCACGCTGTAAAGGTCCGTACGTCGTCTGCGGTTACTGGGTGAAAGTTTATGTACACCGTTAATTCACAAGCGCCTGATAAACAAGGCTCTCGAAATCATCCGCCACCGGATAAGTGCCCGATGGCATATATTGCAGCATGATGATTCCAACCAGTTTTTCCAGCGGATCAATCCAAAAGCGCGTATTGGCCGCGCCGCCCCAGCCGTGATTCCCTACCGAGCCAGGCATCTGTGTTTGGGCCACATCGGTCACCACGCTAAAGCCAAGCCCAAAGCCAACCCCCGGCCACGGTTCCTCAATTCCGATGGGCATCAAGGCCGGTTCGAGATGATTCTGGGTCATCAACTCAACCGTTTTGCGTCCCAATAGGCGTACACCATCTAGCTCTCCACCATTCAACATAAGCTGCGCAAATTGCAGATAGTCCGACGTGGTCCCAACCAAACCGCCACCACCAGATTGCCGCGCGTTCGGCGTACAGTACGCGCTCGTTTCGGCGGCATCGATCACCTTGATCACATTCTCTTCGTGCGGTCCATAATTCGAGGCGAAGCGGGCGCGCTGCGCGTCCGAAACGTAAAAGCCTGTGTCAACCATACCCAGCGGACCGAAGATCTTCTCTTGTAAAAAGTCGGCAAAAGGCATATCGGCAATCACCTCGACCAGCGCGCCAGCCAGATCGGTTGCCACGCTGTAGTGCCAGCATGCCCCTGGATGGAAGCGCAACGGTAGCTCACCCATTTTCTGCACCAACTCGCGCGGCGACACGCTCCAATCTAGCAGCTTGGCCTCTCGATAGAGTTTATCCACCGGCGAAGTTGGATGCCAGCCGTAGCTTAGCCCTGCCGTGTGGCTCAACAGATGTCGGATGCTCATCTGCTGCCGCGGCTCCTCTAACGTGCCGTCCGCAGCATAGACCTTTAGATTAGCAAACTCGGGAAAATAGTTGGAGACCGGATCGCTCAAGTGAAAACGGGCATTTTCGTGCAGCATCATCAACGCCGCGCTCGTAATCGGTTTAGTCATCGAATAAATGCGAAAGAGCGTGTCAAAGGCCATAGGGATATTGGCCTCCATATTCTGCATACCAAACTTTTCAGCGTGAACGACTTTGCCTTGCTGCGCTACCAGCGTGACAATTCCGGCCAGCTTCTTCTCGTCCACATAGCGCTGCATGGTCGAGTTGATCTTGGTTAAGCGTTCGGCAGAAAAGCTGGTTTCTTGTGGATCAATTTTACGCATCAAATAACATTCCTTTGGATTATACTTCTCAACTACTTTTGTTTAGTCTTACTTCACCGTCCGCGCCAGACCGGCTTCGTCCAAATCCGACCAAAGTGCATCGGGCAGCGGTGCATCGAACAACGCCAAATTCGACTCCAGCTCCTGCATGTTGGCGCTGCCCGGTATCACCGACGCCACCGCGACATGGCGCAGAGGATATTGAAGAGCGGCGGCGCGGATATCCACGCCGTGGTTGTCACACACCTTGCGGATCTGCTGCACACGCGCCCAGCGCTGGTCGTTTACCGGCTTGTAATCATAAGTCGCATCCTCTCGGTTGGACTGTGCAAGCAGCCCCGAATTATACGGCCCGCCGATGATAACGGAGACATTTTGTTCCACGCACTTCGGCAAAAACTCATCCAGCGGCTCTTGCTCCAGCAGCGTAAATCGGCCCGCCAGCAAAAAGCAATCCACCTCGAATCGATCCATAATTTGGCTGCACACTGCCGCCTCGTTCACGCCCAAGCCAAACGCGCGGATCACGCCCTGCTCGCGCAGATCGCGCAGTGCGGGCAAAATGCCGTTTACCGCTATCTCGAAGATATCAGGCTGTGCGTCGCCGTGGGTCCATACGTCAATATCGTGGCAGAGCAGAATGTCCACACGGTCGAGGCCAAGCCGTTCGAAGCTAGCATCAAGCGACCGGCGTGCCGCGTCATAGGTGTAATCATATTGCACCGTCAACTCACCAGCCCCCCCAGCAGATGGCGCGAGCAGCCGCCCAACCTTTGTGGAGAGGATGAGTTCGTCGCGCGGCAGTTGCGCTATTCCTTTCCCAACGCGTTCTTCGCTAACCCCAAGGCCATAGAGCGGCGCAGTGTCGAAATAGCGGATTCCGCCATCGTACGCGGCTTGCAAAATTTTAGTCGATTCTTCGGCGGTTAAATCGGCGGCCCCGATAGGCGCACCACCAAAGCCAAGCGTAGTCACTTCTATATTGGTCTGGCCGATACGCCGTTTTTCAATTGTCATGCAGGGTCTCTCCGTTTCGTGGGTGGGGTGTGTGGGTAAAAAATTCGGCTAGAGAGTATTGTACCGATAAATGGAGATTTAGAAAAACGCGTTTTATGCGGCCCCCAGCCGCATATTCTAGTTATCAGAGGTAATCAAAATGTCCGGCGCATCCTAATTGGATACGCCGGACATTTTGTCGGGGTATTTTTTTGAGAAAATATAATGGATTCAGAATCTGAGTGGGAAACTGCGCCCCATGAACAGATAGCTCAACTTGCCATACCCTTGCGTGACGTTCCCTCAGGGATCTTCATTTCCCAGCGCCCCATGAGCGAGGAAAAGATAAGCGTTGGTGCGAGCCAAACGATCAGCAGTAAGCCAGGTTCGTGACCTACCACTTTTGGCGCGTTGATAGCAGAAAAGGCAGTGATTGTCGCAATCATAGCGCCAAGCATGTGGCTCAGCTGTTGGGCAATGCGCTCTTTGCCCGTTACTGGCCCCATACGCAGAATTTTCATGTCGGACCAGCCATTAACAATACTCAAAACGCCGAAGACAATAACCACAATCGCCACTGTCTCCCCTTGCACAACGATCCATGCGCCGTAGCCAATCATAATCACTCCAAGCACGAGCATGGCAACGGCAACATAGCGTTCTAACGTTGTGGAAAACCCACTTCTATTTAGGAAACTATCAAACGGCAAGAGGTTGCCTAACCAAAACGTTGAAGCACTCGCGCGCGACAGGAAACCACGATAACATCGCAGGTGCGCTGCTAACGCTGGGCGTCGTGGAAATACACAATGGTAATTTTGCTAAAGCCGAAGAGTATTTCTTAGAGAGCACCTCGTTAGCCCAGAAAACAGGACACCGCGAGCGTACGGTTGGCGCACTGACCAATCTGAGTTCATTAGCCGCCAAGCGAGGTCTTTATGGCGAGGCGCGGGCGCACGGGGTGGAGGCGCTGCAACTTGCGCGCCAAATGGGCACCCCGCGCGCAATTGCCACACAGCTCACGAATATGGGTGCATTTGACTTTCATTTGGGCAATTATAATTCTGCCGAAAAATTTTTGCAGCAAGCGCTCGAACTGGCCGACCAGCACGATTACGGAGACGTAGTAGTCTTTGCGCGCGCAAATTTGGGCGAGATCTACACGCATTTTGGTCAATACAAAGAGGCAACATTTTACCTAGAGGCGGGGCTTTCGCTTGCGCGTCAAAGTCAACACCGGCGGGCCGAAGGCAATTTGCTTGATCTGCTTGGAGCAGTGGCGCTGGCACAAGGCAATTGGGAAGCGAGTGAATCCTGTTTTGTGCAGAGCCTGCAAATTGCGCGCGAGCTAAAGTATCAAGAACGATTAGGCAGCGTGCTTGTCCGTCAAGGAATTTTACGCGGTCGCAGTGGCGGCAGTCGAGCGCAGGCAATAGCGCAGATTGAAGAAGGGATGACCATTGCGCAGGCGGGCGGTAACCGCGAGACGCTGATCACCGCGCGTTTGGGGCTAGCCGAATTATACGAGATCGACAGCAAAGATGACCTTTCAGATCAGATCGAAATACATCTTAATGCAGCATTGACTTTGGCGCGCGAAATCAGTGGTGGCATCTTTTTGATGCGAGCACTCATCAACTGGGGCGAGTGGCAGCGTACAAGAGCAATGTTGGCTGACGCCCAAGCTATACTTGAAGAAGCGTTCACGTTGGCAGAAAAGACGGGCTGTCGGGCCGAGGCCGCGCTGACGCGTTTTGGTCTCGCGCGCCTTGCCCTAGAGGAAAACAGTCGCGAAGTTGCACAGTCAATGGGAGAAGAAAGCCACAAAGTATTGCAGGCCATTGGCCACTATCGGGCTGCAGCAGTTGAGGCGTGGCTATCATCGACTAACAGGTGAAAATCGAGTGCATTATGATAGCAGTGGAACAAGATAATAGTGGAATAAAGGACATGGTTCACAAATGAATCATGCCGAATAAAGTTACCCCCCTGAAACGGGTGTAAAGAGCGCAACCACATCGCCATCATTCAACACCGTACTGGGGAATGATTCTTGGTCATTATTAATTGTCACCAAAAGCGTCTGCGGCAGATCCAGTGTCTGGAAAATCTTTTGCACCGTCGCGCCCTCCGCCAACTCCAACGTCTTGCGCCCCTTCGCCTCCACGGGCAATTGGTCACGCAGTGGGCCGTATAGTCGAACGTGTATCTTCATAGAAGTCTCCAAAACGTGACAAGATGATACGATGAGTCGCTACGCTCCGATGACAGGGCGACAACCTCAGAACGGGGATCCCATCGCCTGCGCTGCGGTTGTCATCTTGTCACTCTGTCATCCCTTCATCTTGTCAAAATCAGGCCGCCATTTCCTCTGCCAGCCAGCCCAACTCGATCGATTCAAGCGTCTCGCGCTTCGGCACGCCCGAGCCTTCCGTCCAGCCGGCCTGCTCGTAATACATGTCGATACCCGCTTCAATCTCGGCCTTGTCGAGCAGAATGCCGTCGCTGCGCCCCCCTTCCAGCGCCTTGCGATAGAGCTTCTTGGGCAACCCATCATCTTCCCGGCTCAACCCCTCGCGCAAGTTAAAAGCTCGCATCAAATTCACGCGGCGCTGCCCCACTTCTTGCAGCTCATCCACCGACACATCCCAGCCCGTTGCCGCCGAGGTCAACTCGGCCATGTCCACCGGCGTGTACAATTGCCAGCCCGAGCCATACACAAACGAACAGAGCGACACCGTGTCCAGCGAACTATAGTTGTACTGCGTCTTCAGCGTAAATTCGACCTTCTCGGCATTCAGCACTTTGTCTGGCTGCGGTTTATTGAGACCAAGGGGGGCAAGATATCGGCTCGTTCCTTCTCCGTCCCCTGTGCCGTTGTAGGCTTTTTCGTTATAGCTGGGGTCATGTTCGCTCGATTCATGGTCGGCACCAAAGGGGTTGACCGAGTAGATCAAGCCCATACTGCGTTTTACATGCGGCATATGTGCGGGCAGCTCCTGGCCTTTCACCGCGACGAGATACTCATGCCCTTTGCCCAGATGATCCGCCGCTTTGACCGACCCCATTGCCAGCACATCGCCAAAGCCTTCGCGGTTGAGCGTCTTCTCCAATATCTCGACCATTGCATCGGCGTTGCCATAAGTCAGCTCGATACCGTCTGTGTCGTCTTTGGTAAGCAGACCCTGTTCGTAACATTCCATTGCCCATGCAATCGTTGCGCCAGCCGAAATCGTGTCCACACCATACTGGTTACAAAGTTGATTCGCGTAAGTCACCGCGTGCAGATCGCTCACACCGCAGTACGATCCCAGCGTCGACAGCGACTCATATTCCGGTCCTCCATATTCTGGAATGATCTTCTTATCTTTGTATTCCGCCTCAGCCACTCGCTTGCAGCGCACAATACAAGCGTAACAAGTATCTCGGCCCGCCTTATCTTGCTTGCCTTCCTCCGCACCAGCCAAAAGCTCGTCGTACAAACGGATCCCATCAATCGCCTCGGCCTCGTCCAGCGTCTTCATCACGCCCGAATCCCAGTTGTACGATGGCAGACCGCCCGACGCATATTGGGGCATCAGCACGCCCGCGGTGCCATATTTTCCAAATTGATCCATGCCGGTCGGCTCCAGATCTTTGACGCCCTGCTTGGCCAACGTCGCGATCCGTTTCTTGTCTGCTGGCACCACGCGCTCTTTGCCGCGCACCACAATCGCCTTGAGCTTTTTGCTGCCCATCACCGCGCCAACGCCGGTTCGACCCCACGCGCGATTGCTCATATTCATAATCGCGGCAAAGTTCGACAGCTTCTCGCCCGAGACGCCGATCTGCGCAATTTCTACCTTCGAATCGTCTAGCTCACTCTTCAACAGTTCGTCCACTTCAAGTGCGTGCTTGCCCCACAGGTGGCTGGCATCGTGCAGCTTGGCCTCGCCGTGCAGAATGCTCAGGTAAACGGGGGTCTCCGATGCGCCCGTGATCACAACCGCGTCGAAGCCCGCAAACTTCAGCTCCGCAGGCCAGAAACCCCCGGCTTGGCTGTCCGCGACGCCGCCGGTGCTGGGCGACTTGCAGGTCACCGTACAGCGACTCTGCCCACTGATCGGCAACCCCGTGGGCGCGCTCGTCGCAAAGACCAACGTGTTCTGCGGATCCAGTGCGTCGACACCCTTGGGCGTATTTTTCCACAAATAGTAAAGGCCCATCAAGCTGCCGCCCATATAGGTTCGATAAAACTGTTCGCTCGGTTCTTCGATCTCGGTAGTCAAGTCAGTCAGGTTCACGTGCAGGATCTTGCCGGTAAATCCGTTCATTTGCTGGCTCCTTTGGTTAATCGATAATGGTTGGTTGTGGGGGAGAGAAGATGATATGGGAATATTATTGCATATGGGTGGGGATATGGGAAAGGGCGAGGAATTTATTATCAAGGGTCGATAAGAGCGTCATCTTTGCCGCAACCTACATTTTTCGCAATATATTTTGGATATCGGACTTCAATCCTTACATTAAATATGGTAAACTAAGCATAGTACGGAAAAAGCTTGTTTAAAATTTGGTACAATGATGTAAATCCTCCCTTTCTCGTCCAAATTATAATCTCCATTTGTTTTCAGAAGGATGCCCGACCAATATTTGTATAATCAACTATGGCTACCATCGTTGAAACTTCTATATGATAGAAACCAATATTTCCTCAAAAGGCACTGATTGACATGAAATTAGGTCCAGAAAGTCGCAGGCAAGTCGGTGATAACTATGAACAAATCATCTTTCGAATTCTACAACGTTTTGGATGGACGGTAGTCAATACAAATTTTGAAATTGACGTTCCTAAAGAAATAAGGAAACAGGAAAAACAAGGAGCGGATGGGGCATTTTTGTACTACGATCCAACTGTCAAATACGATATAGGTGTCCATGTTGAATCAAAAAAATGTAAAAATCTCAAATATTTTAAAAGTCAATTGTTAAAATGGTTTGAGACAATTGACAATGCAATTTATCATCTAAATACTGCCCTTTTTAGTTACGGGTTTCAAGCTCTAAGTAAATCAAGTAAAGTCGAAGTCACAGAAGGCTTACTATCCGTATGGATAGATGAAGAATATGATGTAGAAGAATTCAAACAGATTGTTCGAGATACAATGGTAAGCTATCTAGACAACAAAAAGTCAGACAGTCTACTTTCCATGATTTATGTAGTCGAAAATCAAAAGTTGCTCCAGCTAGAGGCAATTCTATCTGCATTATCGGAGATAAGGGGGAAGTACAATCTAAGTAGGCGTGTTATGTTTGAATATGCCGAGTTAGGTCCAAATGACGCACCAACAACCATGATGTTACTAAATGACATAATATTTGTTCGAGCATATACGGATGACCAGTCTAATAATTATCACATAATCTCATTTAATTTGACCGACTTTTCTCTTCAGCAGTTAGAGCATTTTATGTCTTGTTTTATTCATATTACGGGTCAACACATTAGCCTTTCACAGGGCGTACATGGATTCATATGGGATTTCTCTCCTAGCGCACCAGATAAAATAAATTATTGGCGGGCAATGTTTAAAAATTCCATCGAATCAAAATTTGAAATTGCAGAAAACCTAGTAACTATTCAAGGCTTCAACACAGATTACGTAAACCTATCTGAGTAAACTATATAATGGCTATACCCCAACCAGTATTGCAAGACACAGTCCACCCAACAAAACCTAAAGATCTTATGTTCATACTAGATAAGTTAGGAGATAAGAAGGTTAAACGACTACTTGCATCTATGGGAATCCTAGCT
>ENA-ORXT01000432-ORXT01000432.1-marine-metagenome-genome-assembly--contig:-NODE-432-length-66931-cov-33.647082_pt1 | contig 66931 bp, 67 predicted proteins | sample MGYA00237868_ERZ511482 | MGnify/ENA metagenome assembly ERZ511482 | reverse complement strand
CTCATAACCCGAAGGTCACAGGTTTTGATCCTGGGTTAGGAGACTTAGCCGGCCTCCGCCACTGTCGCTCTGTGGCGCCACCTTCTATGTGCATTGCACTATGCATTGCAGATAGGTAGCCTCCATGTATGGCACAGTTGGTAACCCGAGTGGACGAAGACCTGGCGGCGGCGGTCGATGAGCTCGTCAAGGCAGGAGTCGTAGCGAGTCGGTCCGAAGCGGTCCGCGTCGGCCTCAAACGGTTTGTCGACCGGTGCCGTCGCGATGAGATCGGGGCGCAGATTGCCCGTGGGTATCAAGAGCGGCCCCAAGACGACGCCGAAGTTGCGTGGGCAGATGAATCGTCAGTGCGGATGATTGCCGAGGAACCTTGGTGAGTGCGGCGCCGACTCAGGGTGAGATCTGGTGGGCCGAAGCCGAGGACAAACGCCGACCGGTATTGATCGTTACGCGATCCGATGCGGTGCGCGTGCTGACGTGGGTCATCGTCGCGCCTGTGACTCGCACCATTCGCCAGATTCCAACCGAGGTTCGACTGGGCACGAGTCACGGCCTGCCCGATGACTGCGTGGCGTCGTTCGACAATCTGCAGCCTATTCGCCGTTCGTTTCTCACACAGCGGGCGGGCGAACTGCAGATTGAGGAACTCGACGAGATCTGTCGGGCACTCGGCGCTCTGGCCGATTGCTGACCAGTGGTCGATCGGGCGAGCCGGTGACCTATTAACGAAGTCTGGTCACCAATTGGTCACAAACTAAACGGAAGCCAACCGACGAGGCGCACTGATCGCTTGATGTGCAGCGAGTCCCTTGCCTGCGAAGCAACGGTCGAGACCCACCGCACGCCAGCCGCCTAACTCCTAACCCGAAGGTCACAGGCTCGCTTGGCTGAGGGGCGGAGCCTGTCCCTGCCACTAGGACACAGAGCCGGTCCGCATGAGCCCGCTTTAGTCGTTTTGCTGCAATTGACTCGGTCGGTCTCCGTTCCCGAATCCGCACTCGTCAGTTGGTTGTAGACTGCGACTCGCGGCCGCAACCGAAGCACTCTCTGATGCTGAGCTCGCCAGGTATCGCGCACTGGCAGAGCGCTCTCTCGAAGATCATCGTGGAGTTGACCTGACCCAGGTGCGGGAGCGTCTGAGGCTCTCACCGGCGGAGCGCCTGCGTCCCATGGTGCACGAGGTACACACTCTTCAGGCCATAGTTGAGTACGCCAACCGACCTGACTCGTGATGTTCGAGCCTGAACAAATCTGTGAGGTGCTCGTCGAAGAAGGCGTGCAGTTTGTGCTTGTTGGCGGGCTTGGGGCCGTTCTGCACGGTTCGCTGCTACCGACCGTCGACATCGACGTTGTTCCTGCTCGTGGAAGTGAGAACTTCGAGCGCCACTGAGTTACGGTTGGGGACGATGGCCTGCCGTGCCGGTGCAGTCAGTGCGACTTGCCAGTGTGGGTCTTCCTCGACGAACACGACTGTCCCGGCTTCGACCACGAGCTCGGCCCACACCGTGGTGTGATGGGCACGTAACAGCCCAGGCGGAACCAAGTCAGCAGTGAATGTTGTCGTTGTGCGCTCGGGTTCTAAACCGGCGGGAAGTTTGCGCTCAGTCATCGTCCGCCGTTGACCAGCAGGACCTGGCCGGTTATCCACGACGCCGCTGGTGATGCCAGGAACACGACGGCTCCGCCGATATCACGTTCGGAACCTATGCGGCCCAGCGGGATGCGCATCTGCTTGTCGATCATGGCTTTGCGTTCGCCTTCGTAACCGACACTCTCGACGAAATTCTGCGTGGGAACTGGCCCGGGCGACACCGCATTCACGCGAACTTTGGGCGCAAGCTCCAACGAGAACGACGCGGTCAGCGAGTTCACGGCAGCCTTCGATGCGCCGTATGGGCCGTTCTTGATTTGTCCGCCCCGCGCTGCGCCCGACGAGATGTTGATGATTGAGCCCCCCTCGCTCATGTTATTGGCGGCCGACACACAGCCCTGCCACACCGCAGTGAGGTTCAGGTCGATCTGGGCTTGCCACTGCTCGGGGTCAGTGCGGGTCATGTAGCGAGCCGTGCCATCGGGCAGGCCGCCAGCATTGTTGACCCAGATATCCAAGCCGCCCATCTGTTCGTTCGCCGCTTGTGCCATGGCGTCGAGCGCGCCTGTTTGGGTCACATCGCAGACGTGAGCGATGCCGTTGCGGCCAAGCGCAGAGATCTCTCTGGCAACCGCAGCCACGTCGGCATCGGTACGGGCACTCACCATCACGTCGGCCCCAGCCTCGGCGAGGCACAACGCAATCCCACGACCGATCCCTTTTCCACCGCCGGTCACTACTGCCCGCATGCCGGCGAGCGAAAAGTCTTCGAGAATAGTCATGCCCCACCGTAAGCGCCGCTGCCTCGCAGCCAGAAACCCGAGTGCCTAGGATGCGGTCATGTCTGACATCCGTGCCGTGCTGTTCGATATGGGTGGGGTGCTGGTGCAGCTCGACTCGCTCGAAACAGTGCTTGGATCGTCTTCGCTGACGCCCGACCTTATATGGGAACGTTGGATTCTGAGCAAAGCCGTTCAGGAGTTCGAGCGTGGCCGTTGTGATGTCGAGACTCTCGCCACCGCAATCGTGGCCGAGCTCGAGCTTGAGGGCACTGCGGCCGAATTCATCGATCGTTTCATTGCCTTCCCGCAGGGCTTGTTTCCCGGCGCAGCAGAGATGGTGGCCGACGTCCCAGCCGAGATTGTTACCGGCGTGTTGAGCAACACCAGCGCACTGCACTGGGAGAACCAGCGCGACGCCGACCAGATTCGAGCGCTCTGTCAGCGGTCCTATCTCTCGTACGAACTCGGCGTGGCGAAGCCATCGCGCGAGATCTACGACTGCGCAGTCAATGACCTGGGGATCGACGCGGGCCACGTGCTGTTCATCGATGACAACCAGATCAATGTCGACGGCGCCGTCGCCGCCGGGCTGCGAGCGGGCCTGGCCAAGGGTCCCGACCAGGCGCGCCAAGTGCTCACCGATTTCGAAGTGTTACCGGAGTGCTCGCAACCAGCTAACTGGTGAACCAGGCGATAGAGCTGTTGGTGCCAGGCGGGATCTCGGTGAACCCGCCATCGTGGATGCGAGTTGTGGCGACGTCGTCGAGCTCACTCCAGAGCGCGACGGTTGGATGCAAGATCGTGATCGGGCGCCCGGCCTGATCCCACTCGGACGTCGTGGCCGCATCGGCCGTCGTCCATGCACGCTGGCCCGCATGAGCGCACTGGGCGGCCTGCTTTCCCCAGCTCATCTCGAAGTGTGGCGTGATCGCAATCACGAGCGTTGCTGCCACCATTTCCGGCAGCTGAGACTGGGGCGCCACCTCATCGAGTGCGGTTGACTGAATCTGTAGCTTCGTGATTTCTCTGGGGGCTTGGTCCATGGGCGACGGCACGAACGCTCGTACTTCGGCTCCGTCGCGTTCGACCGTGACGCCACTAATCGATTGAGCCCGCTCCCACGCCGAGGCACGCGCTCGCCTGACGATCTTGCGGATGCGGGCACCGTTCCACGTGGCGACCGAAACGTGCCAGATGCCTTCGGGTCCGCTGCGGTCATCGTCGAGCAACTCGATGGTGGCGAGTGCGGCCGCAGCGCACACGGCCGCGGTCGTAGGAGGCGACAGCTTCTCAACTCGGGCCGCGAGCTGCAGCGCCCAGGGCGATTCATCCATGGCAAAGAGTCTCCCATGCAAGCCGACATGCGAAGATGGTTTGATGGCGGCAGGGGTTGAACGGTTGTTGGTCCATACCTGTTGTCTGCCGCTGCTCGCATCGGCGTGTTCGGTCGAGCCAGCGCTGGAAGCGCCTTCCCGTCTCCAGGTACTCGCGTCGCAGATCGCAGTGCCCGACGGTGGAGAATTCCTGGTCTCGCTCACCGACTTCGAGCGGGGGTTCGAGCAGTTCGACTTCGATCTCGCAAGCTCTTGTAGCAGCGAGCGGTACGTCGATCGCCTGTTTCAGATCGACCGAGAAGTCGGGCTGGCAGGACCAGAGTTCTTGTCCTTGATGTTCCGCGATCCGGACGACTTGGCGAACTCCTTCGGGATCGAATGGTGCGACATACAGGCAGCAGCAGACGCAGGGTTCGCGAGCGGCACATATCTGGTCGTCGAAACCGACCCAGTTGACATTGCCGACATTGTCGAGACCGAACCGGTGTGGAGTAGCCAGTTGCGTACCGAGTCGACCGACACTGGCGTGCTGTACGACTGGGGAAGCGACATAGACACAGAACGCATCTCCGGGGTGCGCCCGCTCGGTCGGGGCGGTCAGCTTCACGTGAGCGACAATGTTGTCGTCCGCTCAGCAGCCCCCGAAGCCATGGACGCATTCCTCGACGCGTCGGCGCAGCAAGTGAGCGATATCGATTGCGCCACCGAGGCAATTGGCTATCTCGAGAGACAGGGAGCGTTCTCGATCGCGGTCACCAACATTGCAGACACGCCAGATCTTTTCGACGTTCTGAATAAGGGCGACCTCGACGGATTCGATGGTGGACTGCTGCGGTGGGATGTGCTCGGTCTGGGAGCTCGCCTTGACGAGAGCGGAACACAACGTCTCGATGTCGTGGTGTCGCATCGCAGCGAAGCCGACGCCGACGAGAACTTGGCACGGCTGCGCGACCTGGTCGCCACGGGAACCAACCCTGCCGAGACGATTTCCTGGTCCGAGGTGTATCGCATCGACTCATCCGAAGTGGTCGGGACCCAGGTGCAGATGACGCTGTCCAATGCAATCGAGGACCGGCCGCTGATGCGGTTAACCCTAAACTGGATCTTGGCGCGAGTCAGCCTGTTTGCGGTGGAGCTATGAGCCGAGATGCGTGAAGATGGTTACATGACCAAAGTCGCCCGCGTAGGGCAGGAACAGATCGAAGCAGTCGCGGCGACCATCGCATCTTCGTTTGCCGACGATCCGATTTGGCAGTGGCTGTATGGGATCGAATCAACGATTCCGCACGAAACCGGCGTGGTGCTCGCTCGAATGCTGGTGGCGCGGAGTGCGCCTGTCGATGAGATGCATCAGATCGACGACTGTGGGGCAGTCGCGCTGTGGAGCGCGCCCAGCAACCTGGTCGGCGCCGCCATCGACACGCTTCGCGCCGAGCAGAGCGCTGGCTACGCGCGCACGTTCGCCGAACACGTCGGTGCCCGCATCGAGCTAACTGGTCAGCTCAGCGAAGCAATGGCGGCGCATCGCCCCGAAGAACCGCATTGGTATCTGGGTATTTTGGGCACTGCGCCCGACCGCCAGAATCAGGGCCTCGGCGGACAGGTCTTGAACGCCATGCTCAAGCGATGCGACGAATACGGGGTGCCTGCGTTCCTCGAGTCGAGCAACCCTCGCAACTACGGCTTTTACCGCCGCCACGGCTTTCTCGAGACCGAGACGCTCACCGTCGCAGACTCGCCGCCGCTGCTCGGCTTCTGGCGACAGCCCAAGCCCTAGGCAGCAGCGTCAGATGTCGTCATCATCGTCGGCGAGCACCATGTCGAAGCGTTCGGCGCAGTCGGGGCAGCGGTAGGCCACGAAGTCACCGGGTAAAAACGGGTCGTCGGCGGGGCGCTGCGTCAGCCGGTAGCAAGTGCCTTGGCACTCGACACAGAAGATCTCATCGGGCACGTCCAGCATGAGAGTGACCCTACCGCCCACCTGTCGCGGCATACTGCGGGTGTGCGCATTGTTGCTGGATCAGCACGCGGGCGTCGCCTCGTTGTTCCTTCGGGAACCACGACCCGCCCAACGACCGACCGAGTGCGAGAGGCGACCTTCAACGCCCTCTTCAGCCTCGGCGTGATCGAGGATGCAACGTTCGTCGACCTGTTTGCTGGCAGCGGGGCGCTCGGGCTCGAGGCACTAAGCCGCGGTGCGCACCATTGCACGTTCATCGAACGCGATCGACATGCTCTCGAAGCGTTGCGCACCAACATCGCGACTCTTGGCTTCGAAGACGCAGCAACCGTTGTGGGCACCGACTCCATGCGGTGGCTGGTCGGTGCGACTCATCACGATGTGATTCTGGCAGACCCTCCCTACGGCTTCGACGACTGGGACGGCCTGCTCACCGATGTATCAGCTGATCTTGTGGTTGCTGAGTCACATGATGCGCTCGGCCTAGATGATGAGGGCGGCGATAGGCACGGTTGGGAAATACTGCGCGAGCGATCCTATGGAAGTACCTTTGTGACCATTCTGCGCCGTGCATCCCCCGGCCAATCCCCCTTGACCAAGGAGTCACCCGAGTGACGCGAGTGCTCTATCCCGGATCCTTTGACCCGGTTCACAACGGACATATCGACATGGTCGAAACGGCCTCCCACGTCTTCGACGAAGTCATTGTCGCGGCGGTCGGAAATCCAGGAAAGGGCACCGGCGTCTTCGACCTCGACGAACGGGTCGAACTGCTCAGCGTCGTGTTTGCGTACAAGCCCAATGTGCGAGCGGTGGCACACAGCAGCTTGGTCGTGACGCTGGCTCTTGAGCTCGATGTCGATTTCATCATCAAGGGGCTGCGGTCCGTCAGCGACTTCGAGAACGAGTTGCAGCAGGCTCAGCTCAACAAAGAGCTCTCCGGCGTCGAAACAATGTTTCTTCCGTCGACGTCGTCCAACTCGTTTGTGGCTTCGAAGTACGTGCGCGAGATCGCTCGACTCGGTGGCGACGTAAGTTCCATGGTGCCTGGTCCGGTTTTAACTCAATTGCGTGCCAAACTGGACGGCAGTGAATGATGCACACCTATTCGACAACGCCGATCGCGGCGCTCCCGCCCAAGGCGCGAACGCTGGCGTAGCTGACCTCGTCGCCGAACTTCGTCACGTCATCGAATCTGCTCGACCATTGCCGCTGTCGGCCAGCTCAACAATCAACAAAGAAGACGTGCTCGCACTGGTCGACGAAATCCAAGCGAACATGCCCGACGAACTGCGTTCGGCTCGCTGGCTCCTCAAAGAGCGCGAAGAGTTCCGCGCCAAAATGCGTCGCGAAGGCGACGAAATCGTGGCGCTCGCCCGTAACCGGGCCGAACAGATGGTGCAGCGAACCCAGGTCGTCAAGGCCGCCGAAGCGCGAGCGCGCAAGGTGCTTGAGATAGCCGAAACCGAGTCTCGTCGACTTCGCCTCGAAGCCGAGGACTACTGCGACCAGAAGCTCGGCAGCTTCGAGAACGTCTTGCAGCGCACCTTGCAGCAGGTGGGCGCTGGCCGAACCAAGCTCCAAGGCAACCTGCTCGACGAACTCGGCGAATCGGTCGATCGCGGCGCGCATCCGCTCGATCAGCGCCCTTCACCTCCTCCGCCGCCGAGCCAGCAGAACATGGGCGACCCAATGCAAGGCGACCCACTGCGACCGCCGCCCGAGGCCCAGGGTTACTGAGTTGGCACGTTCGCCACTTGTCATCGACATAACACCGCTCAAGCGCCAACCTGGCGCTCAGCGTCGGCTCGAACTCACGATTTCTCCGCCGGGTGGCGCTGCGCTCGAGAGTGCCGAGGTCGCCGCGACCGCGGTGCACATCGACATGCAACTCGAAGTCGCCGGCGAAGAGTTGATCGCCCAGGGGGCGGTCAAGGTCGACTGGACCGGGCCGTGTCGTCGCTGTCTCGAAGAACAAGCCGGCACCACCACGGTCGCGACCCGCGAGATCTTTCAGCGCAAACCAATCGAGGGCGAAACCTACTACCTCGACGAGAACGACGTCGATCTCGAACCAATGCTTCGAGAGACCGTCTTGCTCAATTTGCCAGTGGCGCCGCTATGCGGAGATGATTGTGCTGGCCCCGATCCCAGTCGCTTCCCAACAACCGTGGTCAAAGACGCCGATCCCGACGAGGAGCCCCCCGCAGACCCCCGCTGGGCTGCGCTGTCGGAGATCACGTTCGACGAATGAACTTCTGGGCGCGCAACTGAATTTGGTCTGAACCCGATACTCTTGCTGGTCGTTCGTATACCAGGAGACGCCCGATGGCAGTTCCAAAGAAGAAGACTTCCAAGGCGAAGACCCGTGCTCGCCGGGCTTCGAACTGGTCGCTCAAGGCCCCACCACGTAGCACCTGCCCTCAGTGTGCCCAGGTCAAGGTTCCCCACCGCGTGTGCGGCAATTGTGGCCACTACGGCGGCCGCCAGGTCATCGACGTCGACTGATCCCAAGCTCATCGGTCATGCTCCCAATTGCGGTCGACGCTATGGGCGGCGACCGCGCGCCAGCTGAGATCGTCGCTGGCGCTCAGCTGGCCGCCGACGCGGGCATCCCCGTCGTACTCGTCGGCCAAGCCGAAGCGATCGGCGAAACACCGCTCGAGATCATCGAAGCCTCCGAAGTCATTGCGATGGACGAGGACCCGACCAAAAGCGTTCGCACGAAGAAGGATTCGAGCCTGGTCCGGGCGGCCGAGGCCGTTCGCGACGGTCGGGCCTCGGGAATGATCTCTGCGGGCAACACCGGTGCCGCCCTGGCCGCAGCAACCCTGCGCATGAAGCGCATCAAGGGCGTGAGCCGGCCCGCAATTGCCACGCCGCTCCCGAACTTTGGCGGCGGCATGCCCAATATCTTGATCGACGCCGGGGCCAACGTCGAATGCACGGCGGAACTGCTGGCGCTGTTTGGCCGTATGGGCGCGGTCTACTCTTCGGCTCGCTATGGGCTCCACGAGCCTCGTGTTGGCTTGCTGTCCAACGGCGAAGAAGCCAGCAAAGGCTCGCCGCTCACCAAAGCAGCCTTTCCTTTGCTCAACCAGACCGATTGGCAAGTCGCGACTGGCGCCACCTTCATCGGAAACGTCGAAGGCCGAGATCTGCTGAGTGCCGAAGTGGATGTGATCGTGACCGACGGCTTCACCGGCAACGTTGCGCTCAAGTCACTCGAAGGTGCCGCCAAAGCAATCGTCGAAGCGCTGCTCGGCGCATTCGACTCGTCTGACGATGCCCGCAAGGGGGCCGAACTGCTGCTACCTGCGCTGGCGCCGTTGTATGAGCGCACCAATCCAGACTCTGTTGGCGGCGCAGCACTTGTAGGCGTCAAAGGTGTCTGCATGATCAGCCACGGTTCGTCGTCGGCAAATGCCATTCTCAACGCAGCCAAGGCAGCTCACGAGTTGGCCGAGAGCGACTTCGTCGGCAAGCTCACCGCTGCTCTGAGCTAGGCGCACGCCATGGTCACACCCGTGATCGCGGACGAACTGCCCCGGTTCGATCGAGCCGACGGCCCTGACAAAGTCACCGGTAGCGGCCGCTACGCAGCCGACATGTCGCTGACCGGCATGGCCTTTGCGGCCTTCAAATACGCGGACGTACCGCATGCTCGGCTGATCAGCGTCGACACATCGTTCGCCGAAACCATGCCCGGTGTTGTCGCCGTTCTGACCGAACACGACGTGCCACTGGTGCGTTACAGCCCGGTTATTCCTGACCGCACGTTGTTTGCGTCGCAGACCGTTCGCTTCGAGGGCGAAATTGTCGCCGCAGTCGCAGCTGCGACCCTGGCCCAGGCGCGAGCGGCCGTCGACGCAATAGTGGTGCACTACGAGGAACTCCCCGCAATCACCGACCTCGAGGCCGCCATGGCACCAGGGTCGCCGCTCGTGCACGAGGGGTGGGAGAGCTACGATGTCAGCGGCGACACCGTCCGCAACGGCAACATCTGCTCATTCTCATCGATCACCAAAGGTGATGTCGAAGCCGGCATGGCGCAAGCTGATCGCGTGATAACCAGCCGCTACGAAGCCGATGCCAGCCACGCAGCTCCGATCGAGCCTCGGGCAATTCTTGCGCAATGGCAGGGCAGCAAAGTCACCATCTGGAGCAGCACCCAGGTGCCCTTCGACGCCCGCGCCGGAGTGTGCGAAACACTCGGACTCGCCTCGAACAAGGTCCGCATCATCGTGCCTCATCTCGGTGGAGGTTTTGGCGGAAAATGCGGTTTCCACTTCGAAGCCCATGTTGCTGCGCTGGCCAAGGCAGCCAAGCGGCCAGTCAAACTCGTGTTCACTCGACGCGAAGAATTCCTGGCGCCTGACCGGCGTCGCGAAGCAATGATCGTCGAACTCGCCACCGGCGTGCGTGAGGATGGCACCATCGTGGCGCGTACCGGGCGGCTCGTGATCGACAACGGCGCCTACGCGGCCGACGCAGCGTTCTTTCCGCAGCTGGCGGCGATGCACGCGGCCGGCCCCTACAAGATTGACCACGTCCACGTCGAAGCCAGCCTGGTGTACACCAATCGCCAGCCATCTGGGTCCGTGCGAGCCCCCACTGCACCACAAGCCTGCTGGGCGCTCGAATCCCACACCGACGAGATCGCCCGCGCTATCGACATGGATCCGGTTGCGTTCCGCAAGCTCAATGCCGTGACCGAGGGTGACACCGGCGTGGCTGGTCAGGTCTACGAAGCGATTGGGCTGCAAGCTTGCATCGACGCAGCTGTCGAGAATGCGTCGCCTGCCCGCGAGCTCGGCGACGACGAAGCAATCGGTGTGGCAATCGGCTGGTGGCCGAGCTTTCCCGGGCCGTCGGGCGCGATTGTTCGTATCGACGACGATGGCAGCGGTCAGATCATCACCGGTGCCCAAGAGTGCGGTACCGGAGCTGTGATGACTCTGCGCAACCTGGCGGCCGACGAGCTCGGAATGGCTCCCGAGGACTTCGAGATCCTCTACCAAGACACCGCCGCGGGGCCATTCGATGCCGGCGCCACCGGATCGCAGACGCTCATCAACAACGGTCGAGCCGTTGTCGGAGCTGCGCAACGCATCGCCGACCAGCTTCGCGATCTGGCCGCCGCAGAGCTCGAGGCCGATCCCGACGACATCGTGCTGGCCAATGGTCATGCCCACGTCGCAGGCACGCCGGCCAAATCGGTCACGATCACCGCACTCGCTGGCATCGCGGCTGGGGGAGAGCTGCTGCTTGCCACCGGTTCCGAAATACCGCCGCCATACCCAGAACTGGCAACGAACTGCGTGGGCGATCAAGGTATGGCTGCATGGGTTGGCCCGCAGTTCTCGTGTCACGCAGTGCGAGTGAGACTCGACCGAGAGACCGGCGTCGTGCGTGTCATCGACGTGAGCGCGGCCCACGACTCGGGGACGATCTTGAATCCGCTGGGAGCACTAGGCCAGATCGAAGGCGGAGTCATGATGGGCATCGGCCAAGCGCTCACCGAAGGCACCCAGTACGACGCCGACGGGCGCCAGCGCAATCCCGGATTTCTCGAGTACAAACTACAGACCGCGGCCGATGCGCCGTCCATTCGCACCTGCTTCATCGAGCCCGGCGGACGGGGGGCTGGACCTCGCGGCGCAAAAGGACTGGCCGAAGCGCCCAACGTCGCAACCGCCGCCGCCATCGCCAACGCTATAGCCCAGATCATCGGCCGGCCAGTCTGTCAGTTGCCGATGACGGCCGAACGAGTGTGGTTGGCGGCGAACCAATGAGCTTCACCGTTGCCCGCTCGATCGACGATGCATTGGTGGCGTTGGCACAGGGTGCCCGGCCGGTTGCCGGTGGAAGCGACTTGGTGGTGAGCGCCCGTCACGCATCGACACCGTTACCTGAGCAATTAGTCGCAATCGATCGAGTGCGAGACCTGTGCCTGATCACGGCTATCGACCAGGGTCACGACATAGGGGCTGGCGTCACCCACGCACGGCTGATGGCCGACGATGTTGTCATCGAGCACTACACCGCCCTGGCCGACGCGTCGGCGCTGGTCGGCTCACCCGCAACCCGCAACGTTGGAACGTTGGGCGGCAACGTCATGAACGGCTCACCGGCCATGGACACGGGCGCTCCGCTTGTCGTGCTGGACGCCACGGTCGAGTTACGGAACCAAAGCGGTAGCCGGGTCGTGGCTGTCGGTGATCTGTGGACCGAACCGGGGTGCACCGTTGCCACCGCCGACGAGCTCTGCGTGGCCATTGGCTTGCCGGGCCGAGCTGCGTCATCAGGCAGCGCTTATGTCCGCCTGGAGTTCCGGCGCGCGATGGAGATCGCCGTTGTCGGGGCCGCCGCATCGGTCACGCTCAACGCCGACGGCTCAGTCGCAAGCGCAGCAGTCGCACTCACTGCGGTTGCGCCCACGATCATCTCAGTTCGCGAGCTCGATGTGGTCGACAAACCAATCAACGAAGCGACACTCGCTGCGGTTGCCGGCGCGGCATCAGAACAAGCCACGCCTATTTCGGACCTGCGGGCCAGCGACGCATACCGTCGTCACACGATCGGCGTCATGGCTCGCCGAGCCTTCGATGCTGCTGCCCGGAGGGCCTCGGGAGAACAGATCTCAGTGCCCGTCAATCGGTCGCTGGGCATTGGGGCATCGACATGAGCGAAGTTGCGGTACAGCTGCGGGTCAACGGCACCGAGTATCCGGTTGCGGTCGACGTGGGTCGAAACCTGCTGAGTGTGATCCGTTCCGAGGTTGGGCTCACCGGAACCAAGGAAGGCTGCGACGACTGCGAGTGCGGTGCCTGCATGGTTCTGATCGACGGCGAGCCGGTGAACTCGTGTTCTTACCTTGCGGCTCAGGCGCAAGGTCGCGACATCACCACGGTCGAAAGTCTCATGATCGACGAAAAGCTGCACTCGCTTCAGGCCAACATCTTGGAAGCCGGAGGGGTGCAGTGTGGTTTCTGCACCCCGGGCATGTTGATGTCGGCCTGCGCTCTGCTCGCGAGCAATCCCGAGCCGACTCGGGAAGAGATTCAGCTCGGGATCTCGGGCAATCTGTGTCGATGCACGGGCTATGCCCGCATCGTCGATGCCATCGCTCGTTCGGTCGAGCGAGCGAGCGTCTAGTCGCGTGAAGCGAAGATTCGCAGGATGTACCAGAACATGGTCATCAGCGAGCCGAAGAGCTGCACGGCGCCAGCAACATGGGCATTGGATGGGAAGTTCCGGATGATGTTCTGCGTCTGGTAAAGAATCGCAGCACCCGACAGCGCCACCATGCCGACCGAGAACCACAGGCCGAGGTTCCAGCCCATGAAGGTCGATGCAACGATGAGCAGCAATGCGGCGCCGAAGCCCCACATGATCAACGGTCGCATGAACGACAGGTCCTTGCGGGTTGTGAATGCCACCACGCTCAAGATGCCGAAGCCAAGCGCAGTTGTTGCTGCGGCCGCAGCGATCGTACCGGTGCCGTCTTCGATGTTGTAGACGAGGTACAAGAAGGGCGCAAACAGCACGGCATAGATGGCGGAGCTACCGAACAACCCGGCGTATTGGCGCCCTGGGTTGTCGAGGTCACTCACGGCGCTGTTGATGAACCACTGGCCCACCATGAAAGCGCCCAGAACCATCAGCCACCGACCGCCACCGCCGCCAGCCCACAACGTGTTGTAGAGACCTTCGGCAACGCCGGTCATGAAGAACAGGGCCTCAATGGCCACAAAGGCAGCGACTGCTGCGAGCACGTGTTGGTACACGCGGATGACGAACGCAGCCCGATCTTCTTCGGGCAGATGTATCGCGGGGGTTGTGGTTTGCAGACTGGTCATAGTTGGATTATGCCTCCTGTGAGCATGTAACAGCGTACTCGTACGTCCTATTTCAGCGATCTCAGCCCAGCCCTGATAACTGCTGAGCCCTGATCATGATTGTTCGACCCTGATCAACCCGTTATGAATGGACCGATGCGTGCTTTCGGGCGGCCGATGATGGCCTTTTTGCCGTGGACCACGATCGGGCGTTGAAGAAGCGCCTTCTGTTCGCTGAGCAAGGCGACAACGGCGTCGGGGTTGTCGACGTAGTCATCGGCGTTCAGCTCGAGCTTCTTGAACCGTGAGTCTTTACGAACAAGATCTTCGACGGGGTCCTCGAGACCATCGACGATCTTGCGCAAGGTGGCTTCGTCAGGTGGCTCTTTCATGTAGAGCACGACGTCGTGGTCGATACCAAGATCCTCGGCGACCGCCAAGGCATTTTTCGACGAACCTCAATGAGGGTTATGGTAAATTGTTACCTTTGCCATTTTGCTCGTACCTTTCGCACGGGTTAACTTGCTAGCACGAGCCTATAGCAGGCCGACTCATGCGACGATGCGCTGTGCGGCGACCATGCACGTTTTAGGCAAAAATTCGCTATAGTCTGGCCGCTCCGAGACCGTCGGAATAGCAACAGGAGGGGTGCAATGCCCGCCGAAACCCTAATGAATTCGAGTCCCATGGATCGCTCAGAAATTGTCACGCTGGTGCGCGAGCGCCTCGCCGAAATTCTCGAGATCGAACCAACCGACATCAACGAAGGCGACAGCTTCAGCGACGACCTCGAGGCCGATTCACTGGCATTGATCGAACTCGTCGAGGCCATCGAAGAAGAGCTGAGTGAGCGCACTGTTGGCTTCCGTATCGACGACGAAGACCTCGAAGATCTTCGCACCGTTCGCGACGCGGTCGACTACATCGATCGCAGGGCAAACAGCTGACTACCGAGCAGGGCTTACGCCAATTGCCGGCAACGATCGGCTATCAGTTCATTGACCCTGAGCTGCTGACATTGGCATTGTCGCATCGTTCATGGTGCGCCGAAAACGGTCACGTCGAATCAAATGAACGGCTCGAGTTCCTGGGCGATGCAGTGCTCGGGCTGACGATCGCGGACACCATCTTCGTGCGTTATCCCGAACTGCCCGAGGGTCAGCTCGCCAAGGTGCGCGCTGGCGTAGTCAATGCCGCCACGTTGGCCGAAATCGCTCGCCATATCGGGCTCGGCGAGTTCTTGTTGCTCGGAAAAGGCGAACGCTCGACCGGCGGCGCTGACAAGCAGTCGATTCTGGCCGATGCGCTCGAAGCGGTGATTGGCGCTGTCTACATCGATGGGGGCGCCGACGCAGCCCGATCTCTCGTGCTGCGCCTGTGGGATCCTCATGTCGCTGCCGCAGTTCGCGAAGGCCCAGGCGGATTCGACCACAAGACGAGGTTGCAAGAAATTGCCGTTGCGACTGTTGACCAGCCACCATTTTACGAGGTCACGACGACCGGGCCCGACCACGCTCGCATTTTCGACGCTCGCGTCTTGGTCGGCGACGAAATCCTTGGCACCGGAACCGGAAGTTCCAAAAAAGAAGCCGAGCAGGCAGCTGCCGGGCAAGCAGTCGAAGTGCTGAAGCAGGCACCGCCAGTCGACATTGCAACCACCGAACCAGAGACGTGCTCGCTGTGATCTCCGCACGTCATCGAATGACCACTACAAAGGCAAACCCGTGATCTTCCTACCCGAAGCTGAAATCGTCCGTCGTGACTTAGACCGCGATGTTGTCGGCAAGAAGATCAAAGATGTTGACATCTCGGTGGCCAAGGTCGTCAAGCGTTCCGGAAACCGAACCACGATCGCCAACGAACTCGTCGGCGCCAAGATCAGTGGTCTGGACCGCTACGGCGTGCACCTCGTCTTCACGCTCGACAATGACCAAAAGCTTGTGCTTGCGCCGTCAGAGACCACCAGCATTCGGCGCAACGCGAACAGAGACAAGGTCGAACCCGACACCGTCGCCGTCATTGGCTTCACCCAAACCGGCCAGCTTCGCATCATCGACCCCAAGAGCGAAGTCGAAATGTTCTTGGTGCCAGCCGATGAGCCACTGACCGACACCGTGCCTGAAATACTCGAGTTCGGCATGGATCCGCTCGCCAAACCAATGGCCTGGACCGACTTCGGCCGACGCATTCTGCAACAAGACGGCAAGCTCAAAACCGTGTTGTGCGACAACTCGATCATTGTTGGACTGGGCGACATCTACAGCGACGAGATCCTGTTCGAAGCCAGCTTGCGCTATGACCGCACCGGCAGTTCGTTGAACACCCAGGAGGTCCGACGCTTCTTTCGGTCGGTCGTCACCGTGCTGAACGACGCAGTCAAGTACCGCGGCACGACCATCGAGTCGGCACCATTCGTCGATCCTGCCGGCAACGAGGGCAGTTTCCAAGATCACCTCCAGGTCTATGGCAAACATGGTGAGCTCAGCCCCCGGTCGCGCCAGCCTTTGGTTCGAAGCAAGTTTGCTGGTCGCTGGACCTACTACTGCGATCAGTCCCAGGTCTGATTTCGGCGCGCTGTTGTGTTTCTAAAGTCGCTTTCTCTGAAGGGCTTCAAGTCGTTTGCGTCATCGACGCAGCTCGACTTCGAACCCGGTGTCACCGTCGTTGTGGGGCCCAACGGCAGCGGTAAATCCAACGTTGTCGATGCGCTCGCGTGGGTGCTCGGCGCCCAGCGGCCGAGCGCGGTCCGCTCGCAAAAAATGGACGACGTCATCTTTGCGGGTACCGCCAAGATGAAACAGCTTGGTCGGGCCGAGGTCTCGATCACGCTAGACAACTCTGCGCGCTTGATACCGATCGAGTTCGAAGAAGTCACGATCACCCGGCGGCTGTTCCGAACCGGCGACAGCGAGTACGAAATCAACGGCGTGCCGTGCCGCCTGCTCGACATCCAGGACCTGCTGAGCGACAGCGGCGTGGGCCGCCAACAGCACGTGATCATCTCCCAAGGCCAGATCGATGCGGTGCTCAATGCCCGCCCCGAGGATCGCCGCTCGATCATCGAAGAAGCAGCGGGCGTGCTCAAGTACCGCCGCCGCAAAGAAAAGAGCGAACGCCGACTCGAGTCGACCGAAGCCAACCTGACCCGACTCCAAGACCTGCTGCGTGAGGTCCGACGTCAGCTCAAGCCTCTCGAACGACAAGCCGACGCCGCTCGCCGTCACGGCGACCTCATCAAAGAGCTCACGACCCTGCGGGTGCATCTGGTCGGGCGCGAAATCGCCGACCTGCGAGCCCGGCTCGAGTCCTCGACCGACGAGCAGAAAAAGTTCGGCGCCCATCAAAAAGAGCTCAGTACCAAACTGGCGCAACTCGATGCCCAGGTAACCACCGGCGAGGCTCAGCTGGCCGAAGCTGGTGCCGACGACATCGGCGACGTACTCTCGCGCTGTGAGTCGCTGCGCGAGCGGTTGCGTGGCGTCGACGCAGTGCTGGCCGAACGCATCCGCAGTATCGACAGCGACCGTCAGGCCACCGTCGACGGCGCCGTCATCTCTGCGCTCGAAGCTGATCGCGAACAGATCCAACGCGATCTGGCCGACGTCGATGCGCGCGAAGCATTGCTAACTGCCGAGATCGCGCGGGTGGCCGAGGCCGAAGCCGAGTTGGCCAACCAACGCGACATCTTTGATCAGAGCTGGGGCCAGCAGATCGACAATGTCGCCGATGAGATTGCCAAAGTTCGCGGCGAACTCAGCGCCCATACCCGCAACCGCCAGGTACTCGAAGCCGAACGCAGCCGACTCGCGGCAAAGAGCGAAGAGCTCAAGACAACCATGGGCGCCACTGGCCCCGAGGCCGACGAGATTCGTCAGAAGATGGGTCAGATCGAAGCTCGCGAGGCCGACTTGGTCGCTCGGCTCGAGGTCGTCGAGGCCCAGCGCATCGATGTCACCGAGCGCCACGAGGCTGCCACCACCAAACTCGACGCGAGCCGCGAGGCACGCGCGACTTGGCGTGCTCGCGTCGAAGCACTGACCTTGGCACTCGATGAGATTCGTGCTCGCTCCGGTGCCGAGTTGCTCGACGACATCGACGGTGTGCTCGGCCCGCTGCTCGATCTGGTCGAGATCGATGATGGCTACGAGGCGGCCCTTGCCGCCGCCATTGGCGATGCAGCGCACGCCGTGGTGGTGCGCGACGCCGACGTCGCAGGCATCGCCGCTCGTGCTCTGACCGAAGCCGACGTTGGTGGCGTGTTGTTGCCGCTCACCGGCCGGGCAGGCCGTGCCATGTCCAGCCGCTCGTTGCGCAACCACGTCCGCGGCCGCAGCGCCGAGATCGACACCTTGCTCGACGCAGCTCTTGCCCATATCGACGTCGTGGCCGACTGGGAGCAGGCGATCACCCTTGCGCTAAGCAACGACGACGCCCACGTTGTCACCACCGATGGCGCATCGTTTTCTCCTGGCGGATGGCGCGTTGGTGCTGAGCGTTTGGCCGCAACCGGAGCTGCACTCGACGAAGCGATGGTCGAAGCCGAGCAGGCCGAAGCGGCCGTTTCAGCCGACACGCACGCACTCGACGCACTCGCTGCGGAACGCAAAGATGCAATCGCTGCCGAAAAGGCTGTGCAAGGTGAGCTCAATTCGTGCGACGACGATCTGCAGCGCGCTGGGCAACAACTCACCGCACTGCAACGTACGACCAGCAAGTCAGAGAACGAGTTCGAGTCGGTGGCGAGTCGGCTCACCGAAATCGACGAACGCCTGACCGCCGACGATGAGCGCACCCAGGTCTTGAGCAGCCATATCGCCAAGCTCGAAGCCGACGAAGAGGTCCAGAACGAACAGCTCAAGCTGATGGAAACCGACCGGGGCATGCTCGACGAACAGACCAAGCTGGTCGGCGGCATGCGCAACGACATTGCCGTGCGCACCAAAGCCATCACCGACCGTCGAGAGTTCTTGATCGAACGCATGGCCGATGTCGAGCAACGCCTGGGCCGCCACAGCGCCGAAACCCACGAGGCGCCGGAACAACGTTTGGCGATCGCCAATGATCTGCGTGTCAACCTGTCGGGTCGCGAAGCCGAACTCGACACGTGGATCGATTCGCTGCGCACCCAACGTCAGCGTCAGTCCGACGAAGTTCGCGAGATCGCCGTCGGCCTCGAAGCTGCTCGCCGTGACCGCGGCGGAACCGATACTGCGCTGAGGGAACTGCGCGAGCGTCAGTCGACTCGTCAGATCGAAGAGGCCGAGATCAACGTCCGGCTTGAAGGGGCCGTCGAAACGTTGCGTCGCGATCTCGATGTAGAGATCGGCGACGCAATTCGCACCGAAGCCCCACCGCTGCCCGAGGCCATGACGGCGGCGGCCCGCACCAGCGAGCTCGAACGCGAGCTACGCATCATGGGCCCGATCAATCCGCTTGCGCTCGAAGAATACGAAACCCTCAGCGAGCGCCATGAGTTTCTGCAGGGCCAACTCGACGACGTCAAAGAGTCGCGTCGAGAGCTGGCCAAGGTCATCCGTGCCATCGATACCGAGATCGTCCAGGTGTTCGCTTCGGCGTTCGCCGATGTCGCGTCGAACTTCGAGCTGCTCTTCTCAACCCTGTTCCCGGGCGGACAGGGCAGCCTCAAGCTGACGACGCCCGACGATCTCTTGAACACCGGCATCGAGGTCGAAGCTCGGCCCGGCGGCAAGAATGTGCGCAAACTCTCACTGCTTAGCGGTGGCGAACGCTCGCTGACCGCGCTCGCCTTCTTGTTCGGCGTGTTCCGCAGCCGTCCGTCGCCGTTCTATGTGATGGACGAAGTCGAGGCTGCCCTCGACGACGTCAACCTCCACCGATTCTTGGACTTGGTGGCTGAGTTTCGCAGCGAAGCGCAGCTCATCATCGTTAGCCACCAGAAGCGCACCATGGAAGCTGCCGACTGCCTCTACGGCGTCAGCATGAAGGGCGGCGCCAGCTCTCGGGTCGTGAGCGAACGCCCGGGCGCCGACATGTCCGAATACGTAACCGAGGCGCCGCCGTCAGAAGAAGCCGCGGCTGCCGCTGCGGTATAGCTGGTGCTAGGTCTGCGTCGTACCGCGTTGGTGCGATCAGTCCAGCTTGGCGACCATCTCCTTCGATATCTCAGCGAATGCTGCTTCAGACCGAGCGACTGAACCCTCATTGGTCGCGAAACCCAGGACCACGCCTCGGCTCGGCAAGATACTGAGCACTGAGACCCACATAGTGTTCGATCCGTTGTGCCACATGATGCGTTCCCCCGGGTGCTGTTCCTGAATGACCCAGCCACAGGCATAGTCACCCGAGTTGATGCCCGGTATACACAATCGAGACAACTCGGCAGCCGTGTCGGAGTTGAGAAGTCTTGCGGGCTGATCACGAATAGCGTTCATATGGTCGTTGCCGAACGTGACCAGATCGGTGAGTGTCATGTGGGCGCGTCCGGCGGCACTCATGACCGGCCCGTTATCAGCCCGCGGTCCAGGCGTGACTGGAAATGTCATACCGAACCTGCGTACGTGTCCGAGGGGTGCGTCATGCTCCGGGGCTCCGAACCCTGCACTTGCTAATGCGAGAGGTTGAAAGATGCGCTCGGAGACGAGCTTTTCGTACGGCAGGTTCATTGTTTGTTCAGCGATGTGTCCGGCCAGCGTGTAGCCGAAGTTTGAATACCGAAATTTCGAGCCCGGCGTTCCGCTAACCGGCTTCGCGAGCATCGATCGCAGAACACGTTCGCGCTCAGATACAAGCTCGCTGAGCGACTCAGGATGCAGCAGCTGGGTTGCACGCGGCAAATTTGCTGGACCTCCGTGGGTGTGGGTCAGAAGATGCCGCAGCGTGACAGGTTTCCACGAGTCATCGGCGTCTGCGCTGAACACCGGCAGCAGATCAATGAAGGGTTGGTCGAGCGAGATCTCGCCACCCTGGATCAACAAGCCCAGCATCGTTGCGGTGATTGGCTTCGTTACAGACCCAATGTGCCACGTCTCCTCACTGGTCAGACTCCTGCCGGAGCGCCTCTTCGTGCGGCCAGCTGCGGCTGACGCGACGATGACTCCATCGACCGCCATTACCGCACCAATGCCAATGAGGCGCCGAGACTCTGTTGCTCTCTCAAGCAGTCCGAGAAGCCGCGATTGATGCACGTCACAGAGCTGAACGTCCATCGCCATGACCAGATCGTAGCTAGCGTTAGTCAGCGGACGCCCAGGCGCCCACTTGTCCGGTGGGGCCATCTTGACCGGAGATCCCAAAGATCTACGCCGACTCAGCGAACAAAACGCAACGATCGACATCGTGCTGCTCTAGCCCGGCGTCCGATTCGCTTGCATCCAGGTGGTGGCGAAGTCGATGATGGCTCGGGACGTCATGAGTCTGGCGGTGCCGGCCCCAACCGGCCCCTGAGATTCCGCGCCGGTTACGGCGAAGGCCTGGCCTAGCTGGGAAAAGTCATCTTCGTTGGTCTGCCCAGAAGCGCGCCAGCGATGCTGGGTGAGAGCAGTCAATGACGATGTCAGCAAGTCGAGCCATGTCTAGGACGTCACTGTGCGACGGACCCTTGCGGCGAGGAAAATCGGTACGTGCGCGTAGAGGGGTTGCTGCCGTGCCAGGAGTTCGTTTGCCTTGGGCTCGGCGAATCGCTCGATGAGAAAACCTGCGTCGCATAGGGCGTTCACGTAGGTGCTGAGCGTGCGGTGATAGTTGCCGGCTCGGCGGACTCCCTCCGGGTTCGGTGATCGCCAAAACTGTTCCTCGAAGTACTCGGCGATAGCGGCTGCGGGTCGGCCGTCGTCGAGTGTTGTTCGCTGAGCACGGGGAGCGAGGAACGCGGGATGGCCAATCACAAACACGAACCAGCCGCTGGGCCGAAGCACACGAGCGACCGAATCGAGCGTTGCTTCGAGGTCGGGAATGTCCATCAGGCCGAGCTGGCAGGTGACACCGTCGAAGCTTGCGTCAGCGACTGTCGATAAGGCCTCTGCGTTGTCGACTCGATAGTCGATCGCTGTGCCCTCGGGCGTGCCATGGCGGGTGGCGTTCGCAATCATCGATTCGGCGTAGTCGACGCCGGTTACCCGTGCACCGCGGCGAGCGAGATCACGAGCGGCGATTCCTTGGCCGCAGGCGATGTCGAGAACGTCGAGGCCTCGAACATCGCCGGTCAATTCGCCCAGGCAGGCGACGGCCGTTTGATGTGGTCCGCTGCCCGCTTCCAGCAGTTCGTCGTACCAATCGGCGATGCTCGACCACGTTGGAAGATCAGCCGATGTCACGATCCCATCGTAGGCTCGGACAGTGAAGCGGGTTGTGATTGTCGGGCCGGGCGGGTCGGGAAAGTCGACGTTTGCGAGTCGGCTAGCGGAATCGGCTGGTCTGCCGGTGACCCACCTTGATGCGCAGTACTGGCGGCCAGGTTGGGTTGAGCCGTCTCGGGAGCAATGGCGATTGCAGCAACGAGAGATGGTCAAGGCACCGTGCTGGATCCTCGATGGCAACTACGGCGGCACGTTCGACGAGCGGCTCCCACACGCCGACACAATGTTTATCTTCGCTCTGCCGCGGCTGCAGTACATGGCCGGTGCCGTGCGACGGACAGTGCGAAACCACGGCCAGGAGATCCAGGCTGTTGGCTGCCCTGAGCGTTTGGACATCGCGTTCTTGAAGTATCTGTGGCGTTATCCCAAACAAAGCCGGCCACGGCTCGATGCTGCGATAGCCGAATACGGCGGGCACTTGCGCATCATCGAGTTCACATCAAGACGGGATGTCGAGGCCAATCTTGCTACGGCAGGCGGTTGCTGAAGAAGAGTGAGAGGCCAGCGGCAAGCATGATCAGCAGCATGGCGCGTCCGGAGAACCAGGCGCTGACGATGACCTGCTGTTCTTCGGTGGCGACTGCGGAACCGATGTCGGCGTAGATCTCGGTGAGCTGTTCGGTGGTGGCTGCTTCGTAAAACTCGCCGCCGGTGGCATCGGCAATCTCGGCCAGCGCATCTTCGTTGACCGGGACCGCAATAGGTTCGTTTTGCTCAGGAATGATGATCACACCGTTGTCGGTGCCGAACGCAATGGTCGAAACGGGGTAGTTGTTCTGCCGGGCCCGTTCGACCGCCACAGCGTCGGGACGACCAACGGTGGTCTCGCCGTCGCTCATCAGCACGATGCGGGCCGGGGGAGTCTCGCCCTCGAACTCGTCGAGGAACGCGTCCAGTGATTCGATGCTGGCCAGGATTGCTTCGCCGATCGCGGTTGCCTCGCCGAGCTCGAGATCTGCGATGGCTGATCGCACCGCAGCCCGATTCTGGGTCGGCGCAACTCGCACATTGGCGATGCCATTGAAGCTCACCAAACCAATGTTGATTTCGGCAGGCACCCCGTCGAGGAAAGCTGTGGCGGCTTCCTTTGCGCCATCGATGCGACTAGGGCGCACGTCTTCGGCCAGCATCGAGAGCGAGGTATCGATCGCCAACATTATCGTTGCGCGTTCGCTCGGAACCTCGGTCGCCGCTGCTGGTTCGGCATAGGACAGGATCATGCCAGCCAATCCGATCAGCAAGAAGAAGGCAGGGACATGACGACGCCAGTTCGGCCGCTGCGGCGCGATCTTGTCGAGCAAGCTGACGTTGGTGAATCGCACCGCGGCACCGCGCCGGATGAACTGCATGACCACATAGGCAACGAGCAAGACGCCAACCGCAATGAGCCACCACAGCCGCCCAGGCTGCAAGAACTCGAGATTGTCGGGGATGTCGAACTTCGACGCCCACAGGCCAGTACCGCTGTCGTTCATCGGGCCACTGCTTTCTGGGTAGCCACGAAACGCACAACGTCGAGGAGCCAATCGCGGTCGGTGGAGAGTTGCAAGTGGTTTGTCCTTGTTTCACGAAGGGTTTGGGCGATTTCGGCTCGTTGTTCGAGCGCGGCTTCGGCGTAACGTTCGCGCACCTTGCGGCGCTGGGTCTGGATCTCTCGACGCTGCCCGGTCTCAGGGTCGACGACGGCAAGTGTGCCCACGTTGGGGAGTTCCATTTCTCGGGGGTCGACGATTTCGATCGCAATCATCTGATTGCGGACACCGACTCGCTTGAGTTCGTCCTGCCAGTTGCTGTCATCGATGAAGTCGCTGATGACGGCCCGCATGCCCTTGCGACGGTGCGGGCCTTGAAGCCGGGCAATTCCATCGGCCAGGGTGGTGGTCGAACTGGCGGCACGAGGTGCCGTCAGGACCTGCTCGACGATGTACATGACATGATCGCGACCCTGCTTCGACGGGATGCTCTCGACACCGTCTGGCCGGATCAGTTCGGCGCCGAACCGGTTTCCGATCCGTAGCGTCAAGAGTCCAATTGCGGCTGTCGCTGCGGCAGCAAGGTCTCGTTTTTCGCTCTCAGCAGTGCCGAAATCGAGGCTTGGTGTCAGGTCGATTGCCGCGGCAGTTTCGAGTTCGCGATCGGCAATGGTCTGACGGATGTAGGTTTCGACCATACGGGCCGACACGTTCCAGTCGATGCGTCGAACGTCGTCGCCGGGTGTGTAGCGCCGGGTCTCGCCGGGTTCGGATCCGTGGCCGGGCACGAGCCCGCGATACTCGCCTTGCAGCAGGCCATCAAGGCGCATGTTGATATCGAGCTCGAGCCGGCGCAGCACGCTCGAGACCGCCTCGCGGCGGTCAAGATAGGGATGCGGTGGGGTCTCGGGCTCAGCTGCCTTGCGTCGGAACACGGTCGTTGTCAGCCCGCAGCGCTTGATCCGTAGGTGGGTTCCTGTGACGGCGCAACCCGAGGTGCTGGCACCGTGGCCAAGATGCCGGCGACGACATGGTCGGCTGAGATATCTCTGGCGAGTGCTTCGTAGGAGAGCACAAGCCGGTGTCGCATGACTTCGGGTGCAATATCGAAGATGTCCTGGGGCAACACATAGTTGCGGTTGCGGATGATGGCAAGCGCCCGAGCTGCCGAGACCAGACCCAGGCTGCAACGAGGGCTCGCGCCATAAGAAATCATCTGGCCGAGATCGCCGAGGCCGTATGCGGCTGGATCGCGGGTCGCCAACGTCAGGCTCACGGCGTAGTCGACAACGTTGCGGTCGACGTAGACGTTGCGGGCCTGATTCTGCAACTCCGTGAGCTCGCTGAGGTCGAGCACCTGACTCGCGACCGGGGGATTCACACCCATCCGTTGCACGATCTCGACCTCTTCGGACGGCGTTGGATAGTCGATCACGATCTTCATCAAGAAGCGGTCTCGCTGAGCCTCGGGAAGCGTGTACACGCCCTCGGACTCGATTGGGTTCTGGGTGGCGAGCACCAAGAACGGGCGAGGCAACTTGAATGTCTTGCCGCCGATCGAGACTTGGCGTTCGGCCATTGCCTCGAGCAACGCGGACTGGACCTTGGCAGGGGCGCGGTTGATTTCGTCGGCCAGGACCATATTGGCCGACAGCGGGCCGAGCTCGATGTCGAAGCTCTCGGTCGAGGCTCGCCAGATACGCGTACCGACGATGTCGGCCGGGAGCATGTCCGGGGTGAACTGCAGCCGAACGAACGATCCGCCCACGACCTTGGACAACGTCTCGACGCTGAGTGTCTTGGCAATACCAGGAACGCCTTCGAGCAAGCAATGGCCCTCGGCGATGAGACACACCAAGATGCGTTCGAGCATGCGGCTCTGGCCTACAACAACTCGTTTGACCTCGAACAATGCAGCTTCGAGCGGCGTCGACGGTTCTGGTTCGGACACGACGGCTACCGCTCGAGGAGACGTGGGAGGAGGAAGCTCTGCGGTCACCGAACCGACCGCTGCGACACCAGCAGTGGCCGACGGTGGCGTGGGAGTCGAAGCCTCGCTCGAGAAAGGGGTCGAGGCCGACGACGGTGGTGGCGGCGGCGACGGTGATTGAGAGGGCGGTGGTGTTTGCGAGGACGGTCGTGTTTGAGAGGGCGGTCGTGTCTGCGAGGCCGGTGGTGGTGGCGGCGCCGCACCGGCCGGTTGGGCCGCAGGCTCGCCCGGCTTGTTTGCAGGTGGTGGTGGAATCGATTCAGACGCCATGAGTTCCTCGTGTAGGGCGAGGCGATCTTGGTCCGTGCCATCTCGCCAGCTTGTCGGTGGCTCATCGTAGAGCGCCAACGGCCGGTATCGGTTTCGCCCCCGAACCAGTAGGTCCAGAGGACGACGCGAGCACCCAGCCGAGTGGGGTTGCTACCGTTGGGTCATGCGCGTGCTTGTGGTGGATGACGAAGTCGACTTGGCCGAGGCCGTCGCCCGCGGATTACGCCGCGAAGGTTACGCAGTCGATGTTGCGTTCGACGGCGAGGAAGCGCTGGAGAAAGCACGACTCACTCCCTACGATCTGATCTGCCTTGACATCACGATGCCAAAGATGGATGGCCGCGAAGTCTGTCGCGCCATCCGCGCCGACCCCGCCCATCCAGAGCCGCCGCGGATACTGATGTTGACCGCACGCGACGAAGTGCAGGACCGAGTCGCTGGCCTCGATGATGGCGCCGACGACTATCTGGTGAAGCCGTTTGCGTTCCCCGAGCTCACCGCCAGGGTTCGAACGCTGATGCGCCGAGACGCAGCGAGCAGTGGCTCGCTGCTTCGGGTCGGACCGATCACGCTCGATACTGCTGCGCACTCGGTGCTGCGTAGCGGCGCCTCGGTGACGTTGACATCAAAAGAGTTCGCGCTCCTGCGCTACTTCATGGCTCGACCCGGCGTCGTCATCTCGCAAGAAGAACTGCTCGATCATGTCTGGGACGAGAACGCCGATCCGTTCACCAACACGGTGCGAGTCACGGTTGGCACGCTGCGACGCAAGCTGACCGTCGAGGGCCAAGAGCCCCCGATCGAAACCGTGATCGGAGCGGGTTACCGATTGGTCGAACTCCCCGAGGCTCCGGCACCAGCGGCCTCATGACTCTTCCTGACCTCAAACCAACCCTGCCGCGAACCAATGACGTGCCGACATCGCGGTTGCCCACGGTCTTTCAAACACTGCGGTTCCGCCTCACCCTGCTGTACTCACTCATGCTGTTCGGGGTTGCGTCAATCATGGTCGGTGGCATCTACTGGGCGCTGTCGAACAGCCTGCACAACCAGTTCGTCGCAGTCGAAATGGCGCGAGAACAAAGCGGCCCGACGTTCGATATCGAGCAGGATCGGCTCGAAGCTCAGGCCGCTTTCGAGCTTGAAGTCGATGCGCAAACGCTCGAGACACTACGACGTTTCTCGTTTGTTGGTCTCGGAGCGCTCTTTTTCGCGAGCTTTGGCGTCGGCTGGTTCACCGCAGGTCGAGTGTTGATGCCGATCGGGCGAATCACGAGGGTTGCACGCGACATCCAGGCCAAGGATCTGAGCCGGCGCATCGGGTTGCTCGGCCCCAACGACGACTTGAAGCAGCTGGCCGACACCTTCGACGCCATGCTCGATCGGCTGCAACGAGCGTTCGACAACCAGCAGCGACTCATTCACGACACGTCGCACGAATTGCGCAATCCGCTCGCGATCATGCGCACCAATCTCGATGTCACGCTGAGCGACCCCGATGCCGATCTCGACCAGTACCGCCACACGACCGAAGTTGTGCGCAGGTCCAGTGAACGCATGTCGAAGTTGGTCGATGACCTGCTCGACTACGCGCGCGACGAGGCCGCGAATCGGATCGAAGCCCCGGTCGACCTCACTCAATTGATGATCGATCTGGTCGACGAATTCGAAGGTGCCGCCGAGCAAGAGGATCTGCGCCTCGAACTCGATATCGAGCCGGGTCTGATGGTCATGGGCCACGCTCGGTCGCTCGAGCAGGCAATTGCCAACTTGCTTGCGAATGCGGTGCGCTTCGCGCCAACCGGCACCCCCATCACGGTGGGGGCGGGTCAGGACTCAGGGTGGGTTTGGCTCACGGTTTCTGACCAAGGTCCAGGGGTCGCTATCGATGAACGTGACCGCGTCTTCCAACGCTACGTCCGCCTTGGCGAGGGCGAAGCGGGTCGTCCGCACTTGGCCGGGGGAAAGGGATCCGGACTCGGCCTGGCGATCGTGCGCGAGATCGTGCAGTCGCACCGCGGCGAGGTTTCGATCATCGAATCCGACGTCGGAGCGACTTTTGCGATGTGGATGCCCGAGTATGCAGAGTTGGAGACCACCGGAGAGTTTCGGTTGCGGCCGCGGAAACGGCGCTCGCCGGCGACTGCGAGCGTGTAGCGGTGGCCAATCCTTAACAAATCTTTCGATTCGCCTTACGAGCCCTTTCGGTAATGTGCCCTAGGTTCGGAGGCGTGGAACAACCACCGACCTCATCTCCGCCGCCGGACCGAGAGCCTGACTTGCCGAAGCCTCCCATTTGGGACCGCCAGGCACCTGCGACGCCGCCCATCCAGATCCCACGCGTCTCCGAACCCAATGTCGTGACTACTCCCCAGGATACTCCCCGTCAGACGACTGCGACCCGGCCGCCAATCGTCCCCGACGTTCGTCATACCGGACCCCAATTCGTCAGCGCTGCGCCTGCTTCTGGGGCGGGCGTTGCTGACCAAGCGCTCCTCGAACGAGCGCAGTGGCCCGCCGCACCACCAATTGGCGGGCACGCCACAAACAACCCCACCCCGCCGTCGGCCCCACGGCCGCGGCGCAGGGTGGGCATGTTTGCGATTGCTCTCTTGCTTGCGGCCGCAGTTGCCGCAGGCGCTTTCTTGTTTGGCCGATCGGTCGGCGACTCTGAAACGGTGACCACACCGGTGTCGGCCCCAACAACGCCAGCCGCGACCGAAGTTCCGATCGTCCCAACGCCCACGCAGGTTCCCCCCGCGATCCCGACCGCCCCACCCGCCAACGACGCCCAAGCGCCCCTTCAGCTGCCAAACGATGCTGCGGTCGAACCTGTCACTGCAGTTGCGCAAGCGGTTGCTCCGGCCGTCGTCTTGATTCAGCATGATTTCGGTCAGGGCTCCGGCATCGTCTACGACGACAGCGGACTCATTTTGACCAATGCGCACGTCGTTGGTTCGTTCACCGAGGTGCTCGTGACCTTGGCGTCCGGAGTGCGGGTACCCGGACAGGTCTTGGGTGCCGACCCGCTCACCGACGTAGCAGTTGTCAGCATCTCCACCGACGCCGACTTCGGTGTTGCAGCATTAGCTCCTGAAACTTCGGTCGAGGTCGGCCAGTTGGCAGTAGCCATTGGCAGCCCGTTTGGACTCGAGCAGACAGTGACCTCGGGCATCGTGAGCGCAAAGGGTCGTGTCATCGAGAACTTAACCGATGATGGAGACGTCTCGGTCGTGGCCATGATTCAAACCGATGCACCGATCAATCCCGGCAACTCGGGCGGCGCACTGGCAGATCGCCAAGGTCGGGTGATTGGTATGAACACGTCGATTCGAACCGACGGTTCGGGCGGCAATATCGGCGTTGGCTTCGCCATCCCATCCGACACCGCAAAATTGATCGCCGACCGAATCATCGCCGGCGAGCCATTAGAGCGTGGATTCCTGGGCATCAACGGCGGTTCGCCATTGGTCGGGGAGCCCGGCGTGGTCGTTGGCGAAGTCACGCTCGGTAGCGGCGCCGACGCTGCTGGACTCCTCGCCGGAGACCGCATCACTGCATTCAACGGCATCCAGATCAAGGACATGAGCGATCTTGCGGCTGCGGTCCGACTGCAGCCGCCAGACGCCACCGTCGTTGTCGAGTTCATTCGCGAGGACCAGACCCTGAGCGCCGAAGTCGTCCTCGGAGCGTTCTCCTAGGAGCCTTTTGTAGCGGGGCGTGTATTGATTAGCGGACACTAGGCTTGCAGGCTGTGAGTTCGCTGATCATCATCCTTGTTGTTGTCGTTGCGCTGGCGCTTGTCGGTGCTGGACTGTTCTTCTTTCGTCGCCAGAACGTTGCTGTCGAGCCTCCATCTCGCCCCGAGGTCGAAACCAAACCGAAGGTCGCAGCCAAACCCGACCAAGACGTCGAGGTTCTGGAGCAAGAGCCCGTACTCGACGAAGAGCCCGAGCCTGAGTCTGAGCCGGAACCAGAGTCTGAGCCCGAACCAGAGCCAGAGCCAGAGCCCGAACCGGTCAAAGCCACCTTCCGTGACCGTCTTGCCGGGGTTCTTGGTGGCCTGCGGGGTCGCTCCATCGACGAAGACTCGTGGGAAGAACTCGAAGAAGCGCTGATTCTGGCCGATGTCGGCGTCGGTACCACCATGTCGATTCTCGAGCGAGTGCGAGAGCGAGCCAAGACAGAAAAGGCCAAAGACTTCGACGCGGCGCTTGCGTTGCTGAGAGACGAGATGGAGACCGAACTCGGCGATGCTGACATCTCCTTGGCGGTCGAGGGCGAACCGGCGATCTGGATGTTCGTCGGCGTGAACGGCGTGGGTAAAACAACAACCATCGGCAAACTCGCCAAACGCGAGGCCGATGCAGGCCGCAAGCTCGTGCTTGCGGCGGGCGACACGTTTCGCGCGGCTGCTGCTGAACAGCTCGAGACGTGGGCCGAACGAAGCGAAGCAGGGTTTGTGCGAGGCGCCGAGGGTGCTGACCCTGGCTCGGTGATCTTCGATGCCGTCGAACATGCAACTGCCGCCAAGGCCGACATCGTGCTCGCTGACACGGCCGGTCGACTTCACAACAAGACCAACCTGATGGAAGAACTGCGCAAGGTTCGTCGGGTGGCCGAGAAGGCTCAGGGCAAGGTGTCCGAGGTCCTTCTGGTCATCGACGCAACAACGGGCCAAAACGGTCTCGTGCAGGCCAAACAGTTCACCGAGGCAGTCGACGTAACCGGCATCGTCCTCACCAAACTCGACGGATCCGCCAAAGGCGGAATCGTGTTGGCGATCCAGTCCGAACTCGGGATTCCAGTCAAACTCGTCGGGTTGGGCGAAGGGATTAACGACCTGGTCGAATTCGATGCCCACGAGTTCGTCGACGCCTTGTTTGCCTGAGAGGCTGTCCGCTCGACGGGCCGTTCGCCTAACATCCACCCCAACCACGAGGTACTCAAGATGGCTGATATGAATGACTTGCTTGGCGGCTACTCGCTCCAAGAACTGCTTGGCGCAACACCGGTCACCAAGACCAAGAAGCAACTCAAGAAAGAGTCAGGCAAGCGGGGCATCGTCTCGTCGATCGTCGGCGCTCCGTTCCGCCTGATCATGGGCGTGCTCAAAGTGCCGATCACCATCGTGAGCAGACTTCTGAGCGGCCTGGGCAAAGCTGTCGGCGAGGTCGTCAAGTTGCCGCTGCGAATGGTCGGCGCACTCGTGAGCCCTTGGCGCAAGAAGTAGCGATCCCGTCTAGCCGATAGCCTCAACACACCATGTTTGATTCGCTATCTGATCGTTTCGAAGGCATTTTCAAAGGGCTGCGCAGCAAGGGCAAGCTCAAAGAAGGCGACATCGACGAGGTCTTGCGTGAGATCCGGGTTGCGTTACTCGAAGCCGACGTCAACGTGTCGGTGGTCAAGGGCTTTCGCGACCGAGTGCGCGAAGCTGCGGTTGGCGCAAAGGTTCACGAGGCGCTCAATCCGGCGCAGCAGATCGTCAAGATCGTCCACGACGAGCTGATTTCTACGCTCGGCGGCGAGACGATGCAGATCAGTTATGCATCGAAGCCGCCGACGGTCGTGCTGATGGCTGGCCTGCAGGGCGCTGGTAAAACCACCAACTCGGGCAAGCTCGCCTTGTGGTTCAAGAGTCAAGGCCGCAACCCGTTGCTCGTTGGGGCTGACTTGCAGCGCCCGGCCGCAGTCGAGCAGCTACGCACCCTCGGACGCCAAATTGATGTTCCCGTATTCTCCGAGCCGAGTGACCCAGTAGATGTGGCCCGAGCCGCCATGGCCGAAGCAAAGAACACCGGCCGCGACGTTGTCATCGTCGATACTGCTGGCCGGCTGTCGATCGACCAAGAGCTCATGCAGCAGGTCGGCGAAATCAGCGATGTCGTCGAGCCGCACTACACCTTCTTGGTCATCGACGCCATGACCGGCCAAGACGCGGTGAACACGGCGCATGCATTCAACGAGACGCTGTCACTCGACGGTGTGATTCTGACCAAGCTCGACGGCGACGCTCGCGGTGGTGCCGCCTTGTCGGTCAAAGAAGTTGTTGGCAAACCCATCGCCTTTGCGTCGACGGGCGAGAAGCTCGAAGACTTCGAGCAGTTCCATCCTGATCGCCTCGCAGGGCGTATTTTGGGCATGGGCGACATGCTCACCCTCATCGAGAAGGCCGAGGCGGTCTACGAAGAAGAAGAGGCCGAGGCCGCTGCGGCTCGCATTCTCGAAGGCGAATTCACCCTCGAAGACTTCTTGCAGCAGATGCAGCAGCTCAAGAAGATGGGCCCGCTCAACAACCTGCTCGGGATGATGCCCGGCATGCCGAAAGAGCTCAAGAACCAAGAGATCGATGATCGCCAGGTCGCTCGGGTCGAAGCAATCATTCGGTCGATGACTCCCGACGAGCGCTCCAAGCCAGACATGATCGATGGCTCGCGACGCGGCCGAATCGCCGACGGCAGCGGCACCAACGCCAACGAAGTCTCCCAGCTGATCAACCAGTTCAAGCAGATGCAAAAGATGCTGAAGAAGATGGGTGGCCTGGGCACCAAGAGCATCAAGCGGGGCCGTAAAAAGGGCGCCAAGGGCAAAAAGGGCAAAGGCTCTCGCCGCAGTGGTAACCCGCAAGCCGGACGCACCTCCCCCAAGAAGGGCCAAGGCAAGCGAGCGTTGTCTCTACCCGGTCTTGAAGAACTCGAGAAGAACGACGACATCGCCGCCATGCTCCAGGACATGCAACTCGATCAGAAGAGCTGACCCAGCCCGTTTACATTCTTTTGGCCCCGAACGCATGAAGTCGGCAGATTTCACGGCACACTACTGGGTCGCTGGGACCGACGGCCCACCGAGAAGAAGCCGAACCGTCGAGAGGTACGAATCGTGGCTGTAAAGCTCCGCTTGATGCGCATGGGTAAAAGGAAGCAACCGACGTACCGCGTCGTTGCTGCCGACTCGCGGTCCCCCCGCGACGGTCGGTTCATCGAGGTTCTGGGGTTCTACAACCCACGTTCCGAACCATCGGTGATCGAAATCGACAATGAGAAGGCCGTTGGCTGGCTCAAGAACGGCGCTCGGCCAACCGAGCGTGTTCAAAAGCTGTTGACGGTCAGTGGCGCTTGGTCCGAATTCACCGGCGAGGCTGCTCCTGCGCCGTATGTTGTAGCGGCTCCTGCTGCTGCGCCTGCGGCCGCTGAAGCTCCCGTTGCCGACGAAGGTCCTGCCGATGACGACGCAGCCGAAGACGCAGCCGAGGCTCCGGCCGACGCTGCAGCTGGCGAAGAAGAATGAGCGGCGATCTCGCACCCGAGGCCGCAGAGCTGCTGCGGCATGTGGTTGCTTCGATCGTCGAAAATCCCGACGCCGTGTCGATCGATGCCAGCGAAGACGACGACACCATCCGTTTCGACGTCAGCGTCGGCGATGGCGACATGGGTCGAGTCATCGGCAAGCGGGGCCGCACCGCCCACGCAATCCGCGCTCTCGTACGGGCGGCAGCAGCAAAAGACGGCGACTCGGTCGACGTCGAATTCGTCGACTGACCCCAACCCAACATCTGTGACGATCCTGCCGCGCTATGCGCGGAAAAATCGTCACAGATTGGCCTAGAGGTACGCGGCTATGCGACTCGAAGTCGGGAAGATCGACAAGGCCCACGGCGTGCATGGCGATGTCGTGGTGACCTTGCTGAGCGACCGTACCGAACGTCTCGACCCGGGTGCGGTGCTGTTCCGCGACGATGACTCCAGCCTCACGGTGACGAAGTCACGGCCCCATCAGCATCGTTTTATTGTCGAGTTTGCCGAGATCCGTGGCCGGGAGCAGGCTGATCAGGCTCGCGGCACCATGCTCTTTGGCGACCCGATCGACGACCCAGACACGATCTGGGTTCACGATCTGATCGACTCGCCGGTGATGGACACCGACGGAACGTCGCTTGGCCTGTGCGTGACCATCTTGGAGAACCCCGCCAGCGACATCATCGTGCTCGACGACGAGTCGATGGTGCCGCTCACGTTCTTCGTCGAACAGCGTGGCGATGGCACGATCGTGGTCGATCCTCCTGATGGGCTTTTCGACCCGGTCGACGATGGCAGCAACAACCGATGATGCGCATCGATGTCTTCACCGTCTTTCCAAACCTAATCCAGGAGTTCACCGCAGAATCACTTCTAGGCAAGGCGCAACAGAACGACTTGCTCGAGATCAACGCCCACGATCTTCGCAAAGAAGCTACGGGCAAGCACAAATCGGTCGACGATGCCCCCTTTGGCGGGGGAGCGGGCATGGTGCTGATGCCCCAGCCAATCTTTGCCGCGGTCGAATCAGTCGACGCACCACGCCCGTTGCTGCTCCTGAGCCCAAGCGGCAGGCGCTTCGACCAAGCAATGGCGCTCGAGCTGGCAGCCACCACCGGATTCTCGTTGCTCTGTGGCCGCTACGAAGGGGTCGACGAACGTATCGCGTCGGAACTCTGCGATGGTGCGGTGTCGATTGGCGACTACGTGCTTGCCGGAGGCGAAGTCGGGGCACTTGTGATCATCGAGGCCGTGGCTCGGCTCGTGCCCGGGGTGATGGGCAACGACGACTCTGCGGGTGATGAGTCCTTCATGACCGGGCTGCTCGAGTACCCCCAGTACACCCGGCCAGCTGTATTCCGCGACCTGCGCGTTCCCGATGTGCTTCGAAGCGGTGACCACGGGAAGGTCGAGCGTTGGCGCCGGGCGCAGGCGCTCGCCCGCACGATCGAGCGTAGACCTGACTTGATTGAAGCTCGCGGCGGGCTGACAGCTGTGGACCAGAAGCTGCTCGACGAGTTTCTTTCGTAACTGGTGGGCCTGAGCACACGAAACTTAGGGTGCCAATGCAGCGACTGCATCCTGCGCCGCTAGGGTGGCCTGCTGATGTGCCGGGAGTCCCGGTCAGTTTTCTCCGGAGTTTGTTATGCAACCCACCGACTTCATCGACAAGGCAAGCCTTCGCGACGACATCCCCGACTTCGGTCCGGGCGACACGCTCAAGGTGCACGCCCGCGTGGTCGAGGGCAACAAGGAACGAATCCAGGTTTTCGAAGGTGTTGTGCTTAAGCGCCAAGGCGCAGGGGTTCACGAGACCTACACCGTGCGTAAAGTCAGCTTCGGCGTAGGTGTCGAGCGCACATTCCCGGTGCACACCCCAGTCGTCGAGAAGATCGAGTGTGTCACCCGCGGCGATGTGCGCCGGGCGAAACTGTTCTACCTTCGTGACCGCATCGGCAAGTCAGCCAAGGTGAAAGAACTTCGCGACTTCTAGTTCGCTGCGGTGCCCGAGCGGTGCCACCTAGAAAGCTCCTTCGATCATGTGAACATGCTCGTTGACGACTAACGCCACATCGAACCTGACGCGGCCCTGGGCGTGGTTCTGGTCGAGCCAACGAAACGCTGCCGTGCGCACCTTGGCCTGTTTGGATGGGCCGACCGCCAGGGCAGGATCCATATGACGGCTCGAGGTACGCGCCTTGACCTCGCAGATCGCAATCGACCGGCCCTTGCGGGCAACGATGTCGATCTCGCCCTCGAAACAGCGCCAGTTGCGCTCGACGATCTGGTAGCCAGCTTGGCGGTACCAGTCGGCCGCAAGCTCCTCGCCCCGGGTTCCGACCGTGTGGGCTGCCTGCTTTTTCCTGTTCGCTGCCATACCCACAGCATCGCGCTGCGGTGTGACACTGTGCTCGGTCGGCCCCGGCGCGTGAACTAACCCAAGAAGGCCCAGAGCACGAGCAGCACGCAGACAACGACGGCACCGGCGACAAAGAAATAGTCGAAGTTGCTTCGCTGATGTTTTCGCGACGGGTCGAATCCCACGAGGTCACGCTAGACACAATGGGGACGCAACCTGGCGTCAGGCGAAACAAATATGGCGAATTCGGGAACTACGCTGCGGCCCCCAACGTCGTACTGGATGCCAACCCAATGACGAGGTCCACGATGTCCCCTAAATCTTCACTCCTGACGCTCCTGTGCGTGCTGGCGCTCTTGGCAGCAGCCTGCGGCGGCAGCGACCCGACGAACATCGAGACCGCAGGCGAGAGCGCTCAGTCACAAACCAGCGACGAGGACTACACGCCCGACGATCCAATCGATCGTGGCGATCCAACCAATGACGATCTGGCCGAGGGTCCCCTTCCGGTCGAGCCCGACGGGGGCATCGGCGACGGTGCCGAACCAATTCCGGGCGCCGACGATCCAGTCGACGAGGGCACGTGGCATGGCGCCGAGGTTGCCGAAACGAATTGCCCAGGAACCGAATGGCAGCGTGTTCAGGCCAGCGCGTTCAGTTTCTCGGTACCCGCGGACTTCGTTGAGGACGACGTGAATGGAGTCGATAGCGAAGTCGGCATCTGGACCGGCGGAAACAAGGTCGAAGTCAGCTACGACTACGGCTGGTACAGCGGGTCGCTCGGCGCAATGGAAGGCGCAGAGAACGAAGCGATTGACTACAGCGGCTTTGTTGGCCAGCAAACGATTCTGCGCGACGATCCGCAAAAGTGGGTCGCGGTCTACTTCGGCCAAGTCGAGCTCGACGGCGGCGATCAATGGAACAAGCTCGGGCTCTCGGTCAACTTCACCGATGCCGACGATGAGATCATCGGTCGCTGCATCGTCGGGTCTATCGACTTCGACGTGTAACGGTTGGCCCTCGTAGTCGTCTGGGCTGCATGGAACACACCAAGGCAGATCTGGAAACCGCCCATGCCAAGCTCGCCCAGGTCGAGAGAGAGTGCGCGGGTCTTAGTCCCTTGCCAACTCGTTGTTTGCTACGCCTTGATGGTCGACCTCTTGGTCGTCGTCGAGATCGACGGTGACTTTGACGAGGTTGCCGGTGAACACAAACGGTCCCATGAAGCGGCCGGTGCGGTCGTAGTCGCTGACGGTTGTGCCTCGGTCGAGGCCGATGTCGAGCCCTGACCACGAGATCATCAGCCAGAAGATTCGCTCGGTCTCGAAGCTGCCTGCGGGTTCGCCATTGATCAGAAGCGTGCCAATGCCGCTTGGGGTCGGACCGCCCCTGTTGGAGCGGTGCATGCGGAACCCGAGCGTGATGGGACCTCCGGTTGGTACTGGCTGGTCTGACTCGACGATGGTGTGGTCGCCACCAACATTGAGATCGTGCACAAGCTTGCCGTCGCGCACGAAGAGCGAGTAGCCGCAGGTTGCGTCGCCGTGGGCGATCAACACGCCCTCGGCGCCACCATCGGGAATCTCGACGTGCGCCTGGATCGTGTAGCTGCGGCTGCGAAGGTCGGGGGCAACCTCTGAGGGAACGTGTCCCATACCCTGCCAGAACGTGTAGTTGGTGCGCTCGCCTCGGTGGCGCTCGGCGTTCTCGGCGAACCGTTCTGCGAATCGGTCGTCGAGCGGCAACACCTGGTACTTCTTGGCCTCGGCCCACCAGCGTGCGACCAGCTCGGTCAACTTCTCAGGCTGGGTATCGGCCAGGTCGTGACGTTCGTTGAAGTCTTCGTCGAGGTGATAGAGCTCCCAAGCGTCGTCGTCGAACGAGGTGCCCGCCTGATGAAACGCCACCGCCTTCCAACCGTCGAGCCAGATGCCCCGGTGCCCGAACATCTCGAAGTGCTGCACCGTCTTGGCCGTGGGGACATCGGCGGCGAACGTTGCCGCAAAACTCACGCCTTCGGTGGCTGATGGCGCAGCGAGGCCGATGGCTTCCAACACGGTCGGGGCAAGGTCAGACACGTGGCAGAAGTTGTGGCGCAGCGCGTTGGACTCGCCAGGTTGGCCAACACCGGGGCCAGCAACGACAAGCGGGTCGCGAACGCCGCCGCCGTGGGTGTTCTGCTTGTAGCGCTTGAGCGGCGAGTTCGATGCCATTGCCCAACCCCACGGGAAGTTCGAGTGCGTGTCGGGCCCACCAATGTCGTCGATGCGGTCGACCTTTGCTTCCATTGGTTCTGGCACCATGTTGTACGGACCCATCGCATTGACGAAACCCAGCGGGCCGCCTTCTTGGCTCGCCCCGTTGTCTGACAGTGCAAAGACAACGGTGTTGTCGAGCTGGCCCGACGCGTCAAGGAAGTCGAGTACCCGCCCGAAGTGCTCGTCGGCGTGTTCGAGCATGGCGGCATAGGCGGCGGCGAGACGGGTGAACAGCTGGCGCTCATCGTCGGTGTGATCAGTCCACGCCTTGACCATGAAGTTGCGCTCGGGTAGCTCGGTGCCGGTGGGCACGATGCCCATGTCGATCTGACGGGTGAGCCGGTCGAGCCGGGTTTGATCCCAGCCCTTGGCGAAGATCTCGTCGTATTTGTCGATCAGTCGCTGCGGCGCTTGATGCGGCGCATGACATGCGCCGGGCATGAACATCATCATCCACGGGACGTCGGGCACGCCTGCGATGTGGCCAGCGAGGTACTCGATTGCGTTGTCCGCAAGATCGTCGGTCACGTGGTAGCCGGTTTCGTAGTTGCCGGGCGCGGTGATGTGGCTGTTGTCGCGAACGAGCTCGGGGGAATACTGATCGGTTTCGGCATCGAGAAATCCGTAGAAACGATCGAAGCCGCGGCCGAGCGGCCAGCCATCGAACGGTCCGGTTGGTCCCGTCTCGGTGAGCGGTGTGACGTGCCATTTGCCCAGGTAGTACGAACGGTATCCGTGGGGCTTGAGCATCTCGGCAAGCGTGGGCGCCGTCGGGTCGATCTTGCCGCGGTAGCCGGGATAGCCGGAATCGAAGTTCGACAGGCAACCCATGCCGACCGAGTGATGATTGCGGCCCGTATGGAGCGCGGCCCGCGTCGTCGAGCACATCGCCGTCGTATGGAAGCCGGTGTAGCGCAGTCCTCTTTCGGCCAGACGATCGATATTCGGCGTGTCGATCTCGGATCCGTAGCAGCCAAAGTCAGCGAAACCGACATCATCGAGCATCATGATCAGCACATTGGGAGCGCCAGCCGGTGGCTGGTTCCGCACGGGCCAATGTGGCGTCGATTCGCCAATCGTGTCGCCCACAGATCCTGCAAATGCCGCGTCAGTCACGGCGCCAACTTAGTTGGCGGGCCTGGGGTGCCAGCCATATCGCCAAAGCGAGCACATTCATGAGCACGGTTCTTCTGATGTCGTGTCCTGACCAACCCGGTGCCGTGGCTGCAGTCACGACATGGATCTTCGAGCAGGGCGGCGACATCCTGTATCCCGAGCAGCATGGAGGGATACATGCAGATACTCAGCTAAGAGTTCCTGCACGATGTTGGTAAGCCCATCCTCACCATCCACCGCCCGTTCTTGCCGGCCTTCACGGGGACGAACCCGTACCCGCGGTCCCGCCAAGCCTGTTGCCAACAGCCGCTCTGTCGGCGTAGCCCAGCGGTCACGGACTTTGAAGCTGGTGCCTTGAAACCAAAATGAGGCGCCCCGCACAGAATCCGGACTACACCTCTACTCGGTGTAGCGGCGGAGTTTGGCTTTCTTGCCGCGGATAGTGGTCTTCTTCATTGCTCGAACGACGTTGTCGACTTCGCCGTCGGGCACGCCCACGACTGCGTAGTGATCAGAGATCTTGATCGGGCCGATGTCGCTGCCGCTTAGTCCGGCCTCGTTGGCGATAGCCCCGACGAGGTCGCCGGGGCGAAGCCCGATCTTGCGGCCGATGTCGACGTGCAGGTAACCCTTGGGGCCGTCGAAACTCTTGCCTCTGCGGCCCTTGTCTTTGGCACCACGGTCGTATTTCCCCTGTTGGCCTTTGGCGCCGCGGTCGAACTTGTCACGTTTGCCCTTTTTTCCTTTGCCGCCTCTATCGCGATTCCACTCTGAGGCGTCGGGGATTTCGCGGTCGTCGATGGTTGCACCGCGTGCGCTGTGCACGAGCTTGATTGCGGCAAGTGCAATATCTTGATCGTCATGCTGTTCGCGTAGAGCGTCGAGCACCAGTGCGTAGTCAGCTAGATCGTCGCCGTCGAGTGCGTCGGTGACAGCTCCGACCGTCATCTCGATCTGCTTTGTGCGCAGGTCAGCTACCGAAGGCACCTTCGCGATCGTGAACTTCTGCTTCGTAAGCCGTTCGATGTTGCCGAGCAACCGCCGCTGCTTTGGTTCGGCGATGGTGATTGCCACGCCCTCGCGCCCGGCGCGACCCACACGGCCGATCCGGTGCACATAGGACTCGGGCGCTGCCGGCACGTCGTAGTTGACGACGTGGGTGAGCGTGTCGACGTCGAGTCCGCGGGCTGCAACATCGGTGGCTACGAGCAACTCAGCAGTGCCGTCGCGTAGTCGCGCCATGACCCGGTCGCGCTGTTTCTGGTCCATGCCGCCGTGCAGCGCCTCGGCTCGGTAGCCGCGGCCATTCATGGTCACGGTGAGTTCGTCGACCTCGTGCCGGGTGCGACAAAACACGATCGCAGACTCAGGAGACTCGATGTCGAGTATTCGGCCCAGTGCACTGGCCTTGTGCGAGCGCAGCACCATGTACACGGTTTGGCGGATGAGTGGATTCGCATCGCCGCCCTTGCTCTTGCCGATCTTGACGGTGCGCGGGTCACGTTGGTATTTCTTAGCGAGCTTCTCGATCCGATTCGGCATCGTGGCCGAGAACAGAACGGTCTGGCGATCGAACGGCGTGGCCTCGAGGATGGATTCGATGTCCTCGGTGAAGCCCATGTCGAGCATTTCGTCGGCTTCGTCGAGCACGACCGTCTGGATCGCGTCGAGTTGCAGCGAGCCGCGCTTGATGTGATCGATCAGGCGTCCGGGCGTGCCGACGACAACGTGCACGCCGCGCTTCAGAGCCTGCAGCTGTCGGCTGATTGGTTGGCCGCCGAACACGGGCAACACTTGGACGCGAGATTCGCGGCCGTACTTGAAGAATGCCTCGCTGACCTGCACCGCCAGTTCCCGGGTAGGGACCACGATGAGCGCGAGCGGAATTGCGGCATCATTTTTGTCGATGCCGTTGAGAATCGGTAGCGCGAACGCAGCTGTCTTACCGGTGCCAGTTGCGGCTTGACCAATGAGGTCGCTGCCTCCAAGTAACAGCGGGATCGCCTGGCGCTGGATCGGCGTTGGCTCTTCGTAGCCCAGTGCAGCGAGCGCAGTCAGCAACTCCTCTTTGAGCCCGAGTTCAGCGAAGCTGTTCGTATCGGTGGGCTCGGGATTCGTGCCGGGATCGGCTTCAGCATGAACGTCACCAGTGGGCGTGTTTACGGTTGCGGCGTCCCGGTTCTCGGTCCGATCTTCGGTCAGCTGTTGAGTTGCGGTGTCTGGGTTCTCGGTCCGATCTTCGGTTGGGGTGTCTGGGTTCTCGGTCCGATCTTCGGTTGGGGTGTCTGGGTTCTCGGTCGAGTCTTCGGTCAGCTGTTGAGTTGGGGTGTCTGGGTTCTCGGTCCGATCTTCGGTCAGCTGTTGAGTTGGGGTGTCTGGGTTCTCGGCCGGACTCTGGGTTGCGGTTTCGGTCGGGCCGGTCTGCGCTGCTTCGGCATGGGCCCGGGGCGTTGGCCGAGCCGGCGCATCGAAGGTCTCGACATAGGGATTCGGGCGGCGAGGTTTGTCGAACGTTTCGGCTGCTGGCAGCTCGGTCGCAGCCGGATCGGGCAACGTCGCATCGAGCTCTTTCGATGGTTCTTTCTCAGACATGGCACGAGCTCGATTTCGGAAGAGGGGGACCTGTCACCCTAATGGCGAGGATCTCCAGGCGTGCGAGCTGGCCCGGCGGCGCGCTGATTCTCACAAGTCCAGAGTGGCTACAGCGGCCCGCAGGGCGGCAATCGCGATCTCGGCTGCGACCGCGACGAACGCCTGGCCAGGTATGGAATGCCTTCGGCGGGTCGCATCGGCGTTGCGCAGAAGGCCTTCGACGGTGGGCGGCAATCTGAACAAACTCAAAGCCGAGGGCAGCCGCGACGAACGAGTGGCGGCGGTTCTGCTGACAGTCGGTGGGGTAGTGGCGACTTCGCATGTGCTCTCGGCAGGCAGCGAACGGGGGTCGACAGTGTCGTACCGGGGGTTTAAGATGAAGGCACGCTTCCCCGCCTAACTGAATGGGGGAGCGTTTTGTGCTTTCACGGTCGGCGTCGGCCACGTTGCGTGGCATCGACGGTCAGCGAGTCGAAGTAGAAGTTCATGTTGTCACGGGGGTGCTGCCGTCGTTCAACGTCGTCGGGCTGCCCGACGCGTCGTGTCGCGAGGCCCGCGACCGAGTCCGGGCCGCGATGAACTCGAATGGTTTCAAGTGGCCTATTGGGGCTCGGGTTACAGTGAGCCTGGCGCCATCGCAGGTGCGCAAGGAAGGGTCGGGACTCGACCTGGCTATTGCGTTGGGTGTCATCGCAGCGGCCACGCTTTCGCCACTGGCTGCTGAGCGAGATGCGGCCGATGGCCAGCCAAAGCAGAAGGAACACGAACGGTTACCTGCTGAGCTGCTTGATGGCTTCGGCTTCGTTGCCGAGTTGGGTCTCGATGGCGCCCTGCGTTCTGTACCCGGCATGTTGTCGCGCGTTGCGGCCGTCGACGACCTCACGGTGGTTGTTGCCTCGGCCGCAGCGCACGAGGCTTCGCTTTGCGGTGGGGTCACGGTGCGCGGCTGCACCAGCCTGCGTCAAGTCGTCGACTGTCTCAAGGGCATCGAGCCGTGGCCTGCTCTGGCCGATGCCCCGCCCGTGATCGCACGCCGCAAGGGGCCCGATCTCGAAGACGTTGCCGGGCATCCGTTTGCACGTCAAGCACTCGAGATCGCAGCCGCAGGTGGACACAATTTGTTGCTGGTCGGCCCACCGGGCGCTGGCAAATCCATGTTGGCGCGCAGGCTGCCAGGGATCATGCCCGACATGGAAAGGTCGGTGGCGCTGCTGGCGAGCCGGGTGCACTCGGTCGCTGGGCTAGGTCTACCCAGTCACTCGTTGCTCACGGTTCCACCGTTTCGGGCACCGCATCACTCCGCCTCGATGACGGCGCTCATCGGTGGCGGAACCAGCCGCATGCGACCCGGTGAAATCAGCTGCGCTCATGGCGGTGTGCTCTTCCTCGACGAACTCGGCGAATTTGCGCCCGGTGCCCTTGACGCCATGCGACAACCCCTCGAAGAGGGCAGCGTGCGGATCAGTCGTGCTCATGCGTCGGTGACCTACCCGGCAGAGTTCTGCTTGGTGGCTGCGATGAATCCGTGCCCGTGCGGGCTCTTGGGTTCTGTCGAACCTTGCCGCTGCAGTGAGCAGGCGCGTCAGCGGTACATGCGGCGTCTTTCGGGCCCGTTGCTCGATCGGATCGACTTGCGGGTGCACATGCAACGACCCAGCGCCAACCAGTTGATGACGGTTGAAAAGGGCGAACCCAGCTCGGCAGTGCGCGAGCGGGTGCTTGCAGCTCGCCATAAGGCATACGAACGTGGCCTGGCGTGCAACGCCAGGATTCCCTCGGCCAGGCTCGATGAGCTCGCGCCGCTTACCGATGCTGGCCGGTCGATGCTGAAGGGAGCGTTGGCCGATGGCCGACTCTCAGCTCGTGGGCTCGCTCGAGTGCGCATGGTCGCCCGCACAATCGCCGACTTGGCCGACGAAGACTCGGTGACCGAGTCAGCGATCGCAGGTGCCTTGCAGCTCCGGGCACGGCCGGTGCTGTTCGAATCTCTAGGAGCCACCCATGTCTGATGCTTCTGGCGCAGACCGGCAACCCATCCGACTGGAGAGCGACGCCGACGTCGGAGCGTTGATCGCGTTGGCAGGACTGCCAAATCTCACCCCCAAGCGGTTCTGGTCACTCATTGCATTGGGATCGCCATCGTGTGTGTGGAAGAAAGTCATAGCCGGCGGCGCGCCTCGCCACGGTCGAGGTCGCGATGCTGCAATCGGCTGGCCAGGATGGTCCACCCTCATCGACCCCGAAGTCGAGTTCGAACGACATCGTCGTTGTGGCGTAGACGTGCTGCCGTTTGGACACGAGGGTTACCCCGACGCGTTGCTCGACGACCCAGAGCCGCCCGTGGTGATCTTTCGCCATGGACCCCAACCGCTCGACGATCGGGTGCGCATTTCGATCGTCGGCACCCGCAAATGCACCCCCTACGGACGCGACATTGCGCGAGAGCTGGGCGCGGCGCTGGCTGGGCGAGGTGTCGACGTCGTGTCTGGGCTGGCGTCGGGTATCGATGCTGCGGCCCACGCCGGTGCCGCCGGAGTTGATCCGTCGCGGACCGTCGCGGTGGTGGCAGGCGGTGTCGATGTTGTCTATCCCGTGAGCAATAGCGGCCTGTACCGAACCGTCGGCGAACACGGCGCTCTTCTCAGCGAGTGGCCGCTGGGCGCCCGACCCGAAAAGTGGCGATTCCCCGCTCGTAACCGGCTGGTCGCTGCCCTTTCTGCGGCCACCGTCGTTGTCGAGTCACCAGAAAAGGGCGGCTCCATGTACACCGTCGACGAGGCGCTACAGCGCAATCGAGCCGTGTTCGCTGTTCCGGGCAACATTCATTCGCCAGTCAGTCGGGGAACCAACAAGCTGATTGCCGACGGCGCCCACGCGCTTTATGACTTCGAGCATCTCTTGGACACGGTTGCACCGCGGTCGGGCCCGGTGCCGGTGCAAGTCAAGCTCGGCATCGACTCGTGGTTGCTCGAAGCAATTGGTTGGGAACCAATCGCGCTCGACGCCGTCGTAGGCGAGTGCGGGCGCACCCCAAGCGAGGTCACACTCGAAGTCGAGCGTCTCATCGGCAATGGCGCCGTCCGACGCCTCGGCGGCGTCATCGAGCGCGTGGCATGAGCTGGCCTCGCATACGCAAGACGGTGGCAGGCGCCGTTGTGCTGGCAGTAGGTCTCACCATGCCGCCGTCGGTTGCGGTCGTGGCCCAGCAGAGTCAGCCGACTTTTCGAGCAGTGTCCTACGTGCCGCCGATCGTTGCTGGCGTACTCGATCCGTTTCGCCCTCCAGCCCACATCGGTGCTCCGGGAAACCGGGGCCTCGAATTCGACAACGCAGGCGACGACCTGGTCATCGCAGCCGCCGACGGTTTTGTGACGTTCGCTGGATCGGTGGCGGGTCGCAAAGCGGTGACGATTCATCACCCCGACAATGTGCGCACGTCGTATACCTCAATGGCAGTGATCTGGGTCGGCGAAAACGCACATGTGAAGCAAGGCGATGCAATTGGTCGTGCCGAACCCAACCTGCACTTCGGTGCTCGGATTGGAGCTCACTACCTCGATCCTCAGGTGCTGTTGGATGCAAGTGAGAGCCCCGTGCGCGCTCGGCTTGTGCCACCGCCGTCGGGATCTGGACCACTCTGACGCCAAAGTTCATGAAAGGTGCCAAGAAGTGTGCGCGCTTCGGTGGCTGGTGGGGTTATCGTGATCGACGCACTGAACGCGCAACCGGCGCGTCCCTATGTCACAAGCCTGGCCGACATCGGTCGCCCGATGCAATGCATTGAGCGCTGGCCCAGGTTTCCCTTCAACCGACTGGAGAAAACAATGGCACCTGTTGTTTCAATGAAGCAGCTACTCGATGCGGGCGTCCACTTTGGGCACCAAACTCGCCGATGGAATCCGAAGATGAAGCGATTCATCCACGGCGAGCGCTCAGGTATTCACATTCTTGACCTGCGCCAGACGCTGAGCCAGATCGAGAACTCGTACGGGTTCGTGCGCGACACCATTGGTCGCGGCGGTTCCATCATGTTTGTCGGCACCAAGAAGCAAGCTCAAGACAGCATCGAGAGTTATGCCGATCGCTGCAACATGCCCTACGTAAACCAGCGCTGGCTCGGCGGCATGCTCACCAACTTTGAGACCATCTCCAAGCGCGTCAGCAAGATGCGCGAATACGAGCGCATGATTCAGTCGGGCGAGTTCGACGCCATGCCCAAGAAAGAAGCACTTCTTAAGAATCGCGAACTGGTCAAGCTGCAACGGAACCTCGGCGGCATCAAGAACATGACCAAGACCCCCGACGCGATCTTCATCCTCGACACCCGCAAAGAGCACATTGCAGTGACCGAAGCCAACAAGCTCGGCATCCCGATCATTGCCGTGGTCGACACCAACTGCGATCCCGATTTGATCCAATATGTGATCCCGGGCAACGACGACGCCATCCGATCGGGCGAGATCATGACCCGCATCATGAGCGACGCCGTGATCGAAGGTCGCTTCATCCACAGCCGCAAGAACCCTGCCGCAGCTGCTGCTGCTCCGGCCGAACGTTCTGCCGAAGACGAGGCTCGCATTGCTCGCGAACAAGCGCTGGCCCAGGCCGCCGCTGCCGAAGCTGCCGCCGCACGAGAAGCACGAGTTCAAGAGAACATCGCGGCTGCAGTCGACGCACCAGCTCAGCCTGAGGCCGACGTCGCCGTCGCAGCCGGCGAAGAAGCAATCGCTGCTCCTGGATCGGGCGACACGTCAGATGACACAACTCAGATCGCGCCCGACGATGCACCCTTCGACGCGGCACCCACCGCGCCTTCTGGCGACGAGCCCGCAGTAGAACCCGCAGTAGAAGCTGCCGAGGCAGCTGAAGTAACCCCTGAGACCGAGGAGACCCCCGATGCCTGATTTCGGAGCGAAAGACGTCAAGGCACTGCGCGACGCAACCGGTGCCGGAATGATGGACGCCAAGAAGGCGCTTACCGAAGCCGGTGGCGACGCCGAAGCCGCAACCCAGATTCTGCGCGAAAAAGGCCTGAGCAAGGCCGCCAAGCGCTCTGACCGCGAGAACTCTGAAGGCGCGGTTGCCATGGCACAAGATGGCAACAAGGTTGCCGTTGTCTTGTTGCGCAGCGAGACCGACTTCTCCGCCAAGAGCGAAGACTTCGTGGCGGTTGCCCAGAAGATGGCCGATACCGCCCTGGCCGGTGGCGACCCGTCCACCGACTGCGCAACCGATGTCGAAGACCTCAAATTGACCAAGAAGGAAAACATCGACCTGGGCGCGGTGCACATCGTCGAGGCTGCCGATGGCAACACTCTCGACACGTACCTGCACGTGCAGGACGGTCGCGGCACCATTGGCATCGTTGTCGAAGGCAACGGCGTTGCCGAGGACGCGCTGCACTCGATTGCCCTGCACTGCGCCTTTGCCAATCCGCGGTTCCTCGACAAGTCCGAGGTCTCCGAAGAAGACGTGGCCAAAGAACGAGAAGCGCTGCTCGAAATCACCAAGTCCGAGGGCAAGCCCGAGGCTGCGTGGGACAAGATCGTCGACGGCCGCCTCGGCGCTTGGTACAAAGAGAGCGTGCTGCTCGAGCAAGGCCTCAACGGTGACAAGGTCACCGTTGCAGAGACTGCTGCTCCCGGCACCGTTGTTCGCTTCGTGCAAGCTCGCATCGGCGCATAATCCATCCCAAAGGAACCAATGACTGACCACCCAGATTTCTCCAAGGCCGGCTCTGAACCTGCTCGTTGGAATCGGGTGATGCTGAAGGTCTCCGGCGAAGCATTCGCCGGAGACGTCGGCTATGGCATCGATGGCGACATCGTTGGGTCGGTCGCTCGAACCATCGCCGATGCGCGCCACCGGTTCGACGTCTCGATTGGGGTGGTCGTCGGCGGTGGCAACATCTGGCGCGGCCTCTCCGGAGCTGGCGCTGGCATGGACCGCGCCCAAGCCGACTACATGGGCATGCTGGCGACGGTCATCAACGGTCTTGCGTTGCAAGAAATGCTCGAACGTTTGGGTGTGCCGACCCGGGTACAGACCGCGATCGAGATGTCTGAGATCGCAGAGCCCTATATCCGTCGACGCGCCATACGACATCTCGAAAAGGGCCGAGTCGTGATCTTTGCGGGCGGAACGGGAAACCCGTTCTTCACCACCGATACTGCCGCCGCGCTGCGAGCTAACGAGATCGACGCCGAGGCGCTCCTCAAGGGAACCCACTCGGGTATCGACGGCATCTACACCGCAGACCCCAAACTCGATCCAACCGCGACCAAGCTTGAGTCAGTGAGCTACCTCGACGTGCTCAGCAAAGACCTGCGAGCCATGGATGCCACCGCGACCACCCTGTGTATGGACAACGACTTGCCGATCGTATTGTTTGACCTCATGGGCCACGACAACGTGCAGAAGATCTTGGCCGGCGACAACGTCGGCACGATTGTCAGCTAGTCGACTCCCAGCTGAGGACCCGGATAGCTAGAAGAGCTGCTCTTGGTCGTGGAGACCGGTGAGTTGATCGTTCGACCAAATCTTGCGCTTGAAGCGCGGGTTCTTCGATGACATGTCGATGCTGTACAGACTGTCCTGCTGCGGTGCCGGTATGGCCAAAATGTCGCACAAGTTGTTGGCCAACCACTGCTCGATCTTGAGCACGACCAGCTTCTTGCGCAGTCGGCCTTGCACATCGCGGTTGAGCACCGTCGGCAGCGTGTTCAGGGTGAGAATCTCGTCGATTGCCGGGTTGGCCATTTTCTCGCGGCCCTCGGAGCTGGCATAGAAGTGAGAAACCGCAAACACGGTGCGGTTTGGCTTTGCACGCTTCAGGAACTCACAGGATTTGACCACGGTCGAACCGGTGCGAACCATGTCGTCGAACAGCACCATGTCGTGACCGGCGATGTCGTCGAACGTGGTGTCGCTTTCGGGATGCAAACTGATCTCGACCTCGCGTTCGCCGGTTCGCTCCTTGTCGAGCAGCACGAACTTGGCGGCGGGTAGATCGAGTTTGGCGAACATGTTGCGCACGAAGTCTCGAGCACCTTTGTCAGGCGCACACAAGACAAGCCCTTCGCCCTGGGGTCCGAAGTCGACGATGTTTGCCCGATGCAGATAGTCGGCGTAGAGCTCATAGGGAATCAGGTTGTGAAAGTTCCCGTTGAACACGTTGGCAAATTCGGTCTGGACGGCAACCGAGTGATTGTGGACGGTGAGCACACGATCAACGCCCGCAAGCCGCAGCATTTGGGCGTAGAGCCGCGACGAAAATGGTTGCCCGTCGAACTTCTTGAGGTCATCGATGTCGCGCTCGAAATGGGTTTCGCCCTGATCGGCGCGTGGCCCTCGATCCTGCGCGCTGTAGTACAGGTCGGGCTCGACAAGCACGACTGCGGTCGCGCCGTTGTCCTTGGCCGCGCGAGCGATGAGCAGGTTGCGCATCGCCAGTGAGTTGCGGCTCATTGTGAGACTTGACGTGCTGACGATCACGACGGTCTTGCCCTCGAGTTGATTTCCAATTCGAGTCAGGTCGTGCTCGTCTGAAATGAATCGGGGGCAGAACTCGGTGTTCGCAAAGGCCTTCATGCTGATGAGATCCGCGATGTCTTCGGATTGGCCCAACGCGAACGCAACATCGATCGCGAACGGTGCATCTGAAGAGTTTCCGACGACGATGACGTCGCTTGCGCGCAGTATTGAGGACAAGGTGTGGTCTCGCTCCGTCGTCGTGATGCAAAAGCGTAGTCGCTCGTCGAGCAGGAAACTGCCAGGTGGTGGCCGCCTTTGCGGCTCTCAGGTCAGTATTGTTGCGTATGCGCCGCTTGTGGCGTGCGAAGCAACAGGAGAATTGATCGCCGTGAGCGATGAGATGATCGAGCTAATCCTCGAAGACGCCAAAGACTCAATGGATGGCGCCGTGGCACACGCCAAACAGAACTTCAGCGGCGTGCGAACTGGTCGAGCAACTCCGGTTCTGGTCGAGAAGATGCCGGTCATGTATTACGGCACCCCCGTGCCCCTGCAGCAACTTGCGTCGTTCAGCGTGCCTGAAGCTCGCATGCTCGTCATCTCGCCCTTCGACAAAGACTCGGTCGAGGCCATCGAAAAAGCCATTCGCGAAAGTGATCTGGGCCTGTCGCCGTCGACCGATGGGGTCGTGCTGCGTTTGGCCTTTCCTGCTCTCACCTCGGAGCGTCGCAAAGATCTCATCAAGGTTGTGCGTGCCATGGCCGAAGATGGGCGCATCGCCATACGCAACACGCGACGAAGCGCGCGAAACGATCTCGACAAGATGAAAAAAGACGGCGACGCCCCCGAAGACACTGTCGATCGTGCCGAGAAAACCGTCGATGATCTCACCAAGCAGTTCGAGGCCGACATCGACGCTGCAGTCACTGCCAAAGAGGAAGAGCTTCTCGAAGTATGAGTGATCTCGATCCACCTGTCGGCCCGATTCGAGGACCCGAGAGCTGGTTTACCAGCGACGATGATCCTGCCACCGACCTGACTCTTCCGCACTGGACCGAACCCGGTACTGGTCAGGTCGACGCCTCCGAGGGCTCGGGTCCACGGTGGCGCGATGGCGCAAGCGACTACAACGAACTCGATGACATTCGGTTGCTCGATGCGACACCTCCACCAGAGCTCAGCGATCCGGCCGAAGCCGCAGGCGACGTCTTCTTCGGCGTAGATCCCGATGCTGGCCCGCCCCCGGCACCTCCAATCGACACTCGCCCTCCAGCACCGGCACCGACGGGTGGACGAGCCCAGCGCGCCCGCGCCGCACAGACCGCCGCCGCTGCGGCCGACAGACCAGCCGCGCCTGCGACTCCCAGGAGCGGCGATAGAAATATGGCGCTCGCCACCATCACCGGTCTCGGGCTCGCGGTCCTGGCCCTGGGGGCATTGCGATTTGGCGAAGTGCCCGGGCTCGTCGTCGCAACGGCGATTCTTGCTCTCGCGACCGCCGAGTTCTACAACGCCATGCGTACCGTTGGCTACAGCCCGGCCACGCTTCTCGGCATCGGTACAACCATTGGGCTCACCGTGGCCGTGTACTGGAAGGGGCCCGCCGCCTATCCCGTCGTGCTCTTCTTGGCTGTCGTGTTCGCGCTGCTGTGGTTTTTGGTCGGGGTCGGCGGTGGGAGACCGGTTCCGAACCTCGGGATCACGTTGTTGGGCATTGGCTATGTCAGTGTGCTCGGATCGTTCGCTGGACTGTTGTTGGCCAGCGATTCAGCCGTGTTCATCGAGGGAACGACTTCCGCCGTCTTCGAGTCCAACGGCACCGGGCTTCTGTTTGCCGCAATTTTGGCCACGGTCGCCTATGACATTGCGGCCTACTTGGTTGGCCGCTCGATCGGTCGAACACCGCTGTCTGCTCACAGCCCCAACAAGACGCTCGAAGGCGTCGTGGGCGGAGCGTTGGCGTGCATCATCGTGTCGGCGGTCGTGATTGGCGGCTTTGCCATTGCGCCGTGGGGCGATTCGCCCGGGGGCTTTGGCGACACGATTATCTTGGGTGTCGTTGCTGCGGTCGCAGCGACGCTCGGTGACTTGTGCGAGTCGATGCTCAAACGCGACCTCGGTGTCAAAGACATGGGCACGATGCTCCCTGGCCACGGCGGCATCCTCGACCGTTTCGACGGGCTTCTTTTCGTGATGCCCGCCGTCTGGTGTGCTGGACTTGCGTTGGGCATTCTTGAAGCCACCTCGGCGGTACGGGGCTAGACCAGTTCGACGCAACGAACGACACTCGGACTTTGACACAGATGTAGCGGGCGATGCGGGCCACGACGAATAGGCTGGCCGAGTGACTGTGGCTGTGGCGGTAATGGGTTCGACCGGATCGGTTGGAACACAGACGCTCGAGATCATTCGCCTCGCAAACCGCCAGGCTGCTCAACGCAGTCAGTCTCCGGCCTACGACGTGGTGGCGCTCGGCGCCGGCGGATCTTCGGCCGACCTGCTGTGTTCGCAGGCCACGGAGTTCTCGTGCCCCGTGATCGCCGTCAGCAATCCAACAGCAGCCGCAGCGATCGCAGAGCGGCTTGGTCCATCGCATCGGGTCTTGGTGGGCGACGAAGGTTTTGCTGACGCCTGTGACGATGCCGATGTCGTGATCAACGGCATAGTTGGATTTGCGGGGTTGACCGTCACGCTGGAAACGCTACGACTCGGCAAGCGTTTGGGACTGGCCAACAAGGAATCACTCATCGCTGCTGGCCCGGTTGTTCAGAAAGTGCGCGGCACTCCAGGAGCAGAGATCGTGCCTGTCGACAGCGAACATTGTGCGCTTCACCAGTGTCTGCGCTCGAACGAGTCTTTTACTGGCGACCGCATGGACCAGGTCCGGCGGCTCGTTGTGACAGCGAGCGGCGGCCCGTTCCGCGGTCGCAGCGCCGCGGAGCTCGCCACGGTGACGATTGCCGAAGCGTTGGCGCATCCGACCTGGTCGATGGGCCCCAAGATCACCGTCGACTCCTCGACACTGATGAACAAGGGCCTCGAGGTGATCGAAGCAAACGAGCTGTACGGCGTGGGATTCGACCGCATCGATGTAGTGGTACATCCGCAATCGGTCGTGCACTCGATGGTCGAGTACACCGACGGCGCCACCATCGCTCAGCTGTCGATGCCCGATATGAGGCTCTGCATTGCCTACGCGCTCGACTACGACAATCGCCACCCGACCGCCTACGGCGGCATCGACTGGACCACGCTCAGCCAGCTCGATTTCGCAGCGCCTGACCGAGAAGCCTTCCCGTGTCTCGACCTGGCATACGCCGCCGGGCGCCGTGGCGGCACCGCCCCGGCCGCGCTGAGCGCGGCCAACGAAGTCGCCGTCGAAGCCTTCCTGCAGGGCCAGATTGCCTGGGTCGACATTGCCCGCGTGGTCGAACAGGTCCTCAGCGTCCACAATGGTGACGATGATCCTGATCTTGCCGCCGTGCTCGATGCCGACGCATGGGCCCGCGCCGCTGCACATGAACAGTTGGTCCAATGACGCCTGACCCCACCGTGATCGACCTGACGGTCGACGATCGAGCGCCCGACGACACACAGCACGTTGATCCGCACTTCGATCCGCACTTCGCTGGCACGCCCGGCGGCGACATAGCCGAGACCCAGACAAACGACAACGGCAGCCTGCCAATGCTGATCACCTTCATCGGTGCCATCGTGGCGATTGGTTTCCTCAAGAGCTGGTGGATTCCCGGCATTCTCGCTGGTTTGTTGTTCATGCTGTTCATGCACGAACTCGGTCACTACCTGACGGCGCGAGCCTCGGGCATGAAGGTCACCGAGTTCTTTCTCGGCTTCGGACCCAAGATCTGGTCATTCAACAAGGGCGAGACCGAATACGGGGTCAAAGCGATCCCTGCTGGCGCGTACGTTCGCATCATCGGCATGACCAATCTCGACGACATTGAACCGGCCGAGGAACATCGCACCTACCGGGCGCAGCCGTACTGGCAGCGAATGATGACCATCTGTGCCGGCTCTGCCATGCACTTCCTGATGGCAACCGTGGCATTGTTCGTGTTGTTTGTGGGTTACGGCTACGCAGGGTTCAACGGTCCACCCTGGTATGTCGACGTCGTGGTCGAAGGCTCCACCGCATCGGCACTCGGTATCGAACCAGGCGACGAAATCTTGTCGGTCAACGACGAGTCATTCGCCAACTGGGACGAATTCGGCGACGTCGTCAGCAACCTCGAAGAGGGCCCAGTCGACATCGTCATCGAACGCGACGGCGAACGCCTGAACCTGGCTGGCGAGCTGGGACTGCGCCCCGAAGACGTACTGCTCGACGGCTTTGGCCTGAGCCTGATCGTCGAGGATGTCGATGTTGGTCTCGAAGTCGGCTATCTGTGGCCCAACGACCTTGCGGACCAGTTCGGGTTGGTACAGGGCGATGTCCTCGTGAGCGCCGGGGGAGTCGGCAACGTCGACCAGACGTCGCTGGCGGCGCTGTTACGCGAGAACAATGGCGACGATTTCACTATCGAGGTCCAGCGCAATGGCGAACTCGTGTCGCTGACCGACACGGTCGAGCTGCGTACCGATGCGCCGTTCCGGGGCTTCTTCGGCGTGGGCCCGGTCTTTGTTCCGGATTCAGATCCAGGCGTCGGCACATCGGCTGGGCTCGCCGTCGAAGACTTTGCCGCAATCTCAAAGGCAAACCTGGTGAGCTTGGGCGACATGGTCAACCCGTCTCGATGGTTTGGCGACCAAGAACCCGGCGTACAACGACGGGCTCAGTTACAGCGTGCTGACAATGCAACCCCGGTGCAGCCAACCGAAAGCGGCGATACCAACCGGCCGCTGTCAGTCGTAGGGATTGGGCGCTTGATTGCCGATAGCGAATCGGTTCAGCAGGTGTTGTTCCTCTTCGCAATTGTCAACATCTTTATCGGCATCTTCAACCTGGTGCCGCTGCTGCCGCTCGACGGCGGACACGCATTGATCGCCACTTACGAGCGAGCCCGCAGCTTGGCGACCCGTCGCCCGCACCGAGTCGATGCCACCAAGCTGATCCCGCTCACATGGGTGGTCATACTGCTGCTCGTTGGAGTGGGCGTGTGGACGGTCACGCTCGATATCTTCTCCTGGCCCGGCTCCTGAGTCGGCCTCGGCAACCGGCCTCGACACCAAAGGAAACATTGTGGAGATCACGCCAGTAGGCGAACGTCGTAAGACCCGCCAGATCATGGTTGGCTCGGTACCGGTAGGTGGCGACGCACCGATCACGGTGCAATCGATGACCACGACCAAGACGGCTGACGTCGAGGGCACGCTTCAACAGATCTACTCGCTTGCTGCTGCGGGCGCCGACATCGTTCGGTGCACCTGCAACGATCAAGCTGCGGCCGAGGGGCTGGCGCAGATCGTGCCCCGTTCGCCGGTGCCGATCGTGGCAGATATTCATCACCAGTACAAGCATGCGTTGTCGGCGCTCGATGCTGGCGTGCAATGCTTGCGGCTGAACCCGGGAAACATTCGCAAGCCCGAACACATCAAGGCCGTCGCCGAAGCTTGCGGCGAAAAGGGTGTCCCGATTCGTATCGGCGTAAATGGCGGGTCCCTGCACCCCGACCTGTACGACAAATATGGTGGCGTGGTCACCGCCGAAGCCATGGTCGAGTCAGCCCAACAAGAGATGGCGTTCTTCGACGAGGTCGGGTTCGATGACATCAAGATCTCGGTCAAAGCCAGCAGCGTGCCACTCATGATCGAGGCCTACCGTCAGCTTGCAGACGTCACCGATCACCCGCTGCATCTGGGCGTGACCGAAGCCGGCCCGCCACCAAATGGACTGATCAAATCAACCGCTGGCATCGCGACCTTGTTGGCCGAGGGCATCGGCGACACGATCCGCTACTCACTCACTGCCGATCCGGTCCAAGAAGCCCGTGCGGGTCGGGCTTTGCTCGAATCGATGGGCCTACGCGAGCGCAAAAACGTGGACCTCATCGCCTGCCCCTCGTGTGGGCGCGCCGAGATCGATGTGTATGACATCGCCAACAAGGCGCTTGAGGCGTTCGGTGAACGAGAGATCCCTCTCCAAGTGGCGGTCATGGGCTGCGTCGTGAACGGCCCGGGCGAGGCACGCGACGCTGACTTGGGCATTGCGGCCGGCAACAAGCGAGGCCACCTGTTCGTCAAGGGTCAGAATGTGGCCGTTGTGCCCGAAGACGAGATGGTCGACGCCCTCGTCGAGTGGGCCGAGTTCATGCACGAACACGGTGTCGAGGCCGCACTCGAGCGGGCCGACACCGTCAAGGCCGCTCGTGAAGCCGAACGGGACCGCAAACTACAGCTCGAAGAACAAGGCGACGACGTCAACAACGCCGAAGCCAAGGTGGACCTCATCCGCAAGCGCTGATCCCGAACCTCGGTGACGATCTCGTCGCGTCATGCGCAAAAAATCGTCGCAGATGTGGGCTATACTCGGCGGGCACTGAATTGAGTGGTCGGAAGGCCGTTTCAGAGCGTGGGCCTTTGCCCACGCTCTTCGTTGTTTAGGAGGTGAACCATGGCAGCAGAAGATCGAGCCCACGCGGTGGTCGATCCCATCGTCGAAGAACTTGAACTCGAACTGGTTGACCTTGTCTATGCCGGCGGTCGGCTCAAGGTCGTCATTGATCATCCCGACGGCCTCGGCACCGAGGTGCTGACCAAGGCAACCCGCATGATCAGTCACGAAATTGATTTGCAAGACCCGATCAACGGCGCGTTCACTCTCGAGGTCACGAGCCCTGGGGTCGAGCGAGAGCTACGCACAATACCGCATTACGTCCGCTCGATCGGCGAGCAGGTTGCCGTCAAGCTCAAGCCCAACGCCGACAAACTGCGCCGCGTCAAGGGCGAACTCACTGCCGCCGACGACGATGGCATCACCGTGACGGCCGACGACGGCGTGCACGCACTGTCTTACGAAGAGATCTCCAAGACCAAGACCGTCTTTGACTGGGGTCCGGCGCCGAAACCCGGCAAGGGCCCGTCGAAAAAGAATACAAATAAGGCCGCCGCAAGCGGCTCTTCAAACGACGCCCCGAAAGGCTCAGAATCATGAACCAAGACATGATGGAAGCACTCCAGTCCGTTGCTACCGAGCGCGGACTGACGATCGACACCTTGTTCGCCGCGCTAGCAGACGCACTCGAGTCGGCCTACAAGCGTCGCCCCGATGCTTGGGAGTACTCGTGGGTCACGATCGATCCTGACACCATGGAGTTCCGGGTGTTCGCCCAGGAACTCGATGAATATGGCGAGCCATTTGGCGAAGAATTCGAAGTAACACCCGACGACTTCGGGCGCATTGCAGCCCAGACTACGCGCCAGGTCATGTCGCAGCGGATCCGCGAAGCCGAACGTGAGCTCAAGTACGAGGAGTACGCAGGCCGCGAGGGAGACATCGTTACCGGCATCATCCAACAGACCGACTCTCGATACACGCTGCTCGACCTTGGTCGTGTCGAAGCGTTGCTTCCCCAAGCCGAGCAGGTTCCGCACGAGCGTCCTGATCCGAATACTCGACTCAAGGCCTACATCGTCGAGGTCCGCAAAACCCCAAAGGGTCCCCAGATCGTTGTCAGCCGTACCCACCCGGGTCTGATCAAGCGGATGTTCGAACTCGAGGTGCCCGAGATCGCCGACGGCATCGTCGAAATCATGGCGTGTGCTCGCGAGCCCGGGCACCGCACCAAGATCGCAGTGCGCTCCAACGACGAAAACGTCGATCCCGTTGGCGCTTGTGTCGGCGCCCGCGGTAGCCGCGTTCGGATGATCGTCAATGAGATGAAGGGCGAAAAGATTGACATTGTCCCCTTCAGCGAGAACACCCAAGACTTCGTGATGAAGGCGCTTTCGCCCGCCAAGGTCAAAGAGGTCCTGCTCGATGACACGACGGGCACCGCGACCGTCGTTGTTCCCGACTATCAGCTCTCGCTCGCGATTGGCAAAGAAGGCCAGAACGCCCGCCTCGCTGCTCGCTTGACCGGTTGGCGAGTCGATATCAAGTCCGAAACCGAAATGGCCGAAGAGAAGGCCTACGCCGAGATCGATTGGGCGGCCGGTGAGTGGATCACCGACGACGAGACCGGTGAACAAATGTGGCAACCTGCCGCCGGCGGCGATGCCATTTCGTCGGTCGAATGGGACCAAATGGTTGCCGCGAACGCTGACAACGACGGTGCCGAAGACGGCGCTGATGGTGATGTCGATGTCAGCGATCAGCCCAGCAGTGACACATCCGAAGAGGAATAGCTCGCCGCCGGTCAGGACCTGCATCGGGTGTCGCACCCGTAAGCCCGATAATGATCTGGTGCGAGTTGCCTTTGTCGATGGCGATTTCGTCATCGACGAGCGAGGTCTGGGGCGGGGCGCGTGGCTCTGCCGTAGCGAAACCTGCGTGACCACTGCGGGCCGCACAAAAGCATTTTCGAGAGCTTTGCGCTCAAAACTCGCCGATGCTGTCTGCGCTGATACCCTGCTGGGCTGGCTTGGTAAATCGGCCCCTTAGCTACTTAGCTGTCAGGGTCGCAACACTACGTCAGAGAAGCACCCGCTCCCGGGCTGGCGCGTCTCAGCACCCCAGCAACACATTCCCGAACACAAGGAATCCAGCCACTTGGCTAAGAAAGTACGGGTCTACGAGCTCGCTCGTGAACTTGGGCTAGATAACGCAGAAACCCTCGACCTATGCGAATCACTTGGCATTGGTGTCAAGAGCGCGTCTTCCTCGATGGAAGAAGCGCACGCCGACCGCGTCCGGCGCAAGGCTGATCGCGAGGGGCTCCGTCGCGAGCCGATCGTCGAGGACACACCCGAAGAAAAGCCTGCCGCAGCACCGGCGTCTGTTGTTTCTACAAAGAAGCCGCCTCCTCGCCGCAAGCCGCCAGCGCCAGGCGCAGCACCGACTCGGCCTCGTCCGGCATCACCGCCGCCCCGTCCGGCGTCACCACCACCACGGGCGGCTTCGCCACGGCCGAAGGCGCCGCCTGCTGCCCCAGCGTCACCTGCCGCGGCGCAAGCGACCCCCGCTGCTACTCCGGCGTCAGCGTCGCCGCCGCCTGCCAAGGCGCCACCAAAGCGGGTTGTCACCTCGAGCGGATCAAGTGGCCCGTCGCGGCCCCGCCCCGAAGACGCGCCGACTCCGGCAACGACTACACCCACTGCCGAAGCGAAACCGGCTGCGGCTGCCCCGTCGGCCGATGCTGGCAAACCTACAGCCAAGAGCAAAGGCGACGACGCGCCGCGCCGTCCTGACCCATCGAGCGTTCCGCGTTCGGCATCGGGCAAACCAATTCCACCTCCACCGGGCCCGCCAAAGAGCGCGTCTGGCAAGCCAATTCCGCCTCCGCCCGGCCGCGGTGGTCGCGGTCCTGCTCCTTCTGGTCGCCCTGGTGGCGGCGGTCGTCCTGGTTTCTCTCGCCCTGGTGGTGGCGGCGGCGCTCCTGGCGGCGGTCCGGGTGGCGGTCCGCCCAGCGGTCGTCCCGGTGGCGGTCGCCCCGGTGGTCCAGGCGGTCGAGGCAACAACCGGCGCCCACCTCGCCGGCGAAGCCGTCGTCGTCGTCGTTCGCTCGAAGAACTGCGTCCGGTCGATGTCCCGACCTACACCCCCGAAGGCGCACCCGTGCCATCGGGCTCGATCGTTATCGAACGTGAGAGCAGCGCGTCCGACATCGGCCCCAAGCTCAACCGCACCGCCGCCGACATCGTTCGCTATCTCCTCCAAAACGGTGAGATGGTCATGGCAACCCAGCAGCTCAGCGACGAGCAGGTCCTCGGGTTCGCCGAATCGGTTGGCGCCGAAGTCCGCATGGTCGATCGGGGCGAAGAACGCGAAGAAGAAATGCGCGATCTTCTCGACGTCGAAGACCTTGGCGAGCGCGATGGCGTTTCTCGACCTCCCGTCATCACCATCATGGGCCACGTCGATCACGGCAAGACCAAGCTGCTCGACACCATTCGCAACGCAAACGTTGTCGATGGCGAAGCTGGCGGCATCACCCAGCACATTGGCGCCTACATGGTCGAGCGCCCCGACGGGGCCCTCACCTTCATCGATACCCCCGGCCACGCAGCATTTACTGCGATCCGTGCCCGCGGCGCCGAAGCGACCGACATTGTCGTGCTCGTCGTTGCTGCCGACGACGGTGTCATGCCTCAGACGGTCGAGGCCATCAATCACGCCAAAGCAGCCGAAGTGCCCATCATTGTTGCCATCAACAAGATGGACCGCGAAGCTGCCAACCCCGACCGGGTGATGAACGGTCTCTCCGAGCACGGTCTTGTGCCCGAAGAGTGGGGTGGCGACACGGTGATGGTCAAGATCTCTGCGCTGCAGAACGACAACATCGATGCCTTGCTCGACGCCATCCAGCTCGTGGCCGAAGTCGAAGAACTCGAAGCAGCCCCAACCGGCCGTGCCGCAGGTGTCGTTCTCGAATCGAACCTCGAAGTCGGCAAGGGCCCAGTCGCTACGATTCTCGTGCAACAGGGTCAAGTCGAAGTTGGTCAGCCGCTCGTGGCTGGTGGCACTTGGGGTCGCGTCAAAGCACTGATCAATGATCGCGGTGAGCGCGTCAAGATCGCTGGCCCCTCAACACCGGTCCAGGTTCTCGGGCTCAACGACGTCCCGCGGGCGGGCGACGAATTCGTGATCGCTCAAGACGAAAAGACTGCTGGCAAGGTCGCCGACACTCGGGCGCACTACCGCCGAGTTGCCAGCATCGCCCGCGAAGGGGCCGGAGGCGCCAGCGGTGCCAAGCTCGAAGATCTGTTCAGCGATGTTCAGATCGGCGAAGCGGCACAGCTCGAGTTGATCATTCGAGCCGATACCCATGGATCACTCGAAGCGCTCGCCGACAGCCTGTCTGGGCTTGCGCGACCCGAAGTCAAGATCAACTTCTTGCACAAGGCTGTCGGCCCTCCTGCCGAGAGCGATGTCACGCTCGCGCAGGCCGCTGGCGCAACCATCATTGCGTTCAACGTGCGCCCAGACCGCCAAGTTCGCTCGGCGGCCGACCACGAAGGCGTCGAGATCCGTACCTATGAGATCATCTACGAGGTGATCGACGACATCGAAGCTGCCGTGATCGGCATGCTCGAGCCTGAGTTCAAAGAGGTCGTCACCGGCGAAGCCGAAGTCCGCGAGGTCTTCCGCATCAAGGGTGTTGGCTTGGTTGCAGGTTGTCTGGTCCAAAGCGGTGTCATCACTCGCAACGACAAGGTTCGCTTCCTGCGAGAAGGCACCGTCATTTGGCACGGCACGCTCACCTCGCTCAAGCGCTTCACCGACGACGCCACCGAAGTCCGTGCCGGCTTCGAGTGCGGTGTTGGTCTGAGCGATTTCGAAGACCTCATCGCAGGCGACATCATCGAAACATACGAAGACGTCGAGATCCCTCGAACCTAGGGGGTCCGCCTTTTCGCACGTTCTTCGTTGGGAACGCTGCGTCTGCTGAATGGTGCACCTTGCCGGGCGTCTTTGCGCGTGGCGAACATCCGCAATAGCATCTGACGCCAATGTACGTGTTGGCGCTGCAGGTCGACGTGCGGTTTCCGCTCAGTCACTCACTGAAAGAGAAGCGAATGCTGCTGAAGCCCATCGTCGATGGCATACGAAGCCGCTTCCATGTCAGCGTGGCCGAAGTCGGACATCACGACGCATGGCAACGAAGCGAAATCGGCATAGCTCTGGTGAGCGGCGACGTAGCGGTCGTCGAGCAGCTAGCCGACCAGATCGAGCGCTTCGTGTGGCAGGCCGACGCCGAGGTTCTTCAGATCGATCGGCACTGGCTCGAAATCGATCGCTGATAAAACGCGACGGCGAAAACGGTTGGAGACGACGGTCACGCAGTCTCTGCGCCTGCGGTTACAGATAGTTCGCAACCTGGATTGCAAGCTGGTCTAAGCTCTCGCCTGTCCGGCGACGGCGACAAGCGGAGAAACAACTATGACTGCACCGGGCTGGTACCAAGCCGACGGCGACCCTGCGGGGACGAATCGATACTGGGATGGCGAGCGCTGGGTAGGCGAAGCGGTGCCGGTTCCCGGCGCCGCCGGCGCAGATGCTGGGGGCTACGGCTATGCCGACGGTTCAAGCCAGACCAGATACTTCCCGAGCGGTCTAAAGACACTTGCGATCGTCGTGTCGGTGCTCAAAGCCGTTGGTTGGGTTGCATGGCTGATCGGGGCGATCTGGTTAGTTAGCTTCCTCGACGACGCCCGCGACTTCGACAACGCGTTCGGCGAGATCGGGATCGGCGCTGGCGACGCAGTAGGTGCAGTGGTTGGCACGATGGCCGTGATACTGCTCATCGGCGGCGCACTGCTGTTTTTTCAATTCCGATATACCTTCAAAGAGAACGCCAGCAGCTTGTTCGTCGTGGCCCTCATCATGAGCATTCTCGATGCGCTCGCGGTGCTATTCGTGCTGCTCGGAGCCGCCAGCGACGGCGGCGGCGGCAACATCGTTGCGCTGCTGGTGTATGCGGCGACTTTCGCCGGACAGCTGATGGTCGCCATCAAGGCCAAGCAGGTCGGCGCACTCACAAGCCATAGCTAGCTCGTCGATGGCACCGGTAGCGTGTCGGGGTGAGTCGAAGAAATCAACGAGGCAGCCGAGGCTATGAACGTACGGATCGGCTCGGGTCCACACTGCGCGAGATCATCGGCGAAGAGCTGCGCCGCATCGACGACGACTACGTCTCGTACATCACCGTGACCGAAGTCGACGTCGACAACGAACTGACGCGTGCGCGTGTCTATCTTTCGACCCTGAACCTCGACGACAGCGACGTCGACGGTGTGTACGCCCACATGGGCCGCATCCGCAAAGCAATTGCTCGGCAAGGCAACATGCGCCGCGTACCTGAACTGCAGTTCATGATCGACCCCGGCTTGAGATCGGGAACTCGAGTCGGCGAGATCTTGCAGACGATGGAAGCCTCGGGCGACCGGTCGTTTGCGCCGTCATCTGTTGACGCGTCATCCGAAGAAGAATGAGTCGTCACCGCCGTGGCTAAGAAGCCCTACGACGGGCCGAGCGGCTTCGCGGTTGTTGACAAAGAGGTCGGGTGGACCAGCCACGATGTTGTGGCCAAGGCACGTGGGGTCTTCGGCACCCGCAAGGTGGGTCACAGCGGCACGCTCGATCCTGGAGCAACTGGGGTTCTCGTTCTGGGCATCGGGCGAGGCACACGCTTGCTGCGGTTCATCACCGATCTCGAAAAGACCTATGTAGCCGAGGCAGTACTCGGGGTCGAGACCGACTCGCTCGATGCCGACGGCACCGTGACATTCAACCATGACATGTCCGGGGTCACGGTCGACGACGTGCAGCGGGTCGCCACCCAGTTCGTGGGCGACATCGAGCAGATTCCGCCGATGGTTTCGGCCATCAAGATCGATGGCAAGCGGCTGCACCAACTGGCGCGCGAGGGCACGACTGTTGAACGTAAACCTCGACCGGTCACGGTCCACGAGCTGACGGTTGATCCAAGCTTTGTCGAGACCACACCAGGCGAACCCCATGTGTTCCGCTTCACCACCCGCTGCGGCTCGGGCACCTATATCCGAACCATTGGCGCCGACATCGGCGCGGCGCTCGGCGGGGGAGCGCACCTGCGCTACCTGCGGCGCACAGCGATTGGCCGACACACCCAAGACCACGCAGCGCAGGTCGAGGGCGCCACCATCATCTCGCTGGCCGACGGCTTGGCCGACTATCCCTCGGTCACGCTCGACGACGACACCGTCAAGCGGGTGCGCAACGGCCAGCGACTGAGCCAAAACATGCTGACCGGCGATGGCCCGTGGGTCCTGCTCGATTCAGCCGGCGCTCTCGTCGCGGTGCACGAACGAGTCGAGAGCGGCAAAATCAAGCCCGCAGTCGTCATTCCTGAGGAACCCGGGTGACCACCTATGTGACAATCACCGGCACCGGCACGCCACTCGCGACAGCTGATCGCGCCGGCGCTGGTGTGCTCGTTCGGTGCGGTGATGTCCACCTGCAGTTCGACGCCGGAAGGTCGACCGTGGCTCGGCTGCTTGGGGCCGAGTCGTCGCCCGCACAGCTCTCTGCACTGTTCTTGACGCACTATCACTCAGATCATCTGGTTGGTCTACAAGATGTTGTGTTGTCGCACTGGACCATGGATGTGTACGACGAGGCAGGTCGGTTGCCCATCGTTGCGCCGAACGGGTCCACCGTCCGTTTCTGCGAACGCATGCTCGACCTGTGGGACCACGACCTTAAGATCCGGTCACTTCATAACAAACGCGCACCGCAGCCCAAGATCGACATCGTCGGGTTCGACGCACCGACGATCCCGACCGAAGTCTGGTCGCACGGCGATGTGAGAGTCCTAGCGGGTCAGGTGCGCCACGAGCCGGTCGAAGGTGCGGTGGGCTACCGGATCGAGACCCCTGATGGGATCATCGCAATTAGCGGTGACACCGTCGTGTGCGACGAGGTCGCAGCGCTAGCCCAGGGTGCCGACGTGGTTGTATACGAGGCCATGCGTATGGATGTGATCGCCCAACGACCTGCCGACAAGCAATACATCATGCACTACCACGCTGATACTCGTCTGATCGGCGAGCAGATGGCCCGCATCGGCGTGCCTACGGTGATGCTCACGCACCTGATTCCCGCTCCGAGCGGCGAGGAGGACAAGCAGCTGTTCGTCGACGAGGTCCGCGAGGGCGGCTACCGCGGCGAGTTACTGGTGTGCGATGACCTAGACACCGTCGTGCTCAAACCTCGTCTGTGACGCGCACGGAGCGCTCCGCGCGCAAGATTCGTCACCGATTACCCTGAGGCCGATGGCATCTTTCGAACAGGTCCGGCACCGACCACGAACCGAGCTTTCATACCCTCGCGAACTCGTTGTTGCTTGTGTTCCTATGAGAAGCAACGTCAACATCTCGACCATCGCTCGCACTGCAAGCGCGTCGGGGGTGCAAAAGCTGGTCTTGTGCGGCAACAACAAGCTGATCAGCAAGATTGCTCGAGACGGCGCTGACGAGCTTGAGATCATTGTTCGCCGTACCTTGCTGCCGGCGCTCAAGCAGTTCAAAGACGACGGGTATCGGCTGGTCGGCGTCGAGCAGGCCACGAACTCTCAGAACATTCATGAGTACGCATTCGAGGAGCGCGCACTGCTGGTGGTTGGTAACGAACGGTTGGGCATTGCCGAAGACGTCCTGGAGGTGCTGGATGACATTATCGAGATTCCGGTCTACGGACTTCCACACAGTTTCAATGCGGCAACAGCGGCTTCGATGGTGATCTACGAATACTGTCGCCAATACAGCAACTATTAGCAGGGGCTGTGGAACCGATATTCCGGCGTTACCCTCTCCAGGTCAGGTATTCGCCTGTCACCTGCTAACTGCAAGGCTCACCGCTTCGTAACCAAACGGAACGGGCGATTGGGCTGGGTCCGAAACCCGAGAAGTCGAGAAACAAGACAATGAGCGCAAAAGCTGCAACCAATCTGCCCGCCAAAGATGTAACGATCGCAAAGCACGCACGAAACGAAGGCGACACCGGTTCACCCGAAGTCCAAATCGCACTGCTGACTGACCGCATCACGCACCTCACCGAGCACCTGCAGAGCCACAAGAAGGATCACCACAGCCGTCGTGGCTTGCTGATGCTTGTTGGTCGCCGCCGTCGACTGCTCGACTATCTTGCGGGTATCGACGTCGAGCGCTACCGCGCAATCATCGGCGAACTCGGACTGCGCCGCTAGCAGGTCGTACCAATCACAAATGTGACCAGGCCACAGGGTCTGTCACCATCCCATATTCATTGACCGAAATCGGCAATGATTACCGAAGCCACCTAGTCGGTGGACAGTCGAGGCTTTCTCTCTCACCAAGAACTTCAGTCGCTCACTCTGCAGCCAGTCCGCAGAGGAAGCAGAGCGCAGTGAAGATCTGATTGCGAGGGAAATCGTCCACTGGTCACTGGCTTTGGCATGGCACTCAAGGCGAGTGCCACCCCTTAACTAACGGCCGCCCGCCGCGTTCTCGTATAGAACACGTCCGAACTGGACATTGGCGGCGCGGTCATGCAGGAGAAAAGTATGACCACAGAAACGAAGAGCGTTTCTACCTCAATAACGGGCGCCGAAGACAAACTCTTCACGCTCGAATCTGGCCGCATGGCCAACCTTGCCGGCGGCTCGGTTATTGCATCGATGGGTCGAACCCAGGTGCTGGTGACCGCAACCGGTGCCAAAGAACCGCGGCCAGGTGCCTCGTTTTTCCCTCTGACCGTCGACGTCGAAGAGCGCATGTACGCCGCAGGCAAGATCCCCGGCTCGTTCTTCCGCCGCGAAGGTCGCGCCAGCGAACAAGCCATCCTGGTCTGTCGTCTGATGGACCGCCCGCTGCGTCCGAACTTCCCTGACGGGTTCCGCAACGAGGTCCACATCATTGCGACTGTTCTGGCCGCTGACCAAGAGAACCAGTACGACGTGCTTGCACTCAACGCCGCATCTGCCGCGTTGATGCTCAGCGACATCCCGTTCGATGGTCCTCTCGGCGCAGTGCGGCTGGGTTACTCGACCGATGGCGAATGGATCCCTTTCCCAACCTATGAAGAGGGCTCTGAGGGCACCTTCGAAATCGTTGTTGCTGGACGCGAAACCGAGAGCGGCGACATCGCCATCTCGATGGTCGAAGCTGGCGGCGTTGCTGGCTCGATCGACAAGTACGAAGCCGGCGCACCCAAGGTCAACGAGACGGTGTTGGGCGAAGGGCTCGAAGCATCCAAGCAGTGGATTCGCGAAGCAATCGAACTGCAGAAGGAGCTGGTCGAAGCCGCTGGCGGCAAGCCCAAGATGGACTACACCGTCACCGCCGACACGACCGACGAGGTCTTTGAAGCGGTTGCGGCTGTTGCTACCGACCGGGTCAAAGAGGCAATGACCATCGCCGACAAGATGGAGCGCCAAGCCGCCGAAGGCGCAATCAAGACTGCGGTTCGCGAAGAACTGTCGGATCACGACGGCGATCTCGTAGGCGGCGCACTGCGCAAGCTCACCAAAAAGGTCGTTCGCGACCGCATCTTGAGCGAAGGCATCCGCATGGACGGTCGTGGCCCTGCAGACTTGCGCGAACTCACGTCAGAGATCGGGGTCGTGGCCACTGCGCACGGTTCAGGTCTGTTCCAGCGTGGCGACACGCAGGTACTCAACGTGACCACCCTCGGCACGGGCCGTATGGACCAGATGATCGACGGTATTGATCCAACTGACCGCAAGCGCTACATGCACCACTACAACTTCCCGCCGTACTGCACTGGTGAGACCGGATTCATGCGTGGCCCCAAGCGTCGCGAAATTGGCCACGGTGCCCTCGCCGAGCGTGCACTCGTTCCCGTCATCCCTGACTTCGAAGATTTCCCATACACCTACCGGTTGGTGTCCGAAGTTATGGCTTCGAATGGCTCGAGTTCGATGGCTTCGGTCTGTGGATCGTCGCTGTCGCTGATGGACGCTGGTGTTCCAATCGCCGCCCCTGTAGCCGGTATTGCCATGGGTCTTATCCACGAGGGCGACCAGTACATCCCGATTACCGACATCCTCGGTGCCGAAGATGCCATGGGCGACATGGACTTCAAGGTTTGCGGTACCGCTGACTTTGTGACTGCGTTGCAGATGGACACCAAGATCGACGGCATCCCGGCCGACGTTCTCGCTGCCGCATTGCAGCAGGCACTCGATGCTCGCATGCAGGTGTTGGCCAACATGGCAGACGCAATAGCTGAACCTCGCGCCGAGGTCAACGAGAACGCACCCCGCATCGTCAGCATCGAAGTTCCGATCGACAAGATCGGCGAGATCATTGGCCCTAAAGGCAAGGTCATCAACGCCATGCAGGCCGAGACCGGCGCCGACATCTCCGTCGACGACGACGGCATGGTCGGCACTGTTTCGATCGCCTCGTCGAACCGCGATGCAGTCGCCGAGGCCGAGCGTCAGGTCAAGCTGATCCTCGACCCGCCAACCCCAGAAATGGGCGTGACCTACCAGGGTCGGGTCGTGAACATCACCAACTTCGGTGCGTTCGTGAACATCATGCCGGGCCGCGACGGTCTGGTCCACATCTCCAAGATCGGTGGCAAGCGCCGCATCGACAAGGTCGAAGACGAGCTCAGCCTCGGCGACGTGATCGAAGTGATCGTCGAAGACATCGATCC
>ENA-ORXT01000431-ORXT01000431.1-marine-metagenome-genome-assembly--contig:-NODE-431-length-66948-cov-68.634236_pt1 | contig 66948 bp, 43 predicted proteins | sample MGYA00237868_ERZ511482 | MGnify/ENA metagenome assembly ERZ511482 | reverse complement strand
AGTTGGCTTCTCTTCAACGTATTTCACGAATGAGGGAAGCCAACTAGCCAACTGCTAACCAGCTAACAGCGAAAAAAACAATCCCTATTTGAAAGTTAATCTCAAAAATTAGCTAATCTAAAAAGTTACCGCACTGTTATTTAATAAGAAATGAGTTAATAACAAATAACAATCCATTCTGACTTTCAAAAATATTATTCATATGAAGATCGGCATTATTCGCGAAGAAAAAAACCCACCTGATTCCCGAGTTCCGTTAAATCCTGGTCAATGTCGTGCTTTAATGGATCGTTATCCAATAGAGATTTTGGTAGCGCCTTCTCCAAATCGTTGTTTTAAAGATGAGGAATATTTGGCCGAAGGTATCAAAATGCAGTCGGATCTGAGTGATTGTGAAGTATTGATGGGTGTAAAAGAAGTCCCTCCTGCGGCGCTGGTGGCGGATAAAATCTATTTTTTCTTTTCTCATACGATTAAAAAGCAACCTTATAATCGCTCCTTATTACAGACCATTTTAAAAAAGAACATCCAGTTGATCGACTACGAGGTACTGACCAATGCGGAAGGCCAGCGGCTGATTGCTTTTGGTGTTTTTGCCGGAATGGTGGGTGCGCACAACGGGGTGATGACCTATGGTCGTCGCACGGGTGATTTTGAACTTCCCCGAATGAATAGCTTTTTTGACTACGCCGCCGCGAAAGCAGCGTACGCAAAAATGCGTTTGCCCAATTTCAGAACGGTATTAACAGGTACCGGACGGGTGGCTTCGGGAGCTGTAACGGTGCTGGAAGATATAGGTATTCGTAAAGTGACTCCTGCTGACTATTTGTCTAATCATTATGACGAAGCGGTATTTACTCAACTGGCCTGTCAAGATTATGTAGCGAGAAAGGATGGGAAAGATTTTGAGAACACCGATTTTTATCAGCATCCTGCTGATTTTAAAAGTACGTTTCTTCCGTATGCTCGCCGTAGCGATCTAATGGTCAATGGAATTTATTGGGACAATGCTGCTCCGGCATTTTTTAGTATTGAAGAGATGCGCCAGCCTGATTTTGGGATAAAGGTAATCGCTGATGTTACTTGTGATATTGCACCGATAGCTTCTATTCCTGCTACGATTAAGGCATCCACTATTGCGGATCCGATTTTTGGCTTTGATCCCAAAACGGGGAGCGAAGTCCTACCCCACCAGAAACATGTAATAGATATGATGACCGTTGATAATTTACCCAACGAGCTTCCCCGGGATGCCTCCACGGCTTTTGGTCAGCAATTTAGCGACCACATTATTGAAGCATTGATAGATAAAGAAAATAGTCCGGTGATTCAGCGTGCGAGCATCACTTTAGATAAAAAGTTAGGCCCTCATTTTAAATATTTGACAGACTATGTAAAAAAGGATGCTTAACCTGATTATTTTTTCTTTTAATTTGACCAACATAACTAATTGAAAATCAACTTTTTACCTTAAAGTTTTACAGATTTTCAGACAAAATCCATGTTCATTTATTGATTTTTTCCATTCTTTGTAAGCCTTTGCTTCGTATTACCTTTACCAATGTAATCACGCAGTAAGAGACTTTTTCTCCATCGCGCATTTTCAAATCTTACAATATTTTTATAATGAAAAACAAAAAATTGAATATCCGCAACCTTATGGCTAATGCTAACGCACTTCCTACTGATGACCTTCAAAAAATTAAAGGAGGACGTAGCCAGCCACCACCAGTCGGTGCTGCATCATTTTCTAGCCAGCCACCCCCAATCGGATAGGACTACGGACTCTATATGTTTTATGGCTATAGGCTTAGCTAAGGAACAACGATCTAATAAATTCAGAATTATGACTAATATTTTTTGTGCCTAACTTCGTTTAAAATACGCGCCATAGCTACGGCTATGTCTGTGTTTTTCAACTCGTTATACACAAAAACTACCTACTCAAAATTTCTTAATTTATTAATACCTCATTCCTAACAAAAAAATTTTAAAATAAAAAACCCTTATATTATGAAAAATTCTAAAATGAATATCCAAGATCTTAAGAACAATACCAAAGCGATTCCTACCAACGACTTACAGAAAGTGAAAGGAGGACGTAGCCAGCCGCCACCAGTCGGTGCTGCATCATTTTCTAGCCAGCCACCTCCAATCGGATAGGACTACGGACTCTATATGTTTTATGGCTATAGGCTTAGTTAAGGAATGGTTCAATTATGTACCGTTCTTAAAGAAAATTTACTTTGTACAGTGTAAACCGTAAGTGGTTCGTTTAACTTTCTTGTTGCGAGCCACTTAATTTTTGGCTGGCAAATAATCAGATACCCAAATATATAAATGTAAAAACCCTGTATAAACCCCAAATTGGTATTCCTCAGCAATTTGATTATGACAGCTTCCCTCTTTTAAATCCGGAGCTATGCCGTACAGGTTGGTCGAGAACTCCTACAACTTAGGTTTTGTTACCTTTGAATGACGTTTTCCCGGTCAACCTGCGTAGCATAGTAGAAATTTCCCAAGCTTGGCTTTACTATTTTTATTGAACAGTAGATATTTACATGTTAGTCAAATAATTGAGAATATTCAGTTTGATCCGTTCCTGAATATTATTAGCATCGGCTTTTTCAAACTTGTTCCCGGTCAAAATCTCATAAAGTTTGATATAGCGGTCGGAAACGGTCTCCACAAATGCATCCGGCATCATCGGCATCTGCTGACCTTCTTTTCCTTGAAATCCGTTTGCCATCAACCATTCTCTGACAAATTCTTTGGATAGTTGTTGCTGACGCTCCCCCGCCGCTTGTCTTTCTGCGTAACCCTCCTGATAAAAATAACGAGAACTATCCGGCGTATGAATTTCATCAATTAGGTAGATTTTCCCATCTTTTTTACCAAACTCATATTTTGTATCCACCAGGATCAATCCACGTTCGGCAGCCATTCGGGTTCCAATTGCAAAAAGTTTTCTAGTATATTTTTCCAGTTGTAAATATTCAGCTTCTGGAATAATACCCTCGGCAATAATTTCTTCCCGCGAAATATCCTCATCGTGGCCTTCTTCCGCTTTTGTAGCTGGCGTAATAATCGGTGCAGGAAAAGCATCGTTTTCCCGCATTCCCTCTGGTAAGGTTACACCGCAAAGCACCCGCTGACCATCCCGATAAGTCCGCCAGGCGTGGCCAGTACAGTAACCACGGATGACCATTTCAACCCGGTAAGGAACGCAAGCGTGGCCAACGGTTACACTGGGATCAGGATGCGCAATTACCCAATTGGGAACTTCTGCTGCGGTAGCCGCCAGAAAATGCGCCGCAATCTGATTTAAAACTTGTCCCTTATAAGGAATAGGCCGGGGCAAAACGTGATCAAATGAAGAAATTCGATCCGATGCAACCATCACCAATTTTTCGGCAATGGTATAAACGTCTCTTACTTTTCCTCGATAAAACTGGGTTTGGCCGGGAAAATTAAAGTTTGTTTCAATCAGGGCGCGATCTTCAATAGTGGACATATTATTATATTTTGTATTTTGGATTTCTATTCTAATATTTTACAAATGTAACTGCTTTCTATTTAAAAATGAAAATCAAATATATACTCTTACTCAGCGGTATGCTGCTCAGTTGTCAGACGCATAGCCCACGTGCCTTCCAACAGCTATTGCAAGATTTTGAAACAGCACTGCCCCGTATATTTCCAGACTATGCAGCAGCGATGGGCGATCCACAAGCAACCGATATTCTGGTCATTCCAACCAGAGAAAGACTGCAAGGAAATTTATCTTTTTGCAAAAAATACCTGGCGTCCTTTAAAGCATTTGACCAACTTACAGATCATCAGGAGTTGAATGCGCAAAGAATTGAAAAAATCGAAATACTGACGGGAATGATTGCACAAATGACGGGGGTTCGTTCTCCTTTTAATGATCCAGCTTTTTATAATATTTATCCTGCCCTGGCCTGGAGAAATTCACAATTGCGCCAATTTGCGGACACGGTCAGTATCAATTTATTACTTAAAACATTAACAAAAGTTCCGGTTTATTTCACTCATGCCAAGGCAAATTTGGAAGATCCCGATATGGAACGAACGATTATGGCTATTGAGCTACAAGAAAAGACGCTTGAATTTTTGAGAACAATACTGGCAGAACGCATTGATTCTTTAGCAGAAACAACAGCTAAAAAAAACCTGAGAAAGGCGCGTGAGAAAGCAGCAATCGCAGTAAAGGATTATTCCGTTTTTTGTAAAAGTATACTGGTAGAATTAAAAAAACTAGAACGGTTTTCGGATCAATAAGTTGAAAACCCAAACATAGCGAGCTATGTTTAGAATTCCCCGTATCCCCGGGTGGGGGTAGTTCACTCATAAGAATGATGGATAGACAATAGTAGCTCTAAATATATTTCGCCTGATTGCGGTCAAGCAATACATCTTTTAGTTCTTTTAAGAGCGAATACTCCTCTGGCATCACTTTTTTGACGGCTTCTTTGACCGCGAAATAGGTGCCTTCTTCCAGGCTTGGAAATTTTTGTTTGAGATGATCTTTGACGATCCGAACATCTTCTTTTATTACACCACGGATAGAAGGAATCTCGTGCCATTCCCCTTCGATGGCGTAAACACGGTGGGTAGCTCCGTCTTCGTTCGCTACGGGATCCAGTTCGATTACTTCGTCGTTATCGGTCAATTCACCACTGCGGCATTTGTCAAGTGCTCCCTGCGGAACTTTCCAGCCTTTCTCTTTAGAATTAACCAGAAAAACTTCCAGTCCTTTTTTATTTACTCTGTAAATAATTACTCTCGCGTGATCAATGATGTCCATACTGTCAATAATAATTAGGTTCCTTTCGGAAGATATGTAAATTTAGCAGTCGAGGTCCAATGGGTAAAACCTTATTCGTTTTAACAATCTCCCCTATCAAAGGTTTGATTGGCAGGAACAAATGTACAAATTCATCTCTATTTTAATGAAAAAAAGGAGAATTGTTTCGCAAACAATAAAAATTCCCGCGTAAAAGTGACCTTCTACGCAGGAATTCGGTGAATTATTAGCGCATTTCCGCTAATTGTAATACGTTTATTTAATCGCCATTCCTAAATATCTGTTTTAGGTCGTTTGGTATCCTTTTTTCCTGATGAAGGCATTTTTTCACCAAAATCCTTCATTAACCGCTCCAGATATCCCCAATCTTCTTGTGATAACTGATTCAGTTGCAGCTGCATCATATCAATCAGTGCGTTAAAATCAGTAGAATCGGTGGAAAGTTGTTCAAATTTCTCAAAGTTTTCCGCTAGTGGCAGGACTCCCTTTTGTACAATCGAGTCGGTCATTTCAATAGAATTACCCGCCAACCCTTGAAATTCAGTCATTAGCTTCTGCATTTCCCGGGTCATCTCCTGGAGTTGATCCTGAATTTTATCTGCGTCGTTTTGTGCATTTAGCTGAAAGGTAGTTCCAGCAAAAAACAGTAGTACAATTAGTATATTTTTCATAATTAAAATGGTTTCCTTTTAGACGTCAATTAAACGCCATGGATACACCAGCTTGTTGTGAAAAATATTTAAAATCATGTTAAAATTTTAGAAACGACGGTCTTTCTATTCAACAAAATCTTTTTCTACCACTACGGGTAGCGGTACTTCCTTACGTAATATTTCCCAAATAGAAAGAGACAAGACCAATTCTTCGTCCGCTGGTTCCACCTGATTCACAAATTCAAAAGCCCGGTCGGTACTACTGAGTTGCTGACCGGCACTTGGTTTTAGCAAACCAGCAACTTCGCGATCCCGAATGATAATAGGAAGGGTAAGCTCGTCGGTCGTTCTACTAATCCTCGCAGTCAATTGCCTGGTATTGGCGTCCAGCAATCTACCATCTTCCTGTATCCACCCCAACGGCTGACCATCCACCGAAACGGCCACTCCTTTTTCCCGGACTCGATACTGAAACTCCCGGTCGGCTGTTCGTGCGTACAGCACCGCATTTTTTTTATTACCAAAATATTGTTTGAATGAATAAGCAATCAGTGGTTCCTGATAAATACTGGTGAGAATACCTTTGGCCGTTTTGACAATTCCTTTTTTGACTTCCTTGTTGATATTGTTAAACGAAAGTAGATTCAATTCTTCATTTTTCCATTCTACCAGTTTATCCGTCCATGGTTGAATTTCAGATTTCATTTTATCTACGTCGGTCTGAATTTTTGATTGTCCGGGCGTAAAATTACTTAGCATCATGTACATAGCAAATATGACCGCGAAGGTTACGCCAGCCAAGATCAAAATCGTAATAATAAACATAAACATACTTCCCATAAGGTAAAATATTATTGTTGAAGTTAGAAACTATTCGAAACCGTAGCAGGTAGGATCAACTTCTTGCAAAATAAATCTACTGACTATTTACTGGTTTCATATTTAATTTCAGACCAAACCTGGCCGGCTCTAAAAACTGTTTTTTTCTTTGTGCCAAATTATTTTTCTCAGCCGTTGATAAAATTTTAAAATCTCTGGATAAGATGGCGTCTATTTCTTCCGTAATTTTTTCGGCAGAAGCTCCGTATTCACCAGTAGGGGAATTGAGCATATCATTTAGTAATCGCATTTTTAATTTTAAAACTGGATTGCGAAATAATTGTTGCGCGGCCAGTAATTGTTCCATACCATCAAGGACCAATAAATGCTTTCCCTCTCCCAGCAAACTATAACCACCATTGTCCCACGTCTGTTCAAACCAAACAGGATAAAAATTTTCGATTTCCTGAGCGGAATTAACCAAACGCATAAATTCAAAAAATGCATCATCTTCATTACCGGCAGTCTCTTTTGCCCATTCTTTCATCTTGCCATAATCCCGAAATAAATAATATCGAGTACCTTCTGCCACCATTCCCAATGTAAATCCCGGCATCCCGTCTTCTATCCAGGATAAATCTGGTAAATTTTCGTGATCTATGATTTCAATTTTTGCTGCCATTGTTTGTACGAGCGAATCGCGTAAAATGGTTCCACGAATAAAAACGTTTTCGAGGTCCCGTGGGTTTTCTACAGATTGGAAGTCCGCCCGGTATTGTAGCATTTGCCTGGTTTTTTCCGGCCCAAAAAAACTGGACAATCTTTCCTTACGGAGTACCGAAACAACCGGCGTATTTTGTGCGCCCGCAATTTTTACACCCCCACCAAAAATCCAGCCTTGCGTTCCGTCAGCTGTTTTTACTTCTACCCAGGGTTCTTCCCGCTGCACGCCTCTGATGGAAAGGCTCGTTTTTAATGGACTAATACCACCCGTCGTTTCCAGTTCTGTTCCTTTTTGTAACTCTAGTACCGTAGGCTGATCCGTTCCCGGCAATGCGCGTAAACGCACAGTATCTAGCGCGACTACCATTCGGGTAAGCGTATCCTGCGGTAATACTTTTACCATCTTACCCGAATCACTCGCTGTGTTATTTTTACAACCAAAAAATAATACAATAAAAAATACTATAAAAGGAGTATAAAATTTAGTCATAAAAATCAATTCGAAGCAGGTTTTAAAAAGCGCTGAGAAGATGAGGAATAAATGTTTATTTTTGCAATCTTTCTAACCATCAAATTAACAAAAATAATGAAAGAAGTTTATATAGTCGCCGCAAAACGTACCCCCATCGGCAGCTGGGGAGGTGCGCTGGCCCAGTTTTCTGCGATAGACCTCGGCAGTATGGCCATCAAAGGAGCACTGAAAGCAAGTAAAGTGAAAGTAAGTCAAGTAGATGAAGTTTTTATGGGCAATGTGGTTTCGGCCAACCTCGGACAAGCGCCTGCTCGTCAGGCTGCACTCGCTGCTGGAATCGGTCACGGTGTTCCCTGTACCACGGTTAATAAAGTTTGTTCTTCCGGAATGAAAGCCATCATGTTTGGTGCACAGTCCATCATGCTCGGACATAACGAGGTAGTTGTAGCGGGCGGGATGGAAAGCATGTCGAATATTCCTTACTATTTACCAAAAGCCAGATGGGGACATAAGTATGGACCAGGCACCGTGGTCGATGGTTTGGAAAAAGATGGATTGCGGGATGCCTACGGCCAGATGGCAATGGGGGTTTGTGCGGATGCAACGGCAAAAAAATATAAATTTAGCCGGGAGGCACAGGATGCGTTTGCGATTCAATCTTACGAACGTTCTGCAGCAGCTACGGCGAGCGGAATGATGAAAGACGAAATTATTCCGGTAACCATTCCTCAACGTAAAGGTGATCCGATCGTGATGACCGAAGACGAAGAATTTAAAAAAGTACGGTTTGAAAAAATCCCACAACTTCGAGCAGCTTTTACAAAAGAAGGAACGGTAACTGCCGCTAATGCTTCTACTATCAATGACGGTGCCGCCGCTGTGGTATTGATGAGTGGTGAGAAAATGAAAAAATTAAAACTTAAACCGATCGCGCGCATTGTGGCTTTTGCCGATGCTGCCCGGGAGCCGGAATGGTTTACTATCGCTCCCCCACTTGCGGCAAAGAAGGCATTGAAAATGGCCGGATTGCGCAAAACACAGATTGATTATTTTGAAGTAAATGAAGCTTTCGCCAACGTCACCATGGCGTTTAATCATGAACTAAAAATTAAAGACAAAATCGTCAATGTATTTGGTGGCGGTGTTTCTTTGGGTCACCCGCTGGGCGCAAGTGGTGCGAGGATATTGGTTACTTTAGCTAATGTATTGCGACAGAAAGATGGCAAGTATGGACTTGCTGCGCTTTGCAATGGTGGTGGTGGTGCTTCGGCGATGATTATTGAGAAAGTTTAAGGTGGATCGGTGGATTGGTGGATTGGTGGATTGGTGGATTGGTGGATCGGTGGATTAATCTTTTTAATGTCTATGCATTAATCCGCAAAGGGTTAAAATATAGTATTTATAAATTTATTGCCGAAGGCACGAGTGCCCTTACTCGTTCTTTTGCGTTCTAATTCAAATATTTACGGACATGTTCCAGCATGATTGCTGGTGGAACATCTTTGTTGATAAATAGTTTTAGAACAGCGATGAGATCCATCACCATGTTGTGGTTGAAGCCGAGTTTGAGTCCGATTTTGTAGCACATTTCTTCTTCTGAAGTCAAGATTTTTCCATCGGCGCGCATTAAGAAAATTATGTAATAAAGGATCGTCATCCGTTCGTGTTCATCTTTAGGAACGTGAAAAGGATAATTTTCGGGTGCTTTTCGAATCCTGTCTACCTCATCAGGTTCCAGATCCATTTGTCGGGCAATTTCCTGAATATAATTTTCTTCCGATTGGTCAAGGTGCTGATCGACCCCTGCCATTCGTAGCAGTAAGGCGATAATTGCCTGTTTTTTCTCTTTAGTAAATGAAAATGGACCCCGCATCATGTGTTTATTAGTATTTCTCAGTAGGATTAAATAGCGCTATATATAGCTACTATTTCTAAAACCGTTCCAACCTGCAAAAACACTGATATTTCGGATGCACTATTTCCCTTTTCCCTGAAAAAGTACCAGGACGGTATGAATCATTATTCTAAAATCCAGCGCCAGAGACATATTCTCAATATAAAGAATATCAAACCGTAGCCGTTGCAACATTTGATCTACATTAGAAGCATAACCGTATTTGACTTGTCCCCAGGAGGTAATACCCGGACGCACCCGTAATAGCTGCCGATATTGCGGTGCCTTCTCCATTATTTTGTCGATAAAAAACTGTCTTTCTGGTCGTGGTCCAACGAGTGACATATCTCCTTTTATGACATTCCAAAACTGTGGTAATTCGTCCAGTCGCCATTTACGCATGATCCTTCCCCACGGTGTAATGCGGGGATCGTGATCGCTCGATAATTGAGGACCAGCATCTTCCGCATTGGTATACATAGAACGAAATTTATAAATAAAAAAAGGTTTGTTATGTCGACCGATTCGTACTTGCTTATAAAAAATCGGACCTTTAGAAGAAGCCCTTACTCTTAGCAGGATAAAAAAGTATACGGGTGCCAACAATATTAATACAATCGAACTAATTAATAGATCAAGGCCTCTTTTTACAATTCTCTCCCAGGGTTTCATGAGTCCCCGCTGAATCTCAATCAGTGCGGCACCAAAGACGTGATTCATTTTTACACTGCCCAGCATGATGTCATACATATCCGGAATAATCTTGATCAACACCTCATTTTCCAAATTAAATAAAGTATTAAGAATATCCTTGATTCGATTGTGTTCGGAGGTTTCGATGGCAATGATAACTTCCTCTACATCATATTCTTTGATTAGCGTTTCGATACTTTTTATTTTTCCCAGACATGGAATTTCTTCTCCTAGTTCATTAGTAGAACCACCATTGGTGTCAATATAACCAACAAAGTCATTTCCCAGACCTTCTTTTCTAGCCGTCAGTTCTTCGTACAAATCCCTGGCTTTTCGATCGCCGCCAATGAGAAGGGTTTTATAGCTTACCTTGCCGGATTTTACGCGACGTTTTGCATGGGTCAGCAGAATGGTTCGTGAAATAGCCGTTAACGAAAAATGGATTAGAAAAAGAAAGAAAAAGGAAGCATAATAGGTTTGGTATCCATTAACAAAATCATCAAGTATCAAAGTAAAAAACAACAATACTACTCCGATGAAAGTAAGTAAAAAAGTACGTGCCAGCGTACTGAGCCGGGACATCCGGTAGAGGTCGTTATATTTATCGAATAAAGTATAAAAGAGTAACCAGCAGACGGGGATCAACAAAATTCCATACCAAAAATTTGCATCGGAGAGAATGTCCCAGGTAACCGGTACCTTCTCTATTTTTTTTCTAAATAAAAAGAACCCTGCCCAAGCAATCATTGCCATGAGATAGTCTGCCAAACCATACCAAAAAATAACTGCTTTCTTTTGACGACTCATAGAATGTTTAAATAAATTACGATCATTAGAAATGTTGATAAAATAGATTAAGACACTATGCTTCCTCTTTTATCTCAATCTATTTAATCGCCTTTCCTTAGCGAAATTGCACCAGTTTGATATTGTCCAGATAAATGTTTGCCTGCTCAGCTTCATCATCAAACAAGTCACTGACAATTACCAACCTCCAGCCCGCCAGATCATCCTGAATTCTAATTAAATCAATGATTTCTTCGGTAAAATCAAAATATATTTTATTCCATTCGTCCTTTGGATTTACTCCTTTGTCGATTAAAGAATAAATAATTCTACCCTCTGGATCATACCCAAGTACACCAACCAAAAAACCAGCATCGGTCTTGTAGTTCAACTCCAAAAACGTAGAAGAACTACCTGAGGTTGGCAATTCAGTAATTAAATTTGACCCCAACTCCATTTGAGCATCTGCGCCTTCTAATTCAATTATTCCAGAGCCACTTCCTTCAAAAACTTCCTGATTGGTCAGTTCAATAGTGGTAGCCGGATCTCCATCCAGGTCTATAGCAAAAGTTAGAGTAGCGTCTTCAAAATTTTCCTGAGGTTCAAAAAACAATTTAATATTATCCAGATATTCCGTGACTGGCATAATCGTATCTACATTGCCTGGCACAAAATCCAGGGTAGCTTGATAACTTTCATAAAAAGGATAAATGTCGGTAATATTTCCCAAGCCGTTTGTCCGGACTCCCGGAAAAATCTGCACATCCTTCGCTCCCTCCGCCAATACAGGAACCGTAGCTGGCAAGACAAAAATACCTAACAGTTCATTGTCCACAAAAACGTGGGCTTCCGTAATTTTATGGCTATTGGTTCCTTCGGTTTCGAGTTCCGTATTGAGCGTAAAACCAGTAATAAATAAATAGGCGGGAATGGGTTCCTCCGGATTGATAATATCACAGCCGGTCATCGAAAATATTATTCCGAGCAGGATAACAAATAATGTACGTATTCTCATGTTTTAATTTTAAAAGTCTGACGATCCGTTCCTAAGGAATGTTGATAAAATAAATTAAGACACTATGCTTCATCTTTTTAATCGCCATTCCTAAGAATATGCTCCAGGAGTAATTTTTCGAGACTCAATATCGGCCATAATCTGATGGGCAACTTTGAGTGCACGATATCCATCGTGTAGCGTAACCCGAGTTGGCTGATCCTTTTGAATGGATGATACGAGCGCCTCCAGTTCCGATTGAATCGCATTTACTTCTACTATATCCGGCATTTCTACGTGGATCAGTTTGGTTCCCTGGTTTGTTTCTAACTCAAAAACGGGCAAGTCGTCAGATATGTCCACTGCACCTTTGTCATATAAACGCACAATTTGGGCTTCTTTGTCTAGAAAATCCAAACTTATATAGGCATCTTTTTGAAAAAAGCGCAGTTTACGCATTTTTTTGAGGGAAATCCGACTGGCTGTCAGATTAGCTACACAACCATTATTGAATTCTATCCGGGCATTGGCAATGTCAAGCGTATTGGTCACCACCGCTACTCCACTGGCACTGATTTTTTTTACGGGAGCATCTACAATACTTAAAACAATATCAATATCGTGGATCATCAAGTCTAAAATAACCGATACATCCGTACCGCGAGGATTAAAAGTAGCCAGGCGATGTCCTTCAATAAACATCGGAGAAAGCGCCGTATCTTTTAGCGTTAAAAAGGCCGGATTAAACCGCTCAACGTGTCCAATCTGTACTTTTACGCTGGTTTTTCGTTCCATCGCCACCAGGGCCGCCGCTTCGGCTTCGGTATGGGCTACCGGTTTTTCGATGAAGAGGTGTTTATTTTTCTGCAAGGCGAGCTTTGCCAACTGAAAATGGGTGGTAGTTGGACTGACAATATCTACAATATCTACGGCATCCATCAAGGCTTCCGGGTTTGTAAATCGTGGTATGCCGTATTTTAGGGCAATTGCTTTACTCTTTTCCTCATCAGGGTCGTAAAAACCAACTAAGGATAATTCCGCAATATTATTGATACACTTTAAATGTATTTCTCCCAGGTGGCCTACGCCGAATAATCCAATTTTTAACATATCTGGTATTTAAAAACCAGTTACAAAATTAACAAAATGGAGAAGGAAATCACGTGGTTGGGTTAATAAAACTAGGAAGTTGTCTAATAATTTCAAAATCAGTCAGGAATGGAGGGTGGATTCGTTAATTGGTGGATTGGTTAAGGTCGCTTTAACGTGCTCTTTCGAGGCGAAGCATCGGTTTTTATTAGTTTAGAGTCTGAAAAAATACCCGCTCCTAACCAGTTGTTAAGAGCGGGCATTAAATATGTTTTTTTTCACTAAAATATTTATTAAATCCTCCCCATTACCGCAGTAGCGAAACATCGCCCGCAAAATTTTCCCTGGTACCGTCTTCAAACAATACATCTACAGAGTAAATATAAACGCCAGTACTCACCGGACGACCTCTAAATTCACCATTCCAACCAAAATTCTGAAGGGATGGAATAATTTCCAGTTCTTCGTACATTTGACCACCCCATCTGGAGAAGACCCGAACCGAAAGAATTTTTTCTACTCCTGATCCCGTATAAACTTTAAAGCGATCGTTTTCACCATCTCCGTTTGGAGAAAAGGCACTTGGAATATAAACAGGTAATGTTTTTTCTACAAAAACAGTAACATTTCCTTCTCCCTGACAACCAATTTCATTTTCTGCATTGACAGTATAAGTCGATGTTTGCCACGGACGAACGTAGGTTAGGAAGGTATTCGAGTCGGGTGGTTCTACCGCAGAATTAGTAGACCATACAATATCACTTACGGCCTGATTAAATCCGGTAGTAAGTTCTATACTATCTCCGAAATTCAAATATTGATCTGGACCTAAATCAACGATTAATTGATCTGGATGATTTACAATAACGGTGTCTTCCACAATACATCCGTTGGCATCAGTAATCATCGCGATGTAAGTCCCTGCCGTCATTCCAAAAAAGTCATTGGCAATATAAGAAGTACGTATGTCGAAATCATAGAGATAATCTCCGGCACCTCCCTGTACATTGACAAAGGATACTGCTCCATCATTATAACCAAAACAAGATGCATCGGTAATTATATATTCCGCAGTAATAGAATCTGGCTGAGTCAGGAAAATCGAGTCCGTAGAAATACAAGCATTTCCGTCCGTCATCGTTACCTGGTACCAACCAGTTTCCAAGTCCGTTACTTCACTTCCGGTTACGCCGTGGCTCCATTCGTAAGTATAAGGTGCAATTCCATTTTCTGGTTCTACCAGCAAAACACCATCCGTCTCTCCTGGACAACTAATCATATTTACAATGCTAATGTCTGGTAAAATATCCGGTGTACACTTACAAAGTACTACATCTGAATAGATAACCGGTGAACAAAGCATCCCATCATTGATTTCAAAGTAATAGGTATCGCCACTGACTAATGGATCACTTGTAAATATATTACCTTCCAGTCTTCCCGGAGATCCCATCACTTGATAGAGTAATGGATTCCCACCTGTTATCTCAAAACTAACGGTATATGCGGTACCTTCTTCATTACAAGTTGTAACAAAGTTAATCGTATCAGGACGTTCTACCACGTTAACCGTAATAGATTGCACGCCGTCAAACACATTACCGACACAATTTGGTTCATTCGTTGTTTGAATACTTACCAGACTATAAATCGTTGTATCCTCTGGCATGACTGAAATACTATGACCATTGTCAATTCCAGTCAAATCAAAGCTATTCGTTCCATCCGTATAAGTAACATCAAAGGGGCCAATACCCGTAATCTCAAAACTGATCTCATGGTCATTGCCCGCACAAATCGTACTGTCTCCAAGTATATTAACCAGTGGAATCGGCGTGAAAATAACTGGCTGACCAAAAGACACTTGTAAACATGGATTCATTGTACGATCCAAAATCGGAACACCAGAGCCATCGTCATCCCCTGCTACTGCGGAGATATAATATACTTGGCCATAAACCAGACTGCCACCGAAATTAAATTCAGGAACCGTATTTACCTGTGCAATTGTTCCCAACTGATTAGTATTTCCATCGTGTAAAACAAAGGCAAAGGCATCATTTCCATCAAGGACTGGCATTCCTCCGTATGTTCCAATAGCAGTTGTTCCATCACAAACCAGAACCGTATCCCGATCCATCGCGACGGTCTCCGTCGTACAATCACAAATATGTAATCCAGCTACTGTAAATGGATTACAATTATTTACGTCATCTATTTCAAAGCTATAAGAAGTTCCACTGGTAATGAAATCACTGGTGAATAAATTTGTAGCAGCATCGTAGGTACCGGGTCCAGCTACGGTATAAGTGGATGGGTCACCCAAAATGATTGAGAAGGTTACCTGGTATTCTGTATTAGTATTGTTACAAGCTACTTGAATGTTTTCAGCCATGGGGCTTTCATTGATCATTACTTGTGCAATGCCCGATCCGGTACCCGTACAAGTAGCGCCTGTATTATCTGTAATTGAAATAATTGAAAAAGTTGTATTAATCAATGGACTCACTGCCGCTGTAGCATTGTCCGAAATATTATCCAAGGTATAATTATCTGTTCCATCCGTATAAATCACATCAAAAGGAGCGGTACCTTCGGTAAAATTAAAAGTCAAAATCGCGTTTTCGCCCTGACAAATATTTCCCATTCCACTAATTGATCCTGCCGGAGTAGCGTAAAAGGTAAGCGGTACACCCGGACTAATCGTTGTACAAACATGTCCCTGATCAATTGTTCCAGAACCACTATCTGGTCCGGCGATTGGAGAAATATAATAGGTTACTCCGGTCATCATACCAGGTAAGAAATTGAAATTCCCGTCGGTATTAATTTCTAAAATATTACCTAAACTTCCGCCCGCATTATCGTGTAGTACGAATCCTAAAATATCATTAGCAATCAAAATATCGTCATTTTGGTGCAAGCTGAGTGCTGCAACGGGTGTTCCTTCGCAGACTTCAATCGGGCTGGATAAATCCATCGTACCTGCGTTTGTGCTGCAACCACAATTCCGTACACCCGATACTTCTACCGGAGGACATCCGCTATTATCAGAAATTGTAAAACTGTACGCTACACTGTTATTTATAAAATCGCTGGTAAAAATATTTCCCGCCAGCGTACCATTACCAGTAACATTATAGGTAGCTGGATCACCTCCTGTAATTTCAAAGCTAACGGTATATCCAGTTACACTGGCATCACAAACTTCGTTTACATTGATGGCAGACAAAGCAGGGTAATGCGTAATTGTAGCATTTCCACTCACGGTACCTGTACAATTATTTTGGTCTTCGACGGAGACCAGATTAAAGGTACTCGTCTGTGTAATATTTACATTTTCAGTATGTCCATCATTAATTCCCATAAGGGTAAAATCACTGGTACCATCTGAATAAACAATATTGTATGGACCATTACCGGTAAAGTTAAAAATCAGATCTATAGCAGTATTTCCACAAACAGTGTTGTTTCCACTGATGGTTGCAGTTGGAGCCGTATAGACTTCAATTTCTACTGGATTACCAACAATGTCACCCGGACATCCTGTAGCGTCAGTCAGTGATACGATGGAATAAATCGTATTTGCATTTACCGTAACCAGCTCGGTAGCACCATCCATGATTCCCGTCAGAGTTGTATTCGTTGTTCCGTCGGTAAAAACGACATCAAAAGGTCCGGTACCATTTAAGTCAAAGAATAAAGAAGCCTCCTCTCCAGAACAAACGGGGCCGTTGCCATCAATTTCTCCTACTGGATTACTGGTAGCCGTTACCGTAATCGTAATTATCTGACTACAACCACCTGGCGATTCTGCTCTCAGACAATAATCTCCAGGATCAGATACTACCGTATTTGTCAATGCCAGACTACTAAATCCAAGGCTGGCAAAACTACAATTATCATAATAATCCAGTACAACCAGATTCGCGTTATTGGCGTCCACAAAAGCTACCGTAGCAAGGTCTACCGACCCTCCCGAACAGATAAAGGGTTGATTGGTAATTGTGATATCTGGTCTTGGTTCAATCACTACTAAAATTGGATCTACATCAAAACATCCATTAGTTGTTTCAAATCTTAACCAGTATGTTCCACCAGTTGATACAACCGATGAACTTAGTTCGTTGGTCATATTTACCGCATCGAGACTATCCGTATAAAAAGTTTTTGTACCTGGTCCCCAGCCCATTTCGTTTACCGCTACTTGTGCATCCAGATCAATAACGTTGGGTTGACAAACGGGTGATGGGTTTCTTACTTCAACATCAACGTATTCGATATCAACAAATACGGAAGTAATATCATAGCAGTTAGAACCGGTTTGTACTCGAATATAATAAGTCCCTGTGGTATCTACTACTGGTGGATTAATAATTGGCCATCCAGCTTCAGCATCTGCCTGACTGCGAAAATAGTTAAGTGGCCCCACTCCGCCACTAATAACAAGCGGTATAGAAGTTAAATCAAATGATTCAGGTGCACAAGAAACGGCAGGGTCGCTTGCGGTCACGGAGATAACCGGGCTTGTAGTTACATCAATACAATCCTGCGGACCATTACCACAAGCGTTGGCTACCGATACACAAAGCTGACCTCCGTTCATACCCCAGTCAACACTGACAGAATTCTGATCGGTCGGAGTAGTGATCGTTCCAGTTCCATTGGTAATCGTCCAGTCGAACATCGTTGCATTCGGACTGTCTACTTCATACATTACATCCGTGGTATTTTCACAAACCTGACTCACCCCGTTGATTGTAGCCATTACAGGAAGTGTAGGCAATACTGTTATTTTTACTGAACCAGTTGAGGTTTCACCATTCCCAGTAATGGTAACCGTATAATCTGTGGTGGTGGTTGGTGAAGCGGTTGGATTAGGTGAAGTTGGATCGTCAAGGCCAGTCGTTGGAGACCAGCTGTACGTATAAGGTCCATATCCAACGGCGAGTGCTTGAAGCTGTGTACTTTCGCCTTCACAAATAGAATCATCATTTGTAGTAACCGAAACATCCGCTACTCCACTCAGAACGGTAATTCTGTAATCACAGATAGCGCCACTAAAACCATCAATATGGATATAATAAATTTGTCCTACAATAAAATCATCTGCCGACCAACTAGAAATAGTTGGTGAGCCAGGATTTAAGCATTCAACGCTGGGAGCTGTAAAATTAACACAATCATTGGTTGTAAATATGTGAGATTGAATGGCAGAGAGGTTTGTACCATTCGGATCACAATTATACCCTTCAATTTCCATTTCTACCAAATTACTAGATGGAATAAAAGCGATCCAGACGTTATTCTCGATATTTGCACAAAACTCATCAATCATAGGAGGTTGAGCATCGTAGCCTCCTGTGTTACCACAAAAACCATTTAATTCATCAGAAGATAATAGTATCGCTTCACAACAAGCATTACCAGCTAACAAATTACCTTCACAAACTGCTGGATTTACCGCAGTAGATGCTTCGTCTCCGTAGGCACAAATACTATATGCACCATTATTATTGTTACCGTTTTCCCATACCCTAATCCAGTAAGTTTTTCCAAAATTTTCGAAGGTACAGCCATCCGTAATTCTAACCAGTGCGTTGTTGCCTCCACCACTATTGTCATCACAAGTTAGCAGAGTAAGGTTACCGCAATCATCACCACTGTAAACGGCCATCGCTCCGTCAAAAGCACTGATGGAGCTCAGTTCGACAATGACTTCCAAACCATTACTGGGCATTATTATATTATACCAATTATCTCCCCCCTGATAATCGCCACAGCCCGGAGCCGGAACACCTACAGTTGGTGTAGCGGTGAGATTTGTTGCAGGTGAAAACATACAGTTCGTGCCAGAAATCGGTAGATTAACGGAAGTACAGGGATCATCCTGAGACCAACCATTCGTACTAAAGACTAATAATAAAAACAGGAAAGAAAGGTGTAAACCTTTCCTAAATGGAAAATTGAATTGACTCATATTTAGCGCATGTTTAACCCACAGACCAATGGCCTACGGTGGAGATAAGCAGGAATATAATTTTCCCAGAACTACTTTTTTCTCCTCTTTTTAGATATTATCAGACTTGATAAGTTCGTTATAAGTACTTATGAAGTCCTGACACAGAGTGTTAAAGCAAAAGTTCTGCCACTTTGAATAGAAGTTTTTATTATATTTACTTTTAATTTGGAAAAGGATTTGCAGTAGATTAGCAGATATACTAACTATTTAATATGAATAAGATTATCATCTTGGTTTTGGCAGGGATTGCCAGTCTTTATTTTACGGGAACAGATCGGATTGAAGTTTCAGAGGTAGTGGATTCTTATTCAATACCAGCGACTCGGGAAATAATAGATCAGGAATTAAAAGAATATAGTAAACTAATTCACCGAACCAGGGCCGACACCAGCGTAGCAGAAATGTTTCCAACGATTCCCGAAAACAAGTATCCTGGTATTTTTATGACTTACCCTGATTTTATTAGCGATGGATTCGATTTTCCGGTAGGCGTACCTAATGCGCGGGATTACTATAAAGCGCAAAACTTTGGTGATAACGAACATCTGGGGGAAGACTGGAATGGTAGAGGCGGTGGAAATACAGATTTAGGAGATCCTGTTTATAGTGTTGGAAATGGTTTGGTTACTTTTTCAAAGAATGTTTGTTGCGGATGGGGCCAGGTGGTACGCATTGTTCATCATACCCCCCATCATCCTGATTTCCAGTACGTAGAATCCGTATACGCTCATTTACATACCATGGATATTACCGTTGGTTCTTTGGTAAAAAGAGGGCAACGAATTGGAACTATTGGCAATGCCAATGGTCGTTATAATGCGCATCTGCACCTTGAAATGAGGGATTTTATTAATATGTCTCTCGGGCCAGGTTATGGAGATGACCAGTTTGGTTATCTCGTTCCAACCGAATTTATCCGGATGAATCGTCCTTGATTGGCAGAAACAAGATGGCTCAACTTATTTTTCAATCACTATTTTACGGTATGCTATATTTCCTTCTGCCCGTAATTGAATAATATAAGTACCTGCCGCTAATTGCGTCCAGTCGTATTCCCGATTTAGCGTACCGCTAAAATCCTGAATTTCATTATATAGTACACGCCCTAATACATCTATCAATCTTATTTCCAGATTATTCGTGGGCACTCCTTTTATATTAATAGTTACCCTACCCGATCCTGGATTTGGATATACTTCAAAAAAAGCGACCTTTTCTGCTTCTAATATATTTGTAATATTAATCGTAACTGTTCGGGTTGTCGTCACGGTACCGCAAAGTCCTATTGCGGTAAGTGAAATCGTATAGTCACCACTCGCAGTATATACATGAATTGGATTGGCTTCCGTACTCGTAGTTCCATCTCCAAAACTCCAGACAAACCCCGTCGCATTCGTAGAGTTATTGACAATATTTATTTCGTCATCCAGGGTAGTCACTTCAAAATCAGCAACTGCCTCGGAAAAAACCTCGATATATTCAATTTGGGTCAATGTGTTTGCTCCACTTGAATTAGAAACGGTAAGGACAACCGTATATGCTCCAGGAGCATCGTAGACTACCGTCGGGTGCTGTTCATCAGATGTTGCCGGAGTACCTCCCATAAAATTCCATTCCCAGGAATTAGTGCTCTCGGAAGATTCATCTTGAAAGTCTACCGTCAATGGCGCACATCCTGATCGTACTTCCGCTATAAAACCTGGTTGAGGTAAAGAAACAATCGTGACCGTCACCACTCCCGTACCGACACTTCCACATGCATTCTCCGCAGTCAAAATAACATCGTATTGCCCATCCATTAAATAAGTATGAACCGGGTTGGTTTCTGTACTAACGGTTCCATCTCCAAAATCCCAGAAATACTGATTTCCATTTGTCGTTGTATTGTTGAAAACAACTTGACTTTCATTTATATCGGTTATAAATCCCGGTGTCGGTAAAGGCGCCACCGTTACTAAATCTGCCTCCGTGATATTTGCTGCGCCACTACTGTTCGATGCAACCAAAGTTACCGAATAAGTACCCGCGTTCTCATAGATTACGGTTGGGTTTTGTTCTGTAGAACTGGCAGGTGTTCCGCCTGGAAAACTCCATGCCCAGGTAGTTGTATTTTCACTTGACTGATCCGTAAAAATAACAGTTAATGGTCCACAACCATTGGTATTCGTAGCTGTAAAGGCAGCTTGAGGAAATGAAGCAGTACTTACCACCTGTTCTATCGTCTCCGTTCCGCAATCATTTGTTGCTGTCAGAATAACTGTATACTGGCCATCATTTTGGTAGGTATGTGCTGGATTGGTTTCGCTGCTCGTGGTGCCGTCGCCGAAGTCCCAACTGAAAGTCGTCGCATTCGTAGAGGTATTGGTAAACGTAACTGTATTTTCATCCAAACTTGTTGTAAAATCCGGAACAGCCAACGGTGCTACTACGATATAATCTGTTTCTGTAATCGTGCTATTTCCCGTTGCGTTGCTTGCTACCAAAGTTACCGAATAGGTGCCCGCCGTTGTGTAGGTTACGGTCGGGTTTTGTTCCGTAGAACTGGCAGGTGTTCCGCCCGAAAATGTCCAAAGCCAATCCGTCGTATTGCTCGTGGAACCATCCGTAAAGTCTACTGTAAATGGCGCGCAACCGCTCGGTTCGCTTGACGTAAATATCGCTTGTGGAATAGAAGCAGTCGTTATGTTTTGTTCCGTCGTTTCCGTTCCGCAATCATTTGTTGCTGTCAAAATTACCTCGTATTCGCCATCGTCCGCGTAGGTATGCGCTGGATTGGTTTCGCTGCTCGTGGTGCCGTCGCCGAAGTCCCAACTGAAAGTCGTCGCATTCGTAGAGGTATTGGTAAACGTAACTGTATTTTCATTTAAACTTGTTGTGAAACCGACACTTGGTGCAGTAAATACGGTAATAAAATCATCAAAATTAACAAACGAACTCCCTACACTATTAACTACAGTTAAGCTCACTTCAAAAGTACCAGAATTTTCAAAAACAACCAAAGGATTTTGCTGCGTAGAAGTTGCCGGGCTTCCCCCCTCAAAAACCCAGTTCCAGGAAGTTGCTTCTGTAGATTGATCTATAAAATTAACGGTCAAGGAGGCACATCCGTCAATAACATCTGCACTGAATGCAGCCTGAGGAGGTACCGATAAAAGGACTGTCTGCGTGCTCACATTATCACCACATTCATTTGTTGTAGTTAACGTTACGTCATAGGCCCCAGCTTCTGCATATATATGTATAGGATTTATTTCGTCGCTGGTATTTCCATCCCCAAAATTCCAATTATAATTGATTGCGCCATTAGAAGTGTTAATAAATTGTACTGATAAATCATCTACAATAAAATTGAAATCAGACTCGGGAATGCCCTGTACGGTTATGTAATCAATAATTTCGTAAGCATCAAATCCGCTGGTATTGAAAACATCCAGTTTAACTGAGAAAATACCAGGGTTGGGAAATTGCACTGTTGGATTCTGTACGTCTGAATTACCAGGACTTCCCTCCTCGAAGGTCCAAAACCACTGCATCGGTGAATTGGTGGAGAGATCGGTAAAATCTACGGTCAAGGGAGCACAGCCGGAGACCGGATCACCATTAAAATCAGCCAAAGGAGGCAATACGATTTGAATGGTTCTTGTGATTGTTTGATTTCCACAATCATTAAAAACAACCAAAGTGACATCATAGAAACCACTTTCAAAATAAACATTAACAGGTTCAAAATCGTCACTGGTATTTCCATCCCCAAAATCCCAAAAATAAGTAACTCCATCCTGGGAAAGGTTACCAAATTCTACCAAACCTTCATCAATAAAACTTTCAAAATCAGCTGTTGGCTGAGCAGCAACATTGACGAAATCATTGAGCACTTGCGTATCCGTTCCATTAATATTACTGGCCTCCAGAGTTACCGAAAAGACACCACCACTATTATAAGTTACTGTTGGATTTTGGTCCGTAGAAGAAGCCGGATCACCTCCGGGGAAAGTCCAGTTCCAGGCATTAGGATCATTGGCTGAATTGTCCGTAAACTGAACCACCAGAGGAGCACAGCCACTGGTTTGATTTGCTGAAAAATCTGCTATTGGTGCAGGATTAGTGGTCTGGCAGGGAGATAAGCAATTACCAAGAATAGCTCCGGAATAAGCATTGATTTCATTAGTAGATTGATTAGACCAACAAGTGGAATTATTGACAGAAGGAGCCATGATACAATTGTTGTTATCATGGGTTGCATCGAAATTATGCCCCAATTCGTGTGACGTCAATACCCTTAAAAACTGCGCATTATTGGAAAAATCCTGTAGACAGTGATAGCGAAAGCTGTTACAAACGGCACCAAGCCAGGCAATTCCGATTGTTGAGCCAGCAAAATTCCGATTGGTCCAATGCTGCGCTACATCGTAACTGACTGAGAAACCACCGTCATTTCCCCATGCGGTGAAGCTATTTAATAAAGTTTCTGCATCATCGGAATTGGTCCAGGGATCACAGTCGTTACAAGTAGAAACAAAATTTTCTACAATAACAAAATTCAGATTATTATCAAACTCATCGTCATAATCCATCTGGACGTTGTTCATGACCGCGATATTGTGGTTTTGAACATTCACAACTGAATTTTCATATTTGGTAAACATGGAAAAATCACTGGCAATGGCCATCTCCACATCAAAACAAGGTCCAACGGCAGATAAGGTACTGGAATTATTCTTCTCTTTTCCTGCTTTCTCGATCTGGTCTTTTCTTTGCTGCACTTCGGTCACTCCACAAGTTTTTCCCGTCTTGGGAATGACGTCCGCCTCCTGATAGATGACAAATTGATCGGTTGAAGCACCTTCTATAAAATAAGATAGCGGTTCGATATAATAAGTAGTATTATTGGTCTCTATCAATCCGTAGATAAATCCAGATGCAATGGTCAGGCGCACATCAGATCCATATACATTGGCCAATTGCCCACGATAGGTGATGTTTTTTCCGTTAATTAATTTTTTAATTCCATTAGGCGTAGCCACCCTTAGTGCATAGTGATTACTACGAATATCGTACGCCTGTAGTTCGATATCCCAATTTATTTCCTGATTATTTTTTAATTTAAAATTAGAACGATCCGCCGTACTCACGTGTCGATGCAGCGCTTCTACGGGCAACTGGTAGAGTTGAAAGTTATAAAATTGTTTCTGAAGTACTTGATGAATATTTTTTTCAACTATAGAATTTGCTTGAAAAACGGGGGACTGGGCACTAATTATCGTTACAAACAATAATAGTGTGCAGCTGAAGGCATACTTGAGCATATGTTTAATATTAGTTATTTCCAAAAAAATGCTGAAAGTAGATATCCTGAAACATATTTCTGAGAGATCAACCAAAGATACATAAGAGAATGATAATTTAAAACATCTGTAGCCCTGTAATATAGATTATGTCCTATATATAACACTTCCTTATTTTACAAACTAGACATTTACCTTAAAAACTTGTATTTTTGGGTTAGAATTTTTTAAATGAATAAGATGTTCGTTTAAGGAAATTAATCTAGCCCCTTCTCCCCCTACTTGATTTTCAAAAAAACAAGTCCTAAAGCTGCTTTTATAACCCAATAAGGAATGTTGATAAAATAAATTAAGACACTATGCTTCCTATTTTATCTCAATCTATTTAATCGCCATTCCTAACAGAAATATTCTCACAAAAGCTTATTTAAATTTAAAAAAGATGAATCGTATAATTATTCTAGTAAGTATTCTTTGCTTATTTGCTGTAAGTGCCTGTTATAAAGCAGGGCCAGGAGCCAGTAATCCATGGGAAAAAATTGATGTAAACCCACTTGGACCAGTCAGATCGATGCACGCAGCACCAGTTGAAGTACTGGCCGTTACCGACCAGGAATTTCTCCGAATTGATTCGGACAATCAAGTAGTCGAAGAACGCCCCATTGGCTTAGCGGCTGCTTACTTTGGCAGACCCGTCCTTGGAGACTGGGTTTTTACCCGGTTTATAGAAAAAAATAATCAAAGTGTCGCCGAATTACATCTGGTAAGAAATTCAAATCAAATTTTCGATCTGGCCATTAGTGATATTCAAGGGCCCGCCGGAACAACGATTAATCTAGAAGGAACAGCCGCCAAGGATGTTGGTGCTTTTAATGATAATTCTTCGCAATTGGCATTTCCCGTTGAATTAAATCGACCGGATGGTAGTAATTTCGGGATCGTTATTGTAGATATTACGCTCAGTGGAAACAAAGAAGAATTTGTCTCAGTAGAAGTCGTAAAAGTAGTAGATATTCCTGAAATGAGATCTAATGCTGACCATATGGAAAATATTTCCTTTATCGGCGGAGCTTATTATGTTACCCATAGAGATGGGGGTTTCAGAGTTACTACAGACGGAAACTACCGAAAGGTCGTCAGTGGATGGACACTGGATGTATTTGATAAAGATGGTGCGATTTATATGACTTCTTTTGAATCATTTGATTTTTTCAAATCAGAAAATAACGGTGTAACTTTTGAGCGAGTGGTTACTCCTTCCAGGGCTAGATATGTTTATCAAGCAGACGACCAGTATTTCCATCAGGAGAACAGAGGTTCTGAATTTAAATTGATTAGTGACGACCTTGAGGAGCTACGAGAAATTGTTTATAATAAAGCCATCCGAGATAAAATTAGTAATTTTCCATTTTGGGATATGACTTACATGGGCGGCAGATACTACATCAACGTTAGTGAACAAATCTGGTATTTGGAAGAAATTGAGTTAAAAGAAGAATAACTGAACAAGTCAATCGACTGATAAAACCGGAATTATGCGATCGCATAATTCCGGTTTTTACGTATTAGCTGGTTGCAAAATAACCGATTAAAAATTTCGTGAAAAATTAAAAATTGACAATTGAGCACTTCGGTTCAGTTCTTGTACTTGTTCTAAGCTAAAAAGAACTGTTATCAACTTGAAGAGCATTGTCCCCATTTTGCTACTCTTTTGGACTTCCGTCGCCCTTGGTGCGGTGCCACCGGAAACAGATTACCGGAAATTACTTAAAACACTGGAAACCAGTCTTTTAGAGGGTAACGCCCGTGCACTGCGGGACTTGGGAAGTTTACTGGATAACCCAGAGGTTAGAAACAAAGCCCGTCGACTGATTAACCAGTACACCCTTTTTAGTCCCGAAGAATTTGTGATAGACAACCCACTTATCCGTAACGAATTTCTCGGATTCTATTACGAAGTGGCCGATTCTCTGGTTTATTCTGACCTGTTGGAGGTATTTTATCTGACGGATCCATCTCAACACAAAGTTTCCTACAAAATTACTGCTCCTGAAAAAGAACAGGTTTCCGATGAGTCAGTCTTGCTCAATCAACACATTCAACTGATCGAAAAATCACTCAAAACGTCCAATGATTCGTTGATGCTTGTTGGAGTACACAGGATTGGTATGCTCAACCGATCGGAAGGTTATGATTTTCTCACCAATCTACTTTCAACTACCAAAATTAAAAAATCAAATTTTCTGGATAAAGTAGCCATCTATCAAGCTATTGCGCTGGAATTAGAAGCGTTCGTAGACATTAGCGTCCTAAAAAACCTGTTAAATTTGGTTGGAAAGGATCAATTTTCTTTAGTATTCTCTCAGGAGCGACTTGCCAATCTAACCAACGTTCACTTTGAGGCAAGTGATAATAAAAGTCTGGTCAAAAAATATCAACATCTAATTGATTCATTAACAACAATTGAAGAAATTCGGGCATACGGCTACCAACAGTTATTTGATACTCGGCCCATTTTTTTTACCGATCAGGTTGATTATTATGGACGAATTCTATCTTTATCAGGCAAGTACGACTGGATTGAATATAATGCCATCCGGGACCTTTGCTATCAGGAGCATCCCCGAGCCATGTATTATCTGGCGGGCCATCTATTTAAAATCAGAAAAAAATCAAACAAAAAAAACAGAAAACTGGCAAAAACCATTGTCTCAAAAATTAATCAACTCATTCATCTGGAAATTCAGGTACTGAATAAATCCGAAGAATTTTCAGCCCGTTCCTACCTCACCAGGGATCAAGTAGCCCGTACCAATTATATGATGTACTGGGCGGCACACTATAACGATTACGAATGGGATGGAAACCGGGAATATTTTGTTAATAAAAATGAAGCCATCGAAACTACTCAAAATTACGAGCGGTTGTTTCGTCGTTTAAATTCCCGAAATGACTCCGTCGCGATTGTCTCTTTTATAAAATTAACAGAAGGAGAACCAAATGAAGTAATTGCCTTGTCGGAAAAATATCGGCAAATGTTCAGAAATTATAATCAGTCACTCCCCTCTTTTCAATTTAAGTATCTGGAACAATTGTCTCAGCTGACTTATTATTGTAGAAAAAATGATATTGCTTATCAGCCTTCGGCGGCAATTTTTCGTAAACTGGAAGCCTTGCTAGCCGCAGATGATCCAGTGACCAGAATTAATATTGAGAATGATTTAATCAGGCACCTAACATTAGAAGATATAACCGGCGTAGAATACTGGGCTTGTCTGCAGGAAGGAAAACTGGAGATCAATTATTCTATTGGTAGAATTTTAGACTGGTTCTATTCCGGCACGCTAAAAGACATTCAAAAAAATAATCACCAGCTTAGACTCTACCTGAAAAAGGCAGATATATTTGGCAATATTGGTGCCATCGGTGCATGCAATTATTATTTGAACAAGTTTAGTCTGGAAGATGAAAAATTTCAGAAAAAATTAATGGAAATTCAAAAAACTGAATCCGACGAAGGCATTTTAAATCAGTTGATGCAATTAGTAAACGAACACGACGAAGCGTCTGATAATATTTCTCTGGCTGGCTTTTTAGCAGCTCCAGTTGACATTCATAAAAGAGATATAAAAATCATGAACGGGCCAACGCCAGAAGAATATAAAGAGATTATAAAGGCCATTCGGAATACCGAAGATATTGCTGCGATTAAACGTATATTCTACTATATTCGTCTACACCCCGTACTCGGTTTGGTACCAGACCTTTTTAGTCTTTTGGATGACGATCGGATTTTAATTGAGAAGAGAGGTATCGTTCTTTCGGTCGCTGATAATTTGGCACCCATCATGGAAAGTATTTATAATTATTCTTTTCCAAAAGTAGAAGGAAGAAAAAAATTCGACGTTATTCCCTGGCAGAAAATGTGGGAAGAAAATGGCAAGGATTACGAAACGTGGGCAAGGATATTTTTCGAAAGAAAACTGGCTTCGCTTGCCAAAAGTGAGACACTGGAAATTGAGGATATTAATCAAATAACAACCTCCATTCATTATGGTCCGCTTTATCAGGACAAGTGCTTACGAGCGCTTAAAAAAGTAAAACCTATACGTGACATTCGTAAATTACAAGTCGACCCAAAACTACTTGTCTCAACCGATTTGATTTATTTTGATTCTTTTGCCTTCTCATATAAAGAGCTGGATAATATTCCTAAACTTTTCACCGTAGATCAACCCGGTCGGATGCTTAAGTTTCTGGAATACAAGGCCCGTGATTTTGAGATGATCGATAAGGGAACCTTTTATAATAACCTATTTCGTTCCAGTTGGTTCTTAAGCTATATTGGTAGTGGAGAATTACCACTGCAAAAGGCCGCAGAAATCAAAGCTATCCTGGTCGCTTATTTTAACGAAAACGAATATTTGAGTGAATTTGAGGAACAAGTAACCCAGTTTAACATTGCACAGCTGGAGAGCCTGGGAAAGCGGCTCGACGAACAATTAATGGCATCCATAGACATGAATATCGATCATGCCTCTATGGTCAAAATTCAGGCATCTATTCTAGCCCGAATAAGTTATGAAGATATTCCGATGGTCGTAGCTTTGTTACCACAACTGGCTCCCGAGCTACAGGATCCCAATCGATTTTTTCTGGTAAAAGATTTTGGTTTACCTATTTTTGATCTGGACAGTGATCCAAAACGCAAGGCATTAATTGATCAACATAAAAACCTTTCTCAAATTGATTTTTACCGAAGTTTTTTACGGGACTTTGGGGTTGATTTTGAAAATAAAAATCAGGAATTGGATTTTCAAAAAATTTATAATATTCTTTCTTATGATGCCGCTGCACCTTTCGTGAGTAGTAGTGGAGGAAAACGGGATTATTATACCTACGGTATCATCAAGGTATTGGAACTCCACTTTGGAGACCGTTTGGGTTTTCACCTAAAACTAAATGAATCTCAAACTTTCTATGATTTTTCCAGCAGCAAACGGGCCGCCGCCTGGATGCAATACCTTGAACAGCAGTCGCTCGTCAAGCCAGAAGGGCAATTACCTCCCTCTTTTAATCTTACCAGAATAGAGAATTAACAGAATTTTAAGTCCTTTAGAATATTTCAAAACACTTTCCGCTCAACATTCCGTGGGATATGAGCGTTATGGTTAGGAGTATTATCAGGGAAATTATTTTGCCAATATTTTAAAAGATTCCTTAGGAAAAATTTCCTAATTTCGCCGTAACTTCAACCCGAAATTCTTTAACAACTTACTAAACTGGTCCAGACATGAAAAAAATCACCAGAATTTTCACGCTTTTATTACTTTTCACCTTTATCATTGGTGTATCAACCGCCGACGCTCAGCGCTCAAAAAAGAGAAAAACAAAAAAAGATTCTACGGAAGATTACTTTGACGAAAGTGGTGGATTTGCACACCGACTATGGTATGGTGGCGGGTTTAATGTACAATTTGGTGGAAACCAATTCAGTAGTGAAATGGTATTGGGTATTTCACCAATGGTAGGATACAAAATTAATAATATTCTATCCGTTGGGCCACGAGTTTCTATAGACTATTATGAAATTTTTATTGATGGCAGTAACCCCCGTTACTTGCTTTGGGGCGTAGGTCCTTTTGCCAGAGGTAAATTTTCAGAAACTATTTTTGCTCAGGTAGAATATGAAATTCAGGGAGTCTCCGGACTGAATGATGCATCTGGAAGACCTCAGTCTAATGCAGTACAAAATAGAGAAAATTTTTATCTCGGAGCAGGCTATCAATCTTCAGGTGGCGGACTCCTGGGCTATGAAATCATGGCACTCTATAATTTTCTCGACAATAATGAGCGTAGTATTCCAATAACTTTCCGCTTTGGATTGAACTGGAATTTTTAAAATAGCGTACCTTTGCACTGAAATTCTAAAGCTTTATCATTCTTTAGGAATGTTAAATAAATAAAGTACGATTCTATACTTCCTCTTTTTGGAGCACTCTGCATTTATTTAATCACCATTCCTAAGCTTAACGACTTATATTTTTGTTTAACCAAATTTTAAATTTTCTCAAAATGAAAAAAGGAATAGTTTACACTTTTTTATCGCTTTGTTTGCTTGTCAGTAGCTTTTCACTCCATGCACAAATCAAGACACCACAGCCAAGTCCTATCATGAAAATGGAAACGATGATCGGCCTAACGGATGTAACAATCGAATACTCTCGCCCTAGCAAGAAAGAACGTACAATTTTCGCAGCAGATGGTCTGGTACCTTTCGGCGAAACCTGGAGAACAGGTGCGAATGCTTCTACCAAAATTTCTTTTTCTTCTGATGTAATGGTAGAAGGCAAGGAAGTAAAGGCTGGAAAATATGCTGTTTATGTTGTTCCTGGAAAGTCTTCCTGGGAAGTTATTCTTTACAAGAATACTACGCACTGGGGTGTTCCACGCGAATGGGTTACAGCGGATGAGGTAGCACGAATAAGTGTACCTGCCAAGAACTCCGGTATGGCTGTAGAAACTTTTACGATCATACCAATGAATAATACGCTTAACAGTGCTCAGATCGTAATGATGTGGGACAAGACAATGGCTGCTTTTACCGTCAAGTCTGACGTTGATAAATCTGTTATGAAAGATATTGAAGTTGCCATGGCTGGTACTTCTCGTGGTGACTATTACACTGCTGCGCGTTATTTTTATGACAACGATAAGGATATGACCAAAGCTTTGGAATGGATAAAAATGGCAAACAAGAAAGATGCTAAATTCTGGCAGCTACGTCTTCAGTCTTTAATTGAGGCCAAGATGGGTGATAAAAAATCTGCTGTCGCTACTGCTATGAAATCTATGGAAATGGCCAAGACAGAAGGTAACATGGATTATGTAAGAATGAACAAAAAGTCTATCGACGAATGGGGTGGTAAATAATTTTCATTCCTTAATAAAAAAATCCCAATCAGGCTTTGTGTCTGGTTGGGATTTTTTTTTGATAATGGTAATGAAAAATTAATAATGTACTGTTATCGTCGGGCTTCTAAGCTAGTGGTTCGGTATGTATTTCAAATCGTTAATTTTTCCTAGACATTAAGAACAGTTGATTAGTGATTAGTTAATCGGTCCTCCCAACGCATAGGTATCGCACTCTAAAGTATTTGAAAACTCAAAAAAGACGGTAGAGAAATTTAAGTTAACAGATCAACGCAGGAACAATAAAAGATGCACGCTTATCTTACCAGTACATCCTTTTCATAAAATCCCTGAAGTATCAGACTTACGATGACCGTTATAAAACAGCCAATTAAATTTAACCACAAATAAGCGATACGAATTGCCCCATGGTAATCTAGTAAAAAGATGGTAACAACACAAATCTCACCAATAATCGCTGCCCAAAAAATAGCATTTCCTTTTACTTTTTTTATAAAAAATCCAACAGCAAATACGCCTAGAATCGTTCCATAGAACAAAGATCCTACAATATTGACAAACTCAATCAAATTTTCAAATAGCGAGGCACCTCCCGCAAATGCCAGTGCGGCTATACCCCACATCAGGGTAAATATTTTAGCAGCGCGCAGGTAGTGTTGATCGTTAAACTTGTCTCCAAAATGCCGACGGTAAAAATCTACCGTAGTACAACTCGCAAGTGAGCTTAATTCGGAAGCGACCGATGACATCGCCGCTGCAAAAATGACCGCTAATAAAAGTCCCACCAAACCACTGGGCAGATAAGTGGTCACAAAAGATATAAAAACATAATCGGTGTCTCTGGTTTCGATAGAGGTCAATCCGGGGTAATTTACTTCGTAACTTTTTAATAGCCCTTCGACGTCTTTTCGAATAATCCGATCGCGCCGATCCAGTATTTTCAACTCCTTTTTGACAACGGCAATCTGTGATTCGTCTTCATTGTCAAGTGCGGCAATCATTGTGGTTATTGTGCCTTTTTTCAACTCAAAAACTTCATCAAAATTTTGCTGTACCAACGCAAGGCTATCGCGATATTCTGGTTTACTATTTAGAATTTCTACGTTGGCGGGGTTAAAGTGAACGGGCGGTTTGGTAAATTGGAAAAACATAAAAACCATGATTCCCACAAACAAAACAAAGAATTGCATCGGCACTTTAAAGATTCCGTTAAAGATCAAACCCAGTCTACTTTCCGTCAACGTTTTACCCGAAAGATAGCGTTGTACCTGACTTTGATCCGTTCCAAAGTAAGATAGAAACAAAAAAGTTCCACCAAAAAGCGCTGACCACATATTGTATTTATTATCTAAATCAAATTTAAAATCTACAACGTTGAGCTTTCCCATTTTTCCTGCAACTGAGACAGCATCACCAAAGGAAACTTCGGGAGGAAGCTTATTTATGATCACCCAAAAGGCCACAAATAATCCACACATAATAACAATCATCTGCTGTTTTTGGGTTTGACTGACTGCCGTTGTTCCACCAAAAACGGTATAGGCAATTACGATTACTCCCAATATTAAAATCGTCAAAGATAAACTCCACCCTAAAATCACAGACATAATAATAGCGGGTGCATAAATCGTAATTCCTGCGGCCAAACCACGACCTACCAAGAAAAGAAAGGCGGTAAACTGTCTCGTTTTGCGATCAAAGCGCTGCTCCAGATACTCGTAAGCGGTATAAACTTTTAAACGATAAAAAATGGGTAAGACAAAGACACATAGAATAATCATCGCCAGCGGTAAGCCAAAATAAAACTGCGCAAAACGCATCCCGTCGTCAAATCCCTGACCAGGTGTGGAAAGGAAAGTAATGGCACTCGCCTGTGTCGCCATAATTGATAATCCGATAGTATGCCATTTTAAAGCACGGTCTCCAAGGATATAACTTTCGGTAGTATTTACGTTACGTGTTTTCCAAAAACCGTAAAGCACAATAAATAATAATGTAACGATAAGTACCGTCCAGTCCAAATTACTCATAGGGAAATGTTTTGGGATTTAAGCGTGCGCTTCGGTAAACAAATAAAATAAAAATATCAGTACAACGTGGATGATTAATACCATTGCGTAGATCTGATTCCAGGATTTTAGAAAGGGAGGTTGTTCGTCGTCTTGCATTTGTTTGGATTGTTGAAACGCTTCGTTTGTTGAATTGTTGAATTGTTGAATCGTTGAACTGTTGAATCTGTTGAATCTGTTGAATCTGTTGAATCTGTTGAGGTGAAACGTAGGAACAAGGCAATGCCTTGTTCCTACGTTTCACCAGAAAATTTTATCTAATAACCCGTTTTCTTTTTCAATCATTTTCTGACGCGTAATAAATACAATTCATAAATTGTATTTATTTACCAATAGAAATTAAATTTGTAAATAATCGGTACGCACCGGGAACACCAGCGGGCAATTCTCTAAACCAGGAATAACCGCTATAAATAAAGTGTCCTGATCCGTGCCTGGCAACGAGCAGGCCACCATCATTCGCAGGTTCACCAGGATCATTACTCGACAAAACTGCCTCGTAACGTTCATCCCATTCGTCCGGAAAATACAATCCTCGTTCCTGTACCCAACCGTCAAAATCCGCTGCAGTAATTTTGTTTGGATAATTAATTACCGAATGATCTGGTCTTAAAATTCTTACCTCGGCTTCTTCGGTAGAAACTCTTTTTCGAGACAGCTTAAATGGAAATGGACCCAATTCTTTTGTTTTCAAGCGGTGCGCTGTATTGTACTGTACGATTACGGTACCACCATTTTCTACGTACTCCATTAGTTTTGGCTGCTGAAATTTTATTCTTTCGTTGGTATTGTAAGCACGAATACCAACAATCACCGCATCGTACTTTTTCAGATTGTCAACTCGAATATCTTTGTCTTCCAACAGGTCTACCCGATAACCAATTTGTTCCAGACTCTCCGGTATTTTATCTCCGGCGCCCATGATATAACCAATCCGGTCACCCGCTTTTTTTAAATCAATTTTTACCACTTTTGCTTCTTCGTTTTGAAAAACAGTTTGCACAGGAATGTGGTCGTAGTCGATGATGTTGATTCCTTTGGAATAGAATTTTCCATCCACCATTGCCATCGGACTCACCAATCCAACATCCTGTCCTTCCGGAGGATACAAGGTAAATTTGAAAGTCTCTTCTTCTCCTTTTTGGGGAAGATTAAAATCAATACTCGCCGGCTCCACTTTCCAGTTTTCGGGATATGCCAGTTTTAAGACTCCCTTTAAATTGGCCTGTCCCGCTTTGACCAAGACTTCCACCGAACGACCTTTCTGGTCAGGAAAGACAAATACTTTATTAGTGATATTAGTAAAAACCGGAGGAGTAATTTCAAAGGGACGGTAAACTTCTCCCTTCACCGGATCAGTTTTTTTGAAAACGATATTCCGGTTAAATGAAAAAGGTCGTTTATTAATTTCAAAATTAAACCGAACTTGTAAATCTCTTGGAGTTTCCGCCAAACCAATCAACTTTCGATCCGTCACTTTATACATTCCGTAAGTACCTTTTTCGGTCAACCAATAAGGATTGGTAAATTTTAAATCTTTGGAGAAAGTAATTTTCTTATTAAAAAAAATTCCTTCGTTGGCTACCATTTTATAATTGACCATCGTATCCATTCCTGATGGTAAATATTCTACAGATTTTAAAACCACATTACTTCCCGTTCGGATAATCGCCTCAATTTTCAGTTCCGTACTTTCTCCGGGTGTAGCAGAAAAATCTGCCGCAGTCGCATCTAAAAACATTCCCAAACAATCATGTATCACCGATTGCAGGTCCTCCATTTTTACCTTTTTCCAGTAACTATCCGGCAGTGCTTCGGTCATGGTGTAAGCTTTGACTAAATCCGGTACGCTATTTTGTGGATTTTCGTAATCGAAATTTCTACCCACATTCTCTATCATTTTTCCGATGGGCGCTCCACCTTTCAAACGAGACCAGGTCGTGTTGATACCCGCGAAAGGATTTTCTTTATCTGTTGGTTTATCCCCTTTTAAAAATTCTAAAAATTCCTGCATAGAACCACGAGCAGGTGTAGAACCCATTCCCTGGCATTTGTGCATCGACCGACTTTCTGCGGCAATTTCATTATTAGATTTTCCTTTTAGTGGATAATAAGCCCCGATGTCTACACTGAGTAAATTAGTTTTATCCGCTTTTGCGAAATTTTCCCGGCTACCGTAAAACCACCAGGAAGTATTGAAAAACAATCTTTTGGGTTGCCATGGCTGTACATATTCAAGTTGGTCAGGATAAGCCTTTGGGTCGCCTACCAAATCAAAAGCTTCGTAAGATAAAACGGCAGAAGATGTATGATGGCCGTGGGTTTTACCAGCAGACTTGTGGTCAAAACGATTGATGATAATATCGGGCTGAAAATTTCGGATGGTCCAGACCACGTCAGAAAGTACGGCATCTTTGTTCCATATTTTCAGGGTCTCATCCGGGTGTTTGGAATACCCAAAATCCGTGGCTCTGGTAAAAAACTGTTGTCCACCATCAATGGACCGCGCCATCAGTAATTCCTGCGTTCGCATGACCCCGAGTAATTCTGCCAACTCTGTTCCAATCAGATTTTGCCCACCATCACCGCGTGTCAACGAAAGATAAGCAGTTCTGGCGCGCATTTTATTAGAGAGCCAGGAGATCATTCTGGTATTTTCATCATCTGGATGGGCCGCCACGAAAAGTGCGGAGGCCAGAACGTTTAGTCGTTTGATATCATCGTGAATGTCGGCAGCGGTAGTCGTCACAGGTTTTTGTGCGGTTAACAATCCGACGGTTAGGAGACAGCAACTAAAAAACAATATTTTTTTAAAAGGAAAGCGCATAAATCTATTTTTTAATAAAAATTGCCAGGAAGTAATAAAGTTGTCTAAAGATCAATAAAAGAAACCACTGCGAAAAATAACCAATTTAAAAGTAAACTGGTTTATTTTAGAATGAATTTACTATAATCAAGACCATAAAATTAGCAACTACCCACCAAAAATTACGTATTATAAAATGACCAGAGAAGAGAAATATGTCTGAATTTGTCAGAACATTCGTATCTTTGTTTTAAAATCAGACGCTTCTCAATTCTAAAGGCACGCTCTGCCAAAACATACCGAATAATACAAATTATTGACTGTCAACAATTTAAACAAATAACTCATGCTGTTATTCGTTTTTATAACTAAAAAAAGTCAATTTAAAATCACTTAAAATTAACCTGGATATGGCCAGAAAGAACAAGTATGTATGCATTCATGGACATTTTTATCAACCACCCAGAGAAAATGCGTGGTTAGAAACAGTAGAGTTACAAGAGTCCGCACAGCCTTTTCATGATTGGAACGAGCGAATTAACTTTGAATGCTATGCACCCAACACTGCAGCCCGTATAACCGATGGCGATCAGTTTATCACCAAGATTACTAATAATTATACCTATATAAATTTTAATTTCGGTCCTACCCTCTTGTCCTGGATGAAATCTGCCGATCCAATGACCCACGAACGAATCGTAGAAGCAGACCGCGCCAGTCAGAAAAAATTTGGTGGGCACGGTTCGGCTATCGCTCAGGTTCACAGTCATTTGATTATGCCATTGGCCAACGAACGGGACAAAGAAACACAGGTTATCTGGGGTATACGCGATTTTGAATCCCGTTTTAATCGCTATCCCGAAGGAATGTGGCTGGCAGAAACTGCGGCCGATACGGATACGCTCGAGGTGTTGGCGAAGCATGGAATCAAATATACGATCCTGGCTCCACAACAGGCCAAAGCATTCCGAAAGATTGGCGACAAGGACTGGAAAAACAAAGAACAATATGGTTTTGATCCACGGCGTCCTTACAAGGTCAACCTACCTTCGGGCAGGTCGATGTCCCTGTTTTTTTATGATGGAAACGTAGCGCAGGATGTGGCCTTTAATAAGTTGCTCAACAACGGTCAGGCACTGGCCAACCGTTTGATGGAACCGTTTGATAATAACGACGAGCCACAACTTTCGCACATTGCTACCGATGGAGAAAGTTATGGACATCATCACCGTTTTGGCGAAATGGCACTCGCATCCTGTATGGAGCATTTCAAAACAACCGATGCCGCGACGATTATTAATTACGGTTACTACCTAGAACTTTTTCCACCGGAATACGAGGCCCAAATTCATGACAATAGTTCCTGGAGTTGTGTGCATGGCATTGAGCGCTGGCGTAGCGATTGTGGTTGTAATACGGGCGGAAATCACGGTTGGACACAGTCCTGGCGGACGGAACTTAGAGATAGTTTGAACTGGCTACGGGATGAGATCATTCCGATTTATGAAGAGGAAGCAGGGAAATTACTACGCGATCCCTGGGCGGCGCGAAATGATTTTATTGAAGTGATGCTGGATCGAAATGATGAGGTAGTAGACAAGTTTTTAACAAAGCACCAAAAGCATAAACTAACGCCCGAGGATAAAGTACAAGCCATGCGACTTTTGGAGATGCAAAGGAATGCCGTATTGATGTTTTCCAGTTGCGGATGGTTTTTTGATGAAATCAGTGGTCTGGAGACCAACCAGATTTTACAATATGCGTGCCGGGTGTTATACTACGCCAAGCAAGTGGGCGGTGTAGATTTGAACGGTGGCTTTGTGCATCGCTTATCCAAAGCAAAAAGTAATGTGTATGCAGATGGTGCATTTAGCTATGTAAATCATGTTTTACCAACCACCGTTAATTTAGAAGGTGCGGGCGTTCACTACGCGGTGGCCTCTCTTTTTGAGCAGCAGCCCGAAGAGATGGAGTTGTTTAACTATCATGCAAAAAGTAAATATTTTAAGCGCGAAACTGCCGGAAAGTTAATCCTTAATTTTGGTCGGACGATCATGAAATCCAAAGTTACATATTCTGAAAAGCCTTTTAGCTTTGTGGTCCTTTATCTAGGTCAGCAAAATATTATCAGTAGTGTTTCTTTAGATATTTCCAAAGAACGTTTTATGGAAATGGAAAAAAGGATTTCCAAAGCATTTCACGCAAATCAGCTGGGAGATGTTATTGTAATTATGCAAGAATACTTTGGTCGCGAAACTTATTCTTTCCAACATTTATTCAAAGACGAGAAAAGAAAAATTCTGAAAAAGATTACCAAGCAAAATCTCGAAAATGCAGAGAAGTCTTTTAGGAATATTTACAATGACAGCTACCAGTTGATGTCGAGTACCTTACAGAGTGGTATTCCTATTCCGAAAGCGTACAACAACGTAGTTCAATATATTGTAAACGCAGATCTGCATCGGTTTTTTACTTTTGAAAAACTGCGTATTTCTGAATTAAAAAGGCTGTCTAGTGAATTGAATAAATGGGATATTCAACTGAATAATACGGACTCTTTTAAGCTTGCAGCGGGTGAGCGAATTTTTTACGAAATCCGTAAGATTGAGCATACGGATATTCCAATTCAGGAACTCGATTTATTGATCGAAATTTTGGAAACGCTGCATACAATGGGCTTTGATCCAAACATCTGGAAGAGCCAAAACTTGTACGCCAAAATTCATCGAAGCTTCCGTAAGGGGCAAAGAAATTTCCCTGATAATAAATGGAAAAAGAAATTTATCGCACTGGGCTACCTCCTAAAATACCGTAGAGAAATCAAGGTATTGGCTAAAGTCTAGTGCCTCGGGTACTAAATTAGTATGTATTTCAAATTGTTAATTTTTCCTGGACATTAAGAACAGTTGATTAGTGATTCGTTAATCGGTCCTCCCAACGCATAGGTATCGCACGCTAAAGTATTTGAAAAACTCAAAAAAGACGGTAGAGAAATTTAAGTTAACAGATCAACGTAGCAACAAGGCATTTCCTTGTTTTTACGTTGATCTGTTAACTCTACTTTCTATCCCAGGGATCATTAAAAAGGAAAATATATGCTTGCCCCGCTTCATCTTCCCGCGTTACTGATATCCTGGGGACTGGTTGTCCTTATTTGGATTATTCAATTGGTACACTATCCTAGTTTTCATTATATTGATGCTGCTAAATTTATTGATTTCCATAATCACCATTCCAAGTCGATTACCGTAATCGTAATGCCACTGATGCTCGCTGAATTAATAATTAGTTTTTATCTCGGCTATAAAAGCGGGTTCGCACCAATAGAATCTATTGCCCTGCTAATGGTGATCGGTATCTGGTTAAGTACTTTCATAATTCAGATTCCATTACATGACCAACTTAGTGTTGGTAACAATACTACGGTTGTGAATAAATTAGTAAACACGAACTGGATTCGGACTTTTCTGTGGAGCGCGAAAGCTATCTTGCTTACGTGGGGATGGACTTCTCTTGATTAGTGGATGGTAGTTGAAATAACTGAGCCTCGCCTGGTTAAACTCTTTCGTTAAAATTATTTCTCATCCCTTACCCTTTCTTCTTGGTTAGCGTAAGATAAAATAATGGAATAATCGTAACGATGGCTGCAAACAAATAAGTTCTAAAAAAGTAATTGTCATTGTTATCATATATCCAGGCGGAGACCAACGCTCCTACTCCAATACCAATTTCGAGGGCAATATAAAGGGTTGCTGTGCCACGGCCACGGCGCTCTTCTACACTTAAGTCGATTACCCACGCAAAGACGGCCGGAGAAACGACTCCCAGGGAAAATCCCAAACAACCAGAAGCGGCAAACAAATGGAACGCTGAGTCCGCCATTCCCATGTATAAAAGAGCGGCGGCGGACATGACTGTACCGACTTTTATGACGGGAATTCGTCCGTAGCGGTCTGCCGATTTCCCCGCCACGAGTCTGGAGAGCACTGAAAAAACAGTAAAACTGGTAAAGAGCATTCCTCGGTTTTGGATACCTAAAAAATCACTCTGGTCAGGTGAGATAGTAATCAACACCCCAAAATTAAGATAAATACAAACTGCGACAATGGCGGCGGGTATCACACTCGGTTCAATAATCTCGCTGGATTTTATTTTTAGAATAGAAACCCTAAAAGGCGCTTTGTTGACCAGTGTTTCTTTCAATCCAAATAGCATTAAGATAGAAATCAACGCGATAAACGAAGCAATGTAAAACATATAATCAGGAGCGTAGTTGATCGACAGCCAACTTCCCAGGGGAGGAAACATCGAGGCGCCTAAATTCATACTGACACCAATCATTCCCATCGCTTCTGCTCGTCGTCCTACGGGCACAATATCCGCTACGTAAGCAGTAGAGGCGGTGGGTCGAAATCCGGTAGAAAAACCATGTAACAATCGCAATAACATAAAACCCGCAACGCTGGTCAGGAGTGGGTAGGCCAAACTACAAATCACACAAACCATTGTTCCAACCACCATCACTGGTAATCGACCAATTGTATCCGTCAGTTTACCGCTAAAGGGTCGCGAAAAAGCAGCCGTCAGGGTAAATAATGCGATGATAAACCCTTTATAATCTTCTCCTCCCAGACTGGTCAAATAAGCAGGAAGCTCGGGAATAATCATATTGAAACTGCCAGAAAACAAAAGCTGGGAAAAGCAAAGTAGAAAAAACTGAAAAGTATATAATGGCTGATTCTCTGACATTCGCGAAAGTAGTCAAAGTTGGTACGATAATCAATGAATTCTTTAGATTTAAAATTTGTATTTTAGTATTGAAATTGTTTAAAATTCAAATAGAAAAAGATGGCAGATAACAATCATTTCAAAGTTTACGAAGGGGTAGATGAACTGTATATTAAATTCAAATGGTCGAGGGCAGCAGGGATTGCAATCGGTATTTTTGCAACCTTTTGGAATGGTTTTTTGCTGACCTGGTACACGGAAGCTTGGGCTGGTGGAGCGCCCCTGATTGCTTTTCTTTTTCCTATTCTGCATTTAGCGGCAGGAATTTTTATTGGACATCAAGCACTGTCCATGCTTTTTAATCATACAGAAATCACGGTGCGTCAGGGACAATTGTCCATTGAACATCGACCCATTCCAGCCTTCAAAGGAGCTAAACATTATCCAACTGCTGAAATTGATCAATTCTATATCAAACAAAAAACGGGAAGTAAAGGAAGGAAGTACTACGAATTTCGTTGTAAAATGATTGACGGAAAAGATATTAAGTTGATTAGCCAAAATGGAATGAGCGTAGATAAAATGCAGGAACTGGAAGAAAAACTGGAACGCTATATCGGAATTATGGATCAGCCAATAAAAGGAGAATACGGAAAGACACTTCCAACTTTTTCCCAGGACAAACTACTACTACCCCGTCGGCAACGAAAGACGGACCTTCCGCAAGCGGCTCGCTTTGTTTATGGTCTCAGACCTAATCAGCATATGATTTTGCACGACGAAAATTTAACCGTCAGACACGTCACTCAATTTGACTGGAAGGATGGAAACACCGATAAATTAATTCAACTGACCGACGAACTGGATAAGGAACATCTCATCTACCTAAAACAAAACAGAGGTATTATCAGCGCGGCCAAAGAACGGGAAATGAATGTACTCGAAACCCAGCATATTTCTTTTGACATTCACCAGGCTCCTCATAAAATCGAAGTAAAAGGAGAACTATACTTACTCGAACAGTTGATGGAGGGAAAATCTTTTTTGTCCAATACCGACGGTCCAGGGCAAGCCAACGTATGGATCTACCAATCTCTGGATCAACAAACTTATATTCGAATAACAGAAAACGAGCGCCTGCTAAAATGGCACCAGGGAACGCCATTATTACTTCGGGAAATTCTACCAGCAGAATACAGGGCGCTCGACCGGATGGATGGATATGATCAAGAGGATTTTGTGTAGTAGCGCAAGACAACCCCCACACCATTACCACCCCAAATGAAACAATGCGTCACCTGCATTCACCACAGGAGCATTGTTGTGACCAACAATATAACCGTCTCTTGTTGCCAACACCCGAACTTCCTTATTACCGTGTGGACTGTTAATTACGCCGAGTACTTCGCCTTTACTGACCTTTGCACCGGACGCCTGCATCCACATAAACATACCGGATTTTTCCGCTCTCATCCAGGTGAAATCAGAAAAGTATTTTGGTTTGTGATGAGCGGGTGTATCGGTCTTTGACATCTTTTTTTGAAACAATAATCTACGAATTCCTTTCACTCCGTGCTCCATCGAAAACCCATCAAAACGCAGCGACTCTCCTCCCTCATAAACCAGTATCGGAATATTCATACCCGCTGCGGTATGCCGCAAGGTTTTGTTTATATTCTTTTTTTCCATCAGATAAGGCGCCGCAAATTGTTCGGCCAATTCTCTGGCTGCAGCGTCTCCCGTCGTATACCGAACTTGAGGATAATTGTACCGACTACTGCCCCCGGTATGAAAATCTACCCCGAAATCTACCAAAGGAAGAATCATCTGACTGAGCGTTCGGGCCACTCGACTCGCTAGCGATCCGTTGGCACTACCGGGAAAAGAACGGTTAACATCTTTGCCGTCTACCGCATCTCGGGAAAAATTAATAAAGCCATAAACGTTTAACAATGGAATCGCAATTACACTTCCACATTCAAGTTGCTCAAAAAGACCATCCGCTACCGAGCTTCGAACGATCTCTACCCCATTGATTTCATCTCCGTGCAGACCTCCCATAAATAAAGCGGTGGGACCCGGATTTTTGCTTCTAAAGACGTGGACCCAAATGCTAATAATTGTCCCGGAAGGTAGCTTGGCGACATTGAGTTTGATGAGTTTATTTTCGCCGGGTGCGACGGTGGTTTTGTTTATTTGGAATGGCATTTTTTTTTGTTGTTTAATTGTTGAATCGTTTAATCGTTTAGGTGTTTGATTATTGAATCGTTGCGTTGCGCTGGAAGTTGACTGGTTAACGAGCAAAAAGTAGAGGATTTGTTTTGTACTCAAATTATATTTATTTTTTTGCAGCTACTTCTGTTTCGATAAATTCGATAATCTGAGAAGCGATATCTACGCCCGTGGTTGTTTCGATTCCTTCCAGTCCGGGAGAAGCATTTACCTCCAGTATCAGCGGACCGCGTTTTGACTGCAACATATCAACGCCGGAAACATGCAATCCCATTACTTTAGCAGCTTTAAGCACTGCGGCTATTTCTTTTTCATCTGGTTTTACAATGAGGGAAGAACCTCCACGGTGGAGATTGGAACGAAACTCACCGGGTTTAGCCCGACGTTTCATACAAGCGATGATCTTGCCGTTGACGACAAAAGCCCGGAGGTCTTCTCCCCTCGCTTCTTCAATAAATTCCTGTAGAACCACCCGTTGTTTGGTTTTATAAAAAGACTCAATTACTGCCTCTGCAGTATTTTGGTCTTTGGCTAAAATAACGCCCATCCCATGGGTGCCACTCAATAACTTTATCACGAGCGGTGGACCGCCGATCTGACGAATAATATCCGCAGCATCATAGGTAAGATTGGAAAATACGGTCTTTGGAAAATCTACTCCCGCCATGGCCAGCAATTGTAGACTCTGTAACTTATCACGCGATTGTGTCAGCGCCACCGAAGGCGTTAAGGAAAAAACCCCCATCTCTTCAAACTGCCGGATAATAACCGTTCCGAAAAAAGTAGCCGAAGAACCAATCCTCGGAATAATTGCATCAATATTCACCAGCGCCTGATCTCTAAACCAAACCATCGGCTGACCCGCTTCGATAGAAATACTACATTCTGTGTAATCCAGAATCCGAACGTAATGTCCTCGCTTCTGGGCAGCAAAAAACAAACTGCGCGTAGAGTAAAGTTCGGGTCCACGGGAAAGGATTAGGATATTCATTTTTAAGTGTTGAGTTGTTTGGTTGTTTAATCGTTTAATTGCTTCAACGTTGGAACAGGGCAGTGGCTTATTCCCGGGTTTTTCTATTTTGGCATTTTTTTTAAATATTTTCAAAGAGTCATGCCTGATTTCATTACTTAGCGACCTGAGCTCAAGATAAGTTTTTTTCTTATCTTGTTGCAAATTTATTAATTCTTAATTCTGAAGATAATTATATTATATGCGCCACACTTCTCCCGATCCAGTTATTTTAAATGATCCTAAAGTTGTTAATGGATGGGCCATGTTTGATTGGGCCAACTCTGCTTATGCATTGGTAATTACTACGGCGATTTTTCCTGGTTATTTTAACGGGGTGACCGATAAGGAGTTCTCGCTGCTTGGCATTGAGATGACCAACACTGCACTTTTTTCTTATTCTATTTCCTTTTCGTATCTGATCATTGCGGCGATGTTACCGTTGCTTTCAGGAATTGCAGATTATGGTGGAAAGAAGCTGGCGTTTATGAAACGATTTACTTATCTGGGATCGATCTCCTGTATGCTTTTGTTCTTTTTTACAGGAATGGATAATCTGTGGATTGGACTAGGGGGATTCATTTTAGCAGTGATTGGGTTTGCGGGTGGACAGGTTTTTTATAATTCCTATTTACCAATTATTGCGTCGGAAGATCAGCTGGACAAGGTGAGTGCAAAAGGTTTTTCTTACGGATATATTGGTAGTGTAATTTTATTAATTGTCAATTTATTAATGATCAGTTTTCCATCTTACTTTGGATTAGATAATTTGGTAAAGAATTTCCCGCAGATATTTGGAGAGAGTTCAACTGCCTTGGCAGCGCGATTTTCCTTTGTGATGGTAGGTGCCTGGTGGATGGGGTTTGCGCAAATTCCATTTAATCGTTTACCGAAGCAGGCGCAGGTCGGCAAGGTCGACAATTTACTCTCAAAAGGTTACGCGGAATTAAAAAAGGTGTTTCAAAAAGTAAAAAAAGAGACCCATACCAAACGGTTTTTGATGGCCTTCTTCTGCTATAGCGCGGGGGTACAAACTGCAATTTTTTTGGCTTCTACTTTTGCGACTGATGTTCTCGGATTTTCAACCAATGAATTAATTATCGTCGTTCTAATTTTACAGATTGTAGCGATTGGAGGAGCTTATTTATTTGCGGCCCTTTCGGGAAAATTCGGCAATAAACGAACCTTGATTTTAATTTTAATTATCTGGAGTCTGGTTTGTATGGCGGGTTATCTGGTACAGGATAAATCAACTTTTTACGCTGTAGCGGGTGGCGTTGGTTTGGTGATGGGCGGGGTGCAGTCGCTGTCGCGATCAACGTACGCTAAATTTATTCCGGAGGGCTCGGATGATACGGCTTCTTATTTTAGTTTTTATGATGTGTTGGAGAAATCAGCGATTGTGATCGGTACCTTTGTTTTTGGTTTTATTGATCAGATTTTAGGGGGTATGCGAAATAGTATGTTGGCGTTGGTGGTGTTTTTTGTGATCGGGATTTTGATTTTGTCAACGGTGCGGGTTGGGCGGGGGACGGTGAGCGGGAGATAGGCGGACGATGGGCGGACGATGGGTGCTCTTCTAGTGGTGAGGGCTTTCGGTGGGCGGACGATGGGCGCTCTTCTAATGGTGAGGGCTTTCGATGGGCGGACGATGGGCGATTTTCTAGTGGTGAGGGGGACCATTCAATAATCTGTGTCTTCTCTCTTACGATAGCATTGCGTAGCAAGAGACTAATTAACCAATCTACGGATTAACTGATTTACTGATGAGTCCACGCGCGAAAACACTTTTCGGATTAGCCTCAACAATTATTTTTCCTACACCAGTTCTTCCTCTTTCTTCCCCATAAACTTCAACATCACCCATCTTTTCAATCGATACGCCAGCCAGTACATCACCGGAATAACCACCAGCGTCAAAAAGGTCGCAAAGACCAAACCATAGATCACCGTCCAGGCCATTGTTCCCCAGAAAGCGGCATTGTCTCCACCAATAAAAAATTCCGGATCTAGCTCGGTAATCAGGGTTGTAAAATTAATATTCAATCCTATGGCTAAGGGTATTAATCCTAATACTGTTGTAATCGCCGTCAATAAAACCGGACGCAATCTTGTTGCGCCCCCTTCAATTACCGCAGCTTTTACGGCTTCTGTATCCATCTCGTTCATGTGTGCCTGCCCGGCTTTCTCACGGACACGCTGTACGACTAAATTTGTGTAGTCAATTAGTACAATGGCATTGTTTACCACAATTCCCGCCAGGGAAATTACCCCGACACCGGTCATAATGATCACCAGATCCATGCCTGTGAAGACGTAGCCCAAAAAGACACCGATGGTACTAAAGATGACTGAAATAATAATGATAAAAGGAGAAATAACGGAATTAAATTGTCCCACCAAGATAATAAAAATCAGAAACATAGCCATCAAAAAGGCCGAGGATAAAAAGGCAATTTCTTCTGCCTGTTGTTCTTGTCCTCCGGCAAATTTATACGTAAAATCTTCCGGCATCGGAAAGTCTTCTAGTGCTTCCCTGATTTCTTCAACCACTTCGTTGGCGTTATAAGGTTCTATTACGTTGGAAGTTACACTAATCATTCGTTCTTGCTCTTTTCGGTTGATGGAGCTATAGGTAGATGTAAAACTGATCTCTGCTACCGTAGAAATCGGGACTTGAGTAATTCGCCCATTAGCAGGATTCCGGAAGGTAATTTTTTGATTTAATAAATCATCAATACTATAACGGTATTTTTCATCCAGTCGCAGGGTGATTGGATAATCGTCTTCCCCGTCTTTAAACTTAGAGACCTCTTTTCCAAAAACAGCCGTTCGAATTGCATCCGCAATCGCATAAGTAGACACACCGTAACGACGAGCTGCGTCCCGATTGATATTCACGGTCATTTCCGGTTTTCCAATATTTACATCCGCTTTTAATTCTTCGACTCCCGCAATATTTTTACCGTTGATATAAGCGATTATTCGTTTGGATAACAACGCCAGGGTATCGATGTTTTCTCCTTGTATTTCAATAAAAATGGGCTTCTCCTGTGGTGGGCCGGATTGATCCTTATCTACCGTTATTTGTACACCGGGAATACCCTGTACGGATTCCCGAATTTCTTCCATGGCCTTGGCCGTAGACAATTCTCCGCGTTCCGTTGAGGAGACAAAAGAGACCGTCAACCGCGCTCGGTTGGGAGAGGCCCCGAAGTTGGGTCCGGCATTTGGATCAGAGGTATTTTCTCCAATTTGTGCGAGAACGGCCTGAACAATTCCACCGTAAGGTTCAACTACTTTAGTGACCTTGGCTTCTAAATCTCGCATCGTTGCGTTGGTCGCTTCTATGTCTGAACCCAAGGGTAATTCGACGAAAGCATTGACAAAGTTTGGATCGGGACTTGGAAAAAATTCTACTTTGGGCATATTGGCTCCTAACAATATAAATGTTCCAAAAAGTAATCCAATGGTTCCCAAAAAGATCCATCCGGGCGTCATTCCCCGTAAGGCAAAACGGATAAAGTTATTATAGCCTCTTTCGAGTAATGGCAAAAAACTGTTCTGAAAAGCGAAGGCGGCCGGACGTAATAAAAAGAAGTTTAGCAGGCTTACCAATATCACAATTCCCAAAACGTTTCTCGCCCATATAATATCAGAAAAATGAGCACCTACCGCTAAAACCAACATGATCAGTGCACCAATCAAAACATTACGCATCTTGCGATTACGCTCCACTTTGGAATCGGCGCGTTCGTCAATTTTTATAAACACAGACGTAATCACCGGATTGATCACCAGGGCAACAAATAGCGAAGAGCTCAACACAATAATCAGCGTGATCGGTAGATAGCGCATAAAACTACCCATTAGTCCGGGCCAAAAGATCATTGGAAAAAAGGCGGCCAACGTAGTCGCCGTCGAGGCAATAATTGGTAAGGCAACTTCTCCCGTCCCCAACTTTGCCGCGTCGATATTGCTGTGTCCATTTTGTTTAAAACGATAAACATTTTCGACTACTACAATCGCATTATCCACCAACATTCCAAGGGCAAGAATCAAGGAAAACAATACCACTGTATTTAAGGTGTAACCAACTAAATTGATAATTAAAATACCCATCAGCATGGATAGCGGGATGGCAATTCCGACAAACATAGCGTTGCGTAATCCCAGAAAAAACAATAATACCAGAACTACCAAAATGACCCCGGAGATGATACTGTTTTCCAGATTCGACACCATATCTCTGGTAGCAACCGACTGATCGTTAAAAATACTTACCCGTATTCCTTTCGGTAAATAAGTGCGTTTCGCATTGCGAATAATTTCTTTAATTTTATCGGAAGCCGTCAGTAGATTTTGCCCGCTCTGTTTGATAACATCCAGAGAAATAACGGGTAATTCGTCGGCCCGTGCAATACTTGTTTTTTCTTTAAAACCAAAAGTAACTTTAGCAATATCCCGTAAATAAATAGGGTTTTGGTTTTCTGCTTTGATAATCAGATTTTCTATATCCCGGACCGTTTCAAATTCTCCAATCACCCGGATCGTTCGACGAAAGTCGTTGCTAACCAGTTCTCCACCCGACATCGTAATATTCTCGGATCGAATGGCATTTTCAATATCATTAAAACTTACCTGGGTAGATTCCATATTTGGTAAATCAATATCAATTTTCACCTCGCGTTCCTGCGCACCTTTCATATCTATTTTGGAAATCTCCGTTAGTTCTTCGATTTCATCTTCCAATAATTCTGCGTATTCTTTTAACGCTTCGTTGGGATAATTTCCGGAGACGTTGACGGTCATAATCGGAATTTCGGACATATTGATATCCAGTACTTCGGGGTCCCGGGTCAGGTCGTTGGGTAATTCGGACCTGGCCTTATCCACCGCGTCTTTTACTTTTCGGGTGGCTACGTCCAGGTCTACGTTGGCCTGAAACTCGGCCACGATCAACGAATAATCCTGGAGAGAGGACGAGGTAACGTTTTTGATTTCCGAAACGGATTGCAACTCTTTTTCGATGGGACGTGTAACGAGACTTTCCATATCCGAAGCCGAGTTACCAAAGTAAACGGTGTTGACATAAATCTTGGGCCAGGGAATTTCCGGGAAGGCTTCCTTTGGCATTGTATTATAAGAATTAATTCCAAAAAACAGAATCATAAACGTCAGAATAAAAATACTGGTACTGTTGTCAATCGCAAAAGACGATAAACCAAACTGACGAAATTTTTCTTTTAAATTTTCTATTGGAGCGTTATTCATTTTAATTGCTGTTTGCTATTTGTTATTTGCTGTTTGCTTCCCTCAACCGTATTAACTTTCGCGGCAAGCAAAAACAGGTAGCTTTAAAAATAATTCTTTGCCTTTGTAGGTATTACTTACTTCACTTGATCACGTTAGCAAACGATAGAAGAGGGATAATGGCCAACAGCCACAACCTACATTAATTCAATTAATTCATTATCGGCAAGACCTCTCCCACCTTCCACGATGATCTGATCTCCTATTTTCAAACCTTCGGTAATGATGATATTTCCTTCGGAACGTTCCCCCGTTGTTACGTAGACTTTTTTTGCATAAGCACCATCCGGACCGTCGCCTTTGATGTATACGTAATCTTTTCCCGATACTTCCTGCTGCACCAATACCAATGGAATGGCTACGGCATCTTTGGCTTCAAAATCTTTCAGTTTCATAATGGCCATGAGATTTGGTTTGAAGATTCCTTGTTTGTTAAGCAATTCTACCTCCGCTTCAAAAGTACGATTGGCAGGATTAATACTTCGACCAACGGATGATATTTTTAAAGTACGATCTTCGTTGATTGCAGGAAAATGTATCTCTACTGTTTGGCCACGTTTTACAACGGGTAGGTAGCGTTCCGGTACGTCGGCAATTACTTTTACTTTGTAGGTATTCATAATTTTCACAATCGGTTCACCAGGACCAGCGACTTCTCCAGCTTCTTTCATAGACATATCCACTACCCCACTGATCGGTGCATAAACGTTGGCTTTGGTCATTTGGAATGCAGCCGTTTCCATACTTTTTTCAATTCGCTCTTTGTTATTTTTTGCCTGGAGATACTGAATTTCTGATCCAATATTTTGTTCCCATAATTTAGATTGTCTTTGAAAAACATCTTCGGCTAAAGTGAGCGCCGTTTGTAATTCGCTAATTTGCTTATTGACAGATTCCATATCTACCGTTGCAATTAATTGTCCTTTCCGTACATTTTGTCCTTCGCGTACCGCCATATTGGTAATTCGTCCCCCCGTTTCGCTACTCGCCATAACCGCATCATCCGCTTCTACCACCGATTGAATTTCTACAAACCGACTCACATTTTCTGCTTTGATGGTATCAATTTTTACCGCTCGGCGACTTTCCTTTTGTTGGGTCGTATCCATCTCCATGATTTCCTCTTTCAGCAAAGTGATGTCTGCTTGTAACGCTTTGAGCGCCACTCTTTTTTCTTTGATTAATGCTTTTTTTCCGGCCAAATCATCCGGCCATTTATCTGCTCCGCCTTGTTGACAAGCTGCAAAAACCAAAAGGGTGAGTATGATGGTTAACGTGTATTTCATTTTTTATAGAAATTTTAATGTTATCTTTTTACTTGATTATTTAACAGTGGTTTGCAAAGAGAAGCGTTTCAACATTCAAAATCACTTCCCCAACACCGTATCCAGTTTCTGTTTAGAAAGTAATAATTCGTAGCGTGCCTGAATAAAATTTTGTTGTGTTTGGTAGAGTGCCTGTTCCGCCTGTGTAACCTCGATGCTCGACCCTACGCCGGAGCGATATTTAATCTGTGTAGTATCATATATTCTCTGAGCCAAGGCTACATTTTTCTCCTGACTTTGGGTTCGTTCGAAGGCGGTCAGATATTCGGTTCGTGCGTTGGTGACTTCCAGTTGAATAGATTGTTCTAATAATAGAATCCGTTTCCGGTCAATTTCCATGGCAATTTTTGCCCGTTGAATTTTTGCTTTTTTATTCCAGCCATCAAAGATTGGAATATTGGCCCGCAACCCAGCAACGGAAGTCGGCACCCAAAATCCATCTTTACCGAAAAGTGAATTTCCCTGATAGCCGTATTGATAACTTACAAAACCAGAGACAGAAGGCAAGTATCCGTCTTTGTTAACTTTGATATTATATTCGTGGAGTTTCATTCCCGTTTGGGCAACTTTATATTCCGGTCGGTTGAGATAATTTACGGGAGCCGTCAGCTCTTCGTCCGTAGCGAGTTGGAGCAAGTCGTTCAGGTTGTCCGAGATAGACAATTGTTCGTTTACCGGATAGCCCATGACAAATTTCAAGTAATTAAGCGCGAGTTCTTTTTGTCGGGTGAGGTTATTGACTTCTGTTTTTAAATTAGCGAGAGAAAGTTCCAGGCGGTCCACGTCGAGTTGTTCTACAAATCCAGCTTCATAAGTGGCCCTGGTTTCCTTTAGCATTCCTTCCAGGTTGACAATATTTTTTTTCAGAATTTTGAGATTTTCGTCAACGATCAGTGGTGGAAGATACGCAGCTACGACCTGGTCACGGACCGTACGCTCCTGCGCAATCAATTCCTGACCGACATATTCCTTAAAAGCTTTAGCTGCTTTAAGGGCAGTAAAGTAACTGCCATCAAAGATTAGTGCGTTCAGATTCAACCCCGCATTAAAACTATTTTTGAGAACAAAAGTAGCTTGATTAGAATAGTCAGGAGGTAGCATTCCGGTGGCAGGGTCAATGGCAAAAACCTCAAACTGTTTTGGCAAAACGGAAACAGGTACCCGTAAATAATGTTGAAAATCAATCACTCCATCTAAGGTAGGAATTCCCGCCGAGCGTCGTTCAATAATCTGTGCATCCGCATCGGTAATATTGTCTTTCGCAATCTTTACGTTGAGACTATGCGCACTGGCGTATTTGACCGCTTCCATAAGACTGAAATCAATATTCGTTGATTGTGCAAAAACAGCACTACTCGAATAAAAAAGCAAGAAGATAAAAGGTAATTTTCTCATTCGTGTTTTTACTTAGTATATTTTTCAAATAGTTTTAAACCCTTCGGCAGTGCGATTCCATGAAGATGGTAATGCACGTATTCCAGGTACAATTTTTCTTTATTGTAATCCTTGAGTGGAAAAACGTCTTCATCTACAATCAACAGGGTTTTTCCAACGTATAATTTGGCAATAATATCTGTATTCAAATTTTTTCGGTAGAGTCCCTCCGTAATTCCCCGATCAAGGTTGGTTTTTATCACTGAATATATATGATCCTGATGTAACCCTTCCATCATGCCCCAAATGTCACCATAATATTTTTGCATATCGTAAAGTGTCGTTGGAGATACTTCCCGCAACAATCCCGTTACATATCGAGCAATACCGATAATTTCATCCACCGCGTCTTTACTCGTCGCCACGATCTCATTGATGGCGGCCTCTTCTTCCTGAATATGTTTTTGGAAAACTTCTCTGATTAAGTCCCGCTTATTTTCCACACATTGATACAACGTCTTTTTTGATATACCGAGTTGCCGGGAGATGTCGTCCATTGAGACACTCTTCAGTCCATATTTCATGAACAACTCATGTACTTTTGCTAAGATTGTTGCTTTTGTCATTGGTCTGTAAACGCTGGAAACTTTATTTTAGTTTAAAGTTTCCCTGGTTTTTTCCCGCAAATATAATCTTTTTTCTTTCAAGAAGGAAACAGGTGGCATATACTTATTTGTATAGTTCCTGTAATATAATGATAACAATATTTATATTAGAATCTCATTGGATCATCAAAAATGAATTGGTAATTCAGGGTCTTTTTCAGATAGTCATTACCAATAATTTTGAAAGGACCAGTGCCGCCATCGGATAAAAATTCGGGGATTTCAAATCCGTATTTTTTGGCTTGTGTGGTATAGAAATCACGCCGATTGGGTGACTGAGTAGCTACGCAATGAACGATTTTTCCGAATACTTTCTGATCAATTATTTTTAAAATAATATTTATCAAGTCTGTCCGATGAATCATATTGACAGGCGCATTTCCGTTTGGAATTTCTTTTTTACCCGCTAGAAAACGTCCCGCCATCCGGTCTCCTCCTACGAGTCCTCCGGGACGAATGATGGTGGTCTTAAAATCAGATAAGGATTGTAAATATTTTTCTACTTCCCATAAGGCTTTACCAGAATTGGTGGTCGGCTCCGGAATGGTCTCTTCGTCTACCCTACCCTGCGCATCACTAAATACGCCCGTCGAACTGACAAAAATGCAGCGCGTCACGCCCGCTTTTTGCGCAAGCGAAATCAGGGATTTTATTTTTTCAGGAAAATTATTTCGAACATTCGGATCCCGACGACCCGGTGGAATATTGATCAATAAAATATCCGTTTTTAGAAAAGGTTCGATGGCATCGCCTTCCGGTCCGGTCGGTAAAAGATGGATAAGAAATGGATTTATTCCATCATCAGACAACATCTTTATTTTATCAGGAGAAGTAGTAGAGGCATTGACGGCGTAGCCAGCTTCCAGCATTTTTTTTGCCAATGGCCAGCCCAACCAGCCTGCTCCCAGAATCGAAATTTTATTCATAGACATATTCATAACAGCCAATATCCGGTTTTTCCATATCGCGCATTACCCCATCCAAATCCAGTGGTAAATCCGGAATAAATATTCCGCTCTCTTCCGCAATGGAAAGCGTATCCAGGTGAAAATCTTCTTCGTTGGCATCAAAAAACAAAGCGTCACTTCGATCGTACGGAATACAGTTTTCACAATCTGTCAGGAAATTTGGATATTGTTCCGGCATCAATATTTCTTCCAGTTTAATAATACAATTTTTAAAACTATAGAAAAAATCGGTATCCTCAATTTCGATTAAACTAAGCTCATCTTTACCCGATCCTACTAAAATACAATTTTCGACGGTCGCATCAATTCGGTTTCTAAAAATATTTGAACATGGTGGAAAACCGGTACACAGTCTATTACTTAAACTCAACGCCGAAGCCGCCTGATCACCATTGCTGATGACTGTACAATTTTTGAAATTATAATTTCCACCGTAAGTCATCCGCATCGCCGTAGCTGAATTATTATACAACAAACAATTATTTGCGTTGATACTAGAATGAATTCCAAATAACCCATGCGAAGCAGTATTAAAAATTTTACTGTTATTGACTTCCAACGTGCCCGCCGAATCTACCGCAATACCCAAAGAACTATTTTTAATATTAACATAGTTAAATTCATTATTCTTACTCCCCGCTCCTAAAATAATTCCAAACCACTGACCAGAAATATCCGCAAACCCTTCTTCCAGTCGATCCCCCTGAATGGTAACGGGTTCTTCGAGTGTACCATTAATCTCTATTCGTCCGCGACTGGTCGTGATGATTCTTCCATCATTAAAAAACTGGCGCATATTTTCTGCGTCAATAAAGTCCTCCAATCCACCATGCACGTAAATATCAGTACCAGGCGCAATAATTAAATTACAATTGTCGATGACCAAACTACCAAAAATCACGTAGGGCTTGGGATCATCCCAGACGACATCTTCCCCGTTACAATCAAGTACCGCAACACCACCGTTGTTAAAACGATTGGGGATATAGTTCGCATTTTGTCCCCAGGCTTCGAGGACTACATTTTGTGCATTTCCATTGGTAAGAAAGCTTAAATCTTCCTGGATAACGTAAGGACTTTCCGAAATCCCCTGATCTGGATCTACGGTTACCTCCGTAAAAATATAGATACTGTCGTTGGGTGGAATCTCCACATTGGTGGCATCTCCGGGCAGGCCGTCTACATTGATCCGAAATTTAGATTGGTCGCCGCGGGCTAATTTAATTTCCGAAATTTCGATGGTTCGATCAAGGCTATTATAAATCTTGACGAAACGAGTAGCAGATCCCTGCGCAGTAAAGACGGTATCGAAGCGTAATGTGTCGACCGAAAATCCCAGGATGGCATCGTCACCGGTATAAATTTCGGATTCTGGGATACAGCTATGGAAAAGGATGGTGAGGAGAACGGCGGTAAAGAGGAATATTTTTTTCATATTTTTTGATCAAATTTACTTTGACTTTGCTCTGCGGTCTTGCTTTAACAAACATTGAGAAGACTATTAAAACGTAGTTTACGAGATCAGATTGCAAAAATAAGCTTTGTTGGTATATTTTACTCTAAAATAGAGCGGTAGTTGCGTTTTGACGACGAATCGTGTGGGAATAAAGTAATATTCAAATAGCGAATAATGTACCCGTAAAGACAGTGGGATCAGGTAATTAATCCTACCTTTGCCCCTCATTATCAAATGCTTCCATTCAGATGAATCCAGTAATTATTGACGTGGTGATACCTGCTTTTAACGAAGAAAACTCAGTGGGTCGGGTTTTACAGGATATCCCTGCCGACCTGGTAAGGGAAGTGATTGTGTGTAATAATGCGAGTACCGATCAAACGGCGGAAGTGGCCAGAGCCAACGGTGCCACGCTGGTACATCAGCCAATCCGTGGTTACGGAAATGCTTGCCTGAAAGGGTTAGCGCATATTGCCAGGAATCCTGTTCCACCAGATATAGTGGTTTTTTTGGATGCGGATTATTCGGATTATCCGGAGGAAATGTATCAATTGGTTGCACCGATTATGAAAGACAATATGGATATGGTCATCGGCTCACGGGCCCTCGGTGAGATGGAAGCAGGCTCCATGACGCCACAGCAAATTTTTGGAAACTGGTTGGCAACAAATCTAATTCGCTTTTTTTATAAATACGAGTTTACAGATCTTGGCCCTTTTCGAGCCATTCGATATGATCAATTATTAGCCATTGACATGCAGGATAAAACGTACGGCTGGACCGTAGAAATGCAAGTCAAAGCAGCCAAAATGAAAATGAACTGCACAGAAATTCCGGTTACTTACCGTAAACGGATCGGTTTCTCAAAAGTATCAGGAACAGTAAAAGGAACGATCCTGGCAGGGCATAAAATTTTATGGACTATATTTAAATTATTATAAAATGATCGTAATCAGTTACGTACTCTTTGTGATCTATTGTATGGCATTGACCTATATTACCTGCTTTTGTTTATTACAATTTCATTTATTGTATTTTTATAAAAAGCACCATTATCAGGAAGCTAAGAATCCGATAAGTCCTCCAGAGGAACTTCCAAAAGATCTTCCTTTTATAACTATACAATTGCCTGTTTTCAACGAGCAGTACGTAGTAGAACGATTGGTTGATCAGATTGTCAAACTGGATTATCCAAAAGATAAATTTGAGATTCACTTGCTGGATGACTCTACGGATGAAACCATTGAGATCAGCCGTCATAAAGTAGCGGAATACAAAGCCAAAGGATTTAATATAGAATTGATTCACCGAACGGATCGCTCGGGTTATAAAGCGGGTGCGCTCAAAGCAGCCATGCACCGCGCGAAAGGAAATTTTATTGCTATTTTTGATGCGGATTTTTTACCCCGTACGGACTTTTTAAAAGCGACCGTTCCACATTTTAATAATCCGAAAATTGGATTGGTACAAACACGTTGGGAACACATCAACGAAGACTACTCTGTCCTCACCCGTCTGCAAGCGATGCAACTCAATGTACATTTTACCGTGGAGCAGCAAGGTCGCAAAGCCGGAAACTGTCTGTTACAATTTAATGGAACTGCGGGCGTTTGGCGACGGAGTTGTATTGAAGATGCGGGCGGTTGGGAAGCAGATACGCTGACAGAAGATTTAGATTTGAGTTACCGCGCGCAACTCAAAGGCTGGGATATTTCTTATCTGGAAAAATTTGGTTCTCCGGCAGAATTACCTGCGGAGATGAATGGCTTAAAGTCTCAACAATTTCGCTGGATGAAAGGCGGCGCAGAAAATGCGCGTAAACTGTTACCTACTATTTGGAAATCAGATTTAACTACCCGAAAAAAACTACATGCGACCGGACATTTGATGGGTAGCGGCGTTTTTATTTGTATTTTTATTTCTGCGATTATCAGTGTGCCACTCGTCTCTGTTTTACACACCGTAACGATGGGCGTTGATCTCCGATTCATGGGTATTTTTCTATTAGGATTACCAGCGATTCTAGCCGTGTATTACGTAGCGAATGTGCAGGCCGAATTAGCGAAACAACCTTTTCTAAAAAAATTGGTAAAATTTATTTTTCTGTTTCCTGTTTTTCTGGCGCTGTCCATGGGACTTTCTTTACACAATACCATCGCGGTGATTCAGGGCTACCTGGGTAAGCAATCTCCATTTGTGCGTACGCCAAAATTTAATATTAAAAACATCAAGGACAGTTTTAAAAAGCAGCAGTATTTGGGTCGGACGATTTCCTGGACGACGTTGTTTGAGGGGTTTTTGTCATTATATTTTTTGGGTGGGATTCTTTGGGGACTACACATTGAACAAAACACTTTTTTAATTTACCATGCGATGTTGATGATCGGGTTTGGGACGATTTGTTTTTACTCGGTGCGGCATGTTAGTTTTAAGTAGGGAGGTTTTTGTTAGCGTTTATTTCTCGCAAGACTTGTGACGCCGTAGCGTTAGACGCAAAGGCAGAGACCTTTTAATGTGTACATCTTTTCTGGTGAATTATTTATCTATTGATTTATGTTGTAAAATGGCCAGCAGTTTAGTGTTCAATTTTTTGGCGGGTATTTTTTTCCTGGTAATCATTACCTTTCTGGGTTATTATCCGCAGCAAGAAGATTTTAGCTATTTGCTGCCTGGTTTTATGGCGGCTTTTGGTATCTATTATTTTTGTTGTAAAAAATTAGCTACTCGACAAAGCTTGGCTTTCTGGCTTGGAGTAGCCGTCGTAGCACGTTTCCTCCTTTTGTTTTCGTTTCCTAATTTATCCGACGATGTGTATCGTTTTATCTGGGACGGAAGATTACTTAATCAGGGAATTAATCCATTTGAGCAATTGCCTGGTTATTATCTCTTGGCAGGTAACGAAGTAAGCGGTATTACCCAATCTTTATTTGACCAGCTTAATTCTCCCGAATATTTTACGGTGTACCCTCCGGTCTGTCAAGCTATTTTTGCGGTGAGTATCTGGTTGTTTCCAGACAGTATTTTGGGAACGATCATTGCCATGAAATCCTTTTTCCTGATTTTTGAAATGGGGACATTGTTTTTAGGTATTCGCTTGCTGGATCATTTTAAGCTGAATAGAAAAAGAATTTTGTGGTACGCGCTTAATCCGTTGATCATTTTGGAGTTAACGGGCAATCTGCACTTTGAAGCGCTGATGGTCTTTTTTCTGACGGCGGCGATTTATTTTTATGTGAAGTCTGGGATGGCAATTGGCTCCCCGCACCTCGATCCTGAAGGAAGCCTGATGCGCAGATATCCTTTGGGAAACTTACTTTTATCAGGGGTCATGATGGGAATGGCCATTGCGACCAAGTTGTTGCCGTTGATGTTTTTACCTTTTTTTATTAAGCGGCTGGGTTGGAAGAAAGCGGTGATCTATTTTGGGGTGATTGGGGTGACGGTAGTGGCCTTGTTTGCGCCTTTGTTTAGTTCCGTTTTTCTGAATAATATCGGTTCCAGTATTGGTTTGTATTTTCAGCGATTTGAGTTTAATGGGAGTGTGTATTATTTGCTGCGGTGGTTGGGGCAGCAGCTTTCGGGGTATAACCAAATTCGTATTTTAGGCCCGGCACTCGGACTGATTATTTTTATAGGAATTATTTACCGTGCTTTTAAAGAAAGAGACTTATCTACTTTGCAGCTAATTCGGCAGCTACTTTTTGCGTTGACGTTGTTTTTGTTTTGTACGACGACGGTGATGCCCTGGTATTTGAGTGGGTTGATTTTGTTTTCCGTTTTTACGGGACATCGGTATCCGCTGGTTTGGTCTTTTATGATTTTGTTGACGTATGTGAATTATAGTTATCCGGTTTTTGTGGAAAATTTGTGGGTGGTGGGATTGGAGTATTTGGTCGTGGGAATTTTTGTTTGGCGGGAGTGGGAGTTATTTAATTAGAAGTTATTTAAGAATTCCAAAAGCAGCCGAGAAGGAGAGAAAATTATCCAAATTAAGCCTCTTTTTTGAGCGCATAGCCGCGCTACGGGCGAAAAAAAAGGCGATAAGTTGGAGGATTTTATCCCTTCGCAGTCAATTTGGGAGTTTTTAAAAAACTTCAATAAAACTAAAAATTTGGTTCCCATTTTACTAAAAAGAAGCGTTGGGTTGTCTCAATCTCGTTTTCTCTAGAATAGAAATTTCCTACGTCACGAATAAGAAAAGACTTTTTATTAAAAAGGTTAGAAAGCGTCAATGATAATCTCCCTTTTTTATTTTTTTTACCAATACGATGAGTAAAAGTAGCATCTAGCGTATTAAAAAAGTCAACCGATTTTGTATCTCCACTATTGGTGTTTCCATACCATTTTAAATCAAAATAAGTATTTTTAGAAAATTCGTAAGCTACTTTAAATTTAGTGTTAATGATAGCCCCTGAACTTTCGGTATTAGAAATTAATAATTTAGATTTTATAAAGTTAAACCTGCTGGTCAGATAAACATTTACAGGAAAATCAAACGAAGAACCATAATCCAATAACAATTCATGGTCAAACAACTGAATACTTTCATTAAATTCATTAAGGCGTGTCTCGGTATTATAGGAGGAAAACGAATACTCAATATTAAACCTTGAATTAATGTTCCAAAATAATTTTTCGATATTGAAAGTTCCTCCAAATCCATTTATGGGTGCTGGATTATAGAGTGATTGCTCAAAAATAGCATCTATAAAGGAAAAAGAAATACCCGTTGCATTATTACTAGAAGAATAAAAACCACTAAGATTAAAAAACATAGCATCCGAGGTGTTCTTATATCTTAAGCTAGTCGAAATTCGTTGTGTATTTATTAATTCTAAATTTCTATTATCTTTATTAATTGATTGATAACTGTTAAAAATAAACTGTCGGTTAATAGTATTAAAAGTAGGTAAATCTCTTCGATAATTGTATAAAGCCTTTATGTGCAATTTTGATGAAACAGGTAAGAAAATTTGTAAAAAGGGCATACTCCTAAAATATTTATGCTCATCTCCCATCAACTGAACTTTATCAAAAATATTTTGCACACCAACAGATACATCAAATAGCGATAACTTCTTTTTTATTAATACTTTCAAGATAGGCGACAACTGCCTAATAGAAATGTCGTTTTTATATAGTAAGAGACTATCTTCCGCATTCTGAAGATCAGACCGACTCTCTACGACAGTATGGTTATATTGAATACCAATACTTACATCTAATAAAAAAGATTTATTATACAGATACCTGAAATAAGCATTTGAAATATTCTGTGTGATATTACTACCCTGTCTTAGGCTATCCAAATTCAGATTACCAGCTAAAGAGCTATATCCTACGTATCTTGCGTTTAAAATTTGTGGATTTTCGCTAAAAAAATGATCGGAACCTAATTGGTAAATAGCATTTCCACCTAATTTTTGAGTATATTCTAAAGTATTGTAAAATGATAATGGAGCTTCTTTTATTACTTGTGGGATATTCGAATTTTCATTATTCTCTATTCTATTAAGCACCAGTTCTGCTTTTCGACTGTAAGTAGCTAATGAAGAAGTCGACCTAAAAGATTTATCTAATTTTTTTGAAAGGTAGTCAGTTTGAATAAAAACATCTGTATCAATTTCTTTTCGCTGAAAGAAATTTTCCTCAGAAAAAGCAAGGGTATCCTGAGGAGCGTAAAATGTGTTAAAATCACTATAATTTTGACTGTTCCTTCGTTGATAATGTGTGCCGATCAATTTTAATTTAAAATTGGGAGTTAGGTTAACAATTTGAGAAATATTCGCAATACTTAACCTCCTATTACTTATTAAACGCTCGGGTAGAAAATCGTGTTCAACGCTAGGCAATTCGATAACTGAGAGAAGAGAAGGAGTTTGATTTTCTGCCATTCGATTTGTTCCGGCATTAATTACGGAGACTTCTCCTTTCGCGTCAAAACCATCGTTATTATGATTTCCAAGAAATAGTGATTTTGATTTTTTGGATATTAAAAAAAGGTTCGTATTTAAATGTCGCTTTACATCTTCACCATAACCCAATCCAACCGTATAATTTCCTGATAATACATTTTTCTTATTCTCCTTAATTTGAATATTTATAGCTATTTTATCTGAAGAAGATACTCCATCCAAAACCGGGTTATCATTATATCCATCAATTATCTGAACCTTGTTAACAATATTACCTCTCACATTTTTGGTTCCAATAGTATAGTTAGCACCAAACATATCATCTCCTTCAATCAATACTTTGTTGATGGGTTGTCCATTTACACTAATTCTTCCTTTCTCGTTTACATGAACACCTGGCAATTTTTTCAATACGTCTTCAATAGAATACTCTGTACTATCGATAAATTGATTCACATCATAAATGATAGTGTCTTTTCTTTGAAGAATCGGTAGATTTCGTTCTTTAACTACAATTTCTTTTAATTCAAAATTAATCGGCTTTAACAAAAAATTTTGCTGAGCGATTACTTCATTTTCTTTATAAAAAATAATATATTTTTTTTTGCGATAACCTAAGTAATTAGCGGTAACTACCAAGGTGTCACTATATAAAATATCATGTTCAAGAGCATATTGTCCTCCATCATCTGTTTGTGCAAAACTTATTATATTCCCTTCTTTAAAACTTAGATAAATACTTACAAAACCTATTGGTTCATTAGTAATAGAATCCTTAACCATCCCTTTCACCACACTTCTCTGAGCATTAAGAGTGGAAAAAGATATCAAAATCAGGAAAACTACTATCAGCCATTTCACCACTGCAAAATAATTAAATTTTATTTATTGGCAATTTTGTTCATATTCTAGCATTTTAATATTATTTGACTCTATATCAAATCTTCCCCAATCAATTGGCTGCTCTCCCTTTGATATGTATTCTTTGTTTATTTTCTCTCTATCAATCTTTTTTTCAGTTAAATACTCGCAAAGATTATTAAACAGATAATCGGCTTTGGCCGGAAATTCCATCGAGAAGTCTATATCTTCTGATAAAGTAATGGACTTAACGAAATAATGCTCATTGTTCTCATCATTATGAGCCTCTAGTATTAAGCCAGGAAGTCCGCCTAATTTGTTCGGTCCTGTGGATATAGGTATATCAAGTGTGTACCAAACATGATAATCTTTACTTTCAAATACTCCATGAGCAAAAAGACAATTAATACCCTCTATAATCTTTGTTGTGTCGTTTACCAAATTCCAATCCATCTTGGGTAATGTTTCGTGAAGCGTTGCTTTTTCATCTGAAAAAGGTATTCTTGAAATTATCTCTTTGTTTTTAAAATCAGTAAGAATTGGAAAGCCATATTTATCTCCTCGCTTTAAAGTAATATTCATACCTTCCTCTATGATTTCTTCTCTTATTGGAACCGTATTGCTTTTGTAAAAACTTTTTTGTTGATTAAAATACAACGTGGCTTCTCCCGATAGGCCATATATGGAAAAATAATCTGAAGAAGTATAACCGTAAACAATTTCCCCTATAGGCTTTGAATCGCTCAAACTTCCAAGAAAAAATACAGAGATAACCAAAAACATTATTTTATTTATCATATAAAATTAATTTTTAATCTTACTTTATCTTGCGAATATGTGCGGATCTAGCAGCAGCGCATGTTCCTCTAGTTGTTCTAACATTACCCGTAACATAGGTACAAGTCAAAGAAGACTCACTGATCTTAACTTTCTTTTCGGCAGTAATTTCATTTGCTGCGCTAGAATTGAGGCTCGTCATTAAGATTAATGTTGAGAATAAGAATAACTTTTTCATAAGTTTAACGTTTTAGGTGAAATTAAAATCAAGAATACCTTGATGGACCAAAACTAAACAATACTTTCAAAAAAAAAATACAGTAATAATTATAAAAATTTAACATTTAATCTACTTAAACAATAAAATGATAACTATAACTATACATAAAGTCACCTGTAGCTTAATTAGATTCGCGTAATTACCAGCTTTGGCCATCAACTCCTCGTAACTCCCTAGTTCCAATAATTGACCGTCTTAAAGGATGTAACTCAATCATAACTAAACAATACCTCCATGCTAAAGACTTTTACCAATTTTCAGACTGTATTTGTTCTCTTTTAGGTCGAAAAAAAATTATTACTCGCTTAATCTCCCTATTTCCGATAGATTAAGCGAGTAATAATAAAAATATTTTTAGTTTTCACACCTAAAAACCCTACACATACCCCGCCGCCTGCAAATTAAACAGCTCCGCATACTTCCCATCCTTGACCATCAACTCCTCGTGACTCCCCAACTCTAACAATTGACCGTTTTCTAAAAACAGGATACGATCGGCCATTCGTACTGTCGAAAATCGGTGGGAGATCAACACCGCTGATTTCCCTTCAATCAATTCCGCAAAACGTAAAAAGACCTCGTGTTCCGCCCGAGCATCCAGTGCCGAAGTTGGCTCATCCAAAATCAACAATTGCGCCTCTCTCATATAAGCACGAGCAAGGGCTACCTTCTGCCACTGACCACCGGACAACTCTACTCCATTGTTAAATCGCTTACCCAATACCTGCTCGTATTGCCCGGGTAAATCGTTGATGACCGTATCCGCTAAACTCTTTTCGGCCGCCTGCGTAATCACGGGCATATCTTTATTCAACTCAATATTTCCCACCGCGATATTATCCGAGGCTTTCATCTGAAATCGAATATAATCCTGAAAGATGATACCGATATTCTTTCGTAAATCCAGCAATTGGTAATCTCGTAAATCTTTTCCGTCTAATAGAATACGGCCTTCACTCGGTTCGTAAAGTCGGGCCAGCAATTTGACCAACGTGGTTTTTCCGGCGCCGTTTTCTCCAACGAGCGCTAGCTTTTCTCCTTTTTTCAAATGGAAGGATAAATTACGAATAGCGTATTTTTCGCTATTAATATATTTAAAGCTTACATTTTCAAACGTAAATCCTTCCTGGATCGGTGTAGGAATGGGTACTGATTTTTCTTTGTCTCGGATGGTTGGTTCTAAAGCCAAAAAATCAAATAGATCCTGAAGATATAAAGACCCTTCTGCGATCTTTGAAAAACGATTCATAATCCCTTGCAACATTCCCCGCATCTGCCGAAAAGAGCCCGCTAAAAATGTCAGACTTCCCACGGTGATCAATCCCGCCGTTGTTTGCAAAATTATAAACACGTAAGCTCCATAATAAGCCAAACTTCCAATCGCAGATAAAAGACTCCCCCACCAAGCCCGCTTGACCGATATTTTTTTATTGGCTTCGTAGTAACGATCTGACAATTCTTTAAATCGGGTTGCTAAAAAATCCGAAAGATTAAAAATCTTGACCTCCTTCGCCGTCTCGTCACTCGCGCCAATAAACCGTAAATAATCCAATTCCCGACGCTCGGGTGTCCAGGATCTAGTCAAAGAATAAGTGTGTTGATTGAAATGGGTTTCGCCCAAAAAGGAGGGAATCACCGCTAAAAATAAAATTAGCAATAACCATGGACTAAACATAATTAATCCGGCTCCTAAAAATAACAACGTGATGGTATCTTGCAACTGTGCCAATACCTGCGACATCAGCATGGTACGACCAACCGTCTGTCGACGGGCCATTTCTAATTTATCATAAAACTCGGGATCTTCAAATTGATAAAGATCTAAGCGCGCCGCGTGGCGGATTAACATCACTGAACTTCGATTAGCAAATAAATCGCCCAACAAACTGTCCAGCAGCATAATCGCTCGATTAAGTACTTCGGAAGCCAGCGCCAATCCCAGCTCTATAGCGACCATCGTCCACAGATATTCTTTGGCGCCGTCCGTCACTTCAATCAGCCGGATCACCTCATCAATAATTTCTTTGCCTACGTACAAAACCGCCAACGGAATCGCCGCCTTCAGAATTCGTAATACAATATTTACAATAAAAAGGACCTTACTGGTATCCCAAATTAAACCAAAAAAAGGGGGCAGATTTTTTAACGCCGCAAACTGGGTCGAAAGCGATTTACTAACTTTTGGATTTTTTCTTCTACTCATTTCTTTTTAACAGCTAAGTGTGGGTATTAGTTCTGTTGGTGGGTTGGTTATTGGTTAATTGGTTATCGGTGAAAGTGGTCAGGAGAATATTCAAGGGAGTGTCCCATGTTCAATTAATTAATCCACCGATCCACTAATTAACCAAAGCACTAAAAACCTTATCAAAAATCCGAACAATCACCCTTCGTTCCTCCGTAATGATATTCGCCGTCCCCTGCATTTCCTGACGAAAAGGAATCGTCCGGTCGTAGGTGGTCTTCATGGTTTGAGGCATGTCGACCGTCACGAGGTATTGCCCATCCGCTTCCGGTACCAGAGATACCTGCGCTACACTGGCTTTGACCGCACCAAATTCTTGATATGGAAAACCGTCCAACCGGATATTAACCGGCATTCCGGCATTGATTTTTCCGGCACCTCTACGCGGCAACAAGGCTCTCCCAACCAATTTTGTTGCGTTAGATTCGGGAACAAGTGTGAGGATAATTTCGTTTTCTTTCACAAACTGCTGCGGTGCCAATAAACGGGTAGTCGCTACTTTTCCCGCAATTGGGGCAGTGATCATAAACTTTCTTTTCCACTCGCGAATCGCTTCTTTTAAACGAGCGATGCCTTCGTTAACGCCCAGTCCCTGATCGTAATCTACATTTTTTTTGACTTCTTTAAAGTCGAGCATCGTGAGTTGTAGTTCCTCAATCCTGATTTGATTACTAATCAATTGGTTTTGTAAACCCTCTACATTATTTCTGGCGTTGAGATAAGCTTCGAAAGCCGCTTCGACCGATTCGACACTGACGCTGCCATCGGCCAGTAATTTTTGTTGCCGATCCTGTTTAACTTTAGTAACCTGCAATACCTCTTTCAACGTTTTTAGCTGTTGACGCAAAGATTCGTTTAAGGCTTCCACCTGTTCGATCTGCCGCTGAATGATCGTTGATTTTTTATCGACTGTGGCTACTTTTAAATCAAAGCGATAGGCCGACCATTGCCGGACAAAATTAGCATAATCAGATTCGAGATCACCCAGTTGTAAATTCTTGGGTGGAGCGATCTGATCCAGTGGAATATTATTTTTGGCAATATTATTTAGAAATTTTTCTAATTGATGGATGGATTTTCTTTCCGCATTATTATCCAAAACAATCAGGTCCTGATCAACTTCCACCACCGCACCATCCGCGACGAGTAACTCCGCAATCTTACCATCTGCTCTCGAAACCACCCGCACCGGAGGATTTTCAGTTGTCAACGTAATCCGTGCCGGAATCACATCCGGATACTTCATAATCCAACTCAAAGCGAGCAAACCCACCGTAGCGATTAAAATAATGACCATTCCCCAATAGAGCAACCAGCCCGGTGGATGTCCCATGATCTGTAACAAATCGTAGTCATCCCGGAGCTTGATTTGGTCGGCGGCTTGTTTTATTTCGGGCATTTTTATTGTTTAATTGTTGATTTGTTTAATCGTTTAATCGTTTAATTTGCTTTATTTTTATTAATAGCCGTAAAAAAACTAGTCAAATGTTATAAAGAATGTTGACAAAATAAATGACGATTCTATACTTCCTCTTTTTCGGCTAGAGCTTGTCTAAAATTTACATTAGGCTGAAAGTCAGTAAGTCAGGTTCATAAGGTGTTGATTTTCAGTTAATAGAAATTTAGACACGCTCTTAGTTGAAAGACATAGTTAACACCCAACTAGTGGTTCGGGTACTAAATTAGTATGTATTTCAAATTGTTAATTTTTCCTAGACATTAAGAACAGTTGATTAG
>ENA-ORXT01000430-ORXT01000430.1-marine-metagenome-genome-assembly--contig:-NODE-430-length-67077-cov-12.736328_pt1 | contig 67077 bp, 59 predicted proteins | sample MGYA00237868_ERZ511482 | MGnify/ENA metagenome assembly ERZ511482 | reverse complement strand
AGTCCTGGGATAATTGCGTCTAATTGTGAAAATTAAGGAATAATGGACTTAAAAAAGAGACTTATAGACCTGAAAAACTTGAAAAAAAGCAAAATAAATGGTATTTGGGAGTAAAAAAATAAAATTAAAAAAGTGAAGTGGAAAATTTAACCCTTTCGCAACGGTCTCTACTTGTAAAAGTATAGGATAACTCCCTATTTGTTTTGCTCTGATAATGCCAATATTAGCACTAACAAAAAACAAGCTATTTTATTTACAGGGCTAAAGGCCCTAGACTTATGTAATTGTAGCTAATGTCTCCAAGGTATTTATAACTTGTATCTTTTTCCTGAAGTTGTGCCCAATCAAAATATTTTTCAAAATTTTCGTTGGGATATTGTTTTAAGACATTTTCTGAAATCAATAAGTATTCGTCAATTTGTATTTTATTTTTAAGAAGTCTGTGTGCTGTAATTACATCCTCTCCCATTAGCTTAATATTTTTACCAATAGGCATACACCCTACCGCTTCCCCAAAATGAAGGATTATTTTTAAACCAAGCATCTTATGAATATTATCGCTCTCGTTATGCTTTTTATTTTTTTTATATAGCTGTCCTAATTCTTTATAAAATTGAGTGTAAAAGTATTTACATTGGTTAATAAGCACATCAAAAGATGGTAAATCTCCTTGTTTATAAAAAAGCAACGCATCACCTTCGATTTCAGATAATTTTAAACCAATTTCGTTAGCATAAATAACTTTGTTTAATAAGGCCGAAATCACTTTTGCACTTAGCTCAATTTCGGTATCACTCATAAACTCGGTAAAACCGCTAATATCAGGTATGCATATTAATGTTGGTGAAGTATTCATAGTATTGCGAAATGGTTAAAATATTATAATCAGGATTAATACACTATTAGCAATATTAATGATGCTATTTTAAAATAAATCCTAACTAATCTTGCTCTTTAACGGGATTATCTTAATCTTGGGTTCTTCTACTTTTAATTGTTGACTATTAATAAGATTAATAGCTTCAGTTTTCGCAAGCGTTAAAAAACTTAATTCTCCAATTATTGCTTCTAAAACTGAAACAGGGAGCTCTTTGTTTTCGCCTATTTGATTGCATTTGTTTATAAGTTTTGTATCAAATGCTATACATTGACCTACGTGGTCGGTATACTCTTTATCTTCAAGCATACGTTTCATTTCCAAACCACTTATTTCCCTTTTCAACTTGTCGGTATAAGTCATTTCAGGTTCTACCTTATTTTCAACTAAAGCTTGTATTAACCTATTACACAATTTGTTTCGCATACTGCTTTGATAATACAAAAACCTAGAGAAGACTGCTATCTGAACACGCTCAGCTGTCTCAAAGTATTTTTTTTCAGCCTCAAAAGTCATCCTAAGTAATTCTTGGATTTCGTCAAATTTTGTTATTTGATTGTTTAAGAGGTTTAACATAATGCATTGATTTAAATGTTAATCATTTATTATGATTTACTAGTTACCCAAAACGCATGGATCATACCTGGCAAACCACCTAATAAAGTTAAAATTACATTAATGATAAAATCTTTACCTAAACCACTTTTTAAGAATACTGAAAGAGGTGGTAAAATTATATTTAATAAAATAGTAATAAGTGACATTTGTTATGATTTTTTGATTGTATGTAAATATCGAATTAAACAACTATTAGTATTGATCCAATTAAAATTTTGATGGACTCTAACAAAAAAACCGAAATGTTTTTTAGTATTAAAAATTATTTCTAAAGAGAACAAATTGATACTGGGTGTTGAATAAACTTACATCATCAACAAATAACTCTTATTTGATTGTAGTTAAATAGTATCACTAGAGTCTAAACCATCTAAAATTATAAGCATATTGGGAATATACTAGATTTTGGGTGTTTTTTTATTGTGATGAAGCATCTTTAAACTCTATCGTATTATCAGACACCTCTTTATAGGCCTTAATCCAAGCATTTTTTAGCACATTTTTAATCGTAGGGAATATTTTTGTTTTAACGTTACTTAAATCGCCCTCAAAAGGAACTTTTGTAGCTAAAGTATCTTGCTTCTGATTTTTGATAACAAACTTAAAAAAGCCTACAAATCCTTCCCAAATAGTATCCAAAAACTTGTCTTCCTCACCTATCAATTTAGTATTATTAAGAATGGGTTTTATATATCCTTTAATAAAACCGTCATTAATCGCAATTTCGCTAAACACACCGTATGTCCCACTCGAAAAGTCGATACCCGCATAGTGCTTTGTAAAATCGTTTAATGAGGTTACTTCTGCATCTTCTAACGAAAATGAAATATCAATATCTGGGATTTGTTTGATGATATCCATATTTCCTGTTAAAATAAACTTACCATTACCAATACTAGTAGCTGTAGCTCTTATTGTAGATGGTAACTTTTCCCCATCCCTTGTAACGTTTCTTAAATTAGAAGCTTGTAAATTAAAACTATTTAATTGTAAATCAATAGTTGGAGTAGTTGAAACTTCTACAAAAGCTAGTTTCCCGTTAGTAACTTGCAATCTATTTATATCAATTGGCACAAGATCCGTTAAGGCTTTAGACCAGTCCTCAACTTCTGCTTCTGCATTTACTACAGTTTGATTGTGATCTTCAAAAACGTAAATCACGGAGGGGTTTACCATTTCAATTTCGCTTACAATTTTCCCTTTAAAAAGAGATTTCCACTGTATAGAAATTTCCGTATTTTCAAAATTCAAAAAAGGAACTTGGGTTTTAGCGTTTACTTTGTTTAAGTATAATTTTTTTATAGTATAAGCACCTTTTATTAATGAAATATCAATATCAGCAACTTGTCCATAATAGTTTGGAATATTAGCTAATGTTTTATTCACATATTTTTTTGCTAAAAAAGGTAAAGCAAGCCTAAAACCTACTAAAGCTAAAATTACAATTGCTGGTATCCAAAACCGCTTTCTTTTTATAAAAACCTTCTTTTTCATATCTATTTTAATTATTTTTATTAATTAGCACATCTTTTAAACCGTCCCTTAAACTTATCCACAAAAAGTTAAAAAACGATTTTGTTTGATCTCTTTTAATATCAATTTCTCCATATTGATATTCCTTTGAGTTTTCCTCTTCATTTTTTAAAAACAAATTTCCTACAGCAGTCAAAAGTGTATTTACTTGTATGCGGTCTTTTTTTAATACTTCTAATTTTAAATCAGAATATTTCATTTTTACTGTCCCGTTGGAATGTGTATTGTTCCCAGATAAATTAAAATACATTTCATCAATACGACCTTCCAATCGTATTCTTTGAGTTTTTTCTAAAAATTTTTGAATTGTTCGTGCTTCAAATTTCTTGACAGATCCACTTGCCGTAAAAGCATCACTAGTAAATGAATTAAAGTCCGTTTCTAAAATTACCTGAGCTTTGTCCATAAAATCACCTTTAGCACTAAATTGTATTTGATTTTTTTTGTGCTCTAGATTTGAGAAACTCGCACTTGCATTAATATTTGTAAAATAGAGATTCCCTGATATTTGGCTATTTTTTGACAATTGCTCATAGTTAAAATTTGAGTTTTCGAAAACTACTTTTAGAAAATTAATTTTGAACCTTAAATTTCTAATTTTTTCAGAATAAAGAGATTTGTATTTCGCATTGTCGGCAACTGCTTTATCTCTAAATAAATTCAATTTAGCTTGCTGAATAAAGATGTATTGTGCTCCAATTATGTTGGTTGAATCTAAACTATTAAAAAAAAACTCCTTTATTTCGAATTTTGGAATAGTTAACGAAACATGATCTTTTTCGCTTTTAAGAAATTTGGATAGTTCTTGTTTGCCATATTTGGTTTCGAGTTTTAACTGAAGTGCTAAAATATTTGACTTATCCAATAAGACCTCTTCGATTCTTAATAATTCAAATTCTCCAACTTTTTTAGTTAAACCAAAAATAGTAGAAGAAATATCTTTGTATGCTATAGGTAAGGCTGTATTGTTAGAAATTGGTTTAGGAAAAACAACTTCACTTAATTTCAAATCAAAATTTTCTATTTTAAAATTAAGTGAATCCTTCAATGACTTATCATAGTATTCTACACTCCCATTTTTAATATTAAAATTCTCAACTATTATTGGGGTACTGTTTTCCCCAACGCTACTTTTGGCAATAGACTTTTGCTTGAACACTTTAATTTTCGGGTGGTCTACACTAATGTTTTTCAATACTACTTTCTTCTCAAAAAGAAAGTCAATCAAACTAAATTTATGCAAATAAACTGCAGAGGCAAAAAGAGAAAGTGTATGTTTATTGCTATTATTTCTTATAACTACACTTACATTTTTTACGCTAGCTTTTAATAAGAATAGATTAATAGATATATCATCATATTGGAGTTCAATATCTTGCTCAACACTAAGCTGTTTTATTTTGCCAACTACATATTTTTCTGCCAAATATTGAGTTACAGCTCCTAAAGTTAGAATTGTAATAAGTACTAAACTAATCTTGTAAAAATGACTTCGCATGGTCTAGAGTTAGACTGCAAATTACCATCAAAAGCTATTTTGCTACAGTCCATACACTACAAATGTGGACGCATTTAAAATTAAATACTAATTTTAAGCTAAGAATTCATTTTTTGCTTAAACTCCTTAGGACTGCAATGATAATTTTTTTTAAAAATTTTACAAAAATAACTCCGACTTGTAAAACCTACACTGTAAACTACTTCCGAAATTGTAAGATCGGTTGTACGAATCAAAAAAACAGATTTTTCTAATCGGATACTTCTTATAAAATCAGAAACAGTACGCTGATACATATACTTAAATCCATTTTGTAATTTAGCTGGAGATAGTCCTGTTTTAGCCGTTAGCTGCTTAATGGAGTGTTGTAATTCCGGAGATTTACGAATGAAGTTTCCTAACTCGAAGATTTTAGATAATTCTGATTTTGAAAGATCACTGGAATTAGATGTGTTATTTATTTCTTGATAAAACTGTACTATTTGTTTAGCTAAAACAATGTAGTATCTCCCTTTTCGACTTAATTTTTCAGATACATCATTGGCATGTTCCATACCGTACAAAAGCTTTAATTGTTCAGCTATTTTTAAATTGAATCCTCCTGCATGAAAATACTTCGCCTCTTCGCTTATTTCTTGAAGTACTTCTTTTAACTGTTCCGTGAATTCCTGTGGCTCCTCATCAAACTTTTTAAAATACTCCTCTTTATCAACTAAAATTACATTAAAAATTAACCTCTTGTTTTTAGGCATAAAAACCCTGCTAGAAATACCAGTGTTGCTGTGAGCAACAGCTGATTGAAATTGCTCGATAAAAACCTTAGCGTCATTTTTATTAAACTGATGTTGGAATTCACCATGAAAACAATACAAAAATTGCAATGTTTGTACGGAAATAGTATCCACTAAAACTTCGCAATCGTTTGTTAACGTAATATCAAAATCATAAACCTTTAACCCTTCCTGTAAATTGTGAAAGCACACCTCCCCATTGCCAATATTGGGATTTAATTTTAAGCAAGAAAAATCATCTGAACAGATGATTTTTCCTGGTAAATATTCACTCAACATTTTTAATTCTGAATTTCCTACAACAACATTCTTCAAAATTTGTTCCATAACATTTATATTTTTTACAAAATGTATACCTACAATGCGGCTAACATTTATACAGTAATTGTTATGTAAAATTAGCTAATAGCTAATCTAGTGCTTAACACTATTGAAACTAAAAGTAACATTATTAGACCTCTAAAAAAGAATTAAATTGTTTAACCAATTAACGCATATAGGGTTAAAGATTAATAATTGTTCCATCTGCTTTAAACTCAATATCTTTTTTATGCCCATCAATTTTAAGCTCTACATCATAAAAGGTTCCTTTTAAAAAATGTTCGACTTTTTCTATTTCATAAATTTTATTATCGTCGTACTTTTTCTTCAATATTTTTTTTATTGGCTTAGGAAGATTCTTTTTTTTAATATTAGTTTCCGTTTCTATCCAATGCCCGTCAGGCGAAAAATCTGCTCGGTACTTTATACCATCAATTTTAAAATGAGATTCAAAGTTGTTATTTTTATCTAAACGCCAGTCTGGATCATTTTCCCCTGGGTATTTTTCTTGAAAGTTTTTACGAACGCTTTCGGGAACTTCTTCCTGTGCTACTGAGTTACAACTAATAAATAAACAAATAATACTACCTAAAAGAAACAAATAAGGATTTTTCATACTTCACATTTTTATAATTATAAAAATAATGAAGCATGGAGGGGTATCTTATCCGTTTCAGTAAAATAATGGACTCATCTGACATATTTAACCTAACCAATGTTAAAATGCAACACTAATCGCCATGCTATGACTAACTCTTTTCTTTAAAAACTAATTTTCAATTTGCTTTTTTATATTCAGTAGCTAGAATTTCATATTTATTAAAAAAAATCTTAGAAAAATAACTCCTGCTTTTAAAACCTATATTATATACAATTTCTGAGATAGAGTGGTTGGTGCTTTTAATATAATCCCTAGAAATTTCTAATTTAATTTTCCTAACATATTTATTAACACTATTAATCCATTTCTTAAATGTTTTGGATTTGTATACAAAGTCCCTATAAATACTAGCGTATGGGTAATTATTTCATAAAAAAAATCTTTACAAAAAAAAATCCTATCAAATACTGTACTCTTTATTGTTTAAATTTTTTCTAAAACACTTAAACACGATTTATTATTATTATTATTATTTGCTATCGAGTCAACATCCGTATTAATGGGGTTACTTTTCAAAATACATATATCAGAAATTTGATGTGTGGTATTAAAATTGAATAATTGGTTTATATTTTAACAATTCTTGAAATTTAATATTACACCAAAGCAAACATTAATCTTTTAAAATCAGTATTATGAAAAAAGTTATTATCTCCATTTTAACAGTAATATTTATCTCTTCATTTTCAGTAAGCTGTAGAGAAAAAACAGCTGGAGAAAAAGTTGAAGATGCAGTTGAAGATGCAGCTGACGATGTTGAGGATGCTGTAGATTAGTATATCATAACAGAATAATTAATCTAACGGATATTTGAGTTATATTAACTGAATATCCGTTTTTTATTTCCCTAAATATTATGAGTTCAAAAAAATCAAACACATTTGCTATAAGTGATTTTAGTAAAAACATTATTAAAGCAACAAGTATAATTAGCTTAATGCTATTTGCTATATTTTTAACTTTAAAAGGATTTAAGGTGATTTTACTTGTTTTGGCAGGTATATTAATTGCTACTTTTTTTAGAGGTGTTGCGTCGACTATACAACGTAAAATCCCTATAGGAAACCGTTGGGCTTTAGGGCTTGGGGTTCTATTATTTTTCTCAATTTGTACTATTTCTGTAGTTGCATTATCCTCAAGGGTATCCGAGCAAATTACAGCTTTAGAAGACGAATTACCAATTGCTGCTAAAAATGCCAAACAAAAAATCGAAAACACAAAGTTAGGTGCCTTATTCTTAAAAAAAATTGAAGACTACCAAGGGGAATTTCAAAAAAGCAATAAAATCCCCCTTTTCTTCAGTTCTTTTTTTGGTGGGTTAGGTGATTTTTATATTATTATTTTTTTGGGAATTTTTTTCATGGTGCAACCAACTATGTACACCGATGGAATTATTACTTTATTCCCAAAACCCAAACGAAAGCGAGTTGAAGAGGTGTTATTAACTTTGGGCTACACACTAAAAAGGTGGCTTTTGGGTAAACTATTGTCAATGTTGGTAGTAGGAATATTAACAGGAGTAGGACTAGCTATTTTAGGAGTCCCACTAGCGCTTACATTAGGTTTATTTGCTGCAATTATAACATTTATTCCAAATTTTGGCCCTATAATTTCGCTTATTCCTGCTTTTTTAATTGCGCTTACAATAGGTAGTGATAATGCTTTATATGTAGTAATTTTATACGTAGCAGTACAGGCTATTGAAAGTAATGTTATTACTCCTTACATTCAAAATAAAATGATCGCTTTTCCGTTGGCAATGATTTTAATTGCTCAGGTTGTTTTAGGTATTTTTACAGGAATACTAGGTCTTATACTTGCTGTACCTGTTACAGCTGTTTTAATAGTTATAATAAAAATGGTTTATGTTGAAGATATTTTAGGTGATAAAAGTGTTGAAGTTATTGGCGAAGATCTTTTTGTTACTAATGAAGGTGAACAGCAACCTCAACAACAATCTAAACCTGAAAAAGATGATGACGAAATAACTGTGATTTAGAGTAATTTAAATTATAAACTATTCCTTATCATACTTTATCAAAAAATAATTAATAATACACAAACTCTTCAAATAATTTACACCAAGAGCTTGTGTATTATTTTAGATTTTAAATTTTAATCCTCCACGCATGTAAAAACTATTAGTATCATTAATGGTAAATACTTCTTCTTGATCATCATTTCTTAAACGAATGTCATTTAACAACGTGTATCCCGCATACGCATAAAACACCAAATGTTTAGTGAAATTATGCTCGTACCCTAAACCACTTAGAACAACTCGCATAGAAATATTTGAGGCTATAATAGAACCTCCATTACCATCAGGAATAGCTCTGTTATTTTGAATATTTGCAAAAAAGCCATCAAGAGTTGTAAAAACCTGAAAGCGATTATTTTTATTCATCAAAAATTTAAGATTGGTTTTTGGGACGCCTAGTCCATAAGCCCATTTTGGGTGGAACTTTTTATAGTAATTTACAAATGGTAACGGAAAAGGTCTACCCGCCTTAGTAGAATATTGTAACCCTACTATAAGTCTCCAAGGTTTAACTGCCTCCCCCTTACCTGTTCTATCTTTTACTAAAAAAACAGCTCCTGAGTATAATAAATCATCGTTAGTAAATCCTTTACCCTCAAAATTAGAGGCTATTAACACCCCTGATTTCGCCGCAAATCTAAGACCTTTATTTATTTTAAATGTATATCCTAAAGTAAGATCAAACGAATCAAACTGATCTAAATTTTTAACACTAAAACCAGGAACATCCTCGTAATCAAAGGCTACGTTCCTATATTCTAATCCAGGCACCAAATAGGCACCTTTATTGTTTAATTTTAAAGGTGCCTTAAGTAAAATTCTTGTTCGTTTAAAACTATTATCACTATCCCTTTGTGGAAAGTAAGTATATTCAAACCTTGCTAAGTCTGTTAATTGTGCTAAACTCGCAGAAAAGGTGGTGATTAAAAATAATGGTATTACAAAAAATTTCATACTATGGAATTAAATTAATAAAAAAAATAAAACTCCTAATCCCTAAAATTTATAGGATAATCCAATATTTGTTTGGTCAAACCCAATACCTGCATTAAACTTTAGTTTGCTATCTTTTTTACGATGAATCCTAGGTACTAATATTCCACTTGCTGCACCCATAACATATCCAATTAAAGTATCCGTTAAAAAATGATTTCCTGATTTAATTCTAAAATACCCAACTACTGCTGGTATAGTTGCTGCACCTGCCCAAACAAATGACTTTGCTTTTGAATCTGGATATAAATCACTAAACACCTGAGCCGCAAAAAAAGTAGCTGTTGCCGATGCTCCTACGTGTCCGCTATAAAACGATCGCAAACCGCTACCACTAAGTCGTTTTTTAAGTGGTGCTTCTTCACTATATACATAAGGACGACCTTTATCTACTAATCCTGCCGTTAGTGTAAATAAAGCTGCAGTTGTTCCCAAACTTTCCAAATACATAATTCCTAATTCTCCTGACAGGCCTCTTGTATCTTTATTTATAGCGAATAAAAATGGTGTAGCAAATGATATAAAAAAAGGAATATCACTTATTTTATTTGCTGATTCTGAATAGTTCCCTGCTGCCCAACGATCAATTTCCCATCTGTCATTTTTATCTAAATTGGCTAGCTCTCTTTCTGTTAAGCCTTCTTTTTCCGAAAATAAATACATACCAAAAGCACTCATACCTAAACTTCCAGCAACCCATGCTCCATCTTTAAATTTATTTAGTTTGTAAGGAGACTCTATCTGTGCGTTACCTTGTAGGGTAACAGCTATTAACAATACAATAATAATGTGTTTTATTTGTATATTATTCATATTTATATTTTTAAAGTTTAAACAAAAAGTTGAAAGAAAATCTCAAACCATCTTCTCCGGAAAAGAGTTGAAATGTTCCATTAATAAAATCTGCGCTATTTATCCAAAAACCACCACCAATATCAGAGTGCCAACTACTGGACTCATTAATACGATCTAACCAAACCCGACCGGTATCAGCACCTGCAAAAACACCTATTTGCAAGGGTAAAATCCGGGTTCTAAATTGATTAAAACTGTATCGTATGTCTGCACTAGTTGCAAAGGCTGTTTGACCTGAAAAACGTTGTTTTCGATATCCTCGTAATAAGTTTTCACCTCCTATTTGTGCTGATTGGTAAAATTCGTATTCTTTTCCAAAATTAAAATGACTCATTGCTGCTGTTTTTAAAACTAGTTTTCTATTTCTAGAAAGTGCATTATAAAAACCTAAATGAGGTTTTATAAAACCATACGTATTGCTATTATCTAAATTAGTTCTTGAACCACCAATAAGTTCAAATTTCATTCCTCGTGTGGGATTTAAATCAACATCGTAACTCTCATACCTATATGTAGCGTTTCCACCGACAAACCATTTTCTCTCATAAAACCTTCTGTCATTAAAGTTTTGACTTGTTATAAACCTTCCTGGACTGTTATCAACTTGTATACCTTCTGCGGAAGCTGTGTACTCGAAATAACTCCCGTTGCGACCATTTTTTGCAGCACCAAACATTAATTTATAGGTGCTTAACTTTACTCGATTAAAATCAAAATCAACTCCTGACTCATCTTCGGTGTTTTCCGAACTATTCCCAAATCCAAAAAAGTTAACCGCATAGTTTGGACTGGTATATCTACCTCCTAACAATAAATTGTATTTTTCAAATACACCCGCAAACTCGCCTCTATATTTTAAATCAAATCCTTTAGTAGCAAAGTAAAAACCCGCTGAAAGTTTATGTTGCTGTGTAAAAGGATTTTGGTAAAAATCTTTTTTAGTAATAATACTAATTGGTCCAATTAAAAGACCATCATCTGGATTAAAACCAATCATTGGAAGTATACTTGAGGTGCTTAACTCTTTATCGTCTTTGTCAAAATTATTTACTTGATAATTATCTGTAAATCTAAATCTTGCTCTTCCTTTTGACTTTATGGTATTGGGTTTACTCTTATAATCATACACAATCACTTTTTTACCATTTTTTATGGTATACTCATCATTATTTTGTCCACCAATTATTCGTATTAAAATTGGATTTTTTGATTTTCCTGTTACCTCAAATTTATCGTCGTCGTCCAATCCATAAATTCTAATCTGCTTGGTAAATTTTTTATCAAAAATTCTTGAACTTACAGTGTCTGCTTTTTTACCGTTTTTAATACGTTGTACTGTTACTTTTGTTTTTGCATCCGCAAGTCTTTCAATAGTAAAAAAGTCATCTTTATCAGTACCATTTACGATGGAAACTTTTGCAGTATAGTCATAAAAGTCTTTAGCTATTGTCATTAAGTTAGCTCTTCTACCCTTTAATTTTGCTTTTACGTTGTCCAAATCATCTCCTTTAGCTTCCTTTGGAATGCGTTCAAAAGCTTTTTCAATAGCATCATCTGTTAAGTTATCTCGTATAAATTTTGCTTGTGCAATCCAATCTTCTCTACCTCTGTTTTGAATTAGCGTTCTGTCCAAGGTTGTAGCAGAGGCGCTTATCCATTTTACATCGTCCAGTTTTTCTTCATATACTTGAAATTGCTTTGCAAATCCTAACATTCCTCTTAATGCTCCTAAGAAACCTCCATCAAAATTTGCAAAAGCTTGATCTCGATCTCTCGGAATAGGTTTAAATAAATGATCCCCGTTTTCTTGCTTGAATTCAGCCCAGCGCCACTGATCTTCGTGTCTATCCCAATCGCCAATTAACATATCAAATAAACGTGCGCGCATGTACGCTTTTTCATCTATTTTATATTTTTCATCTCTTCGTAACCTTTCGTATACATCTGCTGTACTTTCAATATCGTCTGGCTTTCCAAAGGACTCCAAGTCACTATGGTTTTCTTCTGGTCTTTCCTCAATCAAATACAATTCATCCCCATACTCAAAATTGTACTCTCCTAAAGCTTCGTGCTTTGGAATGTAATATAATTTTGGATTAGTATGGTAGATACCTACAGCATCCGAAAGTTGAGGTATTACTGAAAAAATATAGGGATGTGCTGCGGTATAAAAATCTTTAAGAATTTCTTCAGAAACCGTGTTTTTTAATGATTCTTCTATATAATTATTCTTAAAAATAGTGGATTGTAAAAATTTAACTCCACTTTTTTTAAGCGCTCGCATGTTGTATTGCTTACCATTTTTATCTTTTAAACGTAATGATCTGGTTTGGTGCCCCCCTCCTTTTCTTACTACTTCTAATCCACCGTAAAGTGTATCTAGTAATGCTACATTAGCATCAATTGGTTTGTAGTATAAATCTCTATAATGATCTCCCCATACGCTTTCGTGAAAAGTGCTTTTATCACTGTTTTCATCTGGTGAGTACACGGAAGCTTTTATTGTTTTAGCTGTTGTAACTTTTAAGGATTCAAAATCATAAATGGGTGTAGGCTCAAAAATTGTTTTTTTATACAAAAAAACAGGCTTGCCGTCCTTAGCACCATAAAAGCTTACTTCGGATGCTCCGTTTTTTAGTATATCTAATTTTGCAAACCCTTGTCCGCCATAAGCAAACAAACCGTCATTACTTAATGTGGCATATGAGTTTTTAGCTCCTGCTCCTGAAACAATTTGCTTTAACCCCTCATGCTCAATATATTGTAGAGAGTGTTCATGTCCTGAAGTAAAAATTATTTTTTCAGCACCTTTAGCCAATGTTTCTAATCTTTTTACTAATGCTTTATACTGCTTGTTCTGTTTGTCTTGTATTGAAACACCTCCACTTGTTCGCATTTGCATAGCTAAAGAACTTAATATAGGAATAGGTATTTTTTTTTGGCTAGGAAAAATATGCTTTACTGGTGCATATTGACCTCCATGTACTCCATTAGTGTATAATGGATGATGAAGTGCAAATACTATTGTTTTATTCTGATTTTTTTTCAATAAGCCTTCTACTTCCAAAAACATTGCCTCTCGGGTTTTTATTTCTGAACAATTATCGTTTATTGTAGGGTGTTTATCCCAATCGGTTAAAAACCATTGAGAATCAAGGATTATTAATTGTACTTTTTCTGAAACATCAATACTTTTTAAAGCACATCCGCTTGAGGGGTAAAATATTTTTTTATCCTTAAGTTTCTCTTCAAAATAATCTTCTTCTCTCTTAAGCCCCTTCAGCCCTTTGTTATACCAATCGTGATTTCCTGGGATAAAAACAATTTCTCCATCAAAATTTTTAACTGCATCAATTTGTACATTTAATCTATGTTCTGCTATCTCCCTACCCTCTGCATCTTTCTTAGGCATCCCATCAGGATAAATATTATCTCCTAAAAAAATGGCATAATTGCCTTTTTCTTTATGATTTTCCAGATATGTTTCAAAGGCCTTTAATGCATCCGTTGTTTTTCCCGCTTTAGCATAACCAGCATCACCAATTAAATAAAATGTTTTTTCTATTTGACTTTGATTTACTTTACTTTCAGAGTTCACATCAAAGTCTTCCCTGTATTTAGGCTCATAAAGCTTACAGCTGGACATAAAGGCAAATAGCAATAGTAAATAGTGGTGTTTTTTCATAGTATCTTATTTGTTAGCAGTTTTGTTCCCTAATGTGGTTGACACAAAATTCTTCCAATCTTTAAATTTTTCTTCACCCATTACGCGTTCCATTTTTACTTGACCACCTTTCTTTTTTTGATGCCCGCTCCAATCACTGAAAATAGAAGTGGGAACGGTTGTTACTTTTATTCCTTTTAAAGCTTTGGATCGTGCTACCTTATAATTTTTATTGGCATTTTTAAGCTTTTGGTCTAGAGTCGCTGCCAGTTTGTTTTCGTCAATTTTACTATCAATACCCAAATACCAATGGTGAATAAAATCTTTACCTTCGCGAGCAGCGCTTAATGTAAATTCAGGAATTCTAATATCGTATTCTTCCTCTAACTCTCGCAAGGCTGTATTCATTTTATTCACTGAGAGTTGAGATCCAACTACGTTTAAAAAAAATTTAGTTCTACCTGTAATTTTTATTTCAGCACGTTCTACATCAGTAAATTCAATAGTATCGCCAATCAAATAGCGCCAAGTACCCGATACTGTACTAATTAATAACACATAGTCTTCCCCAGTAGTTACTTGAGATATATTTAAAGCAGGTGCATCCTGACTTAGTGATCCATCCTCTAAAATATATTCTGGTTTAAAAGGGACAAATTCAAAATAAATCCCATTATCCGTAACTAATTGCATAGCATCTGTTTCTGGACGTGCTTGGAATGCAATAAATCCTTCCGAAGCCAAATAAGTATCAATTACCGTTATTGGGCTTTTTAATAATTCGTTAAAACTTTTTTCATATGGCTCAAAGGCTACTCCTCCTGAAGTATACACTTGTAGATTTGGCCATATTTCGTGAATATTTGAAACTTTATGGTAATCAATTACTTCTTTAAGCATTAACTCTATCCAAGACGGAATACCACTTATTGCTCCTATATCCCACGTTTTTGCATTTTGAGCTATACGTTCAACTCGTTCGTCCCAACTATCTATTTTAGCAATTTTTTTTCCTGGCTTGTAATATCCCTCAAACCAAGAGGGAATATTTGCTGCGCTAATTCCACTAATTTCTCCTTCATAATGGGAGTTTTTTAATTTTAGTTCTGTGGAACTCCCTAACATCATAATATCCTTTTCGAAAAATATTGATGGTAAATCAAAATTTGATAGTGCTTCAACTTGCTTTATACCTGCACTTTTTATTGCTTCCAACATTTCACTGGTTACAGGAATTCGTTTACTCTTTTTTCCTGTAGTACCAGAACTAAGCGCAAAATAATCTACGGTGCCAGGCCATGAAACGTTTTCTTCCCCATTTAAAAGTAGACTCCACCATTCTTTTTCCATTTTATGGTAATCAAAATAAGGCACTTTACTAATAAAAGTTTTCTGTATATTTTCAGAATTTAAAATAGCAGAAAAATCAAAAGTTTTTCCAAATTTAGTATCCTTGGCTGTTTCTAAAAGTTGCTTTAACACCTCTTCCTGCGCTTGCACATGTTGTACTGATGAGCTTAATGCATTTTTAATATCTATAGCCCCTTTTATAATTGATCCGATAATTGCCATAATTTATATTTTTTACTATTTTACAATTGGTACTTTAATCTCAATTTTATGATTGATTTAAATGCTGTTTGGCTACTTCTGCTAGGTCTAAATTGAAGAAAGCAAATACAAAAGCAATTACTGAACAAATAATTCCTATGGTAAATACCAAATAAGTAATCTGTAATAATTTATATTTCTTATTCAACACAATTCCCAAATAATACAAGTCCTTAGTTAACATTTCGTAGATGTAATCTTTTTCTTTAATTACCTCTTTTAGTCCCCACTGATACGTTTCCAAAGGCATCTTATGAAAGTTTCCGAAAAACAACAAATTAGCTTGTCTGTTTTTTACTTGCTCCTTTGTAAACTCTCCACTAGTTACTTTAGGCCGCGTTGATAAAATGGATAAGATTATTGAAGCAACACTAAAAACAATTAACACTAAACTTGGCATAACCAAGTGATTATTAGAAGGCGAATCTAATTTTGGAATTAAATTTGCTAATGCTAATGAGATAATTATGGCGTTAACTGATAGTAAAATATTAGCTTTGGTATCTGCAATATCACTTAATTTAGTATGGTTACGTAAAGTAACCCTATACATTGTTTGAATTGCACGTTCAGGATTATCATTTTTAAAGGTCGCTTTTGCCTTGGCTTTGAAAGCTTCTTTCTTTTTGTTGCTTATTACTTTATTTCTTTTTTTAAGTATTTTTTTTAAATGACTATTCTTTTTCTTTTCCCAAGTACTTACAGCATATTCCGTGTAAAACTTATGCTTTTCTGTAAATAGTTTTATATTTTCTTCTCGCCACTCCTTAGTCGAAAATTGAGCTACGCCTTGGACATTTAGTTCTTGTCGTAGTAAATCGCTGACGTTAGAAAAATATGATTTTGCTAAGTGAGAGGTATCAGCGTCTTTTAACACTTCTTGATTAAAACTAGTAGGTACTGCAACTAATTTTGTTGCCAAAATACATTCCTGAACTTCTTTAATAATAGCGGTATCAATATCCTTATCACCTAAAAATTTAGCGGCTATTTTTGAACTTTCTATTTCGTGATCCCGAGTGCCTTTTATATATCCCGTATCATGAAACCAAGCTGCTAATTTGATAATTAAAACATCTGTTTCAGATAATTTTGATGCATCAATTATTTCGCAAGCGCTTTTAACAACTCTACGGGTATGTAGAAAAGTATGGTATATAAAGTTTTTTGGCAATTGCTCTTTCAATAACCTAAAAACATATTCCTCCGTTTCTTTTAAAATTACCTGCATAATATTGTTTATTGGTTTATTATTTTGCTTGTCTTTTGTTCTTCAATAATATTTAATAGCTCGTTGGGAGATACATAAAGGCGTTTAATTTTGTTTTTATACTTTTCTGAAAGATCTGCGTGGTTTAAAATAAAATTTTTGGTTTTCACTAAATAATCTATCATTTGATGCGAAACAGCATAGGAGTCCGCAATCCTTTCCGCTTTACGTATATAGTTACCTGAAAAATAGTAGCTAATCCCAAAGCCTGCTAAATTAAATGTATTGCGCTCTTTATAGTCCATAATATGCCCTAGCTCGTGGCCAAACCATCCAATTAATACATCTGATGGGATGTCTTTAAGCTTAAGTTCTTTTCCTTCCAAGCTAAACTTGTCACTCACAAGTATTCGATATTTTCTGGTTTTTCTTGAGGAAAATAGTGTCCAAAACTTAGGTTGTGCCTTCATAAAAGAATTCTTCATATCACTTTTGATCTGAAATTCAATTGGGGTTTCCTTTAAACTTGGATAATAGCTCAAGGCTTTTTTAACCTCCTTTTCTATAACAGTAGGAATTACTTTATTTTGGACATTTTCTTTATTGTTTGAATGCATAGTTATTGAAATATAAAAAACACCTAGAAAATTTAAAAAATTAATAAATAGTTTGTGTTTCACCATACATGCAAGTTATTACAGTGCTCTAAATTGGTTTAATCCATTTAAATCAAACCATAACTCAATTAAGATAGGGTTCTATTTAAATGTATATGAGTTAACGATGCATCTCTTATATGTAGAAATTTGTATCTAACACATAATAATTTAGTAAAATGGGTTTTGGGGAAATATTACGAATGATTGCAAAAACTTATAAAAATTGGATTAATAACGATCCTTTTCAATTGAGTGCTGCTGTAAGTTACTATGCGCTTTTTTCTTTTCCTGCTTTATTGATTATTGTTATCCAAACCGCTGGTTTATTTTATAATAAAATTGCTGTTAAGGGTAAAATTATGTCTGAAATCCGAGAAAGTTTGGGTAACGATACCGCTAAAAGTATTGAAACTATAATTGAAAACGCTGTTATTGAAGATCATACCTCATTTGCTATTATTATTGGTATCGCTACTCTCCTATACGGGGCAACTGGTATGTTTGTATCCCTACAAAAATCATTAAACACCATTTGGGAAGTTTCTCCTAAAAAAAATGAAGGCTTTTTGAAACTGATTAAGGATCGTTTGTTTTCCTTAGGGTTAATTCTAATTATTGGTTTTCTATTACTAACATCCCTTGTGGTAACGGCTTTTATTTCCAGCTTAAGCAGTTGGATTGAAGCCAATTTACCTGATATTTTATTAGGAATAATCCACATATTTAATTTTATTTTTTCCTTAGCCTTGGTTACTTTCTTATTTGGAATGATGTTTAAAATTTTACCTGATGTGGACTTAAAATGGAAAAATGTTTGGCTTGGTGCTTTTGTTACTAGTTTACTATTTGGTATTGGTAAATCGGCACTAGGAATTTATTTTGGAACTATGAATCCTGAATCTGCCTTTGGTGCTGCTGGGTCTGTTGTACTTATTCTGCTTTGGGTATCTTATTCTAGTTTAATTTTATTTTTTGGGGCTGAATTCACTAAGGTCTATTGTGAAAAAATGAAGGAAATTAAAAGCGAAAACCAATATTAATTTACTTGAATGTACTTTTAATTTCCTCATCTCTGCAAAGTTCAAAACATTTTCGAGCTGAAAGGTCGAAACTTTTAAAGTACTCTTTATGGCTTTTTCAAATGCTTCTTCATAACAGTTTACTAAAAATCCAAGGCCTGTAGTATTTAATTTCATAATACAAGCGCTCTTTTCTTGAGGGGTGTTGTTTTGTTTATTAAATTCTTCATTTACACTTAAAATATAAGGATGGCTTATATACAACAAGTTCAGTTCGCTTTGAATTTCTTAATGAAACTTAGTTATTTCAATTTCCTTAGATTTTCAAAGTTTACTTATGTGCTCAATTTTTAGTAAATTTCAATATTATGCGTTTGTAGAATGTGCTTTTTCAATTTATTTCTTAGCCGTTTCGGTTTGTGAAAATTATTGTGTGCTCATATAAAACTAAATTGAATACTAATGCTTTATATTTTGGTTTACATTATTAAATAATTATAACTTTGAAATAAAAACAACAATTATGAATAAAATAGCTTCCTTATGTTTAGTGATTATCAGTACTGTTTTTTTTACTGCTTGTGAAGAAGATCTTGATAAATTTACCATGTTTACAATTTCAGATCAAACAGATTTTTTAATCCCTTCTACAACTGTAATTGATTTACCTATAGCCTTCGCTACACCAGAGGCATTAGTAAACAGCACTAAAGAGTTTGACAATAATAATTCCCGAAAAGATTTGATCGAAAAGGCACGATTAACAAAATTGATTCTTAATCTGAAATCACCAGAGTCGGGTAATTTTGACTTTTTAAATGAAGTTATTATTTACATAAATGCTGAAGGATTGGAAAAAGTGAAAATAGCTAGTATTACTGATATTCCAGAAACACAATTAAAACAATTAATCTTAAATACCGAAGAAATTGAGTTAAGACCTTATTTACAAAAAGACTCGTACTCATTAAGTATTGACACTAAAATTGATAAAACTATTGAAAGTGATTATACAATTGAAGTAGATTCAGATATTTTTATTGATGCTAAGATTTTAGGTATTTAAAATATACAACCTCCTAAATTTTAAAAATTAACTTGTTTTAAAAGACCTTTTGAAAATTAACTTGTTTCAGAAGGTCTTTTTTGTTTTTATTGAAAAATGCTTTCTATTATGTAGTAAGTTTAATTAAGCGCTTTTACAACCTCCTCTCCGCAAGTCAACATTGCTTCTCCAAAATAAGGGTTCTTGATTTCTTTATCTGCACTAATCCAACTCGCTCCTTTATTACTATTAGCCATGGGACATTTTTGAATGTAAAATGTTTGTTGTGGAGATTTCACGTTCATAATTATCGCAATCATACTTTCATTTAATAGCACAAAATCGGCTCTTTGATTTTCTAAATTCGTTTTTTTAGAAATACTTTCTAATATATTAATACTCTTAAACACATCTAATTTTTCTTTTTTACCTAAGCTAGTGGTATCAATCAACTTCATTTTTTCAGCTGTAGCCTTTGCTTGAATAGGTACTTGTTTTGAATTTCCAGCTATAAAAGCGTTTTTCATTTGTAAATACGGTTTTAACATTGAAAAAAACTCCTTTTGAAAAACTATTGAAGATTCCATTTCTTTATCAAAAGGAGTTACATCATTACTACTTGTATGGTTTTGGATCTCATCTTGTTTTAGAGCCTTGTTAATTCTTTTTGTAGTTCCAAGTTTATTCATCATCGATTTTTTTCCTTGTAATTGAGCTGCTGCATCTACCGTAAAAGCACCTTGTGTTACAATTTCATCTCCAATAGTTAATCCTGAAACAATTTGATAATGCTCTCCAACTCTATTTCCTAAAGTAACCGCTCGCATTTCAAAAATTGATTTATTGGGTTGTGTTTTAATATATACCAAGGAACGTTTTCCAGTCCACAATACACTACTTACAGGAACGCTTACTACTCCTTTGTCATCCAAGATTTTTACTTTAATTTCTCCTGTAATAAACATTCCGGGTTTAAGTAGATTTATCCTATTTTTTAAAGTTGCTCTAATTGCAATAGTCCGTGTTTGATTATTTAATATGGGATCTATAAATGAAATAGTGGCACCAAATTCTTCTTTTGGATATGCCCCTGTAATCACCTTAATTTTCTGATTTTTTTTTAATTTTGATATTTGATTTTCGTATACATCAAATACCGCCCAAACCGATTTTAAATTACTCACTTTAAAAATGGGCATTCCATCCATTATGTGAGCACCTACATTTACTAATATTTCAGTTACCACACCTGAAACATGCGAATAAAGGGGAAAGCTATGAATTACTTTTCCTGTTACCTCAATCTTATCTAAAATAGCTCCGTGTATATTCCAGTTTTTAAATTTATTACGAACTGCATTGTACAATTGTTGCTGAGTTTGTTTATTTTTAGAAGCTGTTATTAACTCTTGCTGGGCAGCTACTAAATGGGGTGAATACACTTTGGCTATTAATTGTCCTTTAGTTACTTTTTGACCCAACGATTTAACGTAAAGTGCTTCAATTCGTCCATCAAAATGTGCTGGCATTATTGCTGTTTCATCTTTGTTTTCTGATATTTTTCCTGATAGTGTAATCAACTCTTCATCCTTTCCAACCGCTTTGCCGCCCACAATACTAGTCTGTATGTTGGCTAATGCCATTGCATTTTCTGTCATTTTAATTTCATTTGCAGATAACCCATCTTCATCGGACTCTACAGGAATTAAATCCATTCCACAAATAGGACAATCGCCAGCTTCTGATTGCATTATCTGCGGATGCATGGAACAAGTCCACGTTGTTTGATGCATAGTTGTGTGGATATGTGAGTTTTTAGATGCGTCGATATCAAGATTGGTAGATTTGCTGTTACTTGAAAAAAGAAACTTTCCTAAGATTAATCCTATTCCTAATATTAGAATATAAATAAGATACTTTTTCATAATTATATATAGGTTATAAGCATTAGTATGGACATTGTAATCATGATCGTATTTTCAATAAAAGTAGCTTCCGTCATTGGAAGTTTTAGTGCCGTTCCCAAACACGCACATTGAATTGTTTTTTTATTTAATAATGTTTTAGTAACTCCAATAGTTGTGATTCCTAAAATAATAAGAGTGAGTACTAATGCAACAGGAATTTTAAATCTTATTAAAAATAGTAGTCCAAGCGCTGTTTCTATAAATGGATATACCCAACCATAAACAGGTAGTACTTTAGCTAAGGGATCATACATTCTAAAACTTTCTGGAAATCCTTTTAAATCTAAAATTTTAAAAAAGCTAAAAACAATAAAAAATAACCCCATAAAATCGAGCATGGCTTCATCCCAATTATCACGTTTATAGTTTAACAAAATGGTAGCTATAGTAATATAACTAAGGATTAAAAGTAATGGCTTTAGTTGTGCCAATTTTGTTTTTTCTGGCGCACTAGCGGTAGAGGTATTAGTTAAATTCCCATGCTCAGGAATATGTTTTTCCTGTTTTTCTGTAATTGTATATTTTTCTGCTAATGCTTTCTGAAAAACAGTTACTGCTATATGTGATTCCATTTCAATTACAGCTTCTTTTTTTTCAAGATTTACATTGGCGTTTATAACTCCATCTACAGTATTAATTTTTTTCTCAACACTAGTACGGCAGCCATTACAAGTCATTCCTGATATGATATAAGTATGTTTCATTTTTCTAATATTGTAATGTGGCAATATAATTATCAACTTTTAAATTAATTATTTATCTATTAAATAATTGACTATCGCACTTTGCGCATAGTATGTTGTTACGGCACTTATCTGATTGATTTGGAACTTTAATTTTAGTTCTTGTATATCAAGCACATCGTTAAAATCAATAGTTCCAGTCTCATAATTCTTGATAAGAATTTCTTCCGCATCATTAGCTTGCTTTAAGTTTTTCTGTTGCGTGTTGTATTTAATTAGAGCCTGATTACGTTGTGATATAGCTTTTGCGAAAGCAGACTCTAAAACATTTAAGCGATTATCTTTTTGAGCTGTTATTTCTAATTGTTTTAATTCATTCTGCTTACTTCTTGAAGTATACTTTTTATTAAAAATTGGAATAAAAAGAGAAAGCATAGGCATAAAAATATCTTTTCCATTATCGCTAAAATTCAAATTAGGACGCTCCGAAACAGGTATATAATCTAACCCAAAACCAATCATAGGGTTACGCTCAGCCTTGTTCAATAATTCTGACTGCACTATTGATTCGTGGCGTTTATCATATTTAAGCAATTCTGGATTTTGTGTTAAAGCATTCTCTGCGTAAATGACGTCTTTACTTGGTATCAAAAGTTCTTTAGTGACAGTTACTATTGTAGCTTTATCTCTATTAAGTAATGTATTAAAAATGGTCTGTTCTCCTAAATATGCTTCGGCTAACACTTCTTTTTGCTGTTGTAATTCATTTTGCCTAATCTGTAATTGCAACACATCTACGGCAGATGCTTTTCCAACTTCTACAGAAGTAAGTGCCAGTTTTTCATAGGTTTTTAATAATTGAATATTTTCATAAAGCACTTTTTGTTTTGAGGTAATATCATACAGTATGTAATACGATTGAGAAACAGAGAGTGTTAGTTTACGTTTTGCAATAACAATTTCTATATATTCAGCATCTGCCATCGAGCTCGCATAATTTCTTTTAGCTGTAATTGTACCAAACCAAGGTAACATTTGCCTTGCTGAAAACCGTGCACGTTGCGCTCCTGTTCTAGTTTCAGGCTCACTCACAAAATAGCCTGCACTAAATTCAGTATTCGGCATCCAATTGGCTTCATTTACTTTTTCTTCCGCTATGTTGTAACGCAGATTACACGCTTTGATTTCTGGGTTATTTATTTGCGCTTCTTGGATATATGATTGTAGTTGTTGTGCTGATAAAAAATGCAAAGTGTAAAGTGCAAAACTAAAAGTAATTGACCTTTTTGAGTGAAAAGTGATTAGTAAAAAACTAAAAACAGAATGCATCTTGATTAAAATGAACTTTTTATTTATTACTTTAAACTTTTCCCTTTTCATTGTTGGTTTTCCCCTTTTGATTCTAAAGTATCTCATATTACATTCGTGATTTTGTTGTTTTAATAAAAGTCACTAGCATCGCTACTAATTCTTTGTAATCTGAGGCTAGTGAATTATGATTATTTTCATCGATATAATTTGTATCCTTAAGTAAATCAATCCAGTAAATGGATTCATTAGCTTCTTTCAAGGCTATACTCATCTTATCTACAAAATCCTTTTCACTTTGAGCAAGCTCAACTTCATGTATAAGTGCACCAACCGCAATTCCACTTCTTAAAAGTTGTTTACTTAAAACATATTCTCTTTTTTCAGAAACTAGTTTTTGCGATGACTTCACGATTAAAACTGAAAATTGATGACTCTTCGTTTTTAAAATACCCTCAGCCATAACCTTATATTTTTAGTAAATTTTATTTTTCTGCTTTTGGTTTTCACTTATCATTTTTAATATCTCACGTTCACTTTTTTACTTTTAGTTTACCTCTTTTCATTTTCATTTCTTCTCTCCAACTATACAATACTGGTACAATAAAATAGGATGTAATGTCAATTACCATTCCTCCAAAAATTGGAATCGCCATTGGGATCATAATATCGCTTCCTTTTCCTGTAGATGTTAATACGGGGAGTAAGGCAAGGATTGTAGTTACCGTTGTCATTAAACAAGGACGAATTCGTTTTTCGGCAGCTTCTAATGCTGAACGTCTAATACTTTTTCTATTGGTGGGTTTATCGCGGTGAAAAGTTTGCGTAAGATAGGTTGCCATTACCACACCATCATCGGTAGCAATACCAAATAATGCAATAAATCCAACCCAAACTGCCACACTTAAATTGATGGTTTTCATATTAAATAGGTCTCGCATATTCTCTCCAAAAAAACTAAAATTGAAGAACCAATCTTGACCATATAACCATATCATAATGAAACCGCCTGCAAAAGCGACTGTGATTCCTGTAAATACAATAAGTGAAGTTATGACCGATTTAAACTGAAAGTACAAAATCAAGAAAATGATAGTGAGTGCTAGTGGAACAATAATTGCAAGTGTTTTTTCTGCTCGCAACTGATTTTCATAAGTCCCCGTAAATTGATAACTGATTCCTTTAGGAACAATTAATTCGCCAGCTTCTATTTTTTGTTTAAATAAAGCTTGCGCATTTTCTACCACATCTACTTCAGCAAAACCATCTAGCTTGTCAAATAGTACATACCCTATCAAAAAGGTATCTTCACTTTTAATTACTTGTGGCCCTTGTTTGTAACGAATATCAACTAACTCACCTAATGGCACAGGAGTCCCTTTTTTAACTGGCACATAAATCTTTTTAAGGTCGTCTTCATTACCGCGTAATTCTCGTGGGTAACGTACACGAATACCATAGCGCTCACGACCTTTAACTGTTTGGGTAAGTGGTATTCCGCCAACCGCAACTTGTAATATTTGCTGAACTTCCATGATCGATATTCCATATCGTGCTAATTGCTCACGATTAATATCGATTAATAGATAAGGCTTACCTACAACACGGTCTGCAAAAACAGCTTGCTCTTTTACGCCTTCGACTTGTTTTAAAATGGTTTCAAGTTGCAATCCAAACGCTTCTATTTGCGCTAAATCTTGACCTTTTACTTTAATTCCCATTGGCGCTCGCATTCCTGTTTGTAGCATTAACAGTCTAGTTTCAATAGGTTGTAATTTTGGTGCTGAAGTAACGCCTGGTAACTTGGTCACCTTTACAATTTCATTCCAAATATCGTCAGGACTATTAATCTCTGGTCGCCAGTTACGGTAGTATTCGCCATTGTCATCTTCGACTAAGTGTTTAGAATGAATAGCAAATGGGTCTCTTAATTTCGAAGTGTCATAGTTGAAGTTTTTACCGTTAATATTTGTGTTAGGATTGACAACAAAATTATTGCCTTTAGTGATAAAAAGTCCATCTTCATTTACCTTGTAACGCTGCCTTTTTCCTTTTGCATTATGCATATATTCAGATTTATACTGAATCATATTTTCATACATTGATAGAGGTGCAGGGTCTAGCGCAGATTCAGTTCTACCCGATTTACCAACTACAGTTTCAATTTCAGGGATGGTGGCAACTGCCATATCCAGCTGTTGCAATACTCTTTTATTTTCTTCTACGCCAGCATGCGGTAATGAAGTAGGCATTAACAGGAACGAACCTTCATTTAGAGATGGCATAAATTCCTTTCCTGTGTTATTCATAATCCACGTACCAGAAATAAGTATGGTTGCAGGAATAATAAGAAATAAAAATTTATTTACCAATGCCCATTTTAAAATCTGACTATAATATCTTCTGAAAATAGAGAATATGCCTAAAATTCCGAAGCATATAATTGACACAAATAGTAGATTGAGGATACTGCTTCTATCAAACCCTAGTGGTCGCCAATATGTTGCTAGCAAAATCACTATAGCTACGGATGCTATTATTATATTTATAAGGTTTGCACGCTTTCTCGAAAGCGTATTTCTTATAGTTAATATTGCTGTAATTCCAAATGCAATTAATATTATTCCTAACCAATACCCATTTACTATTGCTATAATACCTACCACTATTAGTAAACTATTTAAAAAAATATTAAGCGAGTTTTTGATGTTTTTTTTATTAAATAAATACGCCGCTAATGGCGGAATTATAAATAATGCAATTATTAAGGATGCCGATAATGCTATTGTTTTTGTAAAAGCGAGTGGACGGAATAGTTTTCCTTCAGCACCTGTCATAGTAAATACAGGAACAAAACTTATAATTGTAGTAAGTACAGCAGTTAAGATTGCTCCTGAAACTTCAGTAGTAGCATTATAAATAATTTGGTTTGTGGTGTATTTCTTACCATTTTCATTAAAACGCAATTTTCTGTCATCCATATGACGTATCATATTTTCAGCTAGTATGACACCAACATCGACCATTGTCCCGATAGCAATAGCAATACCCGAAAGTGCAACAATATTTGCATCTATATCAAAAAAATTCATCACTACAAAAACCACCAGCACAGCTACAGGTAATAGCCCTGAAATTAAGATAGAAGCTCTTAAATTGAAGACCATTATAATGATGACCAAAATGGCAATCAAAATTTCTAGTGTTAATGCTTCGCTGAGTGTATCTAGTGTTTCTACAATAAGTTCTGTACGGTCATAAAAAGGAATTATAGTAACTTGAGATGTTCGCCCATCTACTAATACTTTTGAAGGTAGACCGTCTTTAAGTTCAGCTATTTTTGCTTTTACATTAGCAATAACTTTCATAGGATTAGCACCGTAACGAGCAACAACGACACCACCTACAACTTCTGCTCCTTCTTTATCTAAAATACCACGTCTTGTTGCTGGCCCAAGTGTAACATTGGCAACATCTTTAATTCTTAATGTTGTGAAATTTTCGGAAGAAATTACTGCATTTTTTATATCATCAATAGATTTCACATAACCTAAACCACGGACTAAATATTCAACCTGATTGATCTCTAAGGTTTTCGCCCCTATGTCCTGATTACTTTCTTTTACTGCTTTTACTATTTGATTTAGTCCTATTTTGTATTGACGCATTTTTTCAGGATTAACATCTACTTGATATTCCTGAACATAACCACCTATGGAAGCAACCTCTGATACACCACTTGCACCAGAAAGTGCATACTTAACATAGTAATCTTGAATGCTTCGTAACTCCTGTAAATTCCAACCGCCAGTTACATTTCCTTTATCGTCACGCCCTTCTAAGGTGTACCAATATATTTGACCTAAACCTGTAGCATCAGGCCCCAAAGCAGGGTTTACACCATCTGGAAGCAATTTAGATGGTAATGAATTTAATTTCTCTAAAATTCGACTACGAGACCAATAAAACGCTATATCTTCTTCAAAAATGATATAGATACTAGAAAAGCCAAACATAGAAGAACTACGAATTGTTTTTACTCCAGGAATACCTAGTAATGAAGTGGTTAAAGGATAGGTAATTTGGTCTTCAATATCTTGTGGCGAACGTCCTTCCCATTTTGTGAAAATAATTTGCTGATTTTCCCCAATATCAGGAATAGCATCTACGGAAATAGGCTTTGCATACTTAAATGCCCCTTTCTTAGAAGGAATAAAAGGTGAATTTAAAATCCCCCAACCTACAAAAAGAAATAGCATTAAAATCGCTATAAATTTATTCTCTATAAGGAATTTAATTGCTTTATTAAGCATACGAAAGGAATTTAGAATACATTGGTTGAGATGCTAGAAATATTTTTTAGCATCTACATCAAATTAAACATTTGAATTTTTTGTAAGTAATAGATTATTGCTTGAAGTGAATTAAAGCAATATATTTCTGAATCAAATTAGATAAGTCTCGTAATGTAGGTATCTATCCTTTACAAGTATAGGCGACTGTTTACTTATATGTATATTCTTATCTTGTTTACCATCTTCAAAAAAATTGATATAAGTATAAATAAGAGAAGTGATGAAAATTTGTTGTCCGAAAGTAAAGAAATTATTCGTGTTTTTTAAGTTATCCTGTCCCTTTACAATGAGTTGTTTATTAGAACAACACGGTTTTTTACTAATTAAGATTTGATTACTGCAAGAGTCTAGTCCTCTAACTTTCATTATGCAAGGTTTTGCTTTATGAATAATAGAAACATTAACTAACTTTTTTCCGCAATAATGCATATCAATAGTAAATGACATTGTAGTTAATAATACTACAATAGCCATAATTGATGACATTATTTTACGGATTACTTGCTTCATTATTAACAAAAGTATTAAAATTTAAGTAATTTATTTCCACTTAACAAAAATTTGTACCCTACTTTGTTTTCCATATTGAAGATAAGTCGTCAATTTTATAATTAAATTTACTTGTATTAAATTCAAAAAAAAAGCTATTGTTATTGCTACCAAAAAGAAATGTTCCTTTTAAAGAAATTATACCTAAAGGCTTTATTGATATTCATTCACATTTGTTACCCGGAATAGATGATGGCGTTGAATGTAAATACAAATCGGTAGTTATTTTGGAAGAATTTGAAGAAATGGGGATTAAAAAAGTTATTACTACACCACATATAATGTAAGATATATGGCCTAATACTACTGCCAAAATAAAAAGTCAATTAGGTAAAATGCAATTATTATTACAAGGGCTAGAAATCAAAATCAATTTAAATTCGGGTGCAGAATATATGTTAGATCCTTTGTTTTCTGAACGTTTAAAAAATAAAGACATTATATCAATATACAAAAACTACATACTTGTAGAAATTTCAACTTATAATGCTCCTCTTAACTTAAATGAATTACTATTCGAAATTAAACTAGCTGGCTATATCCCCATATTAGCACATCCTGAGCGCTATTTTTTTTACCATAAAAACCTAAAAAAATATAGTGAATTAAATGCTTTAGGGTTTGAATCCAACTTAATCTATTATCCTTATCTGGTTATTATGGAGAGGATGTGAAAAAAATTGCTTTAGAATTATTAAATAATAACCTTTTCGATTATTGTGGAAGCGACATCCATAACTTATTACAATTAAGTGTTTTTAAAAAAGGGTTCAATTCAAGCATATCGCACAAATTAGTCTCAATTCTGAAAAAAAATATACTTTTTACATAAAAGAATATTTCCTATTTACTTATCATAACCATAAGAATAACCCATTTTACTCTCAGCATCATTTAATAGTAATGCTATGTTTTTTAAACGTTTTTCATTACTATACTGATCTGGCATTTTCAATAGCACTTTATCTGTGTAATTTTCTCTTACTACGTAAACACTTAAATCCGCTAAATTACTTATAAGCATAGTATCAGCAACTAAACTTACTGGCGCTGTATCTACAACAATATAATCGTAATTCTGTTCCAAATAAGTAAACATTGTTTTTACCTTTTGATTCATTAAAAGCCCTGATGGATTTGGGGGGATTGCTCCTGCTGGAAGTATATACATTGGATCGTCTCCCTTTTCGGTATAAATAACATCTTCTGGATTTAATTTTGAATCCATAATATAATTAGTAAAACCAATAGTGTCTTTTCCTTTTGGTAGCTCTAAGAATTCATAAAATTTAGGATCTCTAAAATCTGTGCCTACATAAACCACCTTACTCCCTGAAACAGCTAGCACTTTAGCAATATTTGAGGAAATTAGTGTTTTCCCCTCTCCTGATATACTGGATGTTACAAAAATCACTTTTCCAGAATCTTTTTTAATTCCAGCCATTAGAAAATCAATATTTGTTCTTAAAATTCTAAACGCTTCCGAAATTGGGGTCCTGCTATTTTTAGTTATAACAAGTTTATTTTTTTGTTTTGCTTTTGGAATGACTCCAATAATGGGTAAAGATAGGACCCTTTCTAAATCTCCCCTAGAACTTACTTTAGTATTAAATAAGTTTTTTAAATAAATTGTAAGAAAAGGGATTAAAAACCCTAGAAAAATAGCACCAATATAAGTTAGTTTTTTATTAGGGGATACTGGAAATGAACTTAATATGGAAGCTCTATCAATAACTCTAGAATTTGGTAATGTTATTTCACTTGTTATTTGTGCTTCTTCTCTCTTTTGTAATAGATATAAATACAATTGCTCCTTAACTGTTTGCTCACGCTCAATAATTCTTAAATCTTTTTGTCTTGTAGGTGCTGTATATAACTTACCACTAAAATACTTATCTTGTGTTTTAAGACTATTAAGCCTAATATTAATAGAAGATTTCAAACTTCTTAAACCACTTTCTAAGGTTTGTTTTGTGTTGTTAATCTGTTCATCAATATTTACAACAACAGGGTTTTGAACACTAGATGATTTTAATAACCGCTTCCTTTGGAATATTAATTTATTATATCTGGATACTGAACTTGAAATCGCTGGGTCATCAAAACCTAAATTTGAAGGTACTGGATCGTTCATTGCATCTTGGCTTCTTATAAAATTTTGCATGGATTCTACAAGGCGAAGCTGTGTGCTATACCTTCTAATTTCCTGTACATTTTTAGAGTCATAATCTGCTACACGCTCTGTTTGAGTCTCAATATTGGTAGTTAGCCCAAATTTAGATTTGTAACCTGCTGCTTCATCATCAATCTGCGTTAAGCCTTCTGATATGAGCTTTAAACGCCTTTCAATAAAGTTTGATGTCCTATTAGAAATCTTTTTTTTATGCTGAATAGTATATACGCTATATTCGTCTATTAAATTATTAATTATATCCTTGGCTTTTAATTTTACTGGATCGTTTAATGATATCTTTACTATTGAAGTTCCTTTACCCACATTAAATACAGCCAATCTGGTTCTGTAATTTTCTGTAATATTTTTTACTGGACTGACTTTGATTTTAACGGTTTGACCAATATAATTTTTTATTTGTTCTGTTTTTGGAGTAATAATTATTTTACCAATAGTCGTAGTGGTTGTTTTACCAAAAGAATATTTTTTTAATTCGACTCCATTTTTATCCAAATAAGAGAAACTACTTTCTGAATTTACACGTATATTTAATTCCCCTGATTTTAAATTTACAATAGAATCTGGTTCAATAAAATTAATTTCAATTATGGATTTGGGATAGTTTTCACCTTCTAATAAAACACCTTTTGTAAAATACTGAATATTAAGTCCTAATTTTTTTACTACATTATTAATTAGTGTACGGGATTTAATTACTTGAATCTCGTTTTCTACTGTATTTTTAGTGTTATCTAATAACCCTAAATCTTTAAAAGCTGCTAAGCCCGATTCGCTTATACTGTCTTCTTGTGAAATTGCTAATGTTGCAGATACGTTATATTGAGGTATGGTATATCTAATGTATAAGTAAGCTAATATTCCAAACAATAATATACTTGAGACAAACCAATACCAGAATTTTAGATACTTTAGAATGATATCTTTAATATTAAAACTTGATCCAAATGATTCATTACCAATTTTAGGTTTATTCACAGTATTTCCGAAATCCATAGCTTTTTGTAACTTAAAAAAATAATATAGAAATTCCTGCCAAAAGTATACCGACAGCTGATATGACTAAGTTTGCTTTATTAGTATTAGTTACGTTAGAAGATTTTACTTGTGCCTTATTAGGTTCTACATACAAGACATCATTTTGAGCTAAAAAATATGCTGGGGAATCAAATATGTTTTTTGAAGTAAGATCCAATCGATGATAAATGTTTTCTCCCTTATTTTCTTTAATTACTACAATATTTGTTCTTTTGCCTCGAATTGTCATGTCACCAGCTAGACCTAGTGCTTCAATAACTGTTATTCGATCATTAGGTATTGTGAAAGAACCTGGGTTTCGAACTTCGCCTAACACTGTAATTTTAAAATTCTTTAAACGAACCGTAATAATAGGATCATTAATAAAAGCTTTTAATTTTTCTCTAATTAATTCCTTTACTTCAATTCTTGTAAGTCCAAAAATTTTCAACTTTCCTATCACAGGGAACTCAATATTACCTTCCTGATCTATTAGGTATGTTGGCTCTACATTACTTCCTCCACTTGAAGAAGTTGTTGCACCATCATCACCTATAGAGGCTCCTTGCATTAAATTAAATGGCCTTGCTGCATCCATATCGGATGCTGAAACGAATACACTTATAATATCATCTACTTTAAATGTAGGAACAAATACTTGTTTTAAAGGCACTATTTCTAAATCCTTAGATTCTTGAAAATAAACAATATCTTTTGGTGTTTTACAGGAAATTAAAATAACTGATAAAACAACAAGTAACTTAAACTTTGATAATATCATACGAAAATAATTCACTTTGTAAAAGTATAACTTTATTTAATAATGTAATCACAAGGATTGGCTCGTTAATTCTTTAACAATGATAAATCTTGTTTTTCTTGATTATTCTTATCAATTTTTTCGAAGGCTGAATTTTTAGAAATATATTCTGGAACAATTTCTTTTATTTTTGAAACAATAAGCTCGTCCTGATTGCAAAGATTAATTATTGATAAATCTTCAATTTTGTCTTTTACTTTTAGAATTGATGCTTCATCTTCTTCAGACTTACTAATCATAATTTTTTTATGATATGTTGGCAACGTGTTTTCTGTATTAGCTAAAAGCTCTTCATATAACTTTTCTCCTGGTCGTAGGCCTGTAATTTTAATATCTATATCATTAGGATAATTAAGTCCTGATAATTTTATCATTTTCTTGGCTAAATCAAATATTTTTATCGATTTCCCCATATCAAAAATAAAAATCTCTCCTCCTTTGCCCATTGTGCCTGCTTCTATAACTAATTGAGAAGCTTCTGGAATTGTCATAAAAAAACGTGTAACATCTTTATGTGTAACAGTCAATGGACCTCCTTTTTCAAGCTGCTTTTTAAATAAAGGTATTACAGAACCATTAGACCCTAAAACATTACCAAATCTAGTAGTTATAAATTTTGTTTTGCTAGTCTTCTGTAAACATTTAATATACATCTCAGCAACTCTTTTAGTTGCTCCCATTACATTTGTAGGATTAACAGCTTTGTCGGTTGAAACAAAAACAAACTTATCTACTCCATATTTATGAGATAAGTCAGCAAGCTTTCGAGTTCCTAAAACATTAATGTTGATCGCCTCACCTGGATTGTTCTCCATTAAAGGGACATGCTTATAAGCTGCTGCGTGAAATACCATATTTGGCTGAAACTTTTGAAATAAAAGCTCCATCCTTTGCGCCTCTCTAACATCTGTTACAATAGCCTCAAAATCAGTTACTCCATTACTTAATAACTCTTGTTGCAAATCATATAATGCTGATTCTGCTTGATCTATTAATATTAATTTTTTGTAATTGTAAATAGAAACCTGTCTAGCGATTTCACTACCTATTGATCCCGCTGCTCCAGAAATTAATACCACTTTTCCTTCAATTTCTTTAGTTACTTTTTCATTTTTTATGGCAATAGGCAGCCTATCTAATAAGTCTTCAATCTGAATTTCTTTTATTTGGGAAGCTTTTAATTTACCATCTATCCAATCACTAACAGCTGGTACAATTTTTACTTTTACATCTAATTTCAACAAATTATCTGAAATCTCAGATAAATCTTCATTTTTAATACTAGGTATTGAAACAATTATTTCTTCAATATTTTTTTTAATAATAAAATCTTGATCTATGACATTTGAATTATAAACTTTTACACCATTAATTGTTTTATTTGCTTTTCTTGCATTGTCATCAATAAAACCAAAAACCATTTTTTGTCTTTCCGTATCATTTGCTATTACTGAAAATGTGATTAACCCTGAATCCCCAGCACCATAAATCATAACTTTAGAAGATTTTTTAATCGTAGATTTAATAAAATGATAGCAATACTTAAATATTAAACGACTTGTTGTTAATATTATAATATTTAACAAATAATGTATATTAAGAATTGACAAGGGGACATTGTACTTTTCAGGAACCATATTTAACCTGCTTGAAAGCACTAAAATACTAAACATCCCTAGCATAACACTTACTGCTAAAAATAAGTTATAAGCATCTTTAAACCCTGTTTGCCTTACAATTCCCTTATAGGATCCAATCCACAAAAAACTTATTATTGCAAAACCTGCAACTATAGGTAATTGACTTATAAAATTAGTACCAGCTATATCAAAAGTAATTCCAAATCTAATGATATAAGCTAATATAAAATTGAATACAACCACGGCAACGTCAATCCCTAAAACCAGCCACTTTGAGGCGTGTTTATGAGAATTTCTAATAATATATCTTTTTAACATTTCAAAGCTTTTTTAATTGACAAAACTATTCGTTCTAAATCTTCTTCTTTTAAATTTGATCCACTTGGTAAGCAAAGCCCTTTTTCAAATAAATCCTCTGAAACACCATTTAAATACACTTCCGAACTTGTAAATACTGGTTGCGTATGCATCGGTTTCCACAATGGTCTAGATTCTATATTCTCTTTAAGTAATGTTTCTCTAATTAGTTCTCTCATCACAAATGATTTTGTTTCTATACAAGAAAGCCATCTATTTGAGAATACTCCATTAGGTTCATCTAAAAATTTAATTTCAGGAAACTCATTTAAATTTTCTTTATAAAAACTATAATTTCTTCTCCTTAGAGCTACGTGATCATCTAAAATTTCCATTTGCCCTCTACCAATACCAGCCAAAATATTACTCATTCTATAATTATAGCCAATTTCAGAATGCTGATAATGTGGAGCATTGTCACGAGCTTGAGTTGCTAAAAAAATCGCCTTATCTTTTTGCACTTGTTTTTTAGCGACTAAAGCCCCTCCACCTGAGGTTGTAATTATTTTATTCCCATTAAAGGACAAAATTGCTAAATCACCTAAAGTACCGCACTTATAGCCTTGATAAGAACTCCCCAGTGCTTCTGCACTATCTTCTAAAACAGGAATATCATATTCTTTAGCTATTTTATTTATAGCATCAACCTTATATGGCATTCCATATAAGTGAACTGTAATTATAGCTTTTGGTTTTTTTCCTTTAGATATCCTATGTTTTATTGCAATCTCGAGTTGTTCTGGACATATATTCCACGTTTCTCTCTCACTGTCAACAAAAATAGGCTTAGCTCCTAAATAGGTAATTGGATTTGCTGATGCAGCAAACGTCATGCTCTGACATATGACCTCATCTCCTAAAGAAACACCTAATAACGACAATCCTAGATGTAATGCTCCTGTCCCTGAAGACAAAACAGCTACATAACTTTTATTTCCTAAATAAGTTTCTAAATCACTTTCAAAACCGTTAACATTAGGTCCTAAAGGAGCTACCCAATTATTGTCAAATGCTTTTTTAACAAAATCCTGTTCTGCCCCTCCCATATGTGGAGATGAAAGCCATATCTTTTTGTAATCTACATCATTCATATGCTATATTTAGGTTAGTCAATAACATTAATAAAATAATACTGATAAAATCAATTCAAAAAATCAACGATAATTCACTAGTTATATTTTAACTACAGTATCACCAATCAAAAATATTGTGTTCCGTCTACAAAACTAATCAATTTTAAGAAATAAAACTTGTTTTTTAGTTATTCTGCTAAATAAAGCCGTCAAAATACACACAATCACATCTTTTTTTATTACCATCTATTTTTTTGTAGGAAAAAAAGTGTCTTTTTTTTCCTACAAAAAAACTTGTAGTATTGATTTATTTAAGATAAATTGTAAAAACATTTTTTTATAAAAAGAAAAACTTTTTACAAAAAAACAACAAACATCATCATCAAAAAATAAAAATCTATAATACAGCGTTTTAAAAAACAAGATCCAACCAAGAACTACCTAATAACTAACACTCTAAACTAAAAATGTTATTTAACTCAATAGATTTTTTTCTCTTCTTATTTTTTATCTTTACAATACATTGGAGTGTTTTTTGTAGGAAAAAATCACAGGAAAACCTAATAATTTTAATTGCAAGTTATCTTTTTTACTCTTTTTGGGATTGGCGTTTTTTATTTTTAATTATAGCTAGCACACTTTTTGATTATTTTATTGGACTATATATATACTCTGTTGATTCAAAAAAAAAGAGAAAAATTGCACTTTTAAGCTCTATAATTTTCAATCTAGGAATATTAGGGTTTTTCAAATATTTTAATTTTTTTATTGATTCCTGGGTAGACTTACTTTTAACTATAGGTTACACGGGTCAAAATACTTCTACGTTACAAATAATACTTCCTGTTGGGATTTCTTTTTACACTTTTCAGACTATGTCTTATACCATAGACGTGTATAGAAACAAGATAAGTCCAACTAAAGATTTAATTGCATTTGCAACATTTGTTAGTTTTTTTCCACAATTAGTAGCTGGCCCAATTGAAAAAGCTTCTAATTTATTACCTCAAATAATAAAAAAAAGGGTGTTTAATTACAAGCAGTCTACTGATGGACTTAGACTCATTCTGTGGGGATTATTTAAAAAAGTAGCCATCGCTGATGCTTTATCTCCAATTGTAGACGATATTTTCACAAACTATGCTAATTATTCTGCATCTACTTTAGTAATTGGTGCGTTTCTATTTAGTTTTCAAATGTACGGTGATTTTAGCGGATATTCTGATATTGCTATTGGAACAGCCAAACTATTTGGAATCGAATTGATGTCTAACTTTAAATTTCCAAATTTTTCTAGAAATGTTGCCGAACATTGGCAACGCTGGCATATATCGTTAACTGGCTGGTTTAAAGAATATTTATACATTCCGTTAGGAGGAAGTAGAGGAAACACGATTAAATCAATAAGAAATATTATTATAATATTTCTTATTAGTGGTTTATGGCATGGAGCCAATTGGACTTTCTTAATATGGGGAGCCTTGCATGCTGTTTTTTACATTTCAGTCTTTCTTGCTAAAAAAAATAGAACTTATAGTAATAGCATTGTAGCTCAAAATAGTTTATTTCCTTCAATTGTAGAAATAGCACAAATTATTTTCACTTTTTCATTAGTAAGTTTTGCTCGGATTTTTTTCCGATCTAAATCGACAACTGATGCCTTTTTGTATATAAAACAATTTTTTAGCCGTTTTGAATTTGAAATATATCAACACCCTTTAGGCTATAGAATGATAGATTATTTTATATTGATAATATTATTCGTCATTTATGAATTTCGAATTCGAAAAGACGAACGCGAACCCTTTAAATTTAAATCTAAAGCTGTTCGATTTATAGCTTATACGCTTGTTATTTTTGGCTTGTTGCTGTTTTTTGATGATCAGGTTGACAAATCTTTTATTTATTTTCAATTTTAAAAATTATGAAAAAATTAATTTTTAAGTGTTGTGTTTATTTTTTTGCTATTATTATTTGTTTGGAAATATTAACACGAATATTTTATTTAGCAAAAGATAATCCTTCTCGTTTTTTAGATGATAAAAAAGTTGAAAAATGGGTTCCAAATCAACAGGGATTTTCTGTAACAGGAAATCGAAGGCAAAATTTTTCTGCATACCGAATTAATAAATTTGGCTTTAATTCTTATCGAGAGTTTACACCCTCAAAAGACAAAATGGAAATTGCTTTAGTAGGAGATTCTTTTATTGAAGGCTTTCATCAAAATTATTATAACTCAATAGGTAAAAAAATAGAACTTATCTTACCTCAAATAAATGTTTATGAATTTGGATATGCTGGTTATGATTTTGCAGATCAACTCCACCTCATAAATAGCTACAAGGAGATGTTTGACCTAATTGACATTACAATTATTGGTCTTGATTTTAATACCGATTTAAATAGGGCAGAATACAATGTTATTAACGAGCGGTTAGCCTCAGAAACTTTTGTTAAAAAATTGCTCAAAAAAAGTAAGCTAATTGTATATACTAAAGAAATGGGAATATTTGACATCCCTAGAAAACTGATCTCTAAAATTTCTATTGCACTCTTAATTAACAAAAAAGAACACTTAAGCAGTACTTTGAGAAAAGTAAGCATTAATAAGAATGCAAAAAATATTAAAAACTTCAAATCTCTAGTAGCCAAATACAATTACAATAAAGACAAATTTATTCTACTATTAGATCGGACTAAAACTCCAGATCACTTTTTATCTTATTTGAAATTAAATAATTACAATTATATTGAATTTGGAATATCCCTAAAAAATGCCAAAAAACCAACTACTCTTATTTATGATCAACATTGGAATAATTATGGACGAGAACTGATCTCTAAAACAATAGTTGATTATTTGAAAAATAGATAATAACTACTAATTAACCACTTCTACCTTAAAATGGAATTATTGCTTGTGCTTTATTTCCCATATGTACAAACCACTGATTTTTAGAATACTGATTTCTTTAAAACCAATTAAAACCCGAAAAATATTCCACTTTATTATCAATTACTTTTAACTGCTAGAAAATTAGCTGCCATTTATTATAAGATGGCGGCTGAAAAAGTCGAACTTAATCCTAGAAATATTACTAAAAACTAAGAAAAATACTTAAGGAATAGGTTAATACAAATTAAAACAAAAAACAAAAATACCACTTGCTAAGTATCAAAATGTTGCATAATTAGTTATATGATTAGGCTACAAAACACTACTATTGCAAAAAAATATAATTATAAAAAATTAAAAGCATTAAGTATTATTGTCTTTTTTACATTATTTTCCTGTGGGGAAGACACCGAAAAGATTGAAGATCTTAAAATTGAACAAGAGGTTGTGCAAGATACTAGTAATTTGATAATTGACTTTGAAATGATTAACGAAGTCGAAGGCACTAAAAAAATGGGTGTTTTAGAAGGAGATATTTTTTACTCTTACAATCAATTAGCCGAAATGGGGTTTGAGGTTGGTAGCGATGGAAAATTAAAAAGCATTTCTGTTAAAAACATTAATAAAAAAATTTCTAAAAAACTTAGAGTTGAGCGAAATCGAGTTAACCTTTGCAAAGGGGCGTATTTTAAAAATAAAAAGAGAGTTATTGACATTAATATTAATAGAGTAAATTCCAAAGCAAAAAGAGCTATTACTTCCGCAATAAAAGAGCTAAACCGATTAAATATGGGCTTGGCTTTTAGAGTTGTTAAAAGTGTAGGTATACCGTGTAGCCGAATAACTGTTTACACTAAAAAACTACTTCCCGAAGGAACTGCAGGTCGCGCAGGGTCTCCAAGAGATGGAAATCCTTCTCCTACAATAAATTTATTGAAAGATCGAATGAAAAAAGAATAAAAAATTTATTTATTCACGAGTTAGGTCATTGCATTGGTTTTCGTCATTCAGACTGGAACGGAAGAGCCTCCTGCAAAAAAAGTAGGATTGAAAATATTTCAAACACCTTTATTGTAGGTGGATCAGATGACACAAATGGCAAAATAACTAATTCTATTATGAGAGCTTGTAATGCACATAAAGTAAATTTAACAAAAGACGATAAAAGAGCTTTTTTTCTTGCCTATAGGGTAGAGGATGCTAGAAAATGTAACAACAAAAAAAGAGCTAAGGCTTGTAATTAATTTTGGTAAAAAAACACTTTATGAGACCGTTGCGAAAGGGTTAAATTTTCCACTTCACTTTTTCAGTTTTATTTTTTACTCCCAAATACCATTTATTTTGCTTTTTTTAAATTTTTCAGGTCTATAAGTCTCTTTTTTAAGTCCATTATTCCTTAATTTTCACAATTAGACGCAATTATCCCAGGACTTCGATATAGATTATAACTTATCGCCTCCATAAGGTTTTGAGTATGCATTTTATGTATTCCTTTATATCTTGCAGTTCCTCCATTAAACCATCGTTTTATACCTCCAAATGTACGTTCTACTTTAAAACGTGTTTTACCTATGAGTTTGTTAAACTTCTTTTCCCAATGAGTTAATGGTTTGTTTTTATAAGCTTTCTTTAGAATATGATTTTTTAATTTTCGTTTTTCAAGAAGTTCTACATTCTTCTTTGATTGATAGCCTTTGTCGGCCTTTAAAGGAATGTTTTGGGGTAAATCCGCAGTATCTAATACCGCCTCTAAATTTGCTATTTCATTAGTACTGGCCTTTGTAGTCAATACACCTATTTTATTAGTGGTGATGGTGGAAATGAAGGTATTATAGTTGATAATAATGGTAATGTAGGTATCATAAATCAAATAGGATTTGTGCCTGCACGACAATTTCATGTAGCTGGTAATAGTGCGGGCATTAGGTTAGACAGATATGGAAGTGATGCCTTTATGTTTTTTGCAAATTCAAATAGTACTGGAACAACTGTATTGCAAAATTGGGCTTTTGTAAATAGTTCATTATCTGGAAGTGGTGATTTTGAAATACGCAATTACGAAACATTAGTTGCTGGACCTGGTATTTTTACTCCTCTCAGATTAAAAACAACGAATCAACTACAATTACCGGCATATGGTACGCCGACAACTTTTGATGATAATACTGTATACTGTAACTAAAATTTTAGGCATTCAAGGCGATGGGGATATTGTACAGATAGCCAGAAGTGCTATTAGAGGAAATGTTATTTATGAAAAAATGGTTATTTGGGCTGAAGAAGCTGCTTCACTCTCAAACAATCAATTAGAGTGGTCTTTTGGTAATAATGCTACTGGACAAATCGGAATTCCATTACCTGAAGACTGGTAAGCTTATGCTGTTAGTTTTAATTCTGATATCAATGGAGCTACTGATTCCGTTGAAATAGCTATTACTGATTCAAATACAAACACCAATCTATTTACTTACACGGCAAATGGAGCTGTAAATAATATGGTATATACTGAGATTTTAACAACACCCGTTACTGTTCCTTCTGGCACCTCTATTGGCTTTAGAACTGTAACTGAAATTGGTGATATAAGAGATGCTAGAGTTGCTGTTTTTTTGAGACGAATTCCTTAATAGCCTTAAACTATTACCTTAAATCCGTAAGTATTATATTGTAATAATTAATTCCCTTTTTTTAGTTTTCAAAGTAATAGAATTATTTAAATTATTATTTTAACATTGATTTTCGTTTAATTCTAACTTTTATTTTTGAATACAGATTTATATAATTAAAATTTCGGTTTTAAGAAGAAATGAAAACCACTAAAATCATAATAAACTTACTTTCAGTTAGTTAATTTTATATAGTAAACACAACTATACTAAGTTGTTTTTTGCTAAAAAACCAAACGTTAAATAAGTAAATGATATTCTTTCTGGGTATATAATTTTAGATAACCTTGCCTAGAATGCTGTATCCATTTAAAAGGAACAATAACAAATCTGAAAATAATTGAAACAAAAAAGTCATGCAAATACTATTTTTAAAAGACTTTTAGTTTCTTTTTCTATTAGACCTGCGGAATCAAGGTAATAATTTAAATCTCATATTAGCATCTAAGCTAAATAATAGCCTTCAAGAGTTTTGACTTGATTATTTAAAGATTTCAATTCTTTAGTAAATCGATCTAAAATTATATCAATTACATCATCAAACTGAAGTGACGTATTTTCATCATGAGATTCAAAAAATTTAACCCCACCCCTAAGTAGTTTTCTTACTAAGGATAATAATTTCATATTTTTCTGTTCTATTTTTTCTAACCCCTCCCAATAATTTTTAAGTGCTTTTTCGCTGTAACTTATATTTTTCAAACATAAATCAACTTCTATTTCAATTAGATTATCAAACTCTTTGGAAATCGATTTATAATTAGAACATGTATAAAATAGGTCTTTGAAAATCTGTTGTATATTCTTGACGTATTCGAGGTTAAAACGCTTAATATTCTCTATCACTAATGCTACTTTATAATTTGATATTTCTTTATCATCACATAAAAGCGTTGTTTTTTTATTTTTAAATGAAAAGTCAGCAACAAAAGTATTTTGCATTTCTGTAGTTAAATGAAGAGCATTTACCCAATCTTGATATTGCACTCTTAATATTTCTGATTCAAAATTCACTTTTCTTAAATTTCCAATACAGTATATGGACAACATCGACATAATTTCTTTGGATTTATGATGATTTGCTCTTTCAAATTCATGAGTTGCATCACGCCCTGCATTATCAGTTATAATTTTATCTCCCCCAGGATGAATTTCTTTAAACTCCGTCAAGTCGTATACTTTCTGGTTTATAGCTACCCAATAGCCCTTTGCACTATTATTATGTTCAATTACATCAGATAGGTCAAATTTGCTAATATTTGAATCACTAATACAGCTTGGCGAAGTAAATATATCAAGCATAAGTCTATTTTCCGAAAATAATCTATAAAATACCTCCTTGGCTTTTTCAGCTTTTTGCTCTGCCTTGTTTATATTATTTTTTATTGAATCCAAAACCATCGAGGCAAAACCTGCTTTTCCACAAATGTAAAAACACCCCTTATGATTGATCGATAACTGAGGTATTATTGCTTCAGATAAATTCTTAGAATTTGTTTTTTCAGATATTAAATCGTTAATTCTTTTTGAAGCTGTATCTTTAAAAGTTAATTTATTTTGTGAAATAGATTCCTTCTTATCTAACTCCTTAAACTCCCGAGTAGCTATAATATTTAAATCGCAGTTTCCTTCAAAAAAAATACGCTCTAAATCTTCCTTAAACACTATATTTTTTATGTTTTTTACACTATAATAAATTGATAACTTAGATAACTCACCTCTTTTTTCTAGTACTTCCCAAAATCCTTTAAAAGGAGCTATTCCTGATCCTGCAGCAAATAAATAAATTGGAATGTTCTTTTTTTGAGGTAATGAAAAATTTAGCGGTCTTATAATTTTGATTGGAATTTTAGAATCTTCATTTACTTCTTCTGAATGTAGATACGAAGAAGCTACTCCTTTAAATTTATTGTTGTTTTTTACCGCAGTAGTATTTCCCACTGTAAGTTCAATTTTTTGTTTATCAAAACCTGATGAGATGCTGTACATACGTTGCTCTTCAGGCTTAAGTATAATTGACAAATAAGGGATTAAATACTGTTTGACATCTAATTTTAAATCTTGTAATTGACACACTAAACTTTTTAATGATAATTTACCGTCTATATCTAATTTTATTAAAGGTGCTATATGTCCACATATTTGTAATACCTTAATAGCGTTTCCCAATTTTGCCGAAAACAAAAACTTTCGTAACGTTGTTTGTTTGATTTTTTCATTGTAAAACTCTTCAAAATAATCTTTCCATTCTTCGTTCAATAAAACAAATTCATTTCCTGTAAATCCTATTATTTTTAACAGTTCAGAAACCTTGTCTTTAGTATTTTTAGGTGTAATAGCACATCTATCACCTGGACGATAAGATATCCCCTTGTTTTCAACATCCAAAACGATATGTTTCGCTGAGCCTCCTCCTATGCTTTCGTTAGTGATTACTCCGCTATAGGGACATTTCAATTCTTTTTTAGCGTACCTTTCCAACCTGGTAGTTTCTAATTCGTCATCCACTTCTTCCCAAGTACGTTCTTTAAATAATCCACTAAACCCTCCAATGGTAACAGAGCGTCCTACCTTAAAAGCCATTTGCAAATAACCGTAAACTTTTCTTCTATGAACTCCTAAAAAGCCTTTATCTCCCGAATAAGCTTCGATAAAATCATAAAAAGCTCCATCTAAATTTTCATCATCACATTTTTTAATATAATCTAATATTGAAACTTTGGATACTGCATTTATAAAATTACGCCAATGTTCAGGATACCATTCTCTAATAAATAATGCTTCTTTCCCTAATATAGTATCATATTTATTTCTCTCAATAAAAGTATCTATTAAATGAAAAAAAGGAGATGAAGTACCACTGGGTCCTTGCACTCCCTCTTTTAAGGGCACAGCAAATGGTGCGACAGTTTTTGCCCATATAACAGGGTCTACATATGTTTTACTCCTTGGATTAGGGTTTATCTTCAGAAAGATACTTTCTGTTACCTGACTAACAACCTTTTTTAACTCTTTTAAACCAGTTATAACTTTTTCTTTTTTATCGGCTATAATTGCGTCTTGAATCTGCACTACAAAATTCACAATTCCTTTAGTCCTAAAGGCTATTTCTGTTTGTGTTAAATAAAAAACATTCTCTTCTTGGTTATTTACGGTAGGAACTAAAAGCTCTAAATTTTCTAATTTATAAGGGCCATTATTGTCTTTCTGCTTCCAATTATAAATAATCAAATCAATATATGATAAGAAAGGTTGTGGTCTATTCAGTCTTTTTGTAATAACTTTCCAAGGTATAGTTATTGAGTTTGGGATATTTAAATCTTCATTTCTTTCATTTCTCACATAAGCATGTGCTAACATACTAAGTAACATGGAAGCTCTGCATAAAAACTTATCTGGTAATAATTCATTATTGGCATCTAAAGTTGGTAAATCTTGTAATGCTTTGCGCAGGCTTTGATTTTTATAATGAAAAGGCATTTTTTTTGCTACCTCATCCCATTTAGAGAATGGATAAGGCAATTTTTCAAGAGGTGTATTCAAAGGCATAAAACCTTTTTCAAAGGATAAGAATCCAAGATTTTCGTGACCTTTTTTTAAATTTATTTCTTCAGCATAATTTATATAATCATTTGCTGGTGATACTGGATTTAAAATATTCATAATGGGGTTAAGAATAAAGTTAATCGTAGATTAATTGACCTATTCTACTAAAATAATTCTTTTCGAACTAATTTAACATATTGTTCCGCTGTAAAAAAGCCTTCTATTAATTTCTTAACCTGCCCCTCTTTTTTTACAGCACTTGCAGGATAACCACTAAACTGATACTGTATCGATTCATAAAATAAACTTCTAACTTTATTTGCATACACCTCACTGTGAATATTTTCTATAAATCTACTCTCGTCTATATTATATTCGTTTATTATACTTAAATAAGTTTCATCACAGTGTACATCACAACCGTAGTAAAAAAAAGCTTTTTGGATTTTAGCTGCAAAATCAAACACTTTTTCAGGAATTAACTCTTTGATCACTTCAATTGCAATTGAAGCTTTCATCGAATTATATGGGTATTCTTTGTTTTCTAAAAGGTCTAAAAAACCTTTTCCAAATTCTTTACCCGTTTTATCCGTAACAAATTGCATATTGTTCTTAATGTGTCCACTAATTAATTCCATTTTAGCCTCTTTGTTATCTACAAAAAGACCACAATTAATCAACTCAAAATCTACTTCACTTTTCAAAATAGACACTGCTTTATTCAATTCATCAGAAAAACCATAACACCAACCACATAAAGCTTCATAACCATATACAATTTTAGGCTTTAAAATTCCGTAAGAACGCTTTTGTGAGTTTTCAATTACTATTAAATCTTTTATCATATGGCTGTGGTTACTTGTTAGTGAAACTAAATTTTGACTTAGTAGATATTCTTAATTATTTTAATTTAATGTGTAAGAATATTTTAATTCCTTTTTATTGTTATGACTTCTACCCTTGTAAGAATAATTTTTGCTTAAAGAAAATATAGTTTCTTTGAAATCTAGGAACTCATGTATTAGTTTAAATAAGCTATTTAATTCAATAGGATTTATTTCCCCTGTGTATAGTTTATGAAATTTAAAATTTGGGCATTTAGTAAGGTGTAATTGTCCTTTTCTTTCCATATGTAAATTAGATTCTACATAAATAATAGGCAATCCACTATCTATAAACATTTCTTCGATATGTTGACACAGCATTAATATTTTATTACATGAAGTAGTATACTCTGAACATCTTGTCCTATCAAAAACAATAAAATCTAAATTTGCATAAGTACAGGCGATCAAAAAATCTTTAACAAACTGTAATACAGTATTTTCATTAAAATGTTGTGGAAGTGAAAAATATACTTTGTTATTTTTATTTATAACATTTAATATATTTGAATAACCGCTAATGTATTTTTCTGAAAAAAACGGCTCTGAACTCAATTTCCTGACATTTTCTACACTTTTATTACAAAAACTGTCAGTTATTTTTTGCAAATTATAGTTATCATATGTAACTTGTAAAGTATAGGGCGTAATAAAGGTATAATTGTACATCTTAGGGCTTTTATTAGTACTTGTTTTTTATAAATCTAAACAGTAATTATCTTAAAAACAACAACTTACTTTTGAGTTAGTTACTGACAAAAAAGTTACATATACTGAAAACCAAACATTTAAGTATGGAAAAAAAATCACAAAAATTAATTGACACTTGCCCTGTAAGGAAATCTTTAGATATTATTGGTGGTAAATGGCGTTTACTTATAATCGGGCAATTTTTTCAAAAAGGTATTCATCGTTTTAGCGAACTAAAGCGTTTGGTTCCTGAAATCAGTGAAAAAATGCTAAATCAAGAACTTAAATATTTGATTGAACATAAAATTTTACAAAAAAAATCTTACCCTGAAACACCTCCACGTGTAGAATATTCTTTAACTATTTTAGGAAAAAATGCCTTACCTTTTATAGGTCTATTGGCTGAATTTGGGACAAAAATTAAAGATTCCGAAGTTTAATTTACTTACTCTAAATAAAATTCGAATATCTGTTATTAATCATGTTATTAAATAGTCTTGCTAGTTAATATTTCTTACATGATATGCAATTCTGAAAATAACTATTTGAAGAAAATCAAAAAAATAACTAATAGTATATTTACATAGGACGAAACTAAATAAAATAAAAAATCAGACTTAAAAATATAAATCTGATTTTTTATCTTATTAAGATAAAAATAAATTAACTAAGCTATCAGGGCAGAATCATACTTTGTCAAATTGAATTTTATTACACTTAAAATTCAAAATTGACCAGTTTTATTCATAAATTATGATATATACATTTTTAATATATTTAAAAAAAATATTGATTTCATATCAATATTAAATATTTCTTATGGAAAATGAAAAGTATGATTCTGCCCTGAGTGTGTAGTGCATTTCTTCTGTTTACATTTACAAAGAAGTATATTGTCCAGTAACAACATTATATAAATTTGTAATTTTGTTAGTAGTGGTCATAATAGTTTTTAAAGGAAGTTTGTTGTTAAAAAAGTCTCTTTTTTGATTTTCGAAAGTATCAAAAAGACCTAAGATCTTGCCAATGTCTTCTTCAATTTTAAAAGAATTTAAATCACTAATTAATAGGGTGTCTAAAGAGTTATTCATTTCAGAATAAATTTTTTCTACTTTAATACACATACCTTTAGCTTCTAGTTTTTCTTTTTTATAAAGTCTACAAACGGTGTAATAGAGACATAGTCTTTGGGAAAGCATACGTTGCTTTCCTGATAAGTTTACAGTAGTTACTTTAAGTTGTTCTGATTCATTTTCATTTACAAATTCTTTGGTGTATTTGGAGTCTTCTTCGATAGCTAATACTAATAAATGACATATTCTCAAAAGTTCATTAGAAATAGTCATTATTGTATTTACATTTTCTATTGAATTATTTCTTAACGAGCTTTTAAATTGTTCAAATTGCCTATTCTCTTTTTTTATTAATGCTTTTGCTTTTGGAAAGCTTTCTTTGGAGTTGGCTTCTAAAATTGAAAGATTCCTTTGAAATAGTTGAATACTAGAATTATATTCTTGATTTAATTTTGCCCCCATAGCTCCAGCAAGTTTTAATAGATAAACTTTAGCTATTCGTTGAGAAAGCATCCGTTGTTTTCCTGAGACATTAATAGCCTTTTGGTAGCTTATTTTTCCGTAATTCACATTTTGTGCTTGGGATGAGGTTGTTTTTATTGTAGTGATTATCCACTACAAATAAAAAAGTAAGTAATTTTTTCATAAAATGGGTATTTAGGTCATTAACAGGAATTATCTTATTTACGAATATAATTACAACTAAGTACTAATACTTAATTAAGTGTGTTAATTTTTGATTAACTAGGTTTTTTTAAGAATTGAACATATTTATTATTTATTTTATTTAATTGATTTTAAGTATATTTACTTAGTTTACTTAGTTTTAATTTAAGAAAACTAAGTAAACTAAGTATTAATACGTATATTTGTATTGTAGATAAGAACAAATAAATCTCATTCATATGAAAAAAGCGTATTTAGAACTTTTAGCAAGTATAACTGTCATGATATTGGCTTCTTGTGGTGGAAAGAAAAAAGAGGTTCCAGTAGAAGTTGGAGCTCCAGAAACTATTTCATCATTAGAGATAGAAAAGCCTCAATTAAAATTCGGATTTATAAAACTTACGGATATGGCTCCCTTAGCAATAGCCAAAGAAAAAGGTTTTTTTGAAGAAGAAGGTTTGTTTGTGTCGGTAGAAGCACAATCTAATTGGAAAAATATTTTAGACCGTGTCATAGATGGTCAATTAGATGGTTCACATATGTTAGCAGGTCAGCCAATTGCTGCGCAAGCTGGTTTTGGTCGTCAAGCAGAATTGGTAACAGCATATTCAATGGATTTAAATGGAAATGCAATCACAGTTTCTAATGATGTTTGGTCAAAAATGAAACCTAATGTTAAAATGGATGCAGGAGGAAAACCAATACATCCAATTTCTGCCGAAGCATTAAAACCTGTAATTACAGAATACAAAAATGACGGCAAAGCATTTAAAATGGGTATGGTATTTCCTGTATCTACACATAATTACGAAATTCGCTATTGGCTAGCAGCATCAGGGATCCATCCAGGAATGTATACGGCAGCAAACATCCAAGGACAAGTAGGTGCAGAAGTGCTATTATCAGTTACTCCACCACCCCAAATGCCAGCTACTTTGGAGGCAGGAACTATTTTTGGATATTGTGTAGGAGAGCCATGGAATCAGCAGGCTGTATTTAAAGGTATTGGAGTGCCAGTTACTACAAACTATGATATTTGGAAAAACAATCCAGAAAAAGTATTTGTAATGACAAAGCAGTTTATGGAGAAATATCCTAATACAGCAGTAGCAGTTACTAAGGCTTTGATACGTGCAGGGAAATGGTTGGATGAGCCAGGAAACAGACAAGAGGCAGTAGAAATACTTTCAAAACCAGGATATGTAGGAGCGCCTGTTAATGTATTGGCAAATTCAATGACGGGTACTTTTGAATTTGAAAAAGGAGATAAGCGAGAAATGCCAGATTTTAATGTTTTTTATAAGTATAATGCAACGTATCCTTTTTATTCCGATGCAGTTTGGTTTTTAACTCAAATGAGAAGATGGGGGCAAATACCTGAGGCTAAATCAGCAGATTGGTATGCATCAAAAGCAAAAGAAATATATAGACCAGACGTGTGGTTGAAAGCAGCTAAATTATTAGTTGCAGAAGGAAAAATACCAGCAAGCGATATTCCAGAAACAGACGGTTATAAATCAGCAACAGTAGATTTTATTGATGGTAATAAGTATGATGGTAAAGATCCAATTGGATATATAAATAGTTTTAAAATAGGTAATAAAGATAAGTAAATTAGGGAGTGTTGAATTTTTGACACGGAGTTGAAGGGAGTTGAAATATGCTCCCTGATGCTCTTTTTTATAAAACCCTTTTTAGTATCATATTTCAAAATGTTCAATAAAATATTCAAGACGTTAATTCCCTAAAAAAATAACGATTATGAAAGATAAATCAATTAATGTATTAAAATTTATTGGTTTAGGATTTTTTGAACCTGTAGTGCGTTTAGCAGCAGGCGAAGAAATAAAAAAAAACCTAACTGAACTAATTAAGAAAGTAGTGTTTCCAATACTCTCTATTTTTTTATTCTTGATTTTGTGGAGTGTTGGTGCTAGAGCTTTGTACAATACTGAAAAAAATTACAAAATAGAAACAGCTCGCAAAGCGGGGGGAGAAACTGCAGTAAAAGAAGAATTAGCTCGTTTAGAAACAGGACAAAGTACAATCAATTCATTGCCAGCACCAGCAGCAGTTTGGGATGCTTTTAAGAGTTTAATAGCAGATCATAAAGCCATAAGTATTAAAAAAGAAACCTTTTATGAACGGGTTTCTAAAACCAATGAAAAACTAGTAGCCCAAGGTAAAAAAGAAATTACTTATACAGGTAGGCCGTCATTTGTAGACCAAATAATGACTAGTTTAAAAACAGTATTTGCAGGTTTTATTTTAGCATTATTTTTAGCCGTACCAGTAGGTATGGTATTAGGATTAAGTGAAACTTTAAGATCATCATTTAATTGGTTTATTCAAATTTTTAAACCAGTATCTCCCGTTGTATGGTTCTTATTAGTATATATGATTGTAAAAACATTAACACTTACTTATGATGGAGATGTGTCTTTCGTAATTTCATTTATTGCTGTAGGATTATGCGCAATGTGGGCAACATTAGTCAATACAACTTTAGGAGTTTCCTCAGTAGATAACGATTATATTAATGTAGCCAAAGTTTTAAATTTAAGTGTTGGGCAAAAAGTATTTAAAATTATATTGCCTTCTTCGTTTCCATTAATATTCACAGGTTTACGTATCACTGTTTCAGTTGCATGGATGGTACTTATAGCTATTGAATTATTGTCTCAAAGTCCAGGTTTAGGAACTTTTGTTTGGGAAGAGTTTCAAAATGGTGCCAACGATTCTAATGCTAAGATTTTAGCAGCAATGTTCGTGATTGGATTAATTGGGTTTATGTTAGACCGCTTAATGTTTTCGGTTCAAAAGTTAATGACATTTACCGAAGCGTAAAATCGGTTTTTAGTTGGTCAATATTAACGTATCGTTTTTAAATGGCTATCATTAATCACCAACAAAAATTTACTCTTAACTAAAAAAATATGGCACATATTGAATTAAGAAACGTATCTAAATCTTATGGAATAGGTAAAGATAGAATAGAGGTACTTAGAAATATAAATTTAACTATTGTAGAAGGTGAATTTGTTGCAATTGTGGGATTTTCAGGAAGTGGTAAAACTACATTAATTAACTTAATTTCAGGATTAGAATTCCCGGATGAAGGCGAAGTTTTATTTAAAGGCCAGCCCGTAACAGGCCCAAGTCATGAGCGCGGTGTTATATTCCAAAATTATTCATTACTTCCTTGGTTAAGCGTGCATAACAATGTGGCTATGGCGGTAAAAGAAAAATTTAAAAAATGGTCTAAAAAACAAATAAGTGAGCGCGTTAAAGAGTATGTGGGAATGGTAGGGCTTTCCCACGCTATTGCAAAATTACCAAAGGAACTTTCTGGAGGTATGCGCCAACGGGTTTCGGTAACCAGAGCATTATCCATGAGTCCAGATGTAATTTTAATGGATGAACCATTAAGTGCATTGGATGCTTTAACCAGAGGTACATTACAAGACGAAATTTTAAATATTTGGAATAAAGATAAAAAAACAGCCTTGTTAATAACTAACGATGTAGATGAGGGGATTTATATGGCAGATCGAATTATTCCATTACGACCTGGACCTAGAGCAACACTAGGGCCTGAGTTTAAAATAGAATTAGAAAGACCTCGAGATAAAACAGAGCTGAATAATAATGATAACTTTAAACAGTTACGTAATTCTATTTTAGAGTTTTTAATACAAATTGGAAACGAGAGAAAGTCAAAAGTATCTAAAGAATATATTCTACCAGGTATTAAACCTATTTTAAGAACCAGATTAGGAACACGAGTTTAAAATAAGAATTATGGAAGCAGGTAAAATAAAAGGAACTCGTGATCACAATGGATTATTTAGACATGAGTATATGTTAGATATAAGTGAGTTGACTAAAATATACCCTACACCCAAAGGGGATTATGTAGTTTTAGATGACTTGGATTTAAAAGTGAAACGAGAAGAGTTTATTTCGATTATAGGACATTCAGGTTGTGGGAAAAGTACTTTGCTAACTATGATTGCAGGGTTAAATGAAATTTCCAGAGGAACTATTATTGCAGATAATAAAACAGTTAAAGGGCCAGGGCCAGATAGAGGAGTAATTTTTCAATCTCCAAGTTTATTACCGTGGATGACCGCTTATGATAATGTAATGTTAGGCGTAAAACAAGTGTTTTCACATGGAACAAAAAAAGATAGAGACGATATAGTTAAGTACTATTTAGCCAAAGTAGGGTTGGAGGATTCAATGTTTAAGAAAGCAAAGGATTTATCGCAAGGAATGCAACAGCGCGTAGGAATTGCAAGGGCATTTGCTTTAAAGCCTAAAGTATTATTGTTGGATGAACCTTTTGGAATGTTAGATTCCTTAACACGTGGAGAATTACAAGATGTTTTAGTAGAAGTTTGGAATCAAGAAAAAATTACAGCTATAATGATTACTCACGATGTAGATGAGTCTATTTTATTAGCAGATCGAGTAATTATGATGACATCAGGACCTAAAGCAAAAGTAGGGGACATCTTAGAAATTGATTTTGAGCGTCCTAGAGATCGAGCAGCTTTGCTAGAGCACCCGGATTATTATAAGTACAGGGAACATTTAATTAATTTTTTAGAACATTAAAATTCTACCATTTTAAATTGTGCAAATTCAATATTAGTTAGTTTATTATTGAAACGTCCAGTAATTAGCACTTTTGTTTGTTACTGGATTTTTTTATTGAATGAACTCGTTTAAACTTTTTTGATTGAAGCGAAAAATAGAGATTTTTTGCTCAATTGAAATCATTTTATGGTTGCATAGCATCGCTACAGAACAAAAAAATGATAAAAAGTGAGTGAAAAAGATCATTTTGCAGCCAATTGAAAAAAGTTTAAACGAGTTCAATAAGTAAATTTAAACTTTCATACCATTTATAGTATAAATAGTGTTAGAAAATTATTTTATTGTTAAAAAAAATATCTAAGTATTGATTTTAATTCAAATTATCGTGAAATAATAAAAATACGTATGCTAAATACGTATTAATGCGTAACTTAGCAGAAATATAACTAAGTATAAAAGTTAACACACTTACTTTTTGGTAAGTGAAAAAAGAAAAAGAGCTCTTTATTTATTGACAAATATGTTAGTATTAAAATACAGTTAAACTTCTTCTCACGTCAATAATTTTGAGCTCTTTTATAACTGCAAGTATACTAATTATTTTTTTAGAAAGTTCAATAGTTATTACTTATCTGATTTTAGAAAATACATATTTTAGTTCCATTGCAATTTGTAAACTTTTTTCAGTATATTTTTGTACCTGTTCAGGAGTGTTGTCAAATGCTTTAGGATCGTCAAAAGTTAAAGGAATACGTTTTGATGCACCTGCTATGAAAGGGCAGCCTTCATCTGCAGATGAGCAAGTCATTATTGCAGCAAAATTATTTTGTGGGTTAAAAGTATTATCAAAAGTTTTAGAAAACCCAATAATAGGGTGTGTGTTTGTACTATATTTTATGGTGTGTATTGGGTTGTTTCCTCCTGAGATAATTTCAACATCAAACCCTTGATTTTGTAAAATTTTTCCAACTACAGGAAACATAGCTGTAGCTTCAGTCCCACCAGAATAACAAAAAACGTTAGGAATAGTGTAATAAGTAGCTAAAGTTTGAGCCCATATTTGAGATAAATGGCTACGTCTCGAATTATGGGGGCAAATAAAGTTTAAAGAAATAAGCTGTTTTGCATTTTTCTTTTCTTGTATAAAATCGATTAGTATTTGTAATAAATTAATGCGATCGGCATTAATTATTGAGGTATCTAATCCATTAATAATTTTTTTTATTTCTAAAAACATTTTGTAGTTGGTATTAACAACATCCAGAACCTGGTGTGCATATATTTTGAGGTATAGCTTCTTTAGAATCGTCTACAATTCCACAAGCATCTTTGGCTAAGCAGTCAGTAAGCTTAGAAGTCAATATAAAACGGGTTCCATTAAACTCTAAACCGTATTTCCCAATGGTGTCAGTTTGGTATTCGACTTCAACTTCTTTATCCTGAATGTTCAGGACATTTTCAGCAATACGGATGATGTGTAGTAATTTTTCAGGATGTAGTCTATGGTCATAATCGTCAGCCTTCCAAAGCTGAAAATTAACTACCTGCTCTCTTCGTAAGACACCACCACAATCAATAAAATCTTTAGTTACTTTTCCAACTTCAGTTATATGAAAATGGTTGGGTACTAAATCTCCATTTGGAAGTTCAAAAGCAATTTCGGTTAAATTAGCAAGGAGGTGTTTTATTTCAGATAATTTCATTTTATTACATTATTTAGAATTCAATTTTAAAAGCAAAGTAAATTATTCTTTTTCACAAAAGTATTAGCTGAGTGTTAAAATAAAGACTTAGATTAAAGTAGCATTGTCATAAAAATTTTAGAAGTGTTTATTCTAAAACTTCTCGCATGGCCTTAGCTTTTAGTAAGCATTCTTCATATTCAGCATTAATTTCGGAGTTTTGGGTTATAGCTCCACCTACAGAAAATGAAATGTATTTTTGGGATTGATTATATAAAATACTTCGAATTACCACATTAAAATCAAAATCTCCTTCAGGAGTAATATAGCCAATACAGCCACTATATAAGCCCCGTTTGGTAACTTCCAATTTTTCGATTATTTGCATTGCCGAAATTTTGGGAGCTCCTGTCATACTCCCCATTGGAAATGTTGTTTTTATAACATCTACAGGTGAATACTCTTTGCGTAATGTACTACTTACCGTAGAAATCATTTGATGCACTTGTTTAAATGAGTACACTTTACAAAGTTCAGTAACTTGCACACTACCCTTAACTGCTGTTTTAGATAAATCATTACGAATTAAATCGACAATCATAATATTTTCAGCACGTTCTTTAGGGTTTTGAATTAGTTCGGTGGCAAGTTTTTTATCTTCTTTTTCTGAAGTAGCTCTTTTTATAGTGCCCTTAATAGGTTGTGAAATGAGTTGGTTTCCCTGCTTTTTAATGTAGCGTTCAGGCGAAGCGCATAAAGCATACTTATCTTCAATTTTTAAAAAGCTTGCCATAGGAGGTTTTGAAATTGTATTGAGTGCTTTATAAGTTGTCAAAGGATTTATAACAGCATTTTCAGCAAAAAATTCTTGACAAAAATTAGCTTCATAAACATCGCCTAGTGCAATATGTTTTTTTACTTGGCTTACTTTTTCTTTATATTGATCTTTTGTTAATCGCATTCTTATTTTTGGAGTTTCAATAGCAGTAGCTTCTTCAAAAAGAACTTCATCTATAATTTCCAAATAATCAGTTTCAATTTCATCATCAACCATTCTTAAATAATCAAAAATAATAGCATTATTTGTAATGCGAATTATTTTTTTTGGTTGAAAAAAATAAAGACAAGGGAAGTTCAATTGGTCAATGTTGTTGGATTGTAAATCTTCAACATCGTTTTTTAAATCGTAAGTTAAGTAGCCAAATATCCAATCTTTAGTTAACTGTTGATACTCATTTAATTGTTCAAAAGCTTTATTAGTATCTGTTTTTAAAACAGTAAAAGCATCCACAGCTAAAACAGCTTCGTAATTTCCAATGGTTTTATGAGGGTAACTGTTGGAGTCCAACCAAACTACTTCGTCAAACTGCTGTGCCCATTGTAGTAACTGACTTTTTAAGGTGGGTAGGTTTTGTATTGAAAACGATTGGGAGTGTCGCAATTTTTTTATTGCAAATATAAATCTTTAGAGGAATTTTAGCTATCAATAAAACAGCTTAAATACCTTTGCGTTGTTTAATTGGTGTAGTTGGATTGTACCCAAAACCTTTAATGGTATGTTCAATTCCCAATTGATGCAAAATGTAACCAATAGTTGCAAAATGATGTATCGCATGGCTATGTGCAAAAGCCAGAATGCTCTCTAAGGTATAGGTAACAGTTACTTCGCCCTGTCCTAAATCGTCAGTAACATGGATTAAATAGTTTGTGTTAATATCCAAAAATCGAATAAAAGTTTCCTGAATTTCTTGAATTTTGGCAATAGCAATATTTTTATCAGTAGCAATTGATTCGTCTCTTTTACGATTAATAAGATTTATTTCATTGGCATCCAATCCATCGATAATACACTGAAAAAAATCTAAGGTATGACGCAAATGCGAACCAATACTTGAGTGATAAGGACCTACATTAGTATTTGTGTAAGAATCATTTCCGATAGCGTTTAACAGGGAAATAGCTTGATTTAAATTATGGTTTACAGCGGATACGATGTCAATATTCATTGATTTTTTGTTGTTAATATACAAGATTATTATAAAGGTAAGTATTTATTAAAGAAAATTTTCTTTTTTAATTTAAAGTTTGCTTAAGTTTTTGATTAAGAAGGACAAAGCACTATATTTATAGTCGGGGAGGAATTACCTCCTTTTTTTAGTATTAAATCCCAATTTTTTTATTCCTATGAAGAACACCCTTTTTTTTATATTTACTTTTATATTTACAATTTATATTTCAGCACAAAAATGTGACGAAGCATTTAGTGCCGCCAATTATTCTGTTGCGCATACAAATAAAGCTTATGAAAGTAATAATGCAGTACACGTAAGGGAATGGACGGAAAAAGCAATGGAAACGTTTACTGAAGTTGAAGAAATTACTGCGCAATGTGGATGTACACAAGTATCAGAATTAGCTTACCAAGGTTTTGAAGCCTGTGATAAAGCTCAAACGGAAGCCAACTACGAGCGTTCACGTTTTTTTGCTAAAAGAGCAAGAGAAAAGGCTAAATTGATGATTGCAGCACTTTCTAAATGTACTAATATTTCAGTTTTAGATATTGAAGGGCGTCGTGATGCTGGATTAAATTTATCTTCGGATTCAGGCGCTTCGGATGATGGGGATTATGAAAATGATTTGAATGCACAGCAGAACGAATTATTAGAAAGACAGAATGAGCTTTTAGAACAACAACGTATTATACAACAACAAATAGCAGAGCAGCAAAAGCAAGTAACGGCGTTAAAACAACAACGTGCTAGTGAGTTAGTGCAGCAAAAACGTATTAAAGTAAATGCTGAAATTGCTTTGGCTGAAATTCAAAAAAATCACGAAAAATTGGCGACAAGTATAGGTTGTAATAATGCGTTAAATGTTACTCGAATTTCATTTACAAGAGGGCTTGATGCTTTAGAAAAAGAGAGCCTTGTAGATACTAAAACATATTATACCAACAAGTTGAGTGAAATCGTAGAAAAATTTAATCAATCTTTTGCTGATTGCGCTAACGATTGGTAAATTTCAAAATTTCAAAATTTTTAAAAAGATGGTGCTAATATTAGATTAGTATCATCTTTCATTTTTAAATACACTACTAATGGTTTCAGTAGAAGAAGCAATTTCAAAAGTAACGGCTTATTTTTTTAAGTCGTCTCCCATAACAAAATCAATTCATGATAGTTTGGGATATGTGTTGGCAGCAGATGTTTTTTCTAATATCGATATGCCTCCATTTCCGCAGTCTGCAATGGATGGTTATGCCCTTTGTATTCATAAAAGTTTAAAATATACTATTGTTGGTGAAGTAAAAGCAGGCGATTCAAAAATTTTTGAATTACAAGAAGGAGAAGCGGTACGAATATTTACAGGAGCCGCAGTACCACAATCGGCTAATGCAGTAATGATGCAGGAAAAAACCTCAATAGAAAATAGTGAATTAGTTTTAGAAGAAGTGCCAAAACCCCAACAGAATATTCGCCCCCAGGCAGAACAAATACGAACGGGACAACTAGCTATTGCTAAAGGGCGAAAATTATCACCATCTGCATTGAGTTTTTTAGCCACAGTGGGAGTTTTAGAAGTCAGTGTATACCCTAAGCCTAAAGTAGGGATTGTTGTAACAGGTAGCGAATTAGTCCAAGTGGGTAAACCATTAGCTTACGGAGAAATCTATGAGAGTAATTCTATTTTACTAGCCAATACTTTAAAAAGTGAAGGAATTATAGATTATACTATTTATCGGGTAACTGACGTGTATGAAAACACTAAAAACCTTTTAGAAAAAGTAACTTCTGAAAATGATTTTGTATTAGTTAGTGGAGGAATTTCAGTAGGGGATTATGATTTTGTAGGGAAAGCATTACGAGAGTTAGGAACCCAAGAAATTTTTTATAAAGTAAAGCAAAAGCCAGGTAAACCATTATTTTTTGGAAAGTGTACTGATTGTTTTGTGTTTGCATTGCCAGGAAATCCAGCGTCGGCATTAACTTGTTTTTATATGTATGGGCTACCTATGTTGCGCTATTTTTTGGGAATCGAAAAACCTTTTTTAAATCGGGCATATAAAAAAATAGCTCATGATTATACTGTTAAAGGCATTAGAGCGCAGTTTTTAAAAGCAATTGTAACTGATGATGAAGTGGAGATTTTATCGCAACAAAGTTCAGCAATGATTGCTGGATTTATAAATGCTAATGCCTATGTTTTTGTACCAGAATACAGTACTGAAATCAACAAAGAAACACTGGTTGAGGTAATTTTACTACCTTAAAAAAGAAGCCATTTCCTGCTGTAAAATTGATGCCGCAGCTGTTGCTTTTTCAGCAAAATCGATGCCTTTACCTGCGTAAATAATTCCTCTAGACGAGTTTATTAGCAACCCCACTTGATTACTTAACCCATATTTACAAACTTCGGATAAACTACCGCCTTGGGCACCAACTCCAGGAACCAATAAAAAGCTATCAGGAACTATCTTTCTGATCTCAGTAAAATACTCTGCTTTAGTAGCACCTACAACATACATAAGGTTTTTAGAATTTTCCCAAGATTTAGAAGTTTCTAAAACATGTTTATAAACCTCTTGATTATCAATTTTTTTAGTTTGAAAATCAAATGCTCCTTGGTTTGAGGTTAAGGCCAGCATAATTGTATGCTTGTCTTCGAAAGCCAAAAAGGGCTCTATCGAATCTTTTCCCATATAAGGGGCAACCGTAACCGAATCAAAAGCTAAATCTTCAAAAAAAGCTTTAGCATACATAGTGGAAGTATTGCCAATATCTCCACGTTTTGCATCAGCAATTGTAAAAATTTTAGGATACTTTTTATTAATATAATTAATGGTTTTTTCTAATGATTGCCAACCCTTAATACCATAAGCTTCGTAAAAAGCAGTGTTTGGTTTATAACTTACCGCTAAATGATGTGTAGCGTCAATAATTGCTTTATTAAAGGCGAAAATGGGATCTTCTTCTTTTAGCAAATGTTGCGGAATTTTATTTAAATCCACATCTAAACCAATACATAGGAAAGATTTTTTTCTTTTAATTTCAGCAACAAGCAATTCTGTAATCATCAAACTATAATTTTACGCAAAGATAACTTCTTTTCATAATTAATTTACTTCGTTAGATATTTTAGATATTCTGGTATTAAAGGTATTAGTTTCAACTATTTTTAGCACAGAGTGTTACTTGAGGTTAGTAGGCTTACTAAATTTAGCACTAAATTATATAGTTTGTTTGGAATTCTGTTTTGAACAATAATTGTTTTTTAAAATGCGGGGTAACTATAGCTTATTATAAAAAGAGATCCCATTAAAAAAAGCCTCAAATTTTGAGGCTTTTTTTAATATTACTATAAAATATGTTATAAATTTTTATTTGGTAATACTTGCTTCAAATAAAATAATGTCATCAGTAAGATTGTAAATGCTCATTAAGGTAAAGACTTTGCCACTTTTCTTTTCAGGGCTGCGTGTTAATTTAATTCTTACACTACCGCTGACATACAAAAATTTTTCCCCTTGGTCACTTACTTCTGCCTTAAATTTAATTCCAGTAATTGGTGAAATTTTAGAGTCAGGATCGTTAAAAGTAATTTTATAAGTTTCGGTACTTGTTTTTTCTAATATAGCAGAAAATGAAGGGCTCTTGGTGCCCGAAGTAAGTTCAGATTTATATATCACATTTTTGGCACCGTATTTTCCTAAATTAGCGTCAGTTATAACACATGCTGAACAATCTTTACGATCCTTACTTTTAGTGTCTACAGGAGGTGTAAAAGAAACAAACTTAATTTTTTTGGGAGCAATTTGTTCTACAATAAGATTGCCATTGTTTTTCAAAATTACAGTTGTGTTTCCATTGGTGTAATTAAACTCATTTTTTTCAACATTAGTCGTAAATTTAATTCCAGTAACAGGAGTAAACTTTGAGGCATCTTCACCTCCATATCCTACAAAACTTATTTGGTATGTTTTATCGCTGGTTTTTTCCAATGTTGCTATTGTTCCTCGGGTAAAGTCAAATACCATTTCATCTTCTGATACTACTTTTCCAGTAGTAAAATCAATTTCTTTTTTTTCTTTTTTTTCTAATCCCTTAATTTTTCCAGAGTAAGTAGTTAAAAATTTATTGTCCAATTCTTCAAAAGCATCTGTTTTTGCAATTTCCTCTTTAGTTTCTTTTAAATCTGTGCTGCTTTCCTCTTTAGTTTCTTTTAAATCTGCACTGCTTTCCTCTTCCGAGCACGAGTTGAGTGCTAATATTGAAATAAGACATAAAGTAATAGTACTTAATTTTGATAATCGGTAATTTTTCATAATTATATATTTTATACTACTAATACGACCTACTACAGGTTTACCCTACTTTTAAAAAAAAAGTTTTTCTTGCTAAATGACCTTAGGGCGTTTTTTTAAAATTGTAAGGTTGCACTTGGTAGTATTTACCAAACTACTTTTGGTGCTAAATCAAGTTTAGGAATACATAATTAGTATATGTATGGGATAAAGGATAAACCTATTTGTTAAAGGGAAGGAATTGAGGTTTTACAGCTGCTTATTGACTAAATTGATAGGTTTCGGTAGCAATAAATGCTTCTAAATAACTAAATTTTTGAGTAAAAGTTCCATTTTTTAGTACCCAAGCTTTTTGGAGTATAGGGTGATTTAAATCTTTATTTATAAAAGGAAGAATATTATCTATAAACTGCTTACCGAAATTGATACTAGAGGTTATTGGAAGTTCACAAGGTAAGTTGTCGACAGCCATTACTGCAATACTTTCAGGGGTCAAAAAATCGGTTTCTAATCCCGTGTGTTTGTGATAACCATAAATTGGATTTTTGGGAGTTGAAACTCTTAGGCATGTGGGTAATGGAGCAAGTATGTCGCAAGAAATATCAGCAATTGTATTTATTTTAAAGCCTAATGACTGGATTTCCTTAGCAGTAAAAAATAAAGGCATTCCCTTATGGTAATAATGGCCAGCGACTAATATGTCTGCTTGTTGGGCATATTTTAAAAAATCACTCTTATAAAAGTCAGGATTTTTTTTAAAGTCTTGATTATTAAAAGAATTATTTTTTTTATGTGCTAGGTACTCTTTTTTACTCAGTTGTGTAAAGGTTGGGGTAGTATAAGTTTTGTTTAAAAAGTCAGCAGGGCTTATTTTTCGTATTCCTACGGTATTAAAAAAATCAGCAATACCTGTGCCTACATTACCTGTACCTGTTACCACAATTTTTACAGGGGGGAGGTTACTATTTGTAGCAAAAAAATGTAATTCATTAACGGTATTGCAGTGGTGCGGATTAGGTAAATTAAATAATTGTTGTTTTAATCCATATGTCCGAATTGCATGATAAGCTCCAATTTGTCCAGCACTTTTTCCAAAAGCAATTAATCGGTTACCTGAAGGATCCGTAAAATTTTCATAATCAAAAAAGTTAATACGGGTTTCCTTTAATTTTTTTAAATACCCTTTATTGTGGGATTGCATTTTAGTAGTATGCGAAAAAAAGAAATAGGTTTTTCCAGCAATTAAAAAGGCACTAGGAATTTCTTTAATACCTAAAAAAATATCACAATCAGTAATATTTTTACGAACTGTAATTCCTTGGTTTCTATACTCTTGATTGGTAAAGCATCGGGTAGGGGAAGACTCTACTATAAATTGATGTTTCGGGTAGTTTTTTTTAAGTTTAGCTAATTGTAAAGGCGAAAATAATACACGTTTATCTCCTGTAGCTTTTCGTTCATGTAATAGGGCAAACTTCAATCCTTATTTTTGGTATAAAATTTGTTTATTTATTTAAGGTTGCAAAGATATTACATTTATATTTGTAGACTGAAACTAATTTAGAATGGATACTTTTTATTTCTGAATTATAAAATGGGGTCGACTGGTTTTGACAGCGAGTCGAATTGGAATGTAAGCACGCCGAGCTACGATGTTAATGCTCGTAAATATCTATATCACTTTTTTAAACGGCGAGAATAACTACGCCCTAGCTGCTTAATCCGAATTATAGTAGGATGAGCCTCGGCCCACTAGGTGGGCAAGCAGGATACTCTTCAAAAGCCTTGGTTTACGGCGTTTGGTTTTGAGTATCGTAAAAGTAAACATAGAAAAAGTAGAGTCTTGATACTTTTTTGAAATTAATTGAGAATAAGGAGTGCGTTGGTTGTTTTTGACCGGCAAGCTCACGAAAATCTAATCAAAAACTAAGCGTGTAGAAAGCATTTTAATTGCTTGTTTGGACGAGGGTTCGAATCCCTCCGACTCCACTTTTTAAAACCATAATTCCTTTTATATAAAGGTTTTGTGGTTTTTTTTTATTTATTTTTTGTACAATTTATGTATGATAAAATTAAAAGTAGTCCCTGACTCAGACTACTTTCTAGTAAGAACTCAACATTAGAGTTTACTTACACCGTTTGTGTGTGTTGTCATTGCTGACTGTCAGTTACGGTATATCTTAATACACTTCTTGACTTCTTTTGGCTTGTAATTCTAAACCAAAATCAAATTCAGTCCATTTTGTAAACCAAAAACGTTCTTGTTCTATAAGTATAATTTGATTGTCAGTTATATCTAACGAAGATAATAATAGCTTTTTGAACTTATATTTTTCATCCTTTAATTCCTTAATATAGTTATTTAAACTTCTTGATTTTCTTTCTCTAGCGCTTTTGACTTTATTTTTAAAGTGCTCTCTAACTTCATCATTTAGATATGGACAAGTTAACACATCAAAAAATAGTAATACTAATTCTGTATTATCTTTCCATCCATATATTTTTTCTACTTTAAATTTTTCTAAAATCACTTTTCTTAACTCTTCTAGAATAGGTCTGTATGTTTTAATATCCTTTATGTAAAATAGTAAGACTGTTATTGAAAAATAGTTTAAATCGTTATTGAATTGAACAGAATTGTCTTTTTTAATTGTTATGTTAAAGTATGAGCATAAAACTTTTAGGTTTAATCTATATTCTCTACCTAATTGATTTAGAGTGATTAATAAATAAAGTGTTTCAATTTGTGTTTCTTTTTTACTTTTGTCCTTGTTAAGGACTAAATTTATTTCATCAGATATTTTTTTTAAAATATTATGCTTGCTATTTGAGGAAAAAGGTTCTTTATATTCATTTGTATTGTTCTTTTTTAAAAATCGATTGATTCTATCTATTATTAAGCAAACTTTTATTGTGGAGTTAACTTTTGGAGAAACTGAATACAAGAAAAAAGTAACATCTAAAATCTCTAAGAAACCTTTTTCAAATTCTTTTTGTGTCTTAGTAGATAAATCTTCTTCTAATTTTTTATATTTTAAAATTAGCTTTTTCGTTTTGTTATCTAAAACAGCTAGAGTATAGTTCATTATATCCTTGTATTTTACCTCAGATTCTTTGATAATGGATTTAAAACGAGTGATTACATTATTAGAGCTAAAATATAACATCGGATTAGACTGCTCATTTTCATCTTTATCTTCCTTTTTTTTTAAAATTAAATGGTTGTTAAAAAGGTCATTAATTTTTTGTTTAGCAATGCTAATTTCTGTGATAATAGGCTTAGAATATTGTATTGATTTTTTTTCATTCAAATACATTTTATATTCTTTTAGCGCTAATTTGAAAGTCTCGGTTATTCGTTCTTTGTCTTCTTCTTTGTTATAGAAGATAAAGTAATCATCTACATAACGGAATATTTCATAATCTACTTTATGAACTAGATATTTTCCATTGCTTTCATCTGATTTTAGTCTTTCGTATATGTTAATATCAATTTGTTGTAAAATCAATTCTGCAAATATTCTAGAAAATTCAGGACCAATAATTATCCCATTGGTTTCGTTTGCATTTAAGTCTTGCATTAAGCGGTCAAATTCTCCACTAAATGTAGAAAGTGAATCATCTATGTTTAATTTGACAATATTCTTGTTAAATAAAGCCCAAGCAATAGAGTGAGTGTATATGCTGTCAAAGCATTTTGTAACATCTATTTTCAGAAGCTTATTATATTTCTTTTCACTTCTATGAAATTGATAAGATTCGTAAAATTTATGAATGTTACTATACTTTCTGTAACTAAAAAATGATTTTAGATTTTCATATTCACTATCATCTTGTTCTATTTGAGAATGTTGTAAATCTTTATCTTCATTTTTTTTATGTAGAACATCATTGTAAAATGTGAAATTAGCTACTTTAGATGGTTTACGAATAGAAAAAGGGCTTAATGAAGAATAATAGATTATTAGACTTTTGTATTCTTCATAAAAATCAACCATTTTAAGTTGATTAAATGGATGAATTACGGATAACTCTCTAAAGTCATTTTGCTTGTGAGTGATATTAAAATTAAATGGTTTTACTTTAGCTTTAATTCCAAATAAGATTGATTCTATTTCAGAATATACTTTGTTATGCTTCTTTCTATATTTTAAATTAGATTTACTTTTTAGTCTTTTTATTAGATACTTATAAAAATATCTGTTAGAAAAAGTTACTGGAGTTTCGTAGGGTAGAACATCAGATAAAACAACTCGTTCTTTGGAATATGTAATTGGAATTTTCTTTCTCATTTATTACAAGTTTTTCCAGATTTTAATCATTTTTCCATTCATAAAAGAGTCTGTATTAAATCTTACAATACTTTGAGTTTTAAAACCATTTTCAAAAGATAATTGGTTTAATTTATCTATGAGTTTACCATTTGTAGTAGTTGGTAAAGCAGAAATTTTAGTTTTTAGATAATCGTCCAATTCAGTTAAGTCAGAAAGCGGATTAGTTAGATATTCATTTGAAAAAAACACACCAATAAAAACGTTACTTTTTCTTCTAAATAATTGATGATTATTGGTTAAGAACTTTATTCGTTTCAATAGCATTCGTTCAGTTGAATTTTTTGTTGAAGAATATTTGATTATTGCTGAATTAAAATCATCAAAACTAGTATCTATTTTGTCTTTATAGCGATTAAATTTATCATCAGACATTAGAACTTTTAGTTTGTTTTTTGAACTAAACGTTTTTGTTTTTCCATATTTTTTTTCGGTTTTTTTATTAAATGAAATTTTAAACTTATACCCTAAGTATGTTAGGTCGTAAGTTATTGACTTTTTCCTTTCTTGATTTTTTGGAGTAAGGTCAATAACCTTTGTTTTACTGGTGTTTATTTTTAGTTTAGTAGAAGTTAATAAAATTCTTTTAACTTCATTTTGGTAAGTTAAAACCGTTTTAGTTTCGTTTCTGTGTTTTGGAGTTATTATGATTACAATGTCATCTATATATCTACAGTAATAAGTTACATTACTTAGAGATTTTATTTTTTTATCAAAGCTTCTTAGATATAATTCAGCTAGGTAAGCGCTAAAACCAATTCCCCTTGGTATTCCTACACGTTCATCACTATTAGTTTTTACTCCGTCTGCGATTAGAATTCCCCAATATTGATTAAGGACTCTTCTTATCATTTTCTTTGAAGGATAGCTAAGTAAACTATTTTCTTCAATTTTGGCTAAAAGTTCTTTATGTGGTATGGATTCATAGAATTTTTTAATGTCTGTTCTGATTATTAATTTAGGAAATCCGTCATCCAATAATAACCTTAATTGGTCAATTATTATTTTTCTGCTTGCTTGTTTTACTTTAAAAGTTTTGAATATATTTCTTTGTAATTGTTTGGTAACAAAATAATTTTCTGGATTATGCTCAATTTCGTAAAGTTGACTATCCCATTTAATTTGTCCCTTTTTTATTTTTAGTTCATAACCTTCTACATCTGTTCTTTTTACTATTTCAATTAGAACATTTTCGAGTTCTTTTTCTCTAGTCTTTTTAAGTTCGTCTTTGTCTAAGTTTAATTTATCAAGTTTTGTGTAATTCCTATCTTCAATTTTTTTGATAGATTTTACTGTATAAGATTCCTCTCTTATTTCTTTGTTTTTTTCGATTATTGATTTTGAAATTTCTCTTGGTTTTTTAAAAATATCTGAATCAAAAAAAACACCATCTTCAAGGTAGCGACCTTTCCGATTCTCAACGTCAAGTAGTATTCTGAAATTTTCATAAGAGAATGATTGGTTTAACATTTGGTTTATGGATATAGATGGAATGTTGTTTTATTAATGTCTACCAGCCAAAGGTTTTAACTCTTTAGCTATCATCTTTTCAATGATATTTAAATATCTATTTTCAATTTCATCGAATTTTACAACTTTTAAAGTGATATTAAAATCTTTTCCTTTAGCGTATTCATAGAATTGTAAGCCTTGAGTTCTTGTGGAATGATAATAGCCTAAGTGTTGGTAAATTCTCCCTGCGATATTGGTTAAATTATCACTTTTTCGGAACCCTCCTTGCCTTATTCCAACATAAAGAACATTACTGTTATCATTTCCATTAGTTGCAGGAACTGATTTGTATTCTGATGTGCCTTTACTAGACCTATAGTTGTCTAATAAAGTATTTAATTCTAAAGCCTTTTCTTTACTCTCAAGTTCAAACCAATACAAACAATTATTTTCTTTAATTTCATCAAGTTTTTCAAATAAATGCCTAAATTCTGGAACGATATTTATATGATTACTGTATTCTTTGTGGTCAGGTAAATCTTTTGTGTTGAAAGTTGAAATTTTGAAATAGTCTGAATCTTTTCTATCGATTATTTCAAATGTGATTTTTTCAAATTCATTCAGTATTTTTTTATTAGAATTTGATATTTGTAAAGGGATATTGGACATTTAATTATATAAAGTTAGTAATATGAGACCGTTGCGAAAGGGTAAAATTTCCACTTTACTTTTTTAGTTTTATTTTTTTACTCCCAAATACCATTTATTTTGCTTTTTTTAAGTTTTTCAGGTCTATAAGTCTTTTTTTTTAAGTCCATTATTCCTTAATTTTTACAATTAGACGCAATTATCCCTGGACTTCGATATAGATTATAACTTATCGCCTCCATAAGGTTTTGAGTATGCATTTTATGTATTCCTTTATATCTTGC